>Ga0075428_100004224_pt1 | contig 15819 bp, 14 predicted proteins | sample RhiMetdeltSRZDD2_FD_75291 | JGI IMG/M metagenome (GOLD analysis project Ga0075428, IMG submission 75291) | Populus rhizosphere microbial communities from Tennessee, USA - Rhizosphere MetaG P. deltoides SRZDD2 | ecosystem: Host-associated > Plants > Roots > Rhizosphere > Soil | place: USA... | reverse complement strand
AGGAAGGTGGGTTCCTATACGACTCGGATTCGTATGCCGACGAACTACCCTATTGGGTTCCCGGACCGCGTGGGCCACACCTGATCATTCCCTACACGCTCGACGCCAACGACATGCGCTTCGTGGTCGCTCAAGGCTTCAATTCCGGTGATCAGTTCTTCGCGTACCTGCGCGACTCATTCGATGTCCTTTACGCCGAAGGGAGCGAGGCACCGAAAATGCTGTCGATCGGATTGCACTGCCGGATCATCGGCCGCCCAGGCCGCTTGGCAGCGCTCGAGCGCTTTGTCGATTACCTGCTCAAGCATGACAAGGTCTGGTTGACGCGACGTATCGATATCGCGCGCCATTGGCATGCCAACCATAAGCCCGCAACCATATCAGACGGGTGATGGCTGCGGCGTACACGGGGATGAGCCGGAAACGAAGACTGGCAGAATGTTCAGACCTGCAATCAACAAGCGTCCCCGGTACGCAAGAGACGGAGATCGGCTGGAAAACGCAGGAAGGTGTGAACCTCGGCTACTCCGGCACGGCCGCTTGATCTGGGGCGCGTACTCATAGATTTCGCTCGCGTCCGCATTGCACCTAACAGCGGCGTGGTTGCGTATCGCTTCGCAGCACAATGCATCACGGTTGTCGATGGGGTATCCCGGTCGATGGTTTGCCGAGTGCCTGCGCCTCCGGCATGACCTGCAGCAGCGGGTCGGGCCCGACCGAGATTTCTCCTGTGAACGGCCCGTCGTGCGCGGCGATCAGCAACACCGAGGCGGCCACTCCGGTCGCAAACATCCCGAGCGCGATGATGGAGGCGAGCCGATTGTCGCAATGGACTATCGCTATCGCGAGCAGCGCGCAGACGGCCTGCGCGAACATGCATGACCATTTGACGAAATTGACTTGCGTCTGGCTGACTATGATGCGCTGCCGGCGCGCATCGGATACATTCTCAAGTGCGAGGGTGATTTCACGCTGAGCGATCCGCTGACCCTCACTGTCGGGCGTCAGCGCAAGGGTCAAGTGCAGCGCCTCCACCAGCAGGTGTGGGACGGGCGTCAGGGTGGCGGCGTGCCGCCCCATCATCGGCCACTCTTGAGTTGCGGCGTCTTCGATGTAGCGACGAACGAGGTTGCGCAGGCGCGCTTCGGGCTCGCCCGGGAAGACGCCGGCGAGGACCACGACCGCTCTCAGCGCGCTGGCCTCGCGGTTGACGGCCGCATTGGCGCGATCGTTATCGTTCCAGACCTGGGCGGCAGTAAAGGCGACGAAAAGGCCGAAGATGATGCCCAATGGCGGCAACATACCGGCCGAAACCGCCTTGAATGAGCGCGCTCGCTCGTCCACGGCGAGGGCGTTGACGACGGCATAGATTGCCGCCGTGACCAGGTAGGTGAAGCCGAAAACGACGACTGTCATCCATACCGTCGGCAGATGAAGCAACCACTCACCCATGGTCTTGCTCCTCGTCGCTCGGCCATTTCCCGGCATTGGCCGTATCAGGTCTCGGCCGGAAGAAGCGCTCGCACCACTTTGGCAGATCGTACCTCACCGGCATTGAGATGATGGGGAGCGCCCGTCAGCGGGCATGCTCGCGCGAGAACATGTGCCGCGCATGACCTCGAGGCGCTAACCCAGCTCGAAGGTCGTGACGCCAAATACCCGCTCCAGCCGCAACGGCGGGATCGCGCCGGTATACATGCGCGCCGTCTCGAACACGGGTGCGAGCCTCAAATCTTGCGCCAACGCGACCGCGGCGCGGTTAACGCTCGGAACGTCGAGGAAGATCTCGTCGCCGCCCGCGCTCGCCAGCAAAGCTGACAGCACCGCTTCGGCGGCGGCGCGGTCGTCGGCGACCAGCGGGCCGATCTTGCGGCCTTTCCGGCACGGACGGATCACGCCCCACGCGGCAAGCCGGCCGTCGCGCACCAGCGCGCGACCGAGGTGTCCGGGCGAGCTGATCCAGGCGCGCAGGAACCCGGTGCGCGGGGCAGGGAACACGGTGGCGTCGTACGCTTCCACGGTCGCCAATGGGACCTCGGTCAGCGCGACGACACCAGCCGGCGGCGCATCCGGCGTGTCGACGGTGCCGCCGTAGCGGACATTGGCATACGCGAACTCGAACCCCGACTTCTTGTAGTTCTCCTGTTGCGCCACCACGCCGTCGAGCCCGATCAGGCGAGAGCCAGCGTGCGCGATGGCCGCGTTCCATATGCGCAGTCCGTAGCCGAGACCGCGCAAATCTTCCCGCACGATGTAGAAGCCGAGGAAGGCGAAGCTCGCGCCGTAGTTGACGCAGGAGACGGTCGCGGCTGGAGCGCCGTCGAACTCGCCGATCAGGAAGCCGTCCGGATCCACCGTCGCAAAACAGGCGGCGTCGGCAAGACCCGGATTCCAGCCTTCAGCCCCCGCCCAGTCGACGGCTATTGAGATTTCGTCCGGCCGCATCGTGCGGATGCGCAGGTCGTTCATGGCTCGACTCCCTTGCAGGCTGGCGGCCGTTGTCCAGCGCCCGGAAAGGCTCCCGCGATCCTGAGGTATGGACGTGTTGGGAGCAAGACACACCATGAGCGCTGGCTTGAAGTCCGTCTCGCCGCGCAGCTCTATTGTGGCACCAGCTACTTCCCGGCGCAAAATTGCGCCCAGTGCATCAAGGCCGTCGCCAGAGAGCCGGCGAGCCGCCAAGGTGGTCCAGTGCATCAGGCCCACGGCGCGCGCACTTGGTGCAGGCGAGCCGGATCATCGGCATGGTCGGCGAGGGTTGAGGTGGGAGCGGGGCATTCGCACTCAATCCAGCGGCCGGACAATCGGAACTGCTGCCAGCGCGCCTCATCGAGTGCCCATTCGAGCGCGCCAGATCATGCGTGGCGCCCGCTGGTCGCTTGGCGATTCGAACGCCGCCACCCGAGGCGCGTAGAGGCCAAAGGCTGCCGTTACCCGAAACAGACGATACAAAGTCGATCGCGACCGAAATCGGCACGAAACGGAAGGGAGTTACTCCCTAGCCACGCCGAACAGGCCGGCAACCTGGGCCGCCGGGGTCTCTACCGGGGTGCCCCAAAAGGGAGGGTGTTCTCATGCGCAACTGGTTCATCGCTGCGGCCCTGGTAACGGTCGCGATCTCTGGCGTCGCATTGGCGGCGGTCGAATCTCGACGGCCAAGCAGCATCGCCGCTACCGAGGCGCCGATCTCCATCCTCGAGCTCACGCTCAAGGCGCCCCAGCTTCCCGTGCAGGAAGTCGAGGACTTCTCGTTCGTCTATTCCAGGTGACATGGCAGGATTCCGCACGAGCTGGCGTTGCAACCGATTGGCTGCTGGAAGGGGGCAAGACGTCAATGACTGTCCTTTCTACGATTTCCCGTCGACGGGAAGCGCCGGCGAGCCTGCGCTGCCTCGGCTGGGCCGCACTTGCTCTGCTGGCGTTGGGGGGCGGACCGCTGTGGGCGAATACGGCGCCGCCGGCCCAGGAAACGTTCGGGGAGCGCGTTGCCGAGACGGAAAGCGCGCTTATCGAGCACGAGCCGAGCCTCCAGCGGTTCTCGCCGGATAAACGCAAGCGGCTGATCGAGTTCGTGATCGGCAATCTGCTGTTCGTGTCGACGCACGAGCTGGGCCACGGCCTGCTGGCGGAATTCGAACTGCCGAATCTCGCGAATGACGAGGACGCGGCCGACAACTTTGCCATCCTGACCACCCTGAAGGTGGGGACTGACTTCTCCGACAACGTGCTGATCAAGGCTGTGAAGGGCTGGTATCTGGCTGATATGCGGGACAAGAGTACCGGGGAAAAACCGGAGTACTACGACTCGCACGGCCTGAACCTGCAGCGCGCCTACCAGATCGTCTGCATGATGGTCGGGTCGCACCCGGAAAAATTCAGAGAGCTGGCCGACAGCGCGCAGATGCCGGAGGACCGTCAGGCGAGCTGCAAGACCGATTTCAACTTCGTGGCATGGTCGTGGGAGACGTTGCTCAAGCCGCATCTGCGTCCGCAGGATCAGCCGAAGCAGAAGATCGACCTGACCTATGGGGACGCGACCGGCAAGCTCGGCGTCTACGCCCGCACGTTTCGCGAGATCAGATTCCTGGAGACCCTGGCGGAGCATATCGGTGAGCGATACGCATGGCCGCGGCCATTCGCAATGGAGATGGTCGAGTGCGGCGAAGTCGGCGCCAACTGGCATTCCGGCAAGCTCAAGATCTGCTACGAGATGGCGCAGGAATTCGCCGACCTCTACCGCGACTTCGGCGACAGGCTGCAGATTCTGGAAGCTTCAGCCCGGAAGAAGCGGCGCTGATCGCTCGCTTCGGGCGCGCTCGCAAGCAAGTCGCGCAATCGAGGCCCGCCTTGTGAGGCTAGCAGTTCAAGTGTTCCCACCATGGCTCGACCGATGTCCGCTGAGCAGCCGATACTGCTGGCTTCTCCCCAGCGGTTCTCGGGGTGTAGTTTCCTCATGATCGAAGTTCATTCCTGGAGATGGACAAGTCTCTGAGGCGTCTCACCTATCCGAGTTTGTCTCAAGGATACCAGCCGGGCCTCTGTGTATGTCGCTCGTGGATGCCGATGTCTTGCAGGCGATCCTCTCGACCGCTTCCTGCACCTTCTCCATGACTCGAGTCACCTCGGCCATCAGCCTTTTTAGATCATTCTCGGCGACCTCAAGCTTGGTCCACTGTGCTTGCATTGATGTCTTTCCCCCGTTCCCCCGCGCGCAGCACGAAGGACTCCGAGACCGAATATCTGGGCCCAAAAGTAAACAGTCTCTAAAGAGGGTGGTCTTGCCGGCGGGCGCCGGCAGTGCCTCAATGCGCTGATATTCGACCACCAACAGCCGATCAAGCTCGCCGTCGACTGAAGTCTGGTGCGACAGCGCCTACTGCCTCGCTCTTGTACCACGCGCGTGATCGGCGGAGGCTCCCAGCTGCCGCGGCCGAGCAGCCGGATCAGGGGCAGGACTCGCGCGATTCGCCGCCGTCGGGATCGCATCCTTGAGCAGGCCGTGGTTTTGTTGGGCGTGCCCGGTCGCCGTACTTAATCCGTGCCCATAACCAACTCCCACTAGTTTGGTTAGGATTGGGGACTGACCTGACATCCTTGGGGGAAATCATGAAGAAGCCTTCGCTTTACTCGGCGGCAATTGCTGGTCTACTTGCTTTCGCCTCTACCGCACACGCACGCACGGCCTACGATGGTTCTTGGAACCTCGTCTTCGTGACGCAAAGGGGCGCCTGCGATCCCGCCTATTATTTCACCGTTAACATCTCCCGCGGGATCGTAACGCATCCTAGTCTGGTGAAGTTCAGGGGCTACGTCGCGAGATCCGGCGCGGTTCGCGCTTCAGTGACCGTTCCCGGCAAATACGCTTCTGGCTCGGGCAGACTGTCGCGCACGGTCGGCCGCGGGACTTGGGGAGGTCACTCCGGAAACGCGCGTTGCGCAGGTTATTGGACCGCCCGCCGCAATTAGCAATTCGCCGCTGCCATTTGCCGTCCGGCGCGGTGTGCGGTGGGTGCCATAGGCACTCGCGCCTTATTGAGCCGTTGCCATTGACCTGCTGGATGCGATCCGCCATTCGACTCCGAATCGTTTGCGGGGTTGCGTACGCGCGGGGCGACCAAATAGGGAGCCCATCCATTGATCCGGTCACACGCGCGCAATTCAGGTGCGCCTAAGCCGTACCACGCGCTTGATTCATAGCCTGCCACGAAAAGCCGACCTACGCGCGCATTGACCTGATATCCCTGTCAAAGTCGGCGAACGGCGGCAACTAGGCGTCGATCTTGGCGCCGCGCACGTGTTCGATGCGGAAGGAAATTGCGGGCCTTAGGAGGGCGAGTGAACAATGCGGCGCAAACCCACGAGGCGTTCGACTGCGACGACCAGAATGAGGATGATGCCAACCTGCACTGCCGACGCCGCGGCTATCACCAACTGACCGCCTTGGAATTGCAGGTAGCTGAAGATTTCGATCGGCAGGGTGGTCACGCCCGGGCCGGTGAGGAACAGCGCCGTGTTCAGTTCTCCCAATGACAAGATGAACGCGAAGAGCGCACCGGAGACGATACCGGGCCAGATCAGCGGCATGGTGACGAGGAGAAATGTCCGAAGCGGCCCGGCCCGGAGACTCTGGCTTGCCTCCTCCAGGACCGGATCAACGGCGAGCACGCTTGCCGAGACGGAACGCACGACGAACGGCGTGCCGAGGATCGCATGGGCGATCACGAGTCCCAGGAAATCCGGGATCCCGCCTATCAGCTTGAAGAACAGCAACAGTGCGAGGCCCAACACGATTGCCGGGAAGATCAGAGGCGCAAGAAAGAGCCCTTGCAGGACCGTGAACAAAAGTCGGCGGCGCCGCGCAATGTAGAGAGCGGCCATCGTGCCAAGGGTCGTCGCGACGGCGCAGGAGAGCGCCGCCAGCCATAGCGAGCGCATGAAGGCGCCGCGGAGACTCTCGTTCTCGAAGAATGAGCGGAACCAACGCAGGCTAAAGCCCGGCGGCGGGAAGACGAAGAATTCAGTCGGCGAAAAGGCGGTGACAAGCACTATCAGGATCGGCCCGAGCACGAGCAAATAGGTCAGGCCCGCGAGCGTGAGGAGCACGAGGCGGACCATCGCTCAACCTCTCCCCTGCACCTTTTGAGGACGAAGCAGCATAAGGATCAGGCCGGAGAAGGCGAGCGCAATCGCCAACAGCACGAAGGACAGCGCCGCCGCGAGCGGCCAGCGAAATGATGCGACCGAATCGAACACGAGACTGACGAGAAGCTTGGTTCGCGGGCCACCCAGGACCGTGATGGTCACGTAGGCGCTCAAGGTCAGCAGGAAGACCAGCAGAAGGCCGGACGCCACCCCTGGACTCGAAAGCGGCCAGGTGACGTGGATGAAGGTGCGCAAGGGGGAGGCCCGGAGCGACTGCGCGGCGTCCCGATATTGCACGTCGATGGCGCTCAACGCGTTCGCGATCGAAATCACCATGTAGGGCAGGAGGATCGTCATGAGGCCGAGCACGACGGCCTCGAACGAGTTGAGTAGGAGAAGCGGCCGGTCAATGATGTCGGCTCCGCGCAGAACGCTGTTGACAAGACCCTGCCGACCGAGAATGGCGATCCAGCCATAGGCCCGGATCACGTTGCTCACCATCAGCGGCACGAGCAGCAGGAGCAGCAGCAACAACCGCTGTCGCGGCGGCAGAGGGGCGATGACGTAGGCCGTCGCGTAGCCGAGAACGAGCGTGAGGGCGACGATCGTGGCGCCGGTGCTCAAGGTTCGCAGCACGATGGTTAGATAGAACGAGTCGTTGAAGATCGCGGCGTAGTTCGCAAGCGTCAGCTCGTCTGCGTAGAGCTGTGATTGGGAGTGGCCGTGGAGGCTCGCCCAGAACAGGGTCGCCAGCGGAGCCACGAAGAACACCAGGAAAAGCGCGAGCGGCGGCCCGAGCAGGGCGAGCGCGGCTCCGCGCCTGCCGAGTGCGAAGCCGCGCGTCATCACGGAGAAGGCTCGTTGAGCACAACGACGCCGCCCGGCTCGAAGTCGACCGACACGCACTGACCCGGTGTCCAACCGGTGGCGCCGACGGAGTCGTTCTGCAGAAAGCTGATGAGCGGCAGGCCGCCGCTTTCCATGAAGAGCTGCATGGAAGCGCCCCGGTAGACGACTTCGCGCACGGTCGCCGGAAGCCCGGGCGCGCCAACCGGCCGAACCCTCACGCGCTCGGGCCGGACTGCAAGGCGAAGGCGCTGGCCCGGCGCGAGCCCGACCGCCGAAATCGCGAAACGCCCCGACGCCACCTCGACCAAGCTGTGTTCGCCTTCTCTGCCGACTACGACGGCATCGATCAGATTGCTTGCGCCAAGGAAGGTCGCAACGAACTCCGTGGCGGGACGTTCATAAACGTCCCGCGGCGCCCCAAGCTGCTCGATAACGCCGTCCCGCATTACGGCGATCCGGTCCGACATGGTCAACGCCTCCTCCTGATCGTGCGTCACGAACACCGTCGTAATGCCGAGCTGGCGCTGAAGCGAACGGAGCTCCACCTGCATGCTCTCCCGAAGATTTTTATCGAGCGCGCCGAGAGGCTCGTCGAGAAGCAGCACGGCGGGCTTCATCACGATGGCGCGGGCGAGCGCGACCCGCTGCTGCTGTCCACCCGACAATTGTTTCGGATACCGCTCCGCGAAGCCGTCGAGCTTCACCAGCGAGAGCGCGTTGCGCACCTGCTCCGCGCGTTCTACCTGCGGAACGCGAAGCATCTTCAATCCGAAAGCAACGTTCTCCGACACATTGAAGTGCGGAAAGAGCGCGAAGTTCTGGAAGACCATCGCGAAATCCCGCCGGAAGGGCGGAACCATCGTAACCCGCTCATTTCTGATGAAAACGTCACCCTCCTCGGGCTGCTCGAAGCCGGCGACCAACCTCAGCGTCGTCGTCTTGCCGCAGCCGGAAGGGCCGAGGAGGGCGAAGAACATGCCGCGCGGGATTTCGAGTGTCAGGTCGCGGACGGCGATGGTTGACCCGTAACGCTTCGTGACGCGCGCGAAACGCACGTCGGTCTGCGGGTTGGCGGCATCACTCACGGGCGGACACAATGATGTGTAGTTCCGCAAGACGCGCCCACGCTTCCGCGAGCAGCAGGGCGAGCTCCAGCTCAAGCAGGAGTTCGGCAGGCCGCCGTTCAGGAGGATCGGACCATGACGCGCAGGCATGGCCGGCCATGGCCGCGAACGAGGCGCTAATCCGCGGACCATCCCCGCCGCATTCAGATGCGCGAATCAGGAGCTCCCCGAGCCGCCGCTGTACTGGATCGAAACGTTGTTCGAAGCCTGAGAGGAGGTGGCGCTCGAGAGTTCCAATGCCGCCGGCAGTCGGGATGAACGCCGCGCGGCGCTTTCGCCACGCGTCGGCGAGCTCTCTGATCGCGGCGGAAGCATCTGCGCCGAGAGGGGGTTGCCCTGGCGGCGAAGCGTCCCGCGCGCCCTGCAAGAGGTCCTCGGCCGCATTGAGCACCATCAGAAAGCTGCGGGACTCGGCGGGCGAGTAACTGTCGAGTGTCTCGCGCATGACAAGTTCGCCGCGGATCGGGAGATAGCGCGGGATATAGGTTTCGAGCGCCATGTACTTGCGCAGGAGATCGCCCATTTCCGGGTGTGGCGAAAACAGGACCGCCCGCCCGCGCGGTCCGGAGGCGCGCAGTGCCGCGACACGGCCCTGCATGTGACTAGAGAAGGTTTCCTCAGACAATGGATTGTCGATGAACAGCCGGCCATGGCCGTAAAGCTCGCGGAAGGTGGCGAATGGCGTGCAGCCCGGCCCAAGCTCGTCGTAGACCGGGCCATGGTAGTAGGGAATTTCAAGCGTTGGCGGGAGGCCGAGGCGGTGCGGCCCGGGTGCGAGCTGACAGGTCACGATACCGACGCCCGTGCGCAGATACTCCTGTGTGAATATCGGTCGCGCGTCTGCGACGCTGAGCCACGCCGGGCGACCGCGCGAGAGATAGTACGCACCGCCGCAGGAAACGATGGCGGCGCCACCCGTTGAGAGAAACTGACGGAAGGCGGCGTCCGCGCCTGAACTCTCCTCTTTTGCATCGAGTCCCCAGTTGGAGAAGCCGCCGGGGAGCACCGCGACGTTCTCGCCCTCGAGAGCACCGGCCGCAATGGCTGGCCCGTCGACCAGCGCGCATGCGTATCCGAGCCGCGCGAGCGCAAGCGCATAGTAACCGTAATAGGGATACGCGGACGCCTTTCCGGCGAGCACCGCGACTCTGGCGCGTTTGATCCGACATGCATTCTTTGGACGCGCGCCGGTCCAGGGCTCAGCCACGACACTGGCATCGCGGAACGCCTTTGCGAGATCTGGACTGGCGCGGACGAGGTAGTCACCGGCTTCGAGGCCGGCGCTCGCCGCGGGACAACGCCAGACCTCGCGGCCCGCCGCGGCGAGGCGGTTCGCCGCAACCGCGACGTCCAGGCGGTCGCCGTTGCGAAACCAGGAAAGCCGATGAAGTTTAGGACGGCTTCCGCCGGTCCTTTCAGCCAGCTGCAACGATGCGGTTCCAGCGGTCCGTCCACTCGGCGCGTTTCTCCGCCATCGTGGCGTGGTCCAGGTCCACAAGACGATTCATCTCTTCCGGCGTCGAACGGACACGCTCCTGCAGGTTCGGGGGGAGAATCGCCTCCATATTCTGATTCGTGCCGGGATAGTTGAATTTCTCCGTGTAGATCGTCTGCACTTTGGGATCGAGCGTGAGGTTCAGGAACTGTTCGGCAAGCTCCACGTTCTTGGTGCCCTTGGCGATAGCCGTTCCGGCGCTGTAGAGGATCGCGCCTTCCTTCGGATAAACCCACTCGACCGGGACGTTCCAGCCTTTGACGGTGTAGGTCTGCGATTTGTAAAGGAGACCGATCGTCGCGTCCTCACCACGCAGCGAGTTCATGATGGTGTCGGTGTCCTTCGCCCATATCGGTTCCTGCGCGACCATCTTCTTGAGCATGTCGAAGCCGGTTTCCGCGTCCATCGGCGGCTTGCCGGCCGCGAGTGCGCCGATCGGGATGATATAGGGCCCGATCGAGTGGCTGATCTCGGGCAACGCGATCCGCCGCTTGAACTCCGGCCGCCAGAGATCCACGAACGAAGTCGGCGGATTCTTCACCAGCTTAGTGTTGTAGATGATGCCGAGCGGCGAATAGATCATCGCGATCCAGTGGCTCTGGACGAACCGGGGCTGAATGTCCTTGAGGTTCGCGAGTCGTGGCGACGTCTTGTTGAGGGGCTCGAGCACGCCCTGCGCCACCGCGAGCGGGACCAGCCCGTCATGTAACTGCACGAGATCGAACTTCTGGTCGTTGATGTTTACCTTGATCTTCGTGATCCGGTCGGCGGGGCTGCCGCTGCGGTCCTGCACGATCTTGATGCCGGTCTGCTTCTCAAACTCGTTCCCGGCACCGTCGCGCATCGCGTCGCCCCAGAGCCCGCCCCACGTCATCAGCACCATCTGCGACGGCTTGCCTTGGGCGAAAATGCTCTGCCGCACGCCAGGAAGAAGCGATCCGCCCACGAGGGCGCTGGAGCCGATCAGTAGATCACGTCGTTTCATCGTGCACTCCCGTCGATGTTCGTCGGTTTACCAGCCCACCACGTAGGTCGAGCGCCGCGGGTCTGCGGCGCCGCGGATCACGCCTGTTGCAGGGTCGCGCGAAACTGCGCAGATCGCACCCGCCTGGTTCGTCCACTCGGGCCACGCCCGGGCGTCGTGCCCAAGGCCATTGAGCCGGCCGAGCGTCTTGTCGCCAATCCGCACCTCGACCATGAGCCGCCCCGGCAATTCCTCGTGGGGCTCGAAACTGTTTGGAAAGCTGTAGGTCGCGAAGCGCGGCGCCTCGACCGCACTCGTCATGTCCATTCCGAAAACCGCAAGGTTCAGCAGCACCTGGAGCATGGCCTGCGTCTGCACATCGCCGCCTGGCGTCCCGAACGGCATCACCGAGCCGTCGCGAAGAATGGCGAGCGCCGGATTGGGGGTCAGCCGTGGCCGCTTTCCGGGCATCACTTCGCTCGGGTGTCCGCGCTTGGTGAATGATTGCGAGCCGCGCGAGGACGGGCAGATCCCGGTGCCGGGAATGATCGGCGTGTCATATGACGTGTCGCTCGGCGTAGCCGAGAAGGCGTTGCCCATCCGGTCGACCACAGCGACGTAGGAAGTGTCTGGTGAAAGCATGGGGGCGCGTTCCGAGCGGGCAGATTTGTCCTCGAGCGTCGCGCGGTTCAAATCGATGCGCCGCCGCCGTTCCGAAGCAAATTCGGAAGAAAGCAGCTGGCCGAGCGGCACCTCCACGAAGCGAGGATCGCCGTAATAGCTCTCGCGATCGGCGAATGCGAGGTTCATGGCTTCCGTGAGAAAGTGAATGTAGGCCGAGCTGTTATGACCCATGCTCGCAAGATCGACGCCGTCGAGGATCGCTAGAATCTGTCCGAGCACCGGGCCCTGGCACCATGGCCCGCACGTAAAGACCTCGATACCCGCGTATGTCGTCCGCACGGGCGGCTCGAACGTCACTTGATATCCGGCGAGGTCCGCGCCTGTGAGCCATCCGCCGTGCCGGCGATGATACGTCGCGATCGTCCGCGCGATATCCCCTTCGTAGAAGGCCGCTCGCGCAGCCGCGAGGGCAGCGGTGCGCCCCTTCTTCGCATGAGCGGTTTCTTCGTTCGCCATGAATTGCAGAGTTTGCGCAAGCTCCCGCTGGACAAACAAAGCGCCGACCTCGACCGGGCGGTCGCCGGGCAGAAAGAGTTCGGCGTTCTGCGGGAAACGTGCGTATTCGCCGGCGTGCTTGCCCACGAACTCGGCCATCGTGGGGTGGACTGGGAAACCTTCCGCCGCGAAGCGGATCGCCGAACGAGCCACATCGGCGAACGTCATGGTGCCATAACGTTCCAACGCGGCGATCCAGCCGGCGGGCGCTGCGGGCGTGACCGTCCGCAGGATGCCGTCGGGAATCCGCCCGCCATGTTCGCGCCGGAAAAACTCGGCTGACGCCGCTGCCGGCCAGACGCCAAGCCCATCGATGGTCACAACCTCCTGGCTCTCCGCGAGGCGGATCATAATGGGCGCAACGCCGGCGGCATTCACGATGTCGCTGTGCAACACTCCGAGCGCGATGCCGGCAGCGACACCGGCATCGACTGCGTTCCCGCCCGCTTCAAGAATCAAGAACCCCGCGTGCGCCGCTGCGTAGTGACCAGCGGCGATCATGTGCCGGTTGCCCGTCAATACGCGACCGTGTCCGCAATACTGCTGGCGGTCGGTCATGCCGGCCATTCCCACCTGCGCTTCCGCGAGCCGCCGAGCGTATTCTGTGAAGGAAAGCGTGACAACAGGCGCATAAGCGTTGCCGGCGGCAATACATCGACCGTTCCCCTGCTCGCAAGAGCGGGGAAAGCCCGCCATCTCCAGACATTGAAGCGTCTACAACCTGAGATTTCGCTCCAATGGATCAGGGATGCGCTGCCATACGTCCATGCCGAGATCCAGGAAAGATACGTCGAAGGATTCCGCCCAGCCGGCCTGGAATGACAGCTCTTGTGAAGGGTTTCGGACGCCGGCCCGATGAATGATGCAGCCGCGCATGCCGAAGGGCCGGCGTCCGAAAGCCTGCAAGGGAAACCGCGATGGGGGAACGCGCAGCGGTGCCGGCTGCGACCCTTTGCCGTTTTGGCGGCCTGTCGGCCGAACTGTCGTGTGCGGGCGTGAAGGGGTGCCTGCCTCAAATGCAGGTGAGGTGGCTTGCAGCTGAAGTCAAAAATGGGCCAAGGTTCTGTTGGGACGCATCAAGCCCGCGTAGCTGAATCAGGCAAATTGGTTACGTTCTACACGTGCAGTGATCAGCGTGTCGACGATCTAAGCACAGTAGGGCTCGGGCGGCTTTCGCATGGACTTCCTCAGCACAATCGGCGCACTTCTCAGACGACGGTCACGTGTTAATCTGCCGCTATGCTGCGCCGCGGCGTTCATACCCTTCTCGGCGGTTGATCAAGCTACCGGTCGCTATTGGCGTGGGAGGTTCTCATGGTTCAGCCCCCTCTGATCGAACCTGGTTTCCCGGAATTTGCACAACGGGTGGGGATAAAGTTCCAAGCGTCCGTGCCGCTCGCGCCGATTGCCACACACGTGGAACAACGCGCACCCAATGAGGATCAATGGCGCGCACTGCATTCACGATTTCCCGGGATCCGGCTAGTTCCCTTTTTTGTAGACTTGAGCGCGGCGGATCTGCAGGAGCTCGAGCGGCGGGCGATCCGATCCGACAAAAGTCCCGGGTTCGCTTCGTGGCGAGCGATCGTGGTTCCTAGAGGAATCAACCCAGCTGAGGTCGTCAGGGCAGTGGCTTCGTGGCCGGAATTAGAGGTCGCCTATCTGGAATGTTGCGGGATTCCACCTTCTGTGAACCCCTCGGATGATCCGCGCAGCAGCACCCAAGGCTATCTCGAGCCGGCACGACGGGAATCGACGCGCACTTTGCCTGGCAAGAGTCCGATGGCAGCGGGATCGGCTTGGTTGATCTCGAACAAGCTTGGACACTCGATCACGAGGACCTGCCATCACCCATACCGTGGATCGGTGCAGGCTCGCTGCTTCAAAATGACGAGTGGATCGCGCACGGGACCGCAGTGCTCGGGATAATCGCGGGCGTCGACAACGACAAGGGTGTAGTTGGCATCGCACCACGCTCTAGCGTACGGGTGACGAGCCAATGGTTCGATCAGTCGAACCCACCATTCGTCAGTACGGCGAATGCCCTTGCAGCCGCCGTACCAAAAATGACGGCGGGTGACGTTCTGCTCATTGAATCGAGTTCCATAGTGCCGGATCCGAAGTTCGGGCTGCTGCCGGCCGAGGTCGATCCCGTCGTATTCGATCTCATCAAGGTTGCCACCGCCAGCGGCATCACGGTCGTTGAACCCGCCGGCAACAACGTCGCTGGTTCGAATTTGGATGCCTATCGGGACAGCAACGGCAAGTTCGTCTTCAACCGCGCTACTCCCGACTTCAGGGACTCGGGTGCGATTATAGTGGGCGCAGCAGGTCCAAGCGTGCCGCACCAGCGGCTCCCGTTCTCAAATTACGGCAGTCGCATCGATTGTTTCGCGTGGGGTTGGGCAATTAGCACCTGCGGGGGCTTTCCCCGAACCGGCAGCAGCAGTCCGCAAACGGCGTACATGACGGATTTCGCCGGCACATCTGGCGCCTCTGCAATCGTCGCGGGAGCTGCGGTGCTGCTTCAGTCGTGGGCGGCCAAGCGTGGTGGCACGCTCAGCACCATGCGGCTACGGGAGGTCATGTCCGACCCTGCTCTCAATACGCACAGCGTGGTGCCTTCCAATGATCGGATTGGTGTAATGCCGGACCTGAAGGCCATCATACACCACTTGAAAGCTCCAATTAGGAGACCGGGGGATGCGATTGTCGGTATACTCCTGGGCGGCGTGGCGCAGGGCGGTCCCGGCTGGTTCTGGATCCCGGGTGGCGGAATCACGCCGGTTCCACCGCGCGGCGAAAACATCGGCATAGGCCTATTTTCTCCCGAAAAGCAGGACCTCCTTCTTGGGCTAGCCATTCATGATATGGCCGGTCTGGCAAGCGACCCGCGTGCGCGGCAGCAGATCGAGCAATCCGGCGCAGAACTTATGCGCGGCGCGATAAAGCGCATCACCGAGAAAATCCCCGGCTGATCCGGCCCTGGTTACGTGACCCGACACCTTAGAGAGATGGCACGGGTTCTCCTTTACGTGGGAGGTTGCCCTGCTACCTATTTGCTCCCTGGCGACAATCTTGGTTTGATGGTGTTGCCGTAAACGGCTGTTTTATCGTGCATAACTGCCTTTCAGGTGCGGCCACATCTCTCCCCAGCGGGGAGAGGTGGCGCAGCGGCGCGGCTGCGCACCGACACCACTGGGAAATGCCCTAGACAACGCAAGCCAGAGACCGGGCTGACGGCGCTTCGGGAAAGGCCGGGGGCTTCGCCTGGCCCATTCGGCTCGGCGGGGGGCTAGCCGACGCTCGGCAAAATGAGTCACCTCGCCCGGCCCTCCTCTGTTGGCCGCATCGTGCACTGTGCTGCCGAGGCGTAATTATCAGGTCACCTGTGAGCTGGTTCACACTCAGATGGATAGGGCCCCGCTATCGTTGCGCTCAGCTTCATTTTCTTTCAGCGAGGGGAACGCCATGGTGAGCATGCAGGAGCTTCGCGGGTACCAGGACACGAAGGATGCGAGGCGTTGGACAAGTCGTAATTTTGTCCTTGGCTCGATCTTCGCAGC
>Ga0075428_100004222_pt1 | contig 15825 bp, 16 predicted proteins | sample RhiMetdeltSRZDD2_FD_75291 | JGI IMG/M metagenome (GOLD analysis project Ga0075428, IMG submission 75291) | Populus rhizosphere microbial communities from Tennessee, USA - Rhizosphere MetaG P. deltoides SRZDD2 | ecosystem: Host-associated > Plants > Roots > Rhizosphere > Soil | place: USA... | reverse complement strand
CACTCCCCTTACCTTCTACCTTCTACCTTTTCCCTTTTACCTTTGCTTGCCTACTTCGTTCCGCCCGCTGCCTTTTCAAACTGAGTCAAGCTTCGGCGGAATTCGACGAGCTTGGCGCGGATGCTGGGATCCAGTTCGACGCTCGCGGTACCAGCGGTGCCCACCGCTCCGGGTGTTGCCGACGGCGTCGGAGTTGGGGTCGCACCAGGTGCCGGCGTCGCACCAGCGGCGGCTGTCGGCGCACCACCCTGCGCTTCGGCATCAGAGTTCTCGGGGCCGAGCAGCGCCGTCATGTTGGCGGCGACTTTCTGGTAGCTCGCGCGCCAGTCTGGCGGGTTGCCAATCAACTCATTGAAGTTGCTAATCAACTGAGACACCTGTGTCCGCGCTTCGCCATTGAGTTGCGCCGCAGCGGGAAGCTGTGTCAACTGACTCAGCGTGTCGCGTGCGGCGACGAGATGACGATGGGCTTCGTCGGCGTTCGCTGGCGCCGCACCGGCCGCGGCCGGCTGCTGGCCCGCCGCAGGCGGCTGCGCGGGCGCGTTGGGATCGGGCTGCGTTGCTGGCGGATTCTGCGCGCCTGCCGCCGGGCTCTCGGCCGACGGAGTTGCCGCCGGCGGCTGCGAAGACGGCGTGGATGGCGACGCGGCCGCTGGAGACGCCGTTGACGAGGGCGCGGCAGCGGCGGTGGGTGCCGCCGTGCTGGCGGGTTCCTCGCTCTTCGGCGTTGACGGTGCGCCGGCCATTGCCGCTGCATACGCAGTAATGTGCGTGCGCACTTCCATCAGCTTCGCACGCGTCGCATCGTCAATCGCGGCGCTCGATTTGGCGGCGCCACTCGTTCCCGTCGCACCAGGTGTCGACGTCGCGGGTGACGCGGTTTCGCTTCCGACTATCTCGCTGATGATCTTGTCGATCGCGGCGACTTCCGTGCCCCAATTGGCTTTCGGCGCGCTCGCCGACTTACCCGCGCCTGGACTGGCCGGTTCCGCCGTGCTCGCGCTCGGCGATGAACCCATCTTCTCGAGATTGCTCAGGTGTTGTTTGAGCTTCGCAAAGTCTGACCGATTCTTTGCCGGTACCGCATCCCCCGAGATCGCTTTCACCGCATCCTGCGCCTGGCGCAGATGCTCCTGTGGTGAAACCGATTGATCCGACGGTGACTGCGCCGCCGACGTCGTCGGCCGTGGCGTCTGCGGTTCGGTTGGCTGCGGCTGCGTCGGCTGCGGCTGCGCTGGTTGCGGCTGCGGCTGCGGAGTTGGCTGCGGCTGCGGATCCGTCGGCGGCTGCTGCGGCCGATCTGGCTGCGGCTGCGCCGGCTGTGGCTGTTGTGGCTGTTGCTGCTGCGGCGGCGCCTGTTCCTGCGACGCCTTGGCGAAACTGGTGACCGGCAGAGCAAGGAGGCCGGCCGTTGCCAGCGACATTGTCCATCGGTTGATTGAACGTTTCATCGTTGCGCCCTCCTGGAGCTCATAAGTCAAATAGTTCGTCGATCTGAAGAAAGGCAAGCGAGGTGCCACGACAGACTCGGCAAGGCATCAATGCCGAATTTCCAGCCGAGGTTGAAGCTCGGCTGGCTGAAGATCGTGCAGGGATTACACGGAGCGTCGAATTTGATCAGTAATTGGTGAGTCTGCGAAGTAGCGATTGGTCTTCAATTCATCAATTCACCAATTCACCAATTCATTTTGTCGGTATGAGGTAGAACGCAATCGCGAAAATGCCGTAGAGACCCAGCAGTTGAAGACCCTCGAGCCAGTTGCTTTCACCGTCACTGGCGACGAGGGTGACGCCAATCACCGACAAACCGATGGCGCTGATTTCAAATGCGTTGAAGACGAGCGACATCGGCGATCCGAGCGCGAAGGAGAGAAGCACGATTACTGGCGCGACCATCAACGCGATCTGTGCGCTGCTGCCGACGCTGATCTCGAAGGCGAGCGTCATCTCGTTGTTGCTCGCGGCGGTGACTGCGCTGTAGTGCTCTGCGGCGTTACCCACGAGCGCCACCACGATGACACCCGCAAAAAGTTCTGACATCCCGAGGCCGCTCAATGCCGGTTCGAGCGCCTCAATCAGTACCTCGGCTTCTATTGCGGTGAACGCTGTGGCAGCTGCGAGGAGCGTCATCGCCGGCGCGACGCCAAGGATGGCGCCGTGCGTGTGTCCAGGATCAGCGCGAAGCGGATCGCTCTGCGATCGAAAAGCGAACACAAGTCCAGCGGCGTATACGCCGAGTAGCACAATGGACGTCCAGAAGCTCAGTTTGTCGATCACTGCGGGATGGGCCTCGAGAGAACCAAAGCTGATGAGCGCGAGGAGGGCGGGCATCACGAGGGCGACCGTCGCGAGATACAACATGACCGTCGCCGAGCCCGCCGAAAGCTTGTTGAACTTTTGCCGCCCATTCTTGAGGCCACCGACGAGGCAGGACAATCCGAACACCAGCAGCAGGTTTCCGATGATGCTGCCCGTGATCGACGCCTTGACAATTTCAGTGTGATTCGCCCGCAGTGCCACGATCGCGATGATCAACTCGGCAGCGTTTCCGAAGGTCGCGTTCAGGAATCCCCCGAGGGTTGGGCCTGACCGTCGGGCGAGGTGCTCGGTCGCCGCGCCAATCAGTCCGGCAGCGGGGACGAGCGAGAGCGCGGCGGTAAAGAAAACCCAGATGGACACGCCGCGTTGCCAGCGCAGCCACAGGCTGAGCGGTGCAGCGATCAAGAGCAGATTCAGCCAGCTTCCGGTGACAATCCTGAGCAATTGCGTCGCAGCAGTCGGCATGCGCCATTATGAGTCAGGACTGTTCGCAGTCATGATAGAATGCCTGGCTGATCTGCTTGCTGAGCCTGTCTCCGACCCGATCGCATCGGTATCTGATCCAGTCCTCACCAAAGCGGCCAGCCATGTTGTGACTGCGCGGATGTCCGCGCGCGGCTGCGAACCGTCACTCGCACCAGGAGATTCGAGATGGCAGCAACGATTAACGGGACGATCAAGCGATTGGTGAGCGAAAAGGGTTTCGGTTTTGTTGCCGCGAGCGACGGTAGCGAGTACTTCTTCCACCAGTCTGCGTGCAACGGCTGCAAGTTCGACAATCTTCGCGAGGGGCAGGCGGTGACGTTCGACAAGACGCAGGGCCCGAAGGGACCGCGCGCGGAAAACGTGCGGTTGGCATAACTTAGGCGGAAGAACAACTGAAAAGGGCAGTCCTTAACTGGACCGCCCTTTTTTTCTGTGGCGGAGCCACTCGACCACCATCGGGATCATCGAGACGACCACGATGCCGATGGCGACCAGCGAAAAGTTATCCTTGACGACCGGTACGTTGCCGAACGCGTAGCCCGCGCCGAGACAAATCCCCACCCACAGGATGCCACCCAACACGTTGTACAGGGCGAACGCGGTGTATCGCATCGCACCAGCGCCGGCGACAAACGGCACAAAGGTCCGGATGATCGGCACGAAGCGCGTCAACACGACCGCCATGCCGCCGTACTTCTCGAAAAAGGCATGCGCGCGATCGAGATGTTGACGATTCAATAACGGGTGCGTTTCATCGGCGCGAAACACCCGGGGACCGATGAAGTGGCCGATGCTGTAGTTGACCGTATTCCCGAGAATTGCCGCTCCGGCGAGCAGAAGAAAGAGGAGCCGGATATCGAGCGCTCCGGTTGCCGCGATCGCGCCTGCCGCAAACAACAGCGAGTCACCGGGAAGAAACGGTGTGACGACCAAACCGGTCTCCGCGAAGATGATCGCGAAGAGGAAACCGTATACCCACACGCCATAACGGGCGACGAATTCCGCAAGAAGAACGTCAAGGTGCAGGAAGAGATCAATGAGAGTCTGCATGAAAGAGGAGTAGCGGAAATTCCTAGTGCGCGCTTTCGCCGGCGAGCGCCTTGACGATGTCGCCGAGGACGCCCTTCGCGTCGCCGAACACCATCAACGTGTTGTCGGCGTAATACAGCTCGTTCTCGATCCCCGCGAATCCCGGATTCATCGATCGCTTGTTGGCGATGACGAACTTGGCGCGATCGGCGTCGATGATCGGCATCCCGTAGATCGGACTCTTGGTGTCGTGGCGGGCGGCGGGATTGACAACGTCATTCGCGCCCACGACCAGGACGACATCAGTCTGCGGAAGGTCACGGTTGATGTCGTCCATTTCGATCAACGCGTCGTAGGGGACCTCCGCTTCCGCGAGCAGCACGTTCATGTGTCCGGGCATCCGCCCGGCGACAGGATGAATGGCGAACTTGACGTCGACCCCTCGCTTGGTGAGTTGATCGTAGATTTCGCGGACCCGGTGCTGCGCTTGCGCCACCGCCATTCCGTAGCCAGGGACGATGACGACTTTCGCCGCGTTCTCCAGCAGATCGGCCGCGTCGCGCGGTGTCCCGCTTTTTACGGTTCGCGCTTCGGCTGTCGTCCCGCCCGACTGAACCTGTCCGAACGCGCCGAACAGGACGTTTGTGAACGAGCGATTCATCGCGCGGCACATGATGATCGAAAGGATCAGGCCGGATGAGCCATCAAGCGCGCCGGCAGTGATCAGGACCTTGTTTTCAAGCACGAAGCCCATGGCAACGGCCGACAACCCCGCGTAGGAGTTGAGAAGGGAAATGACCGTTGGCATGTCGGCGCCACCGATCGGCATGATCAGGAGAACGCCGAACAGCAATGACAGGAAGATGATGGCGGGAAACAGTTGCCACATCTCAGGACGGAACAGGAGCCACCCCGCCGCGCCGACTGCGATCGCCAGCAGGCTGAGATTCACAAAATTCTGACCGCGATAGGTCATCGGCCGCGTCGGAATGATTTCCTGAAGCTTGCCGGCGGCCATCAAACTGCCGGTGAACGTCAGGTATCCGAGGATCACCTCGACGCCGATCGCGGCGGTCCGAAACATCGTCAGTTCACCGTCATGAAGCCAGAGTGCGTACTTCGCCGTGCCGACAAGTCCGGCAGCGAGGCCGCCGAATGCGTGCGACAACGCCGTTCGCTGAGGTACGGCGGTGAGCGGAACTTTTGAGAGAGGGACACCAATCGCCGTGCCGACGACGACCGCGATAACGATCCACGTGTAGTTGACGATCTCGGGGTGGAGAAGCGTGCCGATGATCGCCGCCGCCATACCGGCGACGCCCGCTGCCACGCCACGCCTTGCCGTCCGCGGAGCGCTCAGCCACCGGAGGGAGAGGATGAAGAGGGCCGCCGCTGCGAGATAACTCGCCTGGGTGAAATGTTCAGCGGTGCTCATGACTTCGGCCGGCGCTCACGGAACATCTTCAGCATGCGATCGGTGATCAGAAAGCCGCTGACGATGTTGGTCACCGATGCCGCCACGGCGACGGTCCCGAGGATTGTGCTGAACGTGCTTTTTTGCTCGCCGGCAATGATGATTGAGCCGACCACGGCAATGGCGGAGATCGCATTGGTCAGCGACATCAAGGGCGTATGCAGCAGACGCGAGACGTTCTGAATGACCTGAAAGCCGACAAACGTCGCTAACAGGAACACGAACGCCATGGACCACAGATCGAGCACAGGCACAGCCGGCCTCCTACACGAGTCGCGCGAGTGTACTGTTCGGACGCGCGCGTGCGCAAGCACTGCTGAGCTTTGCGGAGCGATAGGAAGCTTCCGCCTGAAGGCGGAAGCTACAAGCTGAAGCCGGAAGCTACAAGAATCGCCGGAAGATGATCAACTGCCCGACGTGCTTACGGTCGGAAAGGGCCTGACGTTGTATTTTCCGTCACCCGCGAGGAAGCGTCCGAGTCGACGCTTTAGCGATGGAGGGTCGGGAGCGGGAGTAGTGGCGCGCGCCCGCACCTGCGCCGGCTTACCGCTACGAGATCGTGCGATCGCAGTGCCTTGAAAAGCAGGCGTCGTCGCCACAGCGAACTCCGTCGAGGTCACAATCGAGACCCCAACTCCATCGGTTGCTGCTCCTGACGGTGTCGGCGCGGAGTCGGTGGGCGAATTCGATTGAGACGATCGTTCGGCGAGACCGGCAACAGCGATGTCGCGCGGCTGTGCTGCGCGGCTCTCAATTCGATCGGTAGCCGGCCGTACGAGGAACATCGGCACCGTAAAGAAGACGGTAGAGGCTACGGCCGCCGCTGATATTCGAACCAGATCCCACTTTTGAGCTCGTGTGAATCGCACTTCGCTCGGCATTGGGGGCTCCTGCAGCTAACGCGTTCCTGCCAGATCGGGCTCAAAAGCCGGGCCAGCAGAGCTCCTGGAATTTGGGCGTCCAACCTTCTGGAACGCCGGAGGTTGCGCTGGTGAGTCAAAAACGCACGCGGCAGATGACAGACTCAAACCCATTCGCGCTAGTGTTATTTACACGGCCGGGCTGGCGAACCTCTCCATACTGCACCCATTACTTGCAGCGATCGTGCCGTAAATATCTGTAATTCAGGAAATGGCGAATTGGTGAATTGGTGAATTAGCGCTTGTCGGGGCCAGCAACTCACCAATTCACGATTCACCAACTCACCAATTTCCGCGTTGGTCCAGCTCCCGCTCCTGACTGCTCAATCGCGCGATCGATTGCGTCCAGATCCCCGGCGTCCAGAGCGAGCGTTGCGGCGGGAAGCCAGCCATCGACCTGTTCAGGAGAACGTGCACCGACGATCGCGCCGGTGATGCCTGGCCAGCTGAGCACCCACGCAATCGCAATGGCGCCGACGGTCGTGTGATGTCGGCCTGCGATCGGTTTGAGCGCATCACGGAGTGTGAGATTGCGTTCGAGCTGCGGGGACTTGAACTCGACTCCGCGACGGCGCCAGTCGTCGGGTGCGAATGCATCGACCCTCTCGCTGCTGAACGCGTCGGTCAGGATACCCGACTGCATCGGACTGTAAGAGATGACGCCCGTGCGATGCGTTTCGCACCATGGAAGGAGGGCGATGGCAACCTCGCGCTTGATCATCGAGAACGGCGGTTGAAGTGAATCGACATGTCGTCGCGCTTCACAGCGTTCCAGAAGCTCGACGCTGAAGTTCGACACGCCCGCGGTGCGAATCTTTCCCTCTTCAACCAGCCGCGTCATCGTGTCCCAGGAGTCCTCGATCGGAATGCCTCCTTCATCGGGCCAATGGAACTGAAAGAGATCGATTCGCTCGACGCCGAGTCGTCGAAGCGACGCGTCGCATTGACTCCGGATCGAGTCGGGATGAAGCGTGCGTCGCGACACCTTCATGCGGTCCTGAGGATCCCACTCGAGACCGCACTTGGTGAAGACGTAAGGCCGGTCGGCCGGTGTGAGCGTTTCCAGGAACTGGCCGACGACTTCTTCTGAATGTCCGAGCCCGTAGACCGCAGCGGTGTCGATCCAGTTCACCCCGCGATCGATTGCGTGACGCATGGCCGCAATCGACGTCCGATCGTCCTGCGGACCCCACGAGAACGACCATCCGCCACCGCCGGCGGCCCAGGCGCCGAATCCAACGGTCGTGAGAGTCATACCGCTCGTGCCGAGCGGCCTCTTCGGAAGTATCATCTCCGCATAATATCTTCTTCGACTCGCGAGGTGACTGTATGACCTGGCGTCCGCTCATGGCGATGATGTTTCTCGGTACGATGGTGAGCGCTCAGGCGCCCGCACAACCGGCTGCCGCACCGCCGGCCACCGCACAACCGTCCGCCGCCCCGACGGCCGCATGCCCCGAAATGGCGACGGCACTGACGGCTCTCCTCGCCCGAGACGTGCGCATGCGCGATTGGGCCGAGATGGCGCGTTACCGCGACGCCAACAAAACGCTTCCGGCACCCTCGAGCTCGGAAGCGCGTGTCGTCTTTATGGGTGACTCGATTACCGACGGGTGGCAGCAGCCCCGTTACGGCGGGTTCTTCCCGGGAAAACCCTACGTCGATCGCGGCATCAGTGGTCAGACGACACCGCAGATGCTGGTGCGTTTTCGCCGCGATGTAATCGATCTGCGGCCGAAGGCGGTGGTGATCCTGGCCGGTACGAACGACATCGCCGGCAACACGGGGCCAATGACGAACGAAGAGATCCAGGGCAACCTCGCGAGCATGAGCGAGCTGGCGCACGCCCATAACATCAAGGTCGTGCTCGCCAGCATTACTCCGGTCAGCGAGTATCACGTGCGCCCAAACATACCACCGCAAACGACGGCCCGGCCGATGGAACGCATCAAGGCGATGAACGACTGGATCAAGTCCTACGCGGCCTCGCATGGCGACGTGTATCTCGATTACTTCTCCGGCATGATCGACGACAAGGGCCTGATGCGCGCGGAGCTGACCGAGGACGATCTCCATCCGAACGCGAAGGGTTACGCAATCATGGGACCTCTCGCCGAGGCGGCGATTGCACGCGCGCTGAAATAGGCGTATACGGGATGTAGCGCCTGCGAAGAATGGCACACGCCAAGCTCAGGTGATCAATGCCTGACGTCTCCGATTACGAACTGTTCAAATCGACGGATCAGAACGCGCCTTCGCGCCGATCCCTCGGACTGTGGATTGCCGTCGCGCTGATACTGGGTGCCGCGCTCGTCACCCTGGTGGTCCTGGTGTGGCAGCGCCGAACGACACCGGCTCCAACGACGACGGCGCACACCGAGGCGCCACCGCGCCCGGCGCGCCCGCTTGGTGGGGATGCCGAGCCGATCGCATTGCCGCCATTGAACGAGACCGATGCGATCGTCAGAGAACTGGTGCAAAAGGCGTCATCGCATCCACGGCTGGCGGCATGGCTCGCGACCGATGACCTCATTCGGGACTTTACGATTGGTGTCGCCAATGTTGCGCAAGGGGAGACTGCCACCCGCCAGCTGACCGTGCTGCGTCCGTCGTCGAGTTTCCAGGTGATTCAGCGCGGCAACGATCTCGCAATCGATCCGCGGAGTTACAAGCGGTATGACGGCATAGCCGCTGCGGCTCAGTCGATCGATCCGGCGGCAATTGCCCGCGTCTACGCCACCTTGAAGCCGCGCATCGAAGAGGCGGCACGCGAGCTGGGAGATGCGTCGTTCGATCGAACGCTCGAGCGGGCGATCGTGCAGTTGCTGAATACGCCGATCCCGGATGACCCGATCCTGGTCCAAACGAAGGGGATTGGATACAGCTTCGTCGACCCAAAGCTCGAAGCGCTCACGAATGGGCAGAAGCATTTGCTTCGCACCGGCCCGCAGAACGCCAGGATTATCAAACAGTCGTTGCGCAACATCGCGACTGCGCTCGGTATCCCCGAAGAGCGCTTACCGCCCGCCAATCGCTGATGGCCAAGCGTCTGGCGTTGTGCTACCGTTAGCGCCGGAACTGCCGCTGCCTACAGCCGTCCGCGTCTAGATCGTCTCTGTCTTTTTCCCAACAACACAGGAATTGTGTGTCCGCGTCTGGGCGGACATAGAAGTGGAGATCTAGCCGTGAACGTGCAGTCGAACTGGTGGGAAACGTTCTTTACAGGTGTCGCAGTTGATTTGTGGGTCAAGGCGGTGCCAGCCGAGCATACGAATCGAGAGGCCGATCGCCTCGAGAAGTTGCTGGCGGTGTCGGCAGGAGCAGAAATTCTCGATGTTCCGTGCGGCGCTGGGCGCCTTACCCTGGATCTGGCGCAACGGGGATACCGGATGACTGGCGTGGATTGGTCATCCGAGTTTCTGAGCCATGCGCGAGCGGGTGGTTCAAACGGAATCCAGTGGGAGCAACGAGACATGCGTGATCTGCCGTGGTCTGGCAGGTTCGATGGATCGTTTTGTGTCGGCAACAGCTTCGGTTACCTGGACGACGAGGGCAATTTGGCCTTTCTGCGTGCGGTGAGGCATACGCTGAAGAAGGGTGCGCGGTTCGTGCTCGAGACGCCAATGGTGCTCGAGAACTTGCTGCCGCACATTCAGCCCAGGCCTTGGTGGAGAGCAGGCGACATGTGCTTGCTCGTCGAGAATCAGTACGACCCTGCGAAGGGACGACTGGATATCGAGTACACATTTGTCCAGGACGGTCGCGTCGATGTACGGCGCGGTTCACACCGTGCCTACCCATATCGCGAGTTGGTCGAGCTCCTCGAGTCCTCCGGGTTTATCGTGGAAGTGGCAGAGCCCTGGAGTACGGAGCAGCACAATGTAACGTTTGTCGCGCATGCTGACTGACTGCTTTTTTCACTGCGCGTGGGGCCCCACCCCACGCGCTCCTTATCCCTTTTCCCTTTTCCCTTTTGCCTTTAGACTGCGTCAGCCATGCAGGATCTCCGCGACGCAGTCCGAGCGCTTCGCCGCAGTCCCTTGCTCTCGGCGGCAGCGATTCTGTCGTTGACGCTCGGCATTGGCGCCAACACTGCGATCTTTTCGATTCTGAACAGCCTCCTGCTCAAACCGTTGCCGGTCCGCGAGCCTGAGACGCTGATTGCGTTGGCGTCCGGCCGGCCCGGTGAAGACGCCGCGATGACGTATCCGGTCTGGCGGGAAATCCGCGATCGTCAGGTGTTGAGCGATCTGTTCGTGTGGGCGACGGATCGGCTGACGGGGACGGTCGATGGCAACTCGCAGCCGCTCGAGGCCGTCTGGGCCAGCGGCCGGTTCTTCGATGTGCTGGGTCTGTCGATGAGTGCCGGACGCGGATTCGGGCAGGGTGATGACCGACGCGGCGGCGGCCCGAACGGACCGGTCGTGGTTCTCAGTTATAAGGCCGCGAATCGTCTGTTCGGCACGCCGGCAGCCTCGATCGGCCGAACCGTCGTCCTCGACCGAGTTCCCTTCACCGTCATCGGCGTGACTCGCCGCGGGTTCAACGGCCTGAACATCGGAAGCGACGTCGATGTGATGGTCCCACTCGAGACCGAGCCGATGCTCAACCGCATTCCTTCGCGAACCACAAGATGGCCGTGGTTGCACATCACCGCGCGGCGGGTGCCGGGAATGACGCTTGATGGCGCGACTGCTGCGATGCGCGCGGCGCAGCCTGGTATTCGCGAAGCGACCTTACCTGACTTCAGCCGCGCCGAGGATCGCGATAACTATCTTCGCGAGCCGTGGACGATGCGGTCGGCGTCGACTGGAAGTTCGCGGCTGCGAAGCCGCTACCAGGCGGCGCTCGTGGCGCTGTTTGCGATCGCAGGACTCGTTCTTCTCGTCGCGTGCGTCAATATCGCGCACCTGCAGCTGGCGCGAACCGCCAGCCGTCGCTACGAGTTTGGCGTTCGACTCGCGCTTGGCGCGCCACGGAGCCGGATCGTCCGGCTCGAGCTGACTGAAAACCTCTTGCTTGCCGCGATCGGCGCCGTCATCGGTCTTGCGCTCGCCCAATGGGCCGGCGCGGTTGTCGTCGCGCAACTCTCCACGTGGGCATCGACGGCGTTTCTCGACCTCACACCGGACTGGCGCGTGCTGACGATCACCATTGTTGCCACGGTCTTGACGACGGTCGTGTTCGGCACCCTCCCCGCGATTCGCGCGGCACGAGTCGATCCGGTCGAGGCGCTGAACACGGCACGGCGCGGCGTCTCGACCTCGGGTTTGGGAATCGCCGGAGACGTGCTCGTCGTCGCGCAGGTCGCCCTGGCATTGGTCCTGGTGATCGGCGCGTCGCTGTTTGTGCGCTCGTTTGCGGCGCTTGTCTATCGTGATCTTGGATTCGATCGCAACCGCGTACTGACGGCGGCGGTCGATGTGCGAAGCAGTGCGACCGCACCGCGCGATCGCCCCGCGCTCTACGAGCGTATTCGGCAGGCCGTTGCCACCGTTCCGGGCGTCGAGAGCGCAGCCACGTCAATGGCGACTCCACTTGGGAGCGCGGGCGTTCGGTTCCTCAGGGACGTGCAGGAATCAGGCAATCCGACGTTTGAAGGGAAAGAAGTCCTCGTGTTCATGGCACCAGTCAGTCCGGATTGGTTCCGGACGTTCGGTACCCGCCTGATCAGCGGGCGCGATATCGAGGTCACCGATCGCGAGACAGCTCCGAAAGTGGCAGTCATCAACGAGGCTTTTGCACGGCGGCATTTCCCTGGAAGTAATCCGGTTGGACGGACCATCATGGTCGGCGAAGAACCCACCGATCGTCAGCCGGTAGAGATCGTTGGTGTGGTCCAGGATGCCGCCTTTACCTCTGTCCGGGATCCAATCGAGCCGACGTTCTACATGGCATTTGCGCAATCGCTGGAACCGAAATTGATCGAGTCGTTTCCTTCGATGAGCCTCAGTGTCCGATCGGCCGGGGAGATTCCGCCCGCGCGTCTTGCCACCGGCGTTGCCACCGCGATTGGAAGAATTGATGGTGCTGCGACCGTCTCATTTCAGACGCTCACCGAAACGCTCAGCGTCTACTACATTCGCGAGCGATTGCTCGCCCTACTCTCCGGATATTTTGGACTGTTCGCGCTGTTACTTGGTGCGATCGGTGTCTATGGCGTGACGGCGCATGCCGTCAACCGCCGCCGGACGGAGATCGGAATTCGCATGGCGATTGGTGCAACCGCGCCAGCGGTCGTACGGCTGGTACTCGGTCGCGTGGCGGTTCTCGCCGCAATGGGCGTCGTCGTCGGTTCCGTCCTCAGCCTGTGGGGGAGTGGCCTGGCACACGTACTCCTCTACAACACCGAGCCTCGCCAGCCGGTAATCCTTGTCACATCGAGCGTCGCGCTGCTCCTCGTCACAGCGCTCGCCGCCTGGATACCCGCTCGCCGCGCGTCGCGGATCGAGCCAGCGACGGTCCTGCGCGAGGGTTAACGGTTTACCGAACCCTGAACGGCACGAGCGCTTTAGCTGTTTCGGTGCCGCGCGTTGCCTCGATCGAGATCACGTAGTCGTCGCGCAAGCTGGCGCTGAGGGGAAGGTCGACCTGGTAAACGCCCTCTTTGATCGAGGCGACCGCGAGGACCCCAAGTTCTTTTCCTCGGCGGTTCAGCAGCCGCGCCGCGGTCGTGATGCCCTGGCCGCCGTAAACGGGGAAGCGAACAAACAGGCGATCGGATCGATCGAATTCGCGGCGTGCTTCGGGTTGCCCCTCGGCTCCGTCTGTGATCGCCCGCGCTTCACGCGCCGTGCGGGTACGCAGGATCATCGGCGTGCCGATGGCGAGGCTCGCGACGTCGAACGCGGGAATGGTGATTTTTCGGTTCGCGTTCTCGATTTCCTCATCGCGGGCATCGAGTACCTTCATCTTGAGAATCAACTCTCCGGCGGGAACGTCGAACGATAGTTGTCGCGACGTCGTCCGGCCGGACGCGAAATAGCTGGTTCCCTCTGGTGAGGCACCCTGAATCGCGAGGGCGATGTCTTTCCCCGCCGCTGCAGATCCCTTGGGAAGCCACGCGATCGAAAGGCGCGTCTGTCCTTGATCGCTTCGAGTCGTGCCGATCCAATAGTCGATTAGATGATCGGAACGGTCGTTGAGCGACAGTTCGCCCAGTGCACGCTCCACGTCTGCCGGAATCTCTGCGGCAGCGGCTTCAGCCCGTCCCCGCTCCATCTCGCCGACTGTCGGTGCGAAATATCCGCTTCGCGCACGAACCTCGTAACCATCCTTGTTCATGCGGACTTTGATCCGGTGGAACTTGCCGTCCACCGGCGCCGGCGACCGGTATCCGAGAAGGTAATAGGCACTGGAATCGCGCACGATCTGCGGCAGTTGAAGCTCCGGGCGATTCGACCCGACGAATGGGCGCCCGCCTGTCTCTTCGGCAAGCGACAACAAAGAATCGGGACGCCGTCCGACCTCGGAAGCCGGGTCCAGCGTATAGATAGCCGTGTTGTTGGTGTTGGCTGTGCGGACGATCTCCATGAAGCGGTTCGACTCGTCATTGCGGCCGTAAACCGGGACTCCCTGGCTCACGAAAAGGATCGCCTTGCGCCCTTCACGGAAGTTTCCGAGAAACGCGGCCGCCGCGTTGAGCGCAGAGGTCGTGACCTCGTTGCGCAACCGGCCGATTGAGCGAAAATCCTGCAGGTGGGCTTCCTCCACGGCGCTTCGCGCGGGTACGTAAACACCGAAGCGTCCCTTCAGTCCGTGTATCTGGTCGACCAGCTGCAAGCGGTCGCGTGTGAATTTGATCGATTCGACCGTCGTGAGCTGGTCCATGATCCCGACGAGGTCGGTGGGACCGAACGCGGTGCGCACGAATTCGGTCAGCACTTCTTTGCCGCGCGTCGCCGGAATGAACTGGCCGATGTGATATTCGTCCCAGAAGATCAGAAACAGCCGCACATCGTCGCGCGCGGCTTCGGTCGCGACCTGACTCGAGGAGTAGATTTCGAGGGTTCGATCGTCGGTGGCCTCGCCGGTGACGCGAACCAGTTCGCATGATTCGATCGTCTGGGGCGCACCATCCTCGGTCAGCTGGAAATCGTCCCGCGTCAGATCGGTGGCCGGTTCGCCGCGTCGATCGGTGACGGTGACGTCGACGCGCACGATGTTCGTGCCGCCGCGGAAAATCGGCGGCTGCTGTTGCTGCGGAGTTTGAACCGCTATCGGAGAGGTCCCGACCGCCATCACGGCGACGAACCCGACCAGAGCACTCGCGCGAATCGAGAGACCAGGCACCAGAAGACCTCGGGAAAGGAGACGTAATCGGATTCTAAACGGGATGACAGGATCAACAACGATAGATCGTCAGACGATCATACGGTGAAGGCGGGAGGCGAATGTCCGGCTGGGCTGGCCGGCAAGTCGGACGTTAACGGAGGCCGGCTCGAATTTCTAAACCGTGAAGCTCGCGGCGCCGTCAACATGTCAGTTTCGATTGGAGGTCTGGATGCTGAATCGAACCGCGGCGATGTGCCTTGTTGGCGGCGTTCTGGCCGGCTATCTGCTGGCTGGGGCATCGGTCAGAGCTCAAAATGTTCCAGTCGGCGCACCTGTTACCGTCTTCGGCGGTGATGACGTGGTCCTGCAATTCGAGCGCGGCACGTGGAGCGAGAACGTCGCCTCGACACGTTGCCGCGTGGCGGCTGTCGAAGGGACCTGGATTAAGTGCGGCAGCGCAGACGGCTTCGGAGTTGACCGCACGCAAAAGTGGATGAACCTCGCGTATGTGATCCAGGTGACAAAGTACGAAAAATAGCCCGGTTGCGTGCCACTGATACACTCCATCAGATGAGGAACCCTGGCACCGCTGCGGTCCTGAGCGCGCTCATCCCGGGAATCGGTCAGTTCTACAACGGCGATTTCCTGCGCGGGATCTTCTGGCTGATCGTGACGCCGGGAATGTGGATCGGAACCGGTGGCATGCTTGGATGGGTCTGTCATGTCATCGCGGCGATGACCGCCTACAGCAGGGCGAAGAAGAAGAACGCGGTGTCGATCTGACAGAGATAATCGGTCAACGAGATAGGAATACGAGAACGTGCGGAAGAGCGGGGCGCTTGCACGCCGAAGCTCTCGTTTCAAATAAAAGCCCACCTTCGCGCTACGCGCTAAGCGTTGTCTCCACGCGCGCGAACGACAAGATACATGAGCAGCGCAGCCGTCCCACACAGCGCCGCAGAAACCGTAGCAACGATGTCCCACGGTTCCACCACGAACGTAGCGCAGTAAAACATCGCGATGTTTGCCAGAAACAGAGCAAGAGCGGACCGCTTTGTCACCATCGTTCGCTTGTTCTGTTCATCACTTCAAGAACATCATCACTAGCTTTCCGATGCCAATTAGCGCAACGAGCACGATAACGATTGCCACCCACTCTGAAATTCCGACAGAGACGGCTCCCATTCCACCGCTCATCGCGCCACCTCCACGAACGCTCAGTCAACCGATCCGGCGGTCACTCAGTAGACAAGTCGGACGTGAGAGAAAGTAGGGAAGAAATAGAACAGAGCGGCTGCAATGAGTACGCTGATTACCACTGTT
>Ga0075428_100004221_pt1 | contig 15826 bp, 15 predicted proteins | sample RhiMetdeltSRZDD2_FD_75291 | JGI IMG/M metagenome (GOLD analysis project Ga0075428, IMG submission 75291) | Populus rhizosphere microbial communities from Tennessee, USA - Rhizosphere MetaG P. deltoides SRZDD2 | ecosystem: Host-associated > Plants > Roots > Rhizosphere > Soil | place: USA... | reverse complement strand
GCGAAGAAGGCGCCACGCAGCTCTTCCGGCCGCTGCGCAACAACGACCTGATCCTCGGGGCCGTTGGCCCCCTGCAGTTCGACGTCGTCGCGTTCCGCCTGGCGGACGAGTACGGCGTGCAGGCCGGCTGGGACAACGTCAACGTGCACACGGCGCGCTGGATCGAGTGCGGGGATCCGAAGAAGCTGCAGGAGTTCCGGACCAAGGCGCACGATCATCTCGCGCTGGACCACGCCGGCGCGCTCGTTTACCTGGCGCCCAGCCGCGTCAACCTCCAGCTCACGCAGGAGCGCTGGCCGGACGTGCGCTTCCGCGAGACGCGCGAGCAGCTCGCCCATGCGGCCTGAGGCGCACGCATAGTGAAAGGCGCACTGCGGCGGCGGCCGGTGCTGGCCTGGGCGTTCTACGACTGGGCCAACTCCGCGTTTGCAACCACGGTGATGGCCGGGTTCTTCCCGGTTTTCTTCAAGCAGCACTGGAACCTTGGTGTCTCGGTGACCGAGAGCACCTTCCGGCTCGGCGTGACCAACGGTATCGCAAGCGCGCTGATCGCGCTCGCCGCCCCGGTGCTTGGCGCGATCGCCGACCGCGGCGGGGCACGGGTGCGGTTGCTGATGGGATTCACGGTGATGGGTGCCGCCGCGACGGCGGCGCTTGCCTTCGTGCCGGCCGGACACTGGCAGGCCGCCGCCGTGCTGTACCTGGCCGGGTCGCTGGGTTTCTGGGCCGGCATCGTGTTCAGCGATTCACTGCTGCTGCACGTGGCGGAACCGCGCGAGTTCGACCTGGTCTCCGGTTTCGGATACGCGCTGGGTTACCTGGGCGGCGGCGTCCTCTTTGCCATCAACGTCGCGATGACGCTGCGGCCGGCGTGGTTCGGCCTCGCGGACGCGACGCAGGCCGTGAAGGCGTCGTTCGTGATGGTGGGCGCGTGGTGGGCGATCTTCGCGCTGCCGCTCGCGCTCACCGTGCACGAGCAATCGACCGGCGTGCGACTGACGCCGGCCGCGGCCGTGCGCCAGGGCTTCGGTGAGCTCGCGCACACGCTTTCGGAGATACGTCGTTATCGACCGATCCTGTGGTTTCTCGCCGCGTACTGGCTGTACATCGACGGCGTCAACACTGTGATCAAGATGGCGGTCGACTACGGGCTGTCGCTCGGCTTCGAAGCCGGACAGCTGCTCGCGGCGCTGCTTCTTACCCAGTTCGTCGCGTTTCCCGCCGCGCTGGGCTTCGGCTGGCTCGGGCAACGGATCGGGGCGCGCAAGGGCATTTTCCTCGCGCTCGCGGTTTACGTCGGTGCCACCTGTTTCGCGTACTTCCTGAGCGACGTTCGGGACTTCTACCTGCTGGCGGTGGTGGTCGGGCTGGTGCAGGGCGGAGTGCAATCGCTCAGCCGTTCTTACTTCGGGCGGCTGGTCCCGGAAGGCAAGTCGTCCGAGTTCTTCGGCTTCTACAACATGATGGGGAAGTTCGCCGCCGTGCTTGGCCCGTTGCTCACGGGCGTCGTGGCGAAGCTGACGGGAGATCCGCGCCTGTCGATCGTGTCGATCGTGCTGCTGTTCGCAGCGGGAGCTATCCTGCTAGGTATCGCCGCGCGCTTCGAGCGCACCGCCGTCGAGCGGGCTCAGGTTCCAGCGCAGTAGCCGCCCCCAGAGCACACGGCTTTGGAACGCTCGATGTTGTCCATGGTCTCGTCGGTGCGGTTCGCAATCTCCTCGAGTTGCTCGCGCGTAAAGCACATCTGCTCGGGAAACCGGCTGCCGAGGGTCACAACTTTGCGACAGAAGAGCTCTTTCCCGTTACGTGTCACCCGGCGGTAGCCGCTCGGGATTTTGGTCGTCGTCTGCGCGTTCGAGCCACTCGTCACAGTGGTTTCCGCTTGCCTTGCGCCGCTGGGAGAAGTGGCCGTGCTCTTTGCCGGCGCACCGGTCGTGTCAGCCTGCTTCGCCGGCTGTGTGCTGCAGCCCGCCAAGAGCGCAACGGCAACTACCGCGGCGCCGGTAGCCTTGAGGCCCGCAATGCCTGCTCGATCACGTGCCGTTGTCACACGACGTACCTTCCGGGCACGGCTCGTCTCCCTCTTCCACGCCGTCCATCGTCGATTCCTTCCTCCGCTGGACGTCCTCGAGCTGCTCGCGGGTGAAGCAGGTCTTCTCGGTCGGGAAGCGGCTACCGCTGATTGTGGATTGGCGGCAGAAGAGTTCCTTGCCGTTGCGCGTCTCGCGGCGAAAACCGCTCGGAATCTTGCCGGCGGGCTTCGCAGCCACCGCACTCCCCGCAGACTTTTCCGCCGCCGGGACAGGCACGACCGTCTCCGAGCCCGGTTCGCCCGGTGCGGACACGGCAGGCTCCGCTGACGGCTGCGGTGCCGTTGGTTGAGACGAACAGGCGGCAAGCATGCCCGACAGGGCCAGCAACACGACAGCGCGCATCGACAATACTCATTAGTTGGTTATTGAATCCAAAATGGTGTCATAGGCGCCACGCTAATGCACGCTAATCGTTTCCGGTGATGCGTCCGCGCAACAAGGGCTCAGGCCTGCGGCCAGGCCGACGGGTCCACGCCGTAGAACTGCTGCAGCAGACAGTAAAGGTCCAGGTGCGCGGACCGCAGCGCCACAGGTCGCTCGAAGAATTCCTCGCTGGCAACTGCGAAGAACTCAGCTTCGTCCTCCGCTGCATAGGGATCGAGCAGCGTGTGCACTCCGCTATCGACCTCCACCTCCAGCCGCTCGAACTCCCGGGCCATGTCGCTGCTCCATCCTTCGAGCGAGCGTCGCGCTCCGCTTGCCGGATCAGGCAGACCGAGGCCTTCGTAATCGAGGTGATGGGCGAACTCGTGCAGCACCAGGTTGTACCCTGGGGCGTGAGCCGTGCCTGCCGCCAGCACGTCCTCCCAGGACAGGATGATCCTGCTCGCATGCCAGGCCTGACCCGCGAGCACGCGTCGTCGCCGCGTAACCAGGCCGGACTCGTCCTCGTCTTCCTCCTCGACCCAGAACGGTGTCGGATAGACGAGGATCGACTGCAGCGACGGATACAGGTCATGCGGCCGCCCGAGCACCAGCACACACGCGTGCGCGGCGATCGTGACGCGCATCTCGTCGGTGATCGCAAGCCCGTTGCAGCCGACGAAGGTCTTCTCGCCGACAAAGGCCGTGACGAGCCCGTCGAGACGCGTGCGCAGGTCCGGCGGCAGTCTCGCGCGCAGCGGCACGTTGCGCTCGACGGCTGAGAGGCGCGACCCGGCGAGCGGCGTCGCCGCGGCACGCCGGTGGCGCGCGGCGCGGAACACGGGAGCGAGCAGCAGCCAGGCGACGACCGCCATGGCGAACGCGACGATCGCCGCCGCAAGCGGCGAGATCACCCCAGCTTCTTGAGGCGCTCGACGAGATCCACGTAGGATTGCCGGGCCTTGTCCTGCGTCGTGCCCCTGAGACGCGTCCAGGCGTCGTACTTCGCGCGTCCGACGAAATCGAATGCCCCGGGCCGATCGCCGCTCACGTCGCCGGACGAGGCCTGCCTGTACAGCGCGTACAGACGCAGCATGTCCTCGTCGGACGGCCGCTTCTTCAGGTTCTGGGCGTCTTTCGCCGCGCGCTCGAACTTCTTGTTGAGGTCTGCCATGGCACAGCCGTTCGCGGATGCCTGTGCGGAAGCATAGCGCAGCCCCGCAACCTCAGGCACGCAGTCGCCCGACGCGGTACTTGAGCAGCCTCAGATCCTCGTCCGCCGGCGCCGGTCCATAGCGCAGCGCGACATACAGCTCGCGGATGGAGAGCAGGTCGACGCGCAGATCCGGGCAATGCGCCGCGGCGCGCTCGAGATAGTCGACGGGTCCTTCCGCCGCGCGCCGCACGATGCCGCGTCTCGCGAGCCGGACCGCCGCCTGGCGATGCAGCCGCTCCGGCCAGTCGCGCTGCGGCGCCCGGAAGGTCCAGGCGAGCCAGGCAGAGACGCCGACGAAGAACGCCGCGAGCACGGCCGTCAGGCCGAGTCCCAGCGTGCGCCAGTCGGGCTCGTCGACCCCGAGCCGTTGCAGCAGAGAAAACTGCATGCGGGCGTCGAACCGCACGATGCGCTCGTTCCAGAAATCGTTGACGTAGTCCCAGAGGAGCTGCGCCTGCGACACAAGCCGGCTGTCTTCCCAGATCCGCGTGAGGGCCGGTGCATCCGCGACCGACGCGCGAACGCCGCGCTCGATGCGGTCCGGCGCCACGGCCGCGGTGGGGTCCACGCGCAACCATCCCCGGCCCGCCACCCAGATCTCGGACCAGGCGTGTGCGTCGGACTGTCGCACGAGCAGGTACCCGCCCAGCGGGTTGAACTCGCCGCCCTGGTAACCGGTGACGATCCGCGCCGGAACGCCGGCCGCGCGCATCACCATCGTGAAGGCGGCGGCGTAGTGCTCACAGAAACCGCTGCGGGTTTCGAACAGGAACTCGTCCACGGCGTTTTCTGCGAGCCGCGGAGGATCGAGCGTGTAATGGTATGGCTCGGTGCGGAACTTCCTGAGCATCGCGCCGGCGATGGCCATCGGGTCCGCACTCTCGAGGGCGAGTTCGCGCCCGAACGCGAGCGTCCGCGGATTACCCTGCGATGGCAGCCGCAGGTCGCGGTTGCGGAGCGAGGTGGGAAGCTCGGCGCCGGCGATGTACGCCGGGTACGAGCGAAGGCGATAGGACGTCACCCGTGTCACCAGCTGCCGTGCGACCACCTGGAAGTCGTAGGTGCTGCGCGCCTCGCGTTCGGGCCAGGCCGCCGGCAGGTCGAGCGCCAGTATCCATGGCCGGTCGTGGGGCTCGAGGGTGATCTGGTAGTCGACCGGTGCACCGAGCCAGGTGACGGTCTGCTGGGGGAACGACTGCGCGGGCGGGCGGCGCCAGCGTCGGCCGTCGAACTCGTGCAGCACGGGGCCGCGCCAGTATCGCTGTGCGGGCGGCGGGATCGGACCGTCGAAGCGAACGCGGAACGCAACTTCGCCCGATACGCTCAGATCGGACACGTCGCCGAGCATGATCTCGTCGTTGAGACCGGTGCGGGAGCTCTGGCCGGAGGCGATTCCCCAGAAAGGGCCAGGCAGACGCGGAAAGAGCACGAACAGGAGCAGTGCGAGCGGCAGCGCGGGCCAGGCGAGCGCCACCGTCCGCGAGAGCACGTTCACCGGTGCGGTGAGCGCGATCCCGCCGTGCACCCGGTATAGCGCCGCGGTGGCGACCAGCGCGCCCGCGAGCAGCAGCGGCAGCCGTGCGATGCCCTGATCGCGCAGCAGCGCCGCGTACAGCAGGAAGTAGGCGATGAAGACCAGCACGGTGAGGTCGCGCTCGGCGCGGGTCTCGAGCAGCTTGACCGCCGCCATCACGGCCAGCAGGGCCGTGCCCGCCTCGACGCCGTTCACCGTGCGGAACGTCGCGATCACGACGAGGAGCGCGCCGACCGCCGCCAGCGTGAGCAACCACCGCGGCGGCAGCCGGGAGCCGCGTTGCGCCGCCGCGTAGCGCCAGCTTCCGGCGACGATCACGCTGACGCTGGCCCACGCGGGCAACTTGCCGACATGCGCGGCGACCGCGACGGCTAACGCCGCGAGCGCCCATCCGAGTCCGCGCAGCGCCGTGCCCGGCTCAGCCATGACCCGCGGGCACCTCGAACAGGGCCAGCGCAGTGAGGCAATGCTCGCGGTGCGCGCGGCCGATGTTGGGCTCGATCGTCGTGCCGGGAAGGCGTATCCCGTAGGCCTCGCCGCGATCGTGCGCGTCGATCACCCAGCGGCAGATCTGCGACAGCCGCGCTTCCGCGCCAAGCCCCGCGAGGCTGTCCCAGTCGAAGATGTACGAGGTCACGTCGGTACCCGCGAACTGCTTGACGTGCAGCCCGTTGCCGCGTGCATAGGATTTCCACGCGATGCGGTGCAGGGGGTCGCCGAGCTGGAACGGCTTGAGACCGACGAAGTCATCGTCGCCCCGCGCCCGGTCCTGCGCGCCGCCGGTGTCCGTCTCGACCGCCGGCGGAGGGCGACCGCGGGTCGCCGGCTGCGGCCAGGCGATGGCCCGGTAGTCGGGATGAACGACGGCCCAGGCGCGGAAGAGTCCGAGCGGATGTCGTGTCGCCACCTCGTAGCGCCCGAGGGGAACCGGCCCGCGTCGGATCGCCGCGATCGACAGCTCGCTTTCGACGGTAGCCCCGGCTCCGACGTCCGCGGGCACGGCGCGAGCCTCGTCGGTGGAAATCTCGATGCGGGGCCGCGGCGCGACCGCGGAGTTCGCGAGCAGTATGCGGAAGGTCACGCGGTATCCGACGAAGGCGGACTCGGTCGCGTGCAGGCGAAGCGCCAGACCCTCGAGCGTGCCGTGGCAGTGATGCATGGCCGTGAGCCCGACGCCGGCGAGCAGGAAGCCAAATGCCAGCCCGAGGTTGTTGCCGTAGTTGAGCCCGCCGATCACCATCGCGAACACCATGGCGGCATAGGCGAGGCCGAGCGTCGTCGGCAGGATGTAGATGCGCCCGCGTCGCAGCACGACCCCGTCGGTGTCGCGACCCTGGCGCCTGAGGATCCAGGCGCCCATTCGCGCACGGGCGGCTGCGCTCATCCGGCGGAGGATACGTCGCATCGCAGCGCGCGCCTGCTGTCGGGGCACCGTTCGCGGTCAGGGCACCGGGACGGCGTCGAGCACGTGCTGGCCGATCTCGCCGGCGCCGCGGAAGCGACTCTCGTCGCGGGGCGCGAGACGGTGGCCGACGACCGCAGGCAGCACTGCCTGCACGTCCTCGGGGAGCACGCCGGTGTGCGCGTGCATCAGGGCCCAGGCCTGCGCAGCCCGCAGCAGCGCGATCACGGCGCGCGGCGAAAGACCGGCGTGGAACTCCGCGCTGCGGCGCGTGTGCGCGGCGATCGCCTGCACGTAATCGAGCAGCGCCTCCGAGGCGTGCACCAGCGGCACGTCGCGCTGCAGGCGCAGCAGCTGCTGCGGCGCCAGGGCGGGCACCAGCGTGGCGAGCAGATCCCGGCGGTCCCGCCCGAGCAGCAGCTGTCGCTCGAGCGCGTCCTGCGGGTAGCCGAGCTCGATGCGCATCAGGAAGCGGTCGAGCTGCGATTCCGGCAGCGGGAAGGTGCCGACCTGGTACACGGGATTCTGGGTTGCGATCACGAAGAACGGCTCCGTCATCGGGTACGTGTTGCCGTCCGCCGTGACCTGGTGTTCCTCCATTGCCTCGAGCAACGCGCTCTGCGCCTTGGGTGTGGCGCGGTTGACCTCGTCCGCAAGCACCAGCTGCGCAAACACCGGGCCACGATGAAAGCGGAACTGGCCGCTGTCCGGCTCGAAGACCGACACGCCGATGATGTCGGCGGGCAGCAGGTCGCTCGTAAACTGGATTCGCTGGTACACGAGACCAAGCGTCCGGGCGAGCGCGTGTGCAAGAGTGGTCTTGCCCACACCGGGGATGTCCTCGATCAGCAGATGACCGCGCGCCATCAGGCAGGCGAGCGAAAGGCGCAGCTGGCGGTCCTTGCCGAGGATGATCCGGTTCAGGTCCGCAAGCGCGGCATCGACGAGCTCGACGGCGCCCGGCTCGCGAGACGGGGTTTCCTGGTGCAGTGGCGTGCTCAAGTCGCGGCCCTCACGTGCGCGATCCGGCGACGAGCGCGCTCAGCCTGCGGAGTTGCTCGTCGAGCTGGTCCGCTTGGCGCTCGAGCTCCGCGAGCCGCTCGCGCTCGACCGCGACGACTTCCGCAGGCGCGTTGGCCACGAAGCCCGCGTTCGCGAGGCGGGCACGACTGCGATCGCGGTCGGCGACCGCCCGCGAGCGGCGTTTGTCGAGCCGCGCCGCGCCGGCGGCCAGGTCGTCGACCAGCCGCGAGAACGGCGCGAGCACCGCGCGCCCGTCGACGATCGCGATTGCGCTCGGCGGCAGCTCCGCCTCCGAGCGGACCAGCTCGACCGACTCCAGGTTGCCGAGCCGCGCGATCAGCGGCGCGAGCTCCGTCAGCACGTCGGCATCGTTCGCGCGCTCGCTCACGACCCAGGCCGGCGTCGCCCGCGCGTGCGGCACGTCGAGCTCGCCACGGATCTGCCGGATGCCGAGCACGACCGCCTGCAGAGCCTCGACCTGACGCGCGGCGTCCGCATCCTGCGGGAAGTCCAGGGCCGCGGGCCAGCGCGCGAGCATGATCGTCGACCCCGGCACGCCCGCGAGCGGCGCCACGCGCTGCCAGATCTCCTCGGTAATGAACGGCATCAGCGGGTGCAGCATCCTGAGCGAGGCCTCGAACACGGCGAGGAGCGTACGCCGGGTCCCGCGCCTGGCCGCTGCGGTGACGGAGTCGCCCTGCAGCGCAGGCTTGACAAGCTCGAGGTACCAGTCGCAGAACTCGTACCAGACGAACTGGTACATTGCCTGCGCGGCGAGGTCGAAGCGATAGGCGGCGAACTGCTCACGCACGACGAGGAGCGTACGGCCGAGCCGGTCGCGTATCCAGCGGTCGGCGGGCGAATACTCGCAGGTGCCCGGGAGCTCGGCGGCATGCGGCTCCGTATTCATCAGCACGAAGCGCGCGGCGTTCCACAGCTTGTTGCAGAAGTTGCGGTTGCCCTCGATGCGGCCCAGGTCGAAGCGGATATCGCGGCCCATGGTCGCGAGCGCGGCGAAGGTGAAGCGCAGCGCGTCGGTGCCGTAGGAGGGGATACCCTGCGGAAACTGGCGCCGCGTGGCCTTTTCGATCGTGGCCTTCATCTGCGGCTGCATCAGGCCCGAAGTACGCTTGGCGACCAGCGCTTCGAGATCGATCCCGTCGATGAGGTCGAGCGGGTCGATGATGTTTCCCTTCGACTTCGACATCTTCTCGCCGTGCTCGTCGCGGATCAGCCCGGTGATGCAGACATCGCGGAACGGCACGTCGCCGGCGAACCTGAGTCCCATCATGATCATCCGTGCGACCCAGAAGAAGATGATGTCGAACCCGGTCACGAGCACCGAGGTCGGATAGAACTCCGCCAGCTCGCGCGTGCGCTCGGGCCAGCCGAGCGTCGAGAACGGCCAGAGCGCCGAGCTGAACCAGGTGTCGAGCACGTCGTCGTCCTGCGTGAGCTCGACGTCGCGGCCGTGCCTGGCGCGGGCGGCTGCGCGCGCCTCCTTCTCGCTGCGCGCGACGTAGACCTCGCCCGTGAGGTCGTACCATGCCGGAATGCGATGACCCCACCACAGCTGGCGGCTGATGCACCAGTCCTGGATGTTGCGCATCCACTGGAAGTACGTCTTCGACCATTGCTCCGGGACGAAGCGGATGCGGCCGTCCTCGACCGCCTGGATCGCCGGCGCGGCGAGCGGTACCACCTTCACGTACCACTGGTCGGTGAGCCAGGGCTCGAGCACAGCTCCGCTGCGGTCGCCCCTGGGCACCGGCAGCAAATGCGGCTCGGTCCTCTCGACCAGGCCGGCAGCCTCGAGATCCGCCACGACCCTCTCGCGCGCCACGAAGCGATCGAGGCCCCGGTATGCGGCGGGCACTTCGTCGTTGAGCGCCGCGTCGGCGGTGAGGATGTTGATGACCGCGAGGCCGTGGCGGCGACCGACCTCATAGTCGTTGAAGTCGTGTCCCGGAGTGATCTTGACACAACCGCTGCCGAACGCCGGGTCGACATAGTCGTCGGCGATCACGGGCACGAGCCTGCCCGTGAGAGGCAGCCGGACCTGGCGTCCCACGAGCTGACGATAGCGGTCGTCGTCCGGGTGCACCGCGACGGCCGTGTCGCCCAGCATAGTTTCGGGTCGCGTGGTCGCGACCACCACGTGATCCGCCGTTCCCTCGATCGGGTAACGCAGGTGCCAGATCCTCCCTTGCTCCGGCTCGGCCACGACTTCGAGATCCGAGAGCGCGGTGTGCAGGACCGGGTCCCAGTTGACGAGCCGCTTGCCGCGATAGATGAGACCGTCCGCGTGCAGGCGGATGAATACGTCGGTGACCGCTGCCGACAGCCCCTCGTCCATCGTGAACCGGTCGCGCGACCAGTCGACCGACGCTCCGAGACGGCGCATCTGGCGCGCGATCGTGTCGCCCGATTCCTCCTTCCAGCGCCACACGCGCGTGACAAACTCGCCACGACCGAGCGCGGTGCGGCTTTCGCCCTGCTGGTTGAGCTGCCGCTCGACCACCATCTGCGTGGCGATGCCCGCGTGGTCGGTGCCGGGCTGCCAGAGCGTGCGCCGGCCTTCCATGCGGTGATACCGAGTCAGCGCGTCCATCAGCGTGTGCTGGAATGCGTGCCCCATGTGCAGCGTGCCGGTCACGTTCGGCGGCGGGATCACGATGCTGTACGGGGCGCCGTCGCCCGATGGGGCAAACCAGCCGGCGGCCTCCCAGCGCGCGTAGATCCGCGTCTCGATATCCCCGGGCGAGTAGCTCTTGTCCATCGAGTCCTGCGCTCGCATCAGAGATTGTGCGATTCCGGGTTCGCTCCGTGCTCGCGATAACGCCGCCAGCGGTTGCGGGCCAGCGTCTTCGCGCCCTCGTCCGCGCCAACGATCTCGAGCACCCTCGAGTAGCCCTCGAACCCGGGCGGCGCCTCGTCGCCCAGATTGACCAGCACATCGCGGTGCGATTCCGGCAGCGCTCCGCTGCCGATCACCACCGGCGTTTCCGACGCGAGCGCGGGGTCGGCGGGCCACACGCAGTGTGGCACGAAACTGCGGTCGCTGAAGGTCCACAGGAGCTCGTCGAGCTCCGCCGTCTCCGTGGCGTCTGCCGTGCGCAGCGCGACCCGCAGCCCCTGTTCATAGGCCTTCTCGACCAGTCGGCAGGCGGTCCGCAACCGGGCGCGCGGTTCCGCCTCCCGCAGCAGGTAGAAGTCGATCTTCGGTCCGGTCACGATCCGCGATGGTTCGCGAGGAAATCGACCAGCAGCGCGACCGGGCGTCCGGTACTGCCCTTCTGCGCGCCGCCCAGGTAGGCAACGCCGGCGATGTCGAGATGCGCCCAGCGCAGCCCGTCGGTGAACTTCGACAGGAAACAGGCCGCGGTGATGGCGCCGCCCTCGCGTCCGCAGGAATTCGTGAAATCGGCGAAGTTGCTCTTGAGCTGCTCGTGGTATTCCTCGGCCATGGGCATGTGCCAGATACGGTCCTCGGCACGCTGTCCGGCGGCGACGATCTCCGCGGCGAGCGTGTCGTCGTTGCTCATGACGGCGGCCAGGTGCGCGCCGAGCGCGATGACGCAGGCGCCGGTCAGGGTCGCGACGTCGAGCACGACGGCGGGCCTGAAGCGCCGTGCATACTCGAGCGCATCGCAGAGGATCAGTCGTCCCTCGGCGTCGGTATTGATGACCTCGATCGTCCGGCCGGACATGCTGCGCACGATGTCACCGGGCTTGGTCGCGTGGCCGCTGGGCAGGTTCTCGCAGGCGGGCACGATGCCCACGAGATTGATCGGCAGACCGATGATCGCCGCCGCCTTGATCGCTCCGAAGACGCTCGCTGCACCGGTCATGTCGAACTTCATCTCGTCCATGCCCACGGGTTGCTTGAGCGAGATGCCGCCGCTGTCGAAGGTGACGCCCTTGCCTACGAGCGCCACCGGCGCAGCGCCGCGACGACCGCCCTGGTAGCGCAGCACGATCAGTCGCGCGGGCTCGTCGGTCCCGTCCGTCACCGACAGGAATGCGCCCATTCGCAGGCGCCTGATCTCGCGCTCGTCGAGCGCGCGGGCACTGATCGAGCGATGTTCGCGCGCCAGCTCGCGGGCGCGCGAGGCAAGGTAGCGCGGCGTGCATACGTTGGCGGGCAGGTTCGCGAGATCGCGCGTGAGGGCGGCGCCCTCGGCGATCGCGGCGCCGTGCGCCAGGCCGCGCCTGGCATCGGCGAGCTGGCCGCGATCGTGCACGGCGATCGCAAACGACGCGAGCGCAGCGCGTTTCGGCGCGCGCGTGCTGCGGATCACAGGGATGCGATAGAGCGCGCTGCCTACCGCTTCCGCCGCCAGCCGGCCCCGGTAGTACGCATCGGTGGCGGTCACCGTCTCGAGCGAAAGATAGCTCACGGCGTCGCGCGCGCCGCTTCGAGCCAGCGCCATCGCGGCGGCGAGCGACGCCTTCTTGTATTGCTTGCGGGTCAGCGCGCCCTTGTTGCCGATGCCCACGACCAGTACGCGCTGGCAGGGACCGCCGTCGACATCGAGCAGCGCGGCCTCACCGAGCCGGCCGCGGAGGTCGCCGCGTTTCGCAAGGCGCGCGAGCCGGCCGTTGAGCCGCGCATCGAGCCGCGCCGCCGATGCCCCGAGCGCGCCGCTCTCGTGGATGCCGACGATGATGCAATCGGTGCGACGGCGTGCGGCTGCGCCGCTGACCGCATGGAAACGCATCTACCTACCTACTCCAGCGAGTTTGTTCTTCGTCCCGGCGGATTGTGCGGCTGGTCTGCCCGCCGCCGTGCCCGCTACACTTGGGCTGCGCAGCGGCTCCGGTTGCTGGTCGGGCCGCGTGCAGATCGCGAAGTCTACCGTTTCCCATCCGGAGCCGCGACCCGTGCTCACACGGCTTGATCGCTACCTGCTGCGCGAGGCGACCGTGACGTTTGTCGCGGTCACCGGTGTGCTGTTTGTGATCCTGCTGTCGAACCAGCTGGCGCGGATACTCGGTCAGGCGGCGCAGGCGGAGCTTTCGGGACGCATGCTGCTCGCGCTGGTCGGGCTCACCTCGCTGCAGCACCTGACGATCCTGGTGCCGGTGGGCCTGTTCCTTGGGATCGTCCTCGCGCTCGGCAAGCTCTATCACGAGAGCGAACTGACCGCGGCCGGCGCCTGTGGTGTCGGCCCCCGCGCCATCTACCGTCCGGTCACGCTGCTCGCGGTGGCGGTCGCCGTGGTGCTCGCGCTGCTCTCGTTCTTCGTCGTGCCGGTCGCGGGTGCGCGCGCGCAGGAGATCCGGGTCGAGGCCTTGCGGGTGGCGCAGTTCGGGGCGCTCGAACCCGGCCGCTTCCGCAGCTTTGCGGGCGGAGACGCGGTCTTCTACGCCGAGCGGGTCGATCGGGCGGGGCAGCTGTACGGCGTATTCGTCCAGCGGCGCACGGAAGACCGGCTCGAGCTCGCCGTGGCCGAGCGCGCCGAGCAGCGGGGCGCCGGGCTGATGGAGCAGGAGTTCGTGCTGTTCAACGGCCGGCGCTACGAGGGCCTGCCCGGCTCGCCCGAATGGCGCGAGGTCGAGTTCCGCGAGCACGGCATCCCGGTGCGCCTGCCGGAGTACAAGGCGCAGAAGGAGCGCTACGAGCTCAAGCCCACTGCGGCGCTCATCGGCACCGGGGAGGCGCCCGCCCGTGCCGAGCTCGCCTGGCGCGTCACGGTGCCGGTGATGGCGCTGGTGCTCATGCTGCTGGCAGTCCCGCTCGCCAAGCTGCGCCCGCGCCAGGGACGCTTCGCGCGCATCGGATTCGCGATCCTCGCCTACTTCCTCTACTCGAACCTGCTCGCGACCGCGCGTGTCTGGATCGAGAAGGATGCCGTCGCCGGTCAGCTCGGCCTGTGGTGGGTGCACCTGCTGCCGATCGGGCTCGCGGCGGCCCTGCTCTGGGCGGACGAGCACCCCAACTGGCGTCGCCGACGCGTTCAGGCTGCGACGGACTGAAGGGCACGGATGTCGACGCTCGGCCGCTACATCATCCGCACGGTGCTCGGCTACACGGCACTCGTGATGCTGATGTTGCTGGCGCTCGGTGCTCTGTTTCTGTTTATCGGCCAGCAGGACGACATCGGCACCGGGGGCTATACGGTGCTCGAGGCGCTGCGCTTCGTGGCGCTCAACCTGCCCAAGTACATGTTCGACCTGCTTCCGGTCGGCGCACTGATCGGTGGGCTGCTTGGACTCGGCAACCTGGCGCGCGGCAGCGAGCTGGTCGTGATGCGCGCCTCGGGTGTCTCCACGCTGCGCTTCTGTACCTGGCTCGGCATCGCAGGTCTGTTGCTCGCCGCGCTGATGTTCGCTCTCGGCGAGTTCGTCTCGCCGCCGCTCGAGAAGTACGCCCTGCAGCTCAAGGTGTTCAGCAAGTACAGCGAGTTCAGCTTCGCGGGGGACCGCGGCACCTGGGTACGTGACGGCGACACGATCATCAGCGTCGAGCAGCAGTCCGCCAGCACGCGCTACGGCGGCGTGCAGTTCTTCCAGTTCGACCGGCAGCGGCGGCTGGTGACCATCGGCCGCGCCGAATCGGCCAGCCTCGACGCCGCGAACCGCTGGCAGCTGGAGAACTATGCCGCCACGCACTTCGTCGACGGCAGGACCGAGGTCGAGCGCAGCGCCATCAAGGAGGTTCGCTCGTCGCTTTCGGCGGATTTCCTCGGACTCGCAGTCGTCGAGCCCGACTCGATGGCGCTCAAGGACATCGTCGCCTACGTCGGGCACCTGCGCGCCAACGACCTGGACACGCGGGGGTTCGAGACCGCGTTGTGGTCGCGGATCTCGCGGATGACGGCGCTGCTGCTGGTCGTGATGCTCGCGCTGCCGTTCTCGCTCGGGACGATGCGCAGCTCAGGCCAGGGAGCGCGCGCGGTCATAGGCATCCTGGTCGGTGCGGGCTACGTGCTCGTCAGTCGCACGATCGAGAGCAGCGGGCAGATCTTCGACGTCCCGCCCTGGATGGTCGGCTGGGCCCCGACCATGGGGCTCGCCGTGCTCACCGTCCTGTTGCTCGCGCGCGCGCGTTAGCGCGTCAGCAGCACGACGCGAGTGCGCGACAAGCGGTCGTGCCAGGTGCGTCGGCCCGGATCGACGAGCGCAACTAGCCAGCCGGCGCCGAGCGGCAGCCACGACAGCAGCGCCGCCGCGAGCCGCTTCAGGACGTCGGGCCACCTGAGCAGCCGGCCATCCTCGCGCTCCACGCGCAACCGCCAGGCGGCCATGCCGAGCGTCTGGCCGCGCGCTGTCCAGCTCAGGCCGTAGAACGCGATCAGCACGCCGATCAGCGCGGCGCGATGTGCGAGCGTGAGGAGTGGCGAATGCGCGCTCTGCAGTGCCTCGCCGCCGGTAAGCGGCAGGAAGAGCGCGGTGGTGACCATCCACAGCGCGACCAGGAGCAGGGCGTCGTACAGCATGGCGCCCAGCCGTCGGGCGAGTCCGGCAGACAGGTGTGTCACGATAGCCATTCCCTGCTCCGAAGCCGCCCCTGATGCAACAGCGAACCCTGGTGTGGGACCTGCCGGTGCGACTCGCACACTGGCTGCTCGCGCTCGGCGTCGCCGGCTCCTTTGTCACGCACTATGCCGGCGCGGCCTGGTTCGCGTGGCACCGCCGGTTCGGCTATGCGGTGCTGCTCATCGTCGCTTTTCGTCTCGTGTGGGGGTTCGCAGGCACGCGTACGGCGCGCTTCGTCGCGTTCGTGCGCGGCCCGCGGGCGATCACGGCCTGGCTGCGCTCGGGATCGCGGCCCGCGCCCGGCCACAACCCGCTCGGTGCCCTGAACGTGGTCGCGATGCTCGCATTCATCCTGGCCCAGGCGGTCACCGGGCTGTTTGCGAACGACGAGATCGCGAGCGCAGGCCCCTTCTATGGCTGGGTGTCGCACGAACTGAGCAACCGCCTGAGCCGGTTTCACCGCGCGAACGATACCTGGCTCCTGGTGCTGATCGGCCTGCATCTCGCCGCGGTCGGCTGGTACACGTTCGTACGCCGGCAGCGCATCCTCCTCGGCATGATCACAGGCTTTGCGGACGCCGAAACCGCTGCCCGCGAGACGACCGTCGCCGAGTCGCTGCTCGGCCGCGCGATCCTGATCATCATCGTGCTCGGCGTCGTGCTGGCGCTGTTGCTCGGGTTTGCGCCCGACGAGGCGCCGGCGCTGTTCTGAG
>Ga0075428_100004220_pt1 | contig 15828 bp, 13 predicted proteins | sample RhiMetdeltSRZDD2_FD_75291 | JGI IMG/M metagenome (GOLD analysis project Ga0075428, IMG submission 75291) | Populus rhizosphere microbial communities from Tennessee, USA - Rhizosphere MetaG P. deltoides SRZDD2 | ecosystem: Host-associated > Plants > Roots > Rhizosphere > Soil | place: USA... | reverse complement strand
TCTGCTTTCTGCCTTCTGCTTTCTGCCTTCTGCCTTCTGCCTTCTGCCTTCTGCTTTCTGAACTTCTGGCGCAGCGACCACCGGCCCGTTAGAATGTCTGTTCAACCAAAAACATCATAACCCAGTTCAAGGAGACAGAGATGACAGCTTCACCACAACCTGAGGTAATCGTACGCGAGACATTCTATGTGAACGGCGAATGGATCAAGCCCGCAGGGCGCGGAACGCTCGACGTAATCAACTCGACAACAGAGGAAGTGATGGGCAGCGTACCCGAGGGCACCGTGGAGGATATTAACCGCGCGGTTAACGCAGCGCGCGAGGCATTTACCTCGTGGTCGGCGACTTCAGCAGCCGGCCGCGCGGGTATTCTCCAAAAAATCGCTGCCGGTCTCGCGGCTCGCCAGAACGAAATAGCAGCGCTCATTGCCAGCGAAGTTGGCATGCCGCTGCCGCTGGCGACAATGGTTCAAGCAGGAATGCCGGCGATGGTCATGGGCTCCTATGCAAAGATGCTCGCCGAATACTCGTTCGAAGAACAGATCGGCAACTCGCTTGTGGTGAAAGAGCCCGTCGGCGTGATCGGTTGCATAACGCCGTGGAATTATCCCCTTCATCAAGTTGTTGCCAAGGTCGCTCCCGCGTTGGCCGCCGGGTGCACGGTAGTTCTAAAACCAAGCGAAGTCGCGCCGCTGACTGCATTCATCCTCGCCGAAATAGCCGACGACGCGGGACTGCCGGCCGGGGTTTTCAACCTTGTCACCGGACTCGGCCCGGTGGTCGGCGAAGCGCTGGCGTCGCATCCTGATGTCGACATGATTTCGTTCACCGGCTCGACAAGGGCCGGCAAGCGAGTCAGCGAACTTGCTGCCCAGACGGTCAAGCGGGTCGCGCTCGAGCTTGGCGGCAAGTCGGCGAACATAATTCTTGACGATGCCGATCTCGAGAAAGCCGTTCGAGGGGGCGTCAGCAATTGCTACTTCAACTCCGGGCAGACTTGCTCGGCGCATACACGAATGCTTGTTCCGAAGGAGCGGCACGACGAGGCTGTGAGAATAGCAAAGGAGGCTGCCGAAAGCTTCACGGTTGGTGATCCGCGAGAGGGCAAGGCCAAGCTCGGCCCGCTGGTCTCGGAGATTCAGCGGGATCGGGTCCGAGGCTATATCAAAAAGGGAATCGAGGAAGGCGCGACGCTGGTTACCGGCGGAGCCGACGCGCCGGAAGGACTTGAAAAGGGCTACTTCGTTAGGCCTACAGTGTTCGCGAACGTGCGGAACGAGATGACGATCGCTCGCGAAGAGATCTTTGGACCGGTGTTGTCGATCATTCCTTACGAGAACGAAGATGATGCCGTAAGGATTGCTAACGACACGGTTTATGGACTGGCAGGCGGAGTATGGTCGTCGGACGTCGAGCGAGCCAAGCGTGTAGCTCGCAAGCTTCGCACCGGGCAAGTAGACATCAACGGTGGGAAGTTCAATGTCTTCGCCCCGTTTGGGGGCTACAAGCAATCGGGTCACGGCCGCGAGATGGGCAAGTACGGACTGGAAGAGTTTCTCGAAACAAAATCGCTGCAGTTGTAGTTCATAGAAGAACATGCTCAAACTCAGGAACACTCTGACCCGGAGCCTCGAAGAGTTCACGCCGCTCGAAGGGAACACCGTGCGGATGTACGCGTGCGGGCCGACTGTTTATGACTACGGTCACATCGGCAACTTCAGGACTTTTGTTTCGGTTGATGTTCTGCGCCGGTATTTGAAGTACCTCGGGTATCAGGTGCGGCACATCATGAACATTACCGATATTGAAGACAAGATAATTCGCGGGATGCTTGCGTCGGGCAAGAGTCTCGAGGAGTTCACCGGGTTCTATACCCAGGAATTCCTGAATGACTGCGACGCTTTGAACATCGAGCGGGTCGAGGTCATGCCGTTTGCGACGAAGCACCTTCCCCAGATGATCGAGCTTATGAAACGTCTCGACGATAACGGGCACACCTATCGTAGCGACGGTTCGTTGTACTACAGCATTTCGTCGTTTGCAGGCTACGGGAAACTGTCGGGGTTGAAGCTTGAAGGCAACATCGCCGGCGCGCGGGTCGACGTCGATGAATACGAAAAAGCTGATGCGCGTGACTTCGTTTTGTGGAAAGCGGCAAAGGAGGAAGGCGAGCCGCGATGGCCGTCGCCTTTTGGAGAAGGTCGTCCGGGCTGGCACCTCGAATGCTCGGCGATGTCGATGGAGTATCTGGGCGAATCGTTCGACATCCACTGCGGTGGAGTGGATCTGATTTTCCCGCATCACGAAAACGAGATAGCCCAATCCGAGGGCGCGACTGCGAAACCCTTTGTCCGCTTTTGGGCTCACACCGAGTTCCTTCTCGTCGAAGGCGAGAAGATGGCCAAAAAGAAAGGGAACTACTACACGGTTCGCCAGTTGATCGAGAAAGGCCACTCGCCGATGGCGATTAGGTACCTGCTGCTTTCGGTGCCTTATAGAACACAATTGAACTTCGTGCTCGATGGATTGCGCGGCGCGGAGACCGCACTTGAAGGCCTGCGTAACTTTCGCCGCAGGGTGGAAGACTTCGCCGGCGAGTCGGGATCGCATCCGCGAGCCCAGGAGATCGTAAAGCGCGCGCGCGAGGCTTTCGAAGCGGGAATGAACGACGACTTGAACACTTCGAAGGCGCTTGCCGCGGTGTTTGAGTTTCGACGTGATGTGAACACGGCGATGGATGCGGGCGAGTTCGGGGCGGATGACAGGGGAATCGTGTTGGAGCTGTTGGCTCGCATAGATTCCGTCCTGGGCGTGCTGGGTAACGAGCAAGTTCGGATGCTCGACCCGGAGATCGAAGCAAAGATCGAACAACGGAACGAGGCGCGCCGGTCGCGCGACTTCAAGCTTGCCGATCAAATCCGAGACGAGCTCGCCGCCGGCGGCATCATCCTGGAAGACACGCCTCAAGGAACAAAGTGGAAGCGAAAGTAATCGCGAATCGACCTGGCACGCACCTCAGAACTCTCCTAACTTGACCGCCTTCGTAGACATCCGATTGCCTGACACGTGTTGTATGGAACGTGAGCCGGACGCCTACGCACCTGTTGCCTTCGGGGAGCCTTCCAGGTTTTTGGAGCCGGCGGCGTGGAGTGAATTGACGCCGTAGTCAGTTCGTTCTCACGGTTACGCCATCTGCGGTTCGTGTTGAACTGCCGCCTTCGACTCCTCCACCGGAGTGAGCCAGCCAAACACATCTTCGGTTTCGCCGCCGATTATATCGAAGAACTGTCGCTGAACTTCGGCGGTCACCGGGCCGCGCCGTCCCGCACCGACTTGAACCTTATCGACCGAGCGGATCGGAGTGATTTCGGCGGCAGTCCCGGTGAAGAAGACTTCGTCGGCGATGTAAAGCATCTCGCGAGGTATCGCGCGCTCAAGGACGGGAATAGCCATTCGCTCGCAAAGCTTGATCACCGAGTCTCGAGTGATTCCCGGTAGGATGGTCGAGTAAAGCGGCGGCGTCATAACCGTGCCGTCCTTCACCAGAAAGATATTCTCGCCGGAGCCTTCGCTGATGTAGCCTTGCGGGTCCAGCGCGATGCCTTCGACGTATCCGTTGACCTTTGCCTCCATCTTGATGAGCTGCGAGTTCATATAATTTGCGCCGGCTTTGGCCATCGAGGGCAAAGTGTTTGGCGCGATTCGCGTCCAGCTCGAGACGCATACGTCGACGCCCTGTTCGAGGGCCTCCGGTCCGAGATACTTACCCCACTGCCAGGTGCAGATGTAAGTATCAATAGGGCACGGGAATGGATCGACACCGAACGTCCCGTAGCCGCGAACAATGATGGGCCGCAGATAACACGCCTTGTACTCGTTGGCCAGCACCAACTGACGGCAGGCGTCGGTGATTTCTTCGTATGTGAAGGGCACCTGCATTCGGTAGATGTGCGCCGAGTTCATGAGTCGTTCGATATGTGAGTCGAGCCTGAAGATTGCCGATCCGCGTTTGGTGTCGTAACAGCGTATGCCTTCAAATACCGACGAGCCATAGTTGACGACGTGAGACATCACATGGATCGTAGCCTCCTGCCAAGGGACCAGCTTGCCGTTTTTCCACACGATCGCGCCATGTTCCTGCTCAGTTACCATGTCGATCCTCCTGCCTCAGCGTGTGATTTGTTCGTGACGCGGTTAACGTCATATCGGGAGGTGAGAATAGCACGAACCATAATACGAATCAGTGAAGAGATGGTCAAGGTGGAGTTAAAGCGGCAAAGACTGGTTTGATTTCGGGCTCAACTAAGAATATCGTGTCACCGGCCACGGCCCCTCACGCTGCCGGATGCGGCTCTGTTGAGCGCCGTCGCGTCGGACTTTAGAGCGGCCAAAAGGATCGCAAGAGCATCGGCGACCGCTTATTACGGAAAGGAGCAATCTCAATAATGAAATGCCCAGTTTGTAGCGCTGAACTCCCATCGACAGCCAAGTTTTGTGGAGGCTGTGGAACGACGCTTAGTGTCTCGGCACCGCCCTCGCCTCCACCAGCGCCATCATACGAGCCGGCGTCACCAATAAAGAACGCCGCGCCCAGCTATGGCGGAGGCGGTTTTGGCGGCGGTGGTTTTGGCGGCGGATACGGAGGCAGCAACGCGATGCCAACCGTTACGAAGAAGTATAAGGTTCTTCGATTGATTGCAGTGCTGATGAAGATTCTCTCGGTGGTTATTGGGGCGCTGTTGATTATCGTTGGGTTGGTAATGATTGTTGCCGGAGCGACGGCAAGTTCACAGACTACGCCAACCTTCCCCGACCCCGGTCCCGCGGCCCTGCTCGGAGGAGTTGTTGGAGGATTGGTTGCGATCATCTACGGTGTGTTTGTGTTCGTATTCCTGTATGCGTACGCAGAATGGATGTATGTCTTTATGGACATTGAAGAAAACACTCGTATGACGAATGAGATGCTTCTGGGAAGAAAGTAGAAGGAGGTCCGTAGTCAGTAGTCAGTGGCGAGCTGACTGACGGACCACGGATTACGGACTACGGACTACTGCTCAGTGTCCGAAATGCAGCGCTTTCATCACCAGTTCGGTGAGGTAAAGCAAGGCGACTCCCGCGAATACCATGATCGAAGTCTTAACGCCCCCCTCGCGGGTGTTTACCGCCGGAATCAGATCCGATGCGGCGACGTATAGCGTAACTCCCGCCGAGAGCGGCAAGACATGCGCCGAAAGAGGGCGCGAATAGACGGCCGAGTTCTCAAACAAGAGAACAAGAGCGACACCAACCAGTGTCGCCATTCCAACCAGCAGCGCCGAGTTGATCGCGCTCCGATGGCTTCGACCTGCCGCCAACATCATCGACGCTACGGTGAAGCCTTCCGGTACCTTGTGCAACAGAATGGCAATAAAAATCAGGACGCCGAGCTGAGTGCTTACCAGAGAGGCCACCGCGATCGATACACCATCAAAGAATGTGTGCACCATCAGCGCGCTCACCCCGGTCATTGCCGCGTGTTGTTCGAGCATTGCTTCCTCGTGTGTCTCTTCGCCAAAATGGAAGTGCGGCGCGACCGTGTGCTCGACAAATTGTATGAGCAAATAGCCCGCCAGCAGCCAGATCATCGGCACAAGCGGCGACCCCGGCCATTGCTCAATCGTCTCCGGGACTATCTTTAAGAACACTGCGGCGAGCATGAATCCCGCCCCCAATGCGATCAGGTATCGGAGTGCGCTCTGGCCGAGCTTACGCGTAGAAACCAGCAAGCCACCAACCAGGTTTGCAGCCGCAGCAGCCAGCCCGTAGGCGATCACTATAAGAGTGGTCTTGCTCATTAGTGTCGTTCCCGATCCCCGAGCCAAAGTTGGGCACTATACCACAGTCTGGCTATGGTCGCGGAACCAATCGCAGCCAGCCAGACGGCTGCCCGGGTGTTCTCGGGCAGACAGCCCACAACCTCTTATCATTAAATAATTTCACGCTTGACACTCCTAATTAACTGACGTACCATACGGCACGCGGTGGAACGAAGTGGAACGGAGTGGACCGAACGAAAAGGGCGGATGGAGCGAAGCGAATTGGATGCTCAGAGGTCACTATACAGTGAGGATGGACGAGAAGGGTCGGATCAAATTGCCGGCCGCTTATCGCAGGTACCTCGACGGGCATTACGGCAGCGAATTCTATGTTACAAGTCTCACCGGCGAATGCGCGCGATTGTACCCGATGGAAGAGTGGGTGAGTATCGAGGAGAAGCTTCGATCAAAGGGTACGAGTCACGCATTTGTTAGGAAGTTCCTCGATCGGACGAACTACTATGGCCAGCTCGCGGAGGTAGACGCGCAGGGTCGAATCCTGGTGCATCCAATGCTTCGTTCGAGCGCTGAATTGCTGGGCAACGTTGCAGTGCTCGGGTACTTGCAGTATCTGGAGGTCTGGGAACTTGACAAATTCAAAGGGCGAATTGACAGCCAGCCCTTTACTGACGACGACGTTGCCAGTCTTGCAGAACTCGGGATTTAAGGCATAAGACCTCAAATCGATGATCAAGCGGTGGCTTCAAACATTGGAGAGAACGAACAGCTGCACGAACCTGTCTTACTCGCGGAGGTTATCGAGCGATTGCGGCCGGGCGACGGAGGAACATTTGTCGATTGCACAGTGGGACTCGGCGGACACGCGCAGGCGATCCTCGGTGCCTCACCCGATACAAGACTAATCGGCATAGACCGAGACCTGGAAGCGCTTGCCTTCGCCCGACAGCGGCTATCGTTATTTGACGACCGGGTTCAGCTTATCCACGCCAACTTCGAAGACGTTGCGACGGTTCTGGCTGAAAAAGGAATCAGCGAAGTGCGCGGAGTTCTAGCCGATCTCGGCGTCTCGTCGTTGCAGCTCGAGCGAAGTGAACGCGGTTTTAGCTTTGCCTCAGACGCGCCACTCGACATGCGAATGGATCAGGACAGCGAGTTAACCGCGGCTGCGTTGGTGAATGAGCTCGCAGAACGCGAGCTGGCCGATCTGATCTTTGAATACGGTGAGGAACGAGGAGCGCGTAAGATCGCGCGCGCGATAATTCGCCAGCGCGATCGGTCACCGGTAATGACGACAAAGCAACTGGCAGAGATTGTCGTCCGGGCTCTCAATGTACCGGGGCGATGGCGCATACACCCGGCCACCCGAACGTTCCAGGCGCTCCGAATTGCGGTAAACGATGAACTGGGGGCGCTTCAGCGTATCATCCCAGCGGCGATCGCAAACCTCTGTAGCGGCGGCCGGCTGGCGATTATCTCGTTCCATTCGCTTGAAGATCGGATCGTAAAACGCAGCTTTCTTCGTGAGTCCGGTCACTGTATATGCCAGACCCCCAATTGGCAGTCAGGGCCCAATCGCAAAGAAGCGGACATCGACTCGGTGATTTGCGAACATTGCGGCGCGAGCAAGCGGGTCAGTATTCTCACACGCAAACCGGTGCGCCCGGCCCTCGAAGAGATGGAACGGAATCCTCGGTCACGCAGCTCCCTTCTGCGTGTTTGCGAGCGGCTCTGAAAGCAAACATTCCAGCCCCGGAAGCAGCATCGACTGAATTAGCATAGATTAGCCTGTGTCCGATTGAATTATCCACGAAAGCCGCCGACACAGAGTAAGGTCTATGTTACGTGAGGCAAACTTATGACAGACAGATTCTTTCCCGAGAAACAAATCTCCAATGTGCCGGTTGCACGGCCAGTGAGCTCTCGAGTTATGGGATGGCTCGCGGCTATTGGGGTGGCTGGCGCTTTGCTGTCGTGCGGTTTTGTCATCAGCGCTCGTCAGCATTTCGAAGCGATCTCGGTCGGGTATCAAAGCGAGGAGCTGCGTCGCCAGTCAAGCCAGCTCGAGGAACGCCTTCGGCAACTGGAGCTCGAGTACGCTCGCGCGTCTTCGCCGCTTGAAATCGAGCGTCGCGCACAGAAACTGGGGCTCGAGCGACCCGACAAGAAATCGCTGGATAAGGCGGCAAATGCAAACGCCAACGTCAAAGCTGGAAGATAGCCGTGCGGGGCACTAAGCGGGTTGAAGCCTGAGCTACCAATCGAGACCTGGAATCGCTATGTCGACGAGCAACAAAGCTTCTGAGAAACGGCTCTCCATTATTAAGATCGTTATCGTAGTGTGGATGTTGGCAATAGGCGCGAAGCTTGTGTGGTTGCAGGTCAAGCAACACGATTGGTTGATGGCGCGCGCAAGCGAGCAGCAGCAGGCAGAGATCAGCCTCAGCCCACTGCGGGGCGTAATTTACGATCGCAATGGCGACGAGCTTGCCAGGTCGGTAACCGTAAAGTCTCTTTATGCCTCGCCTACCGCAATAACCGATCCCGCCGCAATGGCGGATACGCTGTCTAATCTTCTCGAAATCGATCGAGATGATTTGTATAAGCGACTGACGTCCAGACGCGCCGCGGTAGCGGTAAAGCGGAAACTCGATGACAAGGAAGTTGCCAAGATTGATAAGCTCGGGTTGCCCGGGCTTCGTTATGTCGATGAGATGAAACGGTTTTACGTCAGCGGGGCAAGTGCAGCTCATGTTCTCGGCTTCGTCGACATCGACGAGCGAGGTGTCAGCGGAATTGAGTTGTCCTACGATAAGGTGATTCGCGGTCAGGGCGGCCGCCTGCTGCTGGATGTCGATGCACTAAACAAACCCTACGATCACTCGGTCGAGAACCCGGTGCCCGGCGCCAATGTTTCGCTCACTATAGACCTGGTAATTCAGCATCATGTAGAGAGGGCGCTTGCCAAGGCGGTTCGTTCTACCCGCGCTCGCGGCGGTCAGATCGTAGTAATTCGACCCGCTACCGGTGAGATACTTGCGCTTGCCAATTATCCGACCTTTGATCCGAACAAGCTTTCCGAGACCACGGAAACCCAAAGACTCAACAGAGCGGTCGAGATCGCTTTCGAGCCGGGATCGATTTTTAAACTGGTCCCATATGCGGGTGCTCTCGAAGAACATCTTATCCGGCCCAATACACTGATCGACTGCGGCGGCGGTCAGATTCGCATCGCCGATCGGGTAGTTCACGATCATCCGTACGGGTTGCTGACAGCCTCAAAGGCGCTCGCAAAGTCTTCAAATGTCGCTGCAATCAAGATCGGGATGAAGTTGGGAAATGAAAGACTCGCAAGCTACATCGAACGCTTCGGGTTCGGCCGGCGCACCGGAATCGAGTTGCCTGCCGAGTCGCGAGGACTGCTGCAGCCCGTCAGCGAGTGGGGACCGACAACCATCGGCTCGATTCCGATGGGTCACGAAATTGGCGTCACCGCAGTACAAGCCGCGGCTGCCTACGCCTGCATAGCGAATGGCGGCGAATGGGTGAAGCCTCACATTGTGAGCCGCGTCACGTCCGCTGCCGGAGAGGTACTCAACGAGCATCAGGAGGAAAAACGGCAAGTCGTGAGTGAAGCCACCGCAACCACCTTGAAGGCGATGCTCGAAGGTGTTGTCGTCCATGGAACGGGCAAGGCGGCGCAATTGGGAAGCTACAGCGCGGCCGGGAAGACGGGCACCGCGCAAAAGGTCGATGAGGCCAGCGGCCGCTATTCACAGACTCGATATGTCGCGTCGTTTGCCGGGTTCGCGCCGGTCGAGAATCCCGAAGTGGCGTGCGTGGTCTCGTTGGACGAACCGCAAGGCGCTCATCTGGGTGGCGCAGTTGCGGCGCCGGTGTTTGCCCGAGTTGTAGCCGACGCGCTTCGAGTGCTTGGAGTGCAGCCTGAGGACGATCCGCAGTCTCTGCTTGCCGGGGGTTCTCAAGTTTATGACATAGCGGAATTTGCGGCTGAAAAGCAGCCGCCCCCTTCGGACGAGCCAGTCGATCCCCGACCCTCGCTTGATGTTTCTGCCGAAGCTGGAAGCGTCGAATCCGCATCTAAGCGCTACGCCAGCGTTGTGATGCCTGATTTAATAGGGAAAGGGATACGCGAGGCGGTCAAGCTTTGCTCGGCCCAGGGGCTCAAGCTGAAGGCGGCCGGTGACGGGGTTGTTTCGTTGCAAAACCCTTCGCCCGGTGCCCTCGTTTCGCAGGAGACCACCTGCCGGGTCAAGCTTTCAAGGGAGGCGGTGAGAAAGGTCGCGCTCGAGTGAAGCCGACGGACAAGTCCGACAAACTTCAGTTTTTGTCGATCACCAAAAGCAGGAAGAGTAATTTGAAGCTGGATGATGTGGCACAGGAGATAGATGCGATGTCCGCTACCGGGCGACTCGACGTCGAAGCGCTCGATGTCACCCACGATTCGCGTGCCTGTGTTCCGGGATCGATCTTTGTCGCTATTCGAGGGGAGAAGTTCGACGCGCACCGGTTTATACCGCAAGCGGTTGAGCGGGGCGCAGTGGCGGTGATATCGGAGTTGCCCGGCGGCATCGATAGTGCGCCGGCCTGGATTCAAGTCAGTGATGCTCGCGCTGCTCTTGCCCGTTCGGCGGCTACGATACACGGGCACCCGTCGCGACGGCTAAAGCTGGTTGGGATCACCGGCACGAACGGAAAGACAACGACCGCTCATTTGATTGACTCGATCATTCGTGCAAGCGAGGGGACCTCGGCGATGTTTGGAACGATCACTCACCGCGTCGGTAACCAGGCCTCCGTCGCGCTCAACACGACACCCGAAGCATCGGACATCCACCGTATGCTCGGATTAGCGGTTGAAGACGGTTGTCGTTCAGCGGTGATGGAGGTGTCGTCGCACGCGATCGATCTTCATCGTGCGGACGCCTTGAAATTTGCGGTGGCGGTTTTCACCAATCTGACGCGCGATCATCTCGATTATCACGAGACGATGGAGAATTATTTCGCGGCGAAAGAGAAGCTATTTAACGGAAGCCTGGGCTCGCAACCGGGGGCATCGGTGATCAACGTTGATGACGAATACGGGCGCAGGCTGTTCAAAACCGCAAAGGGCGATCGGATCACCTACGGCTTCGGCCGCCGAACTGACGTGGGCACGGATGACTTCCAGCTTAGCCCGCGTGGCCTGAAGTTTACTGCAAACACGACCGCGGGCAGCGTTGAAGTTATTTCGAATCTGGTTGGCCGGTTCCACGTGTATAACATCCTCGCGGCGATCGCGGCAGGACTGGCTCTGGAAGCCAGTTTGGATCATATCGCCAACGGTATTTCCGAGTGCTCAACAGTCTCTGGACGGTTTGAACACGTAACGCCGCCCGATGGTTCAGCGGAGATCCCGTTTGCCGTTATCGTCGACTATGCGCACACCGATGATGCGCTGAAGAATGTATTACAGACCGCTCGCGAACTGGCAGGCGCCGGACGGGTCATAACGGTTTTTGGCTGCGGAGGCGATCGAGATCGCACAAAGCGCGCGCCGATGGGGGAGCTTGCCGCAGGCTTGAGCGATCTGGCGATAGTGACCTCCGACAATCCTCGAACAGAGGATCCGGACTCGATCATCGCTGATATCGAAGCCGGATTGAGAAAGACGGCGCGTCCTTACATGAAACTGACCGACAGGCGCGAAGCAATTTTTCACGCGATTGCTGAGGCCCGCGAAGGCGACGTGGTTTTGATAGCGGGAAAAGGACACGAGACTTATCAGATCATCGGAGAACACAAAATCCCCTTCGACGATCACGAAGTGGCTCGCGAAGCGATGAAGGGACGGATGTAGCATAGGCTTTAGTCTGTGCTACGGGTTTAGTCATATGAACCTCGGGGAGATTGCAGAAATCCTTGGCTCAAACATCCGCGCCGCGCGTGGCGCCAGTGAACTCGCCGAGCGTGAGCCGATCGGCTACTCGATCGATTCGCGCACTGCGCGGGCGGGCGAACTGTTCTTTGCGATCCGCGGCGAGAACTACGACGGTCATCGTTTTGTCGGTGATGCGATCGGCAAACGCGCGCTGGCTGCGGTTGTCTCGCGCGATTTTCTGGACTCTGATGCCGGAAGGCAGATCGATCCACACAAGGCGGCGTTGATTCTGGTCGAGGACACGTTGGCAGCGCTTCAGTTTCTCGCCTACACTGTGCTCAAAAGCTGGCATGGCGAAGTGGTCGCTGTAACCGGAAGCCTTGGCAAGACTACTACCAAGGAGATGATCGCGGCGATGCTTGCGCGGATAGGCCGCGTAGTTAAAACTACGGGCAATTTGAACAACCATTACGGATTGCCCCTGTCGGTGCTGAAAATGGAATCCGACGGCAGGCACGCCGCAGACTTTGACTTTGCGGTGCTCGAGATGGGAATGAACCACAAAGGCGAGATAGCGCGGCTAACCGAGCTCGCTCCGCCGGATGTCGGTGTAGTCACCATCGTAGCTCCAGCCCATCTTGAATTCTTCACTTCGATCGATGAGATCGCCCAGGCAAAGTCCGAAATGGTCAGCGGCATAACAGCCGGCGGCGCCGCGGTGCTCAACGCCGACGATGAGCGTGTAGCAGCGATGGCCTCGATGCGCGACGATATCAACAGCGTGACGTTCGGCATCGAGCACAACGCTGATGTGATGGCCAGCGAGATAAAGCCGGAAGGTGTTGGTGGAAGCAGCTTTTTACTTTCAACACGGCACGGCCAGGTCGAAGCGCGGGTTCCGCTTCCGGGCCGTCATAACATCTATAATGCGCTGGCGGCGGCGACTGTTGCCGATCTCTACCAAACGCCACTGGCAGAAATAGCGGCCGCGTTAGCCGAAACGCCCACTCCAAAGATGCGCGGCGAAGTAGTTTCCTTTAGCGGCGGGTTCAAGGTCATTGACGACTCATATAATTCGAATCCACGCGCCTTGTTTGAAATGGCTTCGATGGTGTGCTCGAATCGGGAGAGCAAACGCAAGATCGTCGTAGCCGGTGAGATGCTCGAACTCGGATCGTCGGGGCCAGAACTCCATCGGGAAGCAGGGCGGCAGCTAGCGCGTCTCGGCGTCGACAAGCTGATAGGTATTCGAGGACTTGCCGAGGAGCTCGTACGGGGCGCGCGCGAAGCTGGAATGAGCGATGCGGCCGCGGTGTTTGCACAAACTCCGGAAGAGGCGGCTGAGATAATAGTTCCCGAAGCGCGCGCGGGCGATTTGATTCTGGTGAAGGGTTCGCGGGGTGTAAAGACTGAAGTCGTGGTCGAACGAATGAAGCGTTTCCATAGGCTTGCGGATCCGAGCGGAACAAAGACCGAAGACGTCGCGACCGGTAGATGCTGAGGCGCGAGCTCCGATGTTTCGTCGCGCTTTAGCGGGGCCTTAGAGGCGGAATGTTCTACTACCTGAGACTACTTCAGAGCATCGACGCGCTGTCGTTTCTCCGGGTATTTTCGCAGGTAACGTTTCGAGCCGCGTGGGCCGCAATCACGGCGCTGGCGATCAGCCTGATATTTGGCCCGCGCATGATCAGGCTGCTGAAAGAGTTTCAGATCGGCCAGCATATTCGTGAGGAAGGTCCGCGCACTCACGAGGCAAAGCGCGGAACGCCTACAATGGGCGGCGTGCTCGTTCTACTGTCGGTAGTGATATCGACGGTGCTCTGGTCCGATTTGTCTGTTGCTTATGTGTGGATCGCGGTGTTCGCTACGCTTCTATACGGAGCGATTGGTTTCGCCGACGACTATTTGAAGGTCAAGCGCCGTCACAATCTCGGGCTAACCGGCCGTCAGAAGTTGTTGCTGCAATTCATAGTGGCGTTCGGTTTCGGGTTGGCGCTGAATTATTTGACAACTTACAACACCCGGTTGAGCGTGCCGTTTTTCAAGTCGTTCAATCCTGAAATCTGGTGGCCGATTTACCTGCTCGCCTTTTCACCGCTGGTAGTCGCTGGTTTCTCGAATGCGGTGAATCTGACCGACGGGCTCGACGGGTTGGCGATATCGGTAACGATGGTAACATCGGCGGCGCTTACCGGGTTTACGTATGTGAGTGGTCACGCGAGATTTGCCGATTATCTGGGGCTCGAGCACAACCCTGGCATACACGAGTTGACGGTGTTCTGCGCGGCGCTTACCGGAGCGAGCCTCGGGTTCTTATGGTTCAACGCGCCGCCCGCCGAAGTGTTCATGGGGGACGTTGGAGCGCTTGGAATCGGCGGAGCGATAGGCGCGATCGCGGTGATGATCAAACAGGAGTTTCTGTTGGTTATGATAGGCGGTGTATTTGTAATCGAGGCACTCTCGGTGATTTTGCAAGTCGCTTCGTTCAAGATTTTTCACAGAAGGATATTCAAGATGACTCCGATACATCATCACTTTGAGTTGATGTATCCACCGGAGATCTCGCGTCGCATGGAGCCGAAGCTGGTGTTTCGATTTTTGATTATCGCGATCTTGTTCGCATTGCTTAGCCTCTCGACTTTGAAGCTGAGATGAGTACAGCGCGGCAATGGATTTGGAAGGCAAAAAGATACTGGTGGTCGGGATTGCGCGTAGCGGCGTTGCCGCTGCCCGCCTGCTGTCGTCACGCGGCGCGATGGTGGTCGCCAACGACGTCAAATCTGAATCCGAGCTTGGCGACTCTGCTAAGGAATTGCGCAAGCTCGGCGTCACACTTTCGCTCGGGGATCATCCTGAGGATTTGTTCATCAAAGCCGACCTCATTGTGCTGAGTCCGGGCGTGCCGGCAGATCTTCCGCAGCTGGAATCATCGCGCCGCGCCGGAGTTGAAATCATCAGCGAACCAGAGCTTGCCGGCCGGTTCCTGCGTGGACGGATGATTGGAGTCACAGGCTCCAACGGCAAGACCACGGTCACGACTCTGGTCGGGGAGTTAATGCGCGCCGCGGGCGCCGAGGTGATTGTCGGCGGCAACATCGGAACGCCGCTCACCAGCTTGATTGAACAGTCTGATGAGAACACCTGGACCGTTGCCGAATTGTCGAGCTTTCAACTGGAGATGATCGACAGCCTGCGGGTCAATGTCGCAATCGTTACAAATATTACGCCGGACCACCTCGACCGCCACGGCTCATTCGAGAACTATGTTCGCGCCAAGCACCGGATATTCATGAATCAGACGAATGAGGACTGGGCGGTGTTGAACGGACAGGATCGAGGCGTGACCGACATGATCGCGGAACACGGAGTCCGGTCGAAAAAAGTCTACTTCAGTACGCAGGGGACTGAAACCATGACCGGCGTTAGTGCCGGAACCTATGTTCGGGGCGGCCGGGTGTTCACGACGATGATGGTCGATCGTGAAGGCGAGGTGGATGTAATGGGTCTCGACGAAATACCTCTTCCCGGGATGCATAACGTCGAGAATGTCATGACTGCGCTGGCGGCCACGTTTTGCGCGATGGGTACAGGCGTGAATGACCTGCCGTCGCTCGTCGACGCGATGAGGCGATTCAAGGGGGTCGAGCATCGCATCGAATTTGTAACCGAAATTGACGGCATAAGGTTCTACAACGATTCAAAAGCGACGAACGTCGATTCGACCGTTAAGGCACTCGAAGCATTCGAGCGCAATATCATTGTGATACTGGGTGGTAAAGATAAAGGCAGCGATTACACGGTGCTGGCTCCGCTGATTCGCAGCCGAGTAAAGCTGATGGTCTTGATCGGCGCAGCGAGCGACAAGATCGCTGAACATCTGGAAGGCGCGGGGCCGATGATTCGTGCGGGGTCGATGCACGACGCGGTTCTCAAGGCGATGGAGAATGCGGCGGGAGGCGACGTTGTTTTGCTCGCGCCGGCGTGTGCGAGCTTCGATATGTTCGACAACTACGAGCACCGGGGCAGAGTGTTCAAAGAGGTCGTGCGCGAGCTGGCAAACCGGGCTGAAAGCGGTGTGGCCGGTAGGCTGACAACATGAATGCCGCTGTGCCAAATTCGGATTGCGATTATATG
>Ga0075428_100004218_pt1 | contig 15836 bp, 16 predicted proteins | sample RhiMetdeltSRZDD2_FD_75291 | JGI IMG/M metagenome (GOLD analysis project Ga0075428, IMG submission 75291) | Populus rhizosphere microbial communities from Tennessee, USA - Rhizosphere MetaG P. deltoides SRZDD2 | ecosystem: Host-associated > Plants > Roots > Rhizosphere > Soil | place: USA... | reverse complement strand
CACCCTCCAGTTCAGCCGCCTGGTGCTGACCCGGCGTCGCGACGGATCGCGCTTCTCGACCGAAACGATCCCGCGCATCAAGGTGGAATACCAGGTGAGCCGCGCCCTCTTCCTCCGATTGGTCGGCCAGTACGACGCCCTCAACACAGCGGCATTGGAAGACCGGCAGGGCCGGCCGATTCTGGTTGGTGGGGAAAGGGACCAGGGGATCCATTCCAACGAATTCCGGATGGACTGGCTCTTCAGCTATCGCCCCGCGCCGGGGACCCTGCTCTACTTCGGTTACGGCTCCACCATGCACGAGCCCAGACAGTTTCGTTTCGGCGATCTGAGCCGGACCACCGATGGGTTTTTCGCCAAGGTGAGCTACGTGTTTCGTCTCTGACAGTGAGCGAGGGTCCCTCACCAAGCCGAACCTCGGCCCTTGACCGATAATCGGTCTCTTCACACACTTAAGGGCCGGATGCTGTCCCCCCACCCTGCCCTGGAGGCTCCATGAGACGGTTCGCGGTTCCGATGGTTCTCGGCACGCTCGCGATGACGGCGATCTCCTCGCGGGCCGAAGCGCAGGCCTACGTCTTCTTCGGCGGGGGCGCGACGTTCCCCACCGGCGACTACGGGACCTACGCAAAGACCGGCTGGATGGCTCAAGCTGGGCTCGGGGTCGACATCGGCTCCAAAGGACTCTTTCTCGAGGGAGAGGGGTTTTTCGGAAGCAACAAGCATGAGGCCACCACCACCAACGACAAGACCAACATTATTGCCTTCCTGGGCGCGCTCGGATACAGCTTCGGTGCCGATGATGCCAAGATGAGCCCCTATGTGCTGGCGGGTGCCGGAGTGCTGGCGCATCAGTTCCGAACCGAAGGTCCCGGGCTCGAGGACACCGAGACCAAATTCGGGTACACCGGAGCGGCCGGTCTCAGCTTCCGGCTCAGCTCGACCGGGCGATTCTGGATCGAAGGCCGCTATATCGGCTCCGACGGGACGGCGGTTATTCCTCTGATGGTTGGGGTCACGATCAACTTTGGTGGCGGCGGCAACTGACCCGCAGGGTCATCGCGAGAGGCCGCAGCCTCGAAGCGCTCCAAACACCAAGGGCCGGCAAAATGCCGGCCCTTGGTCGTTTCGGCCCCACCGATCGCTCCGTTTCAGGGATTCCCCGACGTCTCCCGGACCAGGTTGAAGTCGTATTCGAGTTTGATGTCGTCGACCACGCTGAGCACCACCGCCACCCGCGGCTGCTCCATGCCGAACTGGCCGAACTGGATGCGCGTCACCGCTTTCCCGGTGATCGCCGTCCCGTTGGCCTGGGCAGTCACGTCCCAGGTGCTCGGCTTGGTCACGCCGTGAATGGTGAGCCAACCGGTGAGGACCAGCGTCATGGTGCCGGAGGTTGGGAGCATGGCCGGGAGACCCTGGATCCCGGTGACGACCAGTACCGCGGTGGGGAAGGAGTCGGTCACGATCGTCCGCCGCTTGAGGAACTGGTCCCGCCGGTCGCGATCGCTCTTGAGTGACGACAGATCCACCACGATTCGCGACGACGTGGAATCCACGCCACCCCGGCCGTCGAGCGTGATCCCGCCGGTGATCGACGTCGTCACCCCGACCGCATCGTTGGGCAATTCGGCCCGGACCAGCTGCTCCCGGACGACGAATCTCGCCTCATTTCCCTGAGGCGCCACCGACAAGCGCACCGGAACGGCGGCCCGGGACGCCCCCTGAGCCGCCAGGCCCGCAGGAACCAGAAGCGCGCAGGCTGCGACGTACGTCCGGAGCTTCATGAGATGGTCTCGCATTGATTGGTGGCGCTGATGCTACGCGTTCCATCGACCGCATGTTGAACGCCGGAATAGTTCTCGGTCACCATGGCCTCGGCCGTGTGGGTATCGCACCCAGCCGGTCGTCTACCACTGGAAGGGCGATCACCAGATTACTGGGAGGACGATCATGCTTCGAAAGCTCTGCGCCGGGGTGGTGACCTCGGTTCTGATCATGGGCGGGGCGGCCGCGTGCAGTGACGACGACGAAACCGGCCCCGAGCTCGAAACGAATTTCGTCGCCTCGTTGAGTGGCGCCGCCGAGCGGCCCACGCCGGTCACGACATCGGCCACCGGCAGTGCGACCGTCACGATCAATGATGCCACCTCCACCATTGCCTACAGCGTGACGGTGAACGGGCTGCTGAGCCCCATCATGGCCCACATCCACGTCGGGGGCGTGAACGACGCCGGCCCGATTGCGTTGAGTCTGCTCGCCACGGCACCGCCGGTCGGCACGTTCAATGGAGTCCTGACCAGCGGCACCGGTACTGCAGCCCAGATCGTCGGAGGCGAGACGTTCGCCACCCTCGCCGCCAAGATCCGTGCAGGAACCGCCTATATCAACGTCCACACGGTAGCGAACCAGAACGGGGAAATCCGAGGACAGCTGGTCGCGCAATAGGGCGGCAATCAACTCAGGAGACACGATGGCCAAGCTGATGAGCAAACTCAAGGCCGCCGCGGCCAAGCGGAAGCGGCAGAAGCAAGCGGGCACGGCGAAGGCGATCGGCAAGAAAGCCCTGAAGGCCGGGCTGGTGGCCGGTGGCATCGTCGCGGCCCAGGTCGCCGTGCGGGAGGTGGCCGTCCGTCGAGGCCTGGTCAAGCGGAAGGTCGTCTAAGCGAACGGCCCGTGTGGAGTTCCCCGTCGGTCGGTCGTCCACAGATAGGAAGGATCGACCACCAAGCTCACTCACGAGGGGACGCCATGCGGGTCAATCGCAAGAAGGTCGAAGCGGGAATCAAGACGGCGGCGGCAGCGCTCGCGGTCGCGGGCAAGAAGGCTGCCCGCAAGCTGGCGGTCGCCGGTGATGACACGCTCGTCAAGGCGGGCGACGCGGCGCGCCGACGCCAGCGGGCGCGTACCACCAAGTCGGTGCTCAAGGGTGTCGGGAAGGTCGCGCTGGTGACCGGCGCCGTCGTCGCCGGAAGAGCGGCCCTGAAGCGGCGCAAGAAGTAGTCGGAGGCAAAGTGGCAAGGAGGCAAGGTCGTTCACTTTGCCTCTTTGCCTCTTTGCCTCAGCTACCTACCATCGCCATCAGGTCCCTCACAAACGTCAGCTCATCCTCGTTGATCTGGTGGCCCATGCCGGGGTAGAACCGTTCCGTCACCGTGGCCCCCATTTCCGAGAACACCGCCGCACTCTCATCCACCCGGGCCTTGGGGATGTGACTGTCGACATCGCTGCATCCCAGAAAGACCGGCGCCCCCTCGAAGCGCCCCGGATTTTCCCATACTGTGCCCGGCGGTCCTATCAGACCGCCTGACAGCGCGACCACCCCTCCGAATCGCCCGGCGTGACGCACGGCGTATTCGCAGCTCAAGCATGCCCCCTGGGAGAACCCCAGCAGGATGATGCGGCGTTTGGGGATTCCCGCTTTCTCGATCACGTGAATCAGGTGATCGATCACGTCGAGGCCCGACGACAGTCCAGGCTCATTCCGCTCGGTTTCCGCCAGGAAACTGAACGGGTACCAGGTTCCTCCCGCCGCCGCCGGGGCCAGGTAGGTGAACCCGGGATGACGAAGCGGACCCGCGAGCTCGAGAATGTTCTCCGGTCCTGCGTTCCGGCCGTGAATCATGATCATCGCCGCGCGGCTCGACTCGAGCCCCGGTCCGGCGCTCAGGACCGGCTGTCCCTCGTGAGGTTTCACGGCGGAGCCTCAGGAGTGGGAGACCGGAGGGAGCCCGGCTTCGATCGCTGCCCGGTTGGGCTCTTCCCAGGGAGGGAGCTTGAGCTCCTGGCCGAGCTGCTCCAGCTCCTCGTCGACCAGAAACCCGGGTGAGATCGTTGCGATCTCGAGCAGCACGCCTCCCGGCTCGCGAAAGTAGATCGACTGGAAATACTGGCGGTCGAGCACCTCGGTCACCGGGACGCCAAGACTCATCACAGCCTCCCGGTATGCCAGCTGCTCCTCCGGCGTGGCGACAGCCAGGGCCAGGTGGTGCACGGTGCCCAGTCCGTTGAGCGCCGCCGGTATGTCGGGAGCTGCCAGAAGATCCAGTGAATGCCCCGGACCTCCCCCGTTCACGCCGAGCCGGGTGCGACTCCCCGCCTCGCTCAGCGGCGAAAATCCGAGTACTCCACTCAGGAAGGCGATCGACCGTTCCGGCGCGGCGATGGTGAGCTCGAGGGAATGAATTCCTCGAATAGCCAGTCCGGAATCCACCTCCGGGGTAACCCAGGGGTCCCGCCGATCGTGCTCGGTGCCGATGAGCTCGATCCGGAGACCCGACGGATCATCGAAGCCCAGGACTTCTTCGCCGAAGCGGGTCTCCTGCGCCCGGACCGGGACCTGATGCGCCGTCAGCCGCCGCCCCCAGTTCTCGAGCGAGCCGGCAGGCACTGAGAACGCCGTAGTGGTGATCTGCCCGGCGCCCTTGCGGCCCGCCGGCACACCCATTCCCCGATAGGGGAACGTCGTCATGATCGTCCCGGGGGTGCCTCGCGCATCGCCGTAGTAGAAATGATAGACCCGCCGGTTATCGAAGTTCACCGTCTTCTTGACCAGCCGAAGGCCGAGGACATGACGATAGAAATCGAGGTCTTCCTGCGCGTCGCTGACGGTCGCGGTGACGTGATGGAGGCTTCGGATCCGGGGCGGCATGCCCGGAGTCTAGCGCATCAACCACTCCGTCTCAATAAAAAGGCCGAAACGTCCGGTTTTCCGGCCGCTCTGCGGTTCAAAGAGGACGAAACCAACCCGGGCGGCGTCAGGGAATCCGCGCCGCCACCTGGCACAGTCGATGCGATGTCCGTCGGGAGATCGCGCAGCTCGAACGTGGAGCGTGTTATGAGTCGCGGCCGTCTCTGGGTTGTCTGTGGCTTTCGCCTCGCCATTTACGTTGCCGCGATGATCGTCGTGCGCCACGCCGCCGAGCCCGCCATGGCCGCGCGCCTCGTGCTCGCGGAAGACGGATCGCCATACGATTTCACCGGTCTGCTGCTGGCCGTGCTGCTCGTCGGTATTCTCCTGGAGTTCCTGAGCGGAGCGGCCCGATGGCGGTGACGAATGCCCCACCCAAGCCCGCCGTCTCCAAACGGATCTTTACCCTCGCGCTGGCCGAGCGGCTCAAGAGCATTCCCTTCGGCGGTGCGCTGGGTGTCGTGACCGCCGGCGGCGTCCTCTGGCTCGCGCCGGAAGTGCTGCCCGACGGCTGGAGCTCCCAGTCATTCCTGGCATTCGGCATGGGCGCCGGCATCGTGGTGGACCGGCTCGTCTCCGCGACGATCGGCTGGATCGTGAGCCCGGTGCTCCGGCACGTCTCGGCACGGTGGGAGGCCACCCTCCAGCTCCGGAAACTGGAACTCTATCGGAGACGCGGAGTCATCGGCGGAGCCGACGGCAAGCGAATCGCTACCCGCATCGCGAAGTCGGACGTGGACGGAGATCGCCCGCGAAGGTAAGTATATTTACGGGTCTCCGGTGAAGGGAGAAACGATTCATGACCGGCTCGCGTCGATTTCGAAGCCTATGCGCGATGTCTGCGCTGTTGCTGGCCGCCAGGGCTGAAATGTCCTCCGCTCAAGCGGCGAATCCCTGCGCCGGACACGCCGCCTGCACCGACCTGCCCGCCTTCGTGGTCGTGGTCACCAATTTTCGTCCCGGTGCGGCAGGGACCTCCCGGGTAGTCTCGCTGACGATCCGTTTTACCAACAAAACTCCGCGCGCGCTGGTGATGGGTTATGTGGATGCCTCCGGCATGGCCACGGACGATCGCGGCAACCGGTATCTGGTCGGACCCGGCGCCGTCGGTAGCATCGGAGTCATCAGCAGCGCCAGCTTCGACCCGAAGTTCACCCTGCAGCCGGGCGAGAGCGGGGAGGGCCGGATCGAATTTGCCTGGGCGCCGAGCTCGGCAAGCGAAGTGGGTGGGTCAGTCTGGGATGTCGGATTCACCATCCGAGAAATCGATCCGGTAGCCGAAAAGCAGTACAAGCTTGGGAAGGAGCATGTGCTGCAGTTTCGCGGGCTCCGTGCAACTGCCGTGTCACCCGACTGATTGGGTCAGGAGCAGGCCGGATCGGGGTGGACGGTGATGCTGAGGGCCAGGAGCGATTCGCCGCTGGCGGTCTTGGTCCGAAAGAGCAACACCTCGCGTCCGCGGTGCGGATCGGGGCACTCGCTCCAATTTCCCGGCCCGCGTTTTTGCCATGACGGTACGGTGGCGGAGATGAGTCCCTGGAAACTCATGAAGGTCGTGGAGTCGGCGGCCGGCCCGACGAGCGCGACTGGAAAGACGCCCACGATGGTCTTGCCTGGCCTCCCATCGGCGTGCTGCCGGGACAGCACTGAGATGCTGGTCGCACCAAAGGCCGTCACGCTGTCGAGCTCGGCGACCAGCCGGTAACGTCCCCGCCACGCATCGGGTCCGATCGAGTCGCCCCGGATCTCGGTAAAACCGCTGCTGGCCTGTGCGAGCAGGTAACCGAGCTGCTCCGGAAATCCGGTCCGCGCCAGGCCAGGGTTCTGGGCCGATACCTGCGTTGTAAGAAGGCCGGCCGAAATCACGACGCTCACGCGGCGAAGGAGTCTCATCATACCTGAGTGACGCACTCTGGTTCGATCAAAAACACACGCCGCTGGTGGCTTGTTCCCGCACACCCTTCCCCATTCCCGCCTCCCCGAAACTCCGCTGTGTCTCTTATTCATGATGGGCCGTCAAACTCTCTGGGACCGGAAGCGGTCTGTCTTCAGGACGAGTTACTCCTTCACGGAAGGTCGCACGATGAGAAAAGCCAATTTCGTACCGGCCGCACTGCTCGCGGGTCTCGTTGCTATCGGACCGTTGAGCGCGCAGGCTTTTGCGCAGACCGTTCGACAGCCGCAGCCCGGCTTCAATCTCTTTTCGGTGCAGCAGGACGTCGAAATCGGTCGTCAATCGGCTATCGAAGCCGAAAAGCAGCTGCAGCTGCTCAACGATCCCGTCACCAACAATTATCTGAACCGGATCATCACCCGGCTCGCGGCGCAGGCGCCCGGCGCACGATACCCCTATCGGATCAAGGCGGTGAACGCCGAGGAGATCAACGCATTCGCTCTGCCCGGCGGCCCGATGTATGTCAATCGCGGGCTGATCCAGGCGGCGCGGAGTGAGGCCGAGCTCGCCGGCGTGCTGGCTCACGAGATGGCGCACGTGGCGCTTCGGCACGGGACCCACCAGGCATCGAAGGCAACCCTGGCTCAGGGAGGGGTCGGGCTGCTCGGCGGACTGTTTGGGAAACCGACTGGTAGTACCGCGCAGATGCTCAACGCGATCGGTGGCGTCGGTCTCAATGCCGTGTTTCTGAAGTTCAGCCGGGATGACGAGTACCAGGCGGACCAGGTCGGCGCCCAGATGATGTTTCGAGCCGGCTACGACCCGCTCGCCATGGCGACACTCTTCGAGCTGCTGCAGGCGCAACAGGGACGTGAGCCCGGGAAACTGGCCCAGTTTTTCAGCAGCCACCCTCCCGCTTCCGACCGGGGACAGCGGATCCGGACCCTCGCGGGTACGCTCGGCACCGGTGCTCCGCAGCTCGTGGGCAATTTCAGCAACATCCAGTTTCGTCTCCAGCGATTGGGCAACGCACCGGCCCAGGTTATCACCCAGTCGAGCGGCGTGGTCGTGAACGATCCAACGACCCAGCCGGTCACGGTGACGGTAACGGCACCCTCGGCGCGACTGGCCCGGTACACCCAGCCGAACGGGTTTTTCACCATCGATTATCCCAATAACTGGCGCGCCTATTCTACATCGGGCCAAGCGACCACGATCGCACCCGAGGGTGGGGTGGTGACGGCCGCCAACGGCCGGCAGACGCTCCACTACGGGGTAATCATCAATCACTATGCGCCGTTCGAGGGAGACAATGACCGATGGGCGGCGAGCCTCCAGCGCAATTATGCCCCGTTCGAGAACCGGACCAATCCGCCCCGGGCCTATCTCGAAGATGCGACCGACGATCTGGTGCGCACTATTCTCAACACCAATACCCACCTGCGGGCCGAGCCCGGCTCAGCGCGTAGGGAAACCATCGACGGTGAGCCCGGCTATTCGGTGGACCTCACCGGACGATCGCCGGTAACGGGGGAGGACGAGACGGTCACGGTGTTCACCCGGGGGTTGACCGACGGCCACGTGATCTATGCGGTTGCAGTGGCACCGACCCGATATGCCGATGCCCTTGCCCCCACCTTTACCCGGATGATGCAGACGCTCAGGGTGAACGACGAGGCGGCCCACCGCGCCAGCTCCACGTCGAATACCGTGAGGGTGATTCCGTAAGGGATGCTGACGGCTATCTGCTAACGGCTGACGGCTGGCTGCTCCTGGGCCAGCCGTTCGCTTTAGTGGTAGCGGTTAGGGGTTAGGGGTTAGGGGTTAGTGGTTAGCAGTTAGCGGTTAGCGGTTAGCGGTTAGCGGTTAGCACTCTGTAGAAACCATCCCACCGCAGGGGCCGTACGTTGTCTCACTATGCAACCACTCCTGCTGGCCTTGGCCTTGTTTCAGGCCCCTGAAGCATCCCCGCAGGGCAATCCGACCGACAGCTATGCCAACGAGGCTACCGCCGACCTGGTCCGCCGCGCCCGGGCGGCACGGGAGCGGAATGAGCGTTTGGTCACCTCCTACACCGCCACGGTCACCCAGCGCATGGGCGCCGGCATCCGGGCCCTTTCCCGGGACCGGATGCTCTTCCACCAGGAGCTCTCGGCCAGCATCGCCTGGAAGCGCGACGGGAAGAGCACTATCACCGTCACCGGCGCCCGGCAGGCCCTTCCGGCCATCACCCGGGGTGAAAAGGTGCCGGACGATCTGGATTCCAATGTCCGCTGGCTGGTCGTGAATCCCGCCGAGGATTACCTCGGGATGCTGGGGTCGGATGCGGACGGCTTCGTCTACCCGCTCCGGCAGGGTGGCGAGCAGGACTACCGCTATGCCATCGGTGATACCACCGTCATCACCCTCGCGAGCGGAAAGCGAATCCGTCTCCTCAAGCTCGAGATCACCCCGCGCCGCCCGGAGTGGAAGCTCATGGCGGGCGCGCTCTGGTTCGACGCCGACACCTACGGTCTGGTCCGCGCAGTGTTCCGTCCCGCCCGGAAGTACGATATGCGGCGCGATAGCGACGCGGAGGACATGAAGGATGTTCCGGGGTGGGTCAATGCGCAGGGCGAAATCAAGTTTATCACCATGGAGTATGGGCTCTACGAGGATCGTTGGTGGATGCTGCGCTATGCGGCGCTGGACGCGATCGGTAACGCCGGTTCCTGGCTGGGGGTTCCGGTCAAGTTCGAGCGGGTGTATTCCGACTACGAGGTCGAAGGGGGCACCCCTCCGCCCGAAGGGAGCACCTTCCGGCCCGCAGGGACCGTTCGCCCACGGGAGGGTGAGCCGGAGCGTGACGCCGAACACTGGCGCGCCCTGCGCGACAGCCTCAGGACCATCCGTCGGCAGTGCCGTGACACGATTTCCGAGAGGAGCCGGATCGAGAGCTGTATGAGTCTCGGCAGGCGCCGAGATACCACGCTGGAAGTGATCGTGCCGCCTGATACGCTCTCACTTCTCACCAGCCCCACCCTGGGCGAGCCCGTGCTCCAGATGGGGGACCTCATCACCGAATCCGAGCTTCGCGGGCTGGCGGACGCGATCGGCGCGCTTCCCGGCGCTCCGGGTGTGCCCCGGGTGGAAATTCCAGGGAATCTCCGGGCAGTCCTGCGGAACGCGCGGTTCAACCGGGTCGAAGGATTGTCGCTCGGAATCGACGGAGCGCTCCAGTCCGGCCGGTTTCGGCTGGACGCGCTGGGGCGAATCGGGTTTGGCGATCTGGTTCCCAACGCCGAGGTCGGCGCTTCTCTCACCGGTCAGCGCTCCAGTTTCCGGTTCGGCGGATATCGGCGGCTCGCCACCGTGAATCCCGACACCCGCCCGTTCGGAGTCGTGAACAGCATCTGGGGAGTCCTCGCCCAAAGAGATGACGGCGATTACTTCCGCAGCCTGGGAATCGAGCTCACGGGGCGCAATACCGAGACGGGATGGTGGAGCTGGCGGATCTACGCCGAACAGCAGAAAGCGGCCCAGGTCGAGACCGATTTCAGCCTGCCGCATCTCTTCGACCAGGACCGGCATTTCCGAACCAATGTTCTCGCCGATCGAGCCGATCAGGTGGGGGCCGTTCTTGCCCTGCACGGTAACAAGCCGCTCTCCCGGACCATCCAGGTGGGTGGTGACATCACTCTCGACGCAGCGGCTGGTGACTACGAATTCGGCCGCGGAAGCGCGGCCGTCCGAGCGATCGTCACGCCCCGCGCGCTGCTGGCGGTCGCGGTCGAAGCCGCCGCGGGCGTGACGACGGGGACCGCACCACTGCAGAGCCGATTCTATCTGGGCGGCCCCGCGACCCTGCGGGGGTACGACGGGGCGGTGATCGCCGGAGCCGCCTTTTGGCGAGGGCGCCTCGAAGTGGGAAACACCTTCCCCGCGGTGAGGATTACCGCATTCAGCGACATCGGCTGGGCGGGACCGCGTGCCGATTTTTCGCGCGGCAAGCCGCTGATCGGCGCCGGGGTGGGGGCAAGCCTCATCGACGGACTGGTGCGGATGGATCTTTCGCGGGCGATGCGGTCGCCCACCGGCTGGCGATTCGACCTCTACTTCGACGGGAGGCTGTAGCGCCCCCGGCTATTTCGGAACCCAGGTTTGGGGCATAGCTTGTAGAGTTCCCCCCGAAACCATCGAGGTGCGTGATGCTGCATTTCCTTCTCACGGTGAGTTCCATTCTTGCAGGCCCCGCGTCCGAGCCGGGGCATTCGGGAACCGCCCTCCCGGCTATTGCAGCGAACGACAATCGGCGCCCCGCGGGGACCAGACACGGCAAGGTCCACAGCATACGCCTCGAGGCGCGTACCGGGATGTGGTATCCGGAGGGCCCGAAGGGGAGAGGCCTCGAGGTCGCCGCGTGGGGAGAGCCGGGCCAGCCACTGTCGAATCCCGGGCCGTTGATCAGGGTCCCGGTGGGCACCCAGGTCCGGGTCTCACTGCGGAATACGCTGGGCCGGCCCCTCACGGTCTACGGATTCGGCGCCAAGCGCGGACGGGCCGACAGCCTCGAGCTCGGTCCCGGCGCCGAACGGGAAGTCAGCTTCGACGCCACCGAACCCGGCACCTTCTACTACACCGCGCGGTCCGACCCCGGAGCCTTCGGATTCCGGCAGGAGAAGGATGCCGAGCTCAATGGCGCGATTGTGGTGGATCCGGCGGGCGCTTCGCCGCGATACCAGGATCGGGTATTCCTGATCTCCTGGTGGTTCACGCTGGATTCGACCAGTCGGACCGGAATCGGCCGCGCCACCATGGCGATGAACGGGCTTTCCTGGCCCCACACCGAGCGGATCGACCTGGTCCAGGGCGACTCGGTGCGCTGGCACGTCATCAACCTCACCGAGGCGGATCACCCGATGCATCTGCACGGCTTCTATTTCCAGATGGAAGCCAGGGGCGACGGAGTGCGGGACACGCTGTACCGCCGCGAGGCGCAGCGACTCGCCGTCACCGAAACCATCAGGCCAAATCAGACGATGACCCTGGCGTGGTCGCCGACCCGTCCGGGAAACTGGATCTATCATTGCCATTTCATCGGACACGTCTCTCATATTGCGTCGCTGGATACCGACCGCGGCGCCTTCGATGAGGCGGCGCTGTCCCACCATGATTCCGACCGTCCCCACCAGATGTATGGCCTCGTCCTCGGCATCCGTGTCGCTCCGCGTGGACCGGCGACGGTGGAGACCCGCGCGCCGCGTGCGATCCGGCTCCTGGTTCGCCAGAAGGATGGGGTGTATGGCACCCACACGGGCTTCGCGTATGTGCTGGGTGGATCGAAGGAGGAAGCGTCGACGGAGACCCTGCCGACACCTCCGGGGCCGACGCTGGTCCTCGAGCGGGGTAAGCCCGTGGCCGTGACCATCGTGAATCAATCTCGGGAGCGCGCGGCCGTGCACTGGCACGGCATCGAGCTGGAGAGTTTTCCCGATGGTGTGCCCGACTGGAGCGGACAGGACAAGGAGATTCTCCCGTCGGTTCGTCCCGGCGACTCGATCACGGTGCGCTTCACACCTCCCCGCGCCGGGACGTTCATGTATCACTCGCATTTCAACGAAGACCAGCAGATCAGCTCCGGTCTCTATGCTCCGCTGGTGGTACTCGAGCCGGGGGAGCAATTCGATCCCGAAACGGATCGGATCCTGATGTTCTCGACCGGCGGCCCGACCATCAACGTCATTTCCGGCCCCTTCGCGCCAACGGTACTCAACGGCAAGGCGGAACCCGGTCCGATGGACCTTCGCGCCGGAACGACTTACCGCTTTCGACTGATCAACATGACGGGAGACGTGAACACGGTGGTGAAGCTCCTGGACGGAACCACGCCTCTCGAATGGCGGCTTCTCGCCAAAGATGGCGCTACGGTCCCCGCTCATCAGGCGACCAGCCGCCCGGCAAGTCTCCTGTTCGAGCCCGGCGAGATTTACGACTTCGAGTTCACCCCGAAGGCGGCCGGTTCCCTCACCCTGCAATTCGGCTTTCCGGACGCGCCGCCGGAGGTGGGACTGCCCAAGCGTAGGGAGGTAACGGTACGGGTCCGCTAGCGCGCACCGTGCGAGCCGAATAACCCCAGGTGTGCCTGAAATCGCGTCACAGTCGTCAACTACAAACAGCCGACGCGTTGCCCCAAACTCGCGAGGTGCCCTATTTTAGGAATAACCAGCGCGCCCCGACGCGCAGGAGCGCCGATAAGCATGAAAACGCTCACTCCCACGGTCACTCCCACCGTCCTCATGGTGGATGACAACGTGGATTTTTTGGACACGACGGTCCGGGTGCTTCGCGCCTCCGGGATCTCCCATCCTGTCGTCACCGCAACCAACGCCCTGGAAACCATCAATTCCATCCACACCCTCGAGGGTCCGGCGATCCTGTTCGTCGATCTGAATCTTCGGGGACGGATGAACGGGACCGCGCTGCTCCGCTATGCCCGGAGTATCGCCCGCCATCCGGTGGTGGCGTTCTACCTGTCCGCGGACGAGCGGGAAGAGGTGCAAGCCGCAGCACTCAAGGCCGGGGGAGCATCCGGCTATCTGGTCAAACCGGTGCACCCCGATCGGCTCATTGCCCATATCGCGATCGGCACCGAACAGATCGAGAACATTCTTGGCGCCAATCACGACGTGCTGACCGGCAGCCTCCTCTCCCGCAAGGAATTCGACATGCGGGCGGTTGTGGAGCTGGAAAAGGCGGCCCGGACGCTGGGCCAGACCGCCGGGATCTTCGCCGATATCGACGACTTCAAGGCGTTCAATACCAAATACGGGCACCTGGTCGGGGATCGGGTCATTCGCGGCGTTGCGGCGTGCTTCCAGAAGCACCTCCGGCATTCCGATGTCGTCTGCCGGTACGGCGGCGACGAGATCTTCATGCTCCTTCCCGAAACGACGACCGAGGTCGCCCACCAGGTGGCTGAGCGTATCGACCGGGCGGTGCGAAGACTTCGAATCGACGACGACAAGGGCGGCACCGTCAAAGTGACTATCTCCTTTGGCGTGGCGTTTCTGCAGGGGGACGAGATCGGTGACAATCCGTCCGAAGGTCTGCTCGAGCTGGAGCGCCGCTGCGATCGGGTGATGTACCAGCGCAAGGCGAGGTCGAAAGCCGGGTAAGAAACAGAGGCAACGAGGCAAGGAGGCAAAGCTCGCTTGCCTTTGCCTCTTTGCCTCTTTGCCTCATTGCCTCTTGAAGACTGCCCCCCCTTTCATCACGAATGCCACCCGCCGCACCGCTTCGATCTCCCGGAGCGGGTTGCCTTCCAGCGCGATCAGGTCCGCTTCGAATCCCGGCAGGATGGATCCAATGCTGCGGCCGAGTCCGATGGCGGCGGCATTCCGCGAGGTGGCGGTGATGATCGCGTCCATGGCCGGCTGGCCGGCCTCACGAACCCGGCAGATCAGGTCTTCCGCATTCTTCCCGTGTGCTCCCGCCACGGCGTCGGTCCCGTAGACGAGGGAGAGCTTCGGGATTCCGAGCGCGGTGCGCAGCAGCCTGGGAAACGTCGGCAGCGCCCGTTCCATGAACGCAAACCCTTCCGCGGTGAAATTCCCGGTTCCTTCGAACCAGGACCGGTGGTCGAGATAATTCCTGAGCACGAGAGCGCATTGCGGATCGTAGAACACTCCGCGATCCGCCATGAGCCGCAGGGCGTCATCGGTGGCGAGCGCCCCGTGTTCCACCCAGTCGCACCTAGCCAGGACGGCGGCGCGGATGCTCTCCGGTGAATGCGCATGCACCACGCTCCGGAGGCCCGCGTTGCGCGCCGCGCCGCAGACCGCCAGGAGCTGCCCGTCGGAAAGAGTCTGCCCTCCACCCTCTCTGATGCTTTTCGACGCGAAAATCTTCACGAAATCGGCCCCTTGGGATTTCAGCGAGTCCACAATTTCCCGAAGCCGCTCCGGGGTAAGCGACGCATTTCCGATCGGGTTGAGGGAGGTCAGGACGCGAGGGCCTGGAATCATCCCGGCGGCAATGGCGTCTCGTAGCGACTTGTCTCCCCCCGACCCCATGCTCTGCACTGTCGTAAAGCCGGCCTCGAGGATCATCTTGGCGTTGGCTTTCGCCGCGCTATCCGCCTGGGCCGGAGTGTCTCCGTCACCCGGGATGTGGACCCGACCCCGGCTGGTGATGTATCCGGTCAGATGTACGTGCGCATCGATCAGACCCGGAAGCACGGTGTGGCGGGAGAGATCGTAGGTCGGCGAGCCACTCTGATAGGGGCCGACCGACCGGATCTTGCCGTCGACGACGGTGATGAACGCATCCCGGACCTCCCCGCCCCGCCCGTCGAGGAGAAGACCCGCGCGAATGGTGACGGGTGTGGTCTGCGCCGACAGCGCGATCGGGAGAGCGAAGAAGAGGGCCAAGTATTTTTTCATGAGCGGCTCCAAATTAGGGGTTGGGAGATGGGAGATTGGGTTTGGGGAATAGCTCCCAACCCCCAGTTCCCAACTCCCATTCACCTTTTCCCGGGCACATTCCCTGCAACAATCTGCTCACGCAACCCGTAATTCTGCCAAAGTTTTCCAATCGCAGGAGTCCCGATGGGCAGCATCTTCCTGGCATTCTCGCGCGGTGTCCGCAGATTGCGTTTGCCCATTTTCATCTTCGGGACGAGTCTCGTCCTCTTGATTGGGGTGGTTGCCTTTGCCCTAACCCGCCCGACTCCCCCCGCCCCGCAAACGATGTCGTATGGAGCTCTGGTGGGTGCGATTCAGACCGGCGGTCTCGACTCGATTCAAGTCAGGCCCGGCAAAGAAGTTCGCGGATGGCTGGCTGCCCGCAAGGGAATCGTCACCGAGGTCCGAATCGTCTATCCCTCCACCGACGTCGCGCCGCTCATAACGGCCGCAACCGATGCAGGCATTGGGGTGACTTTTCTTCCCAAGCCTCTCGATGCCGGACTGATTATCGGCCTCATCGCCACGCTCAGTATCGTCCTGATCATGGTAGGCGCGCTCCGGCGGCAGCTCGGCGGCGGCAAGGTGGACACCGAAGCGGGTTCTACCGCCGGTACCGCCGTCACCTTCGATGATGTTGCAGGAAACACCGGCGCTCTCGCAGATCTCCAGGAGATCGTGACTTTCCTGAAGGAGCCCCAGAAGTTCGCGGCGATGGGAGCCCGGATTCCAAAGGGTCTCCTGCTGGAGGGACCTCCAGGCACCGGCAAGACGCTGATGGCGCGGGCTCTGGCCGGAGAGGCAGGGGTGC
>Ga0075428_100004217_pt1 | contig 15837 bp, 19 predicted proteins | sample RhiMetdeltSRZDD2_FD_75291 | JGI IMG/M metagenome (GOLD analysis project Ga0075428, IMG submission 75291) | Populus rhizosphere microbial communities from Tennessee, USA - Rhizosphere MetaG P. deltoides SRZDD2 | ecosystem: Host-associated > Plants > Roots > Rhizosphere > Soil | place: USA... | reverse complement strand
GGGCCGTTTCCAACCGGTTCTCACCAAAAGGAAGACCCCTGCATGGCGAAAAAGCGTAGTGAGCCTCGGAAGTACGCAACGCCCACGAGTTTCGAGCAAGCACGCGACGAGCTGTTCTCTCACATTCTCCGCTGTGGAGTGCTGGAAGCCACGGCCGAGCACCAGAAGGAATGGTTCGACGACACGCTGTTGTATCTCGCGGATCGCTTCACCGACCTGACCGAGACTGAATTGAGTGAGCTGCGCGTCCTGGGCGAGCGGTACTGCCGCCCCGTGGTCGCTCGCACCGCTCCCGTCGGCGCCGACGCCTGACGCTGCCGGTCTCCGGAGGCGGGCGCCCTTTGTGAAAGGGGCGCCTTTTTTCTTGGTCTCTTAGTCTCCTAACCTTTCCACCAGTTGGGAAACCAGCGCACGCGCCAACCGGCGGCAGCCCGATAGCCTCCGCCCAACCCCAGCTCCGCGTACCAGCCATGCTGCCGGCCGGGTGCGCTCTCGACACCCAGCAGGATCGCGACGTATCCCTGTCCAGGTTTCCCGCGGCGCGCGCTGAACGCCGCCCCCAGCCCCCCGTACAGTCCCACGCCCGTGCGCGCGAAGGGATTCACCACCAGCTGCAACGTCAACTGCGCGCGGGCTGCCGCGTCCCCCGCGACACCGCCGCCCGCCAGGGCGAGCGCGATCCGGCTTTCGTTGCTCGTGCGCCGCGCCAGGCCGATCTCGCCGCCGACGAACGTTTCGCGCGCCAGCGCAGCGGCGGCGCCCAGGCTCAGCTCGGTCGCGGTCAGCGGTTGTGACTGCAGTGCGAGAATGGGCAGCAGGAGGGGGACCAGCAGGTTAGCCAATGGCGAGGTCGTACGTGATGGGGATGTCGGGCGCGAGCGAGGCGATGACCGAGCAGTACTTCTCGATCGACAGGTCGATCGCGCGCCGCACCTTCGCCTCGTCGGCGCCGGTCCCGCGCACGCGGAAGTGAAATGCCAGCGCCGTGAACCGCCGCGGCTCTTCGTCGCGGCGCGTTCCGGTGATCTCGATATCGAGCGACTCGAGCCCGACGCGTTGCTTTTGCAGAATGATCACGATGTCGGAGGCGGTACAGGTCGCCGCTGAGAGCAGCAGCATCTCGACGGGTGATGTGGCGACCCGGGTATCGGCATCCACGAGAATGGTTGGACCATCGCCACCCGTGCCCCGCCCTTCGAACTGCAGCTCTTTGAGCCAGCGCATCGTCACCGCGGCGGTGCGCGGCACGTCAGTTCCCCCGGCGTGTCGTCAGACCGACAAACACGCGATGCCGGCCGAGCGCGTCCATGGCGCGGTACTCCAGCAGCCAGTTGAACGTCGAGCGGTAACGCATTTCGAAGCCGAAAGTGAGATTGAGCCAGAGATCGGGGCACTGGGGATCGGCGCTACAGTCGGACCGTCCCGCGATCGAGAAGCCCGCGCCGACGTACGGGGTCGCAACCTCTTCATCATTCGTGAATCGCCACAACACGTCGAAGCTGCCGGCGTACGTATTGGGCCCGTTGAAGACGCCAAGCTCCGCCGAGGGACGCAGCCGCACGCGCTGCGAGAACAGATCGCCGAGATCGAGTGTCGTGCCGAGCACGAGTTGACCGGAGCCGCTGAGATCCACACCGCCGCGCACGCCGAATCCGAAGAGGCCGAGGCGCGTGCCGCCACCGCTGGAGCTCTTGGGTGGCACGAATTCCTGCGCCTCCGCCTCCGCGACGGCGGCGAGGAGCCACAGCACTGTTATCGCCACACCGCGCATTCCGTCCTCCGCCGCCGGTTACCGTGGCGGTCCGGCCGTTCGCCGTGCGGCGGTACGGCCGTAGTCCCAGATAGCGTATACCGCGATCGCCGCAGTCGCCCACGCCAGCTGCCGCACATGCACCGACTCGGCGATGGCGGCGATCAGCGTCAGCAGCTGCGCGATTGTCACCGCCTTGCCGCCCGCGCGTGCCGGCAACGCCACGGGTCGTCGCAATAACAGCGTCGCGAGAAAACCGAGACCCGCCAGCACGTCCCGCAGCAACACGCCCACGAGCTCGTACCATTCTAGCAGCCCGCGGCGCGCGATGGTCACGAACGCCACGACCATGAAGGTCTTGTCCGCGACCGGATCGAGCACCGCCCCTGCCCGTGAAGCGCCGTAGCGCCGCGCCAGGACGCCGTCGGCCATGTCGGTCACCGCCACCACGACCACGATGACCAACTGCCACGCCGCTGACCGCACGAATGGAAACACAATCGCGAGCGGAAATCGCACTGCCGTCACGACGTCCGCGATTGTTACGACCGGTTTCACTTGCCCGTCACTTACGTGCGTCGTACCTTGCACCCCGTGGACGTCAAATTGTTGAAGCAGGCGGCCATCTTTCAGGATCTGGATGACGGCGAATTGGCCCGCGTTGCCGAAGTCTGCCGTGAGCAGAAGTTCACGGTCGGCCAGCACGTCTTCAAGGAAGGCGAACCGGGCAACCGCCTGTTCCTCATCTCCCAGGGCGAGGTCCGCATCTCGCGGACGATTCCCGGCTCGGGCGAGGAGGCCCTGGCCGTTCTCAAGCCGGGGGCCTGCTTCGGCGAAATGTCGATTTTCGACCGATCCGAGCGCTCCACCGATGCCATCGCCAATACGAGCTGCACGCTCATCACGATCTCCCGCTCGGACTTCGAGCTGCTGCTCGACTTCAACCGCGATATCGCCTATAAGGTCCTATGGTCGGTCGTGCGGCTCCTGTCCGCTCGGCTGCGGGTGACGAACGACAATCTGCGGTCGTTCCTCGCCATGTCCATGTTCTAACGGAGCCTTCATGAATGCGCTGACCCCGTACGCAGCGTTCATCATGCGCCTGGCGGTGGGTGGAGTATTTTTGCGGCACGGCATCTCGAAGTTTCAGAACGGGATCGGGGCCACGGCTGATTTCCTCGGCGCCCATCACATCCCATTTGCGACAATTTTCGCCGTGATCCTGATAACGGTTGAGACCGTCGGAGCTCTCTGTGTACTGCTCGGCATTCTGACGCGGGCATGGGCGGTCGCGATGTGTGTGGTCATGGTGGTCGCGATCATCGCTGTGAGGCTCGCCGGACATCAAAGCTTCGAGCTCGAGGCTCTCCTGCTGGCGGGCGCCCTCACCCTGGTCGCGCTGGGCGACGGACCGCTGTCGATCGCGGTGAAGTTCAAGCAGCGCAGCTAGTGCAGGATTCTTAGGATCCCGGCGTCGGCCCCCGCGCGCAGAAAACTCTCGGGATCGGTGGCGGGAATCGCGATGCCGGTTTGCTTCCGCCACCGCTTCGCGCTCGCCTCCATGTATTCCTCAACCGAGCCGCCCGCCCACTCGACCGCGTCGTCCTTCATCTGGCGCACGATTTCTTCCCACGTACCGACGTAGGTAGCACCGGATACCGTGCTCACGCGATGCAGCTCGACGCCGGCCGCACCGACGCCGACGCCGCCCTTGTTCTTCATGCCCTGCAGCTCGGTGAGCAGCGTGCCGAACAGCTCGAGCTGGCGCGGATCGCGAATCTGGCCGTCCGGCATCATGGCTTCGATCTCCGCCAGCAGGAGATCTTCCGGCGCTGACTCGCCGGCGAGGTCGGTGAGGCGCGCGTGCCAGGGAACCAGCTCGGGGTCCTCGTCCGGAAGGCGGTAGACGCTCTTCTTCAGCTCGACGAGTCGCCAGATGGCCAGGGCGTCGTAATGCTCTTCGGGTCCCGTCCGCTCCAGATGGAAAAGTGCGGCTTCGTATTCGCCACGGTCGTACAGCAGATTCGCGAGATAGATGCGCGCTTCGGCGAGCGAGGGATCGAGCTCCAGCGAGCGCCGCAGCCAGTGCAGGCTGCCGCCCTCGTCGGCGAGCCGGTGCGCCGCATAGCCGACGCACGCCGCAGCATCCGCGGAATCGGGATGCGCGCGCAGCGCGCCCTCGAAGAACCGGCGCGCCTGATCGAGCACCCCCTCACGAAACAGCGCGCGCCCGATCTGCAGCATGAGATCGTGATCGTCCTGGAAGCCGAGCGAGACGACGCGCTCGAAACACCCCAGCGCCGCCGCCCGCTCGCCGAACTTGAGCAACACCTCGCCAAGTCCGGCGAGCGTGTCTTCGTGATCGGGATCGAGCCCGCGTGCTTCTTCGAACGCGCGTCGCGCCCAGGCAAACTCTTCACGCGCAAGTCGCGCGTATCCCATGCCGACGTGCAGCTCGACGGCATGCGGATACAGCGCCAGACCCTCGCGGAGAGTCTCTATGGCGTCGTCGTAATGTCCTTCGTTGTAAAGCTGATGCGCACGTTCGTCGTATTCGTCGGAACTGAGGAACGGATCCGACATCGAACGGGACCCTCCAGGATGGTTGCGCTATGATAAGAAGCGGAACACGGTTACACAAGCGACCCGGTCGCGCTATTTTCCGCCGAGATGCCCTCCCTGCCGCCTCCGCCTCTCCCGTCCTCCCCGGCTGCCTCCGCCGCGTACACGCCGATTCCTGATGGCTCCGTCACGTCGCCGGGTGGTTTCACCGCCGCCGCAGCACACGCCGGTTTGAAGGCGGATGGCGCGCTCGACGTCGCGCTGCTGGTCAGCGCGACGAGCTGCGCGGCGGCCGGCGTGTTCACGCGAAACGCGTTGCGCGCTGCACCGGTGATCTACGATGCCGATTTGTTGAGCGAACGGCCCGGCCGCGTTCGTGCGGTGGCGATGAACGCCCGCGTCGCCAACGCCTGTACGGGGGCGGCGGGACTCGAGGCCGCCCGCGCGATGGCCCGCTGCGCCGAAGAGGCAGCTGGACTGCCGCCCCGGACCGCGCTTGTGCTGTCGACCGGCGTGATCGGGGTGAGGTTGCCGGTTGATAAGGTGGGCGACGGTCTCCGCCAGGCCGCGAAGCAGCTGTCGCCGACCGGCGGTGCGGACGCCGCACGCGCGATCATGACGACCGACACGCGTCCCAAGCACTGCGCCGTCCGCCTGGAGACGCCCGGCGTCGGCTCAGGAGCAATTACGATCGGTGGTATTGCCAAGGGCGCCGGCATGATTCATCCCGACATGGCGACCCTGCTGGGGGTGATTACGACCGATGCGATGTCGGAGCCGGGCGTGCTCGGGCCGTTTCTCCGGCGCGTTGCCGATCACACGTTCAACGCCATCTCAGTGGACGGAGACACCAGCACCAACGACACCGTGCTGCTGCTCGCAAACGGCACCGCCGGTGTCGACCCGTCGCGGGACGGCACCCTGTGGAAGCACTTCGAGGATGCCGTTACGGAGGTCGCCCGGACGTTGGCACTGGCCATCGTCCAGGACGGCGAAGGAGCCACCAAGCAGCTCCAGATTCACGTTGTGGGAGCGCAGACCGAGGCGCACGCCCGCGAGGTGGGACGAGCCATTGCCCGTTCGTCGCTGGTGAAGACGGCGATCTATGGAGGGGACCCCAACTGGGGACGCGTCCTGGCTGCGGCCGGCGCCGCCGGTGTCGCACTCGTCCCCGACCGGATCAGTCTCGTGGTCGCCACTGCGGCCGATCGAGATGGTGAGTGGCTCACTCTGGCGTCCGCAGGCGCCACGGCGCTCGCGGACGCCGCGCTGGCGCGCAAGGTCTTCGAGCAGAAAACGATCCGCCTGCGACTCGACCTGGGATTGGGCCGGGCGGAGGCCGTGGTTTGGACCTGTGACTTGTCGCCGGATTACATACGGATCAACGCCGACTACACGTCCTGATCCAGCGCCTTCTGGTCATGGGGCGCCCGCACTCTCCCACGCGACACTGAGCAAGGTGGAAGCCCGAATCCCGGCCCCGCTCACGCTGCCGGCGAATGCCTCCACCGTGGCCTGCGAGCGACGGCGATACGTCGCATCCCCCGTCACTACAGCGAGATGGAGTAGGAAGCGCGCGGCGGAGGCATTGGGCCCCGGCAACACGTCGTCGAGGAAGTGCTTGGTGCGATCGGCGAGCGGCATGGTGGCAGGGGTGGCAGCAAGGGCGGCGTTGGAGGCTGATGCGGTGCCCAAGGGTGACGGCAGCGCTGTGTCATAGTAGCCGCCGATCGAATCGGCGTAGCCGCTTTCGAGAATCGCGGCGAGATCGAGCGCCACGTCGAGGTAGCGCGCTTCATCGGTCAGCTGGTGGGCGACGAGGCAGGCCGACGCTACCTGGACCTGGTCCTGGAGTAACGCCTGCGTGGCGCCAGTCCCTGCAATCGCATGCCGCACCCCGCCGCCTTTTGCATAGGTTCGCTGGAGCAGCGCGTCCAATGCAGACCCCGCGCGCCGCACCGCCGCAATCTCACCGAACGTAGCCGCTGACAGCATTACCGTTTGGATGACGTACCCCTCCTGATCGGCGAACAGCGCGTGATCGCGCGGCGAGTCGGTCAGCCCGCGTGTCAAAGCCCGAACCAGCGCCCGCCCGAGGTCACGATAGCGCTCATCTCCCGTTACGACCCACGCCTTCGCGAGCGTTCCGGTAACGGCGGCGCGCACCAGGTGCGGAGGGTCTTCTCCTGCATTCCCCGCCGCGGTGTCCATCATCAGGTCGAGCGTGTGACGCGCCACGGCAAGCGACAGCGAGTCCCGCTCGCGTGCGGCGACGGCGAGCAGCAGCGACACCGCCTCGGCGTGCATCACGCTCCCGGTCACCGCGTTGCCGCGGACGGCCTGGTCGAGCGCGCGTGTCACAGCGGCGATTTCCTGACGGAGCAAGGCCGTGTGCAGCACGCCCCGGATTTCCCCCGCCGAGAGCACGAGCTGCCGCACCATGGCGGCCTGCTGCACGATGAAGGCACGCTGATCGCGGTAGGAACGCGCGACTTCCGGCAGAATTTGCTTCAGCCCCCGGCCCGTCACCGGATCATCGGCCGGGAAATAGGTGCCACCGAAGAAGGCGGCGCCGTCGGCGGTCAGGAACACGGTAAGCGGCCAGCCGTGCAACCCGGCCAGGCGCTCGACCGCCGCCTGATAACGCAGCGCGACGTCGGGCCGCTCGTCGCGGTCCACGCGAATCGGAACAAAGAGCGCATTGATCGTCGCGCCGATCTCGGGGTCGGAGTAGATCGCGCGGTCGGCTTCGGCACACCAGCGGCAGACGTCGCTGCCGACGTACAAGAGGACGGGGCGATCCAATCGGGAGGCGAGCGAAAATGCCTCGCGACCCCACGGCTGCCAGTTCACCGGCTGGCGGGCCGCTCGGGCGAGATAATTGGTCGACGACTGAGCCATGCGATTGGTGAACGGCCCACGTTCAGCCATACACGCCGTGAGGGCGGCGACGAGGACGAGCAGGCAGCGACTATGCATCGGGATGCACTGCAAGAAGTACCCGGTCGTGAATGCGCACGTTCCCCTAATGCATGAACATCAGCCCGAAGGTGATGCTGGAGAGCGGCACCTCGCCACCTGAGATCCGGCGGTAGGTATAGTCGACCGTGACTCCGATTCGAGGAGACGCGAGCACGAGCAGCCCCGCACCGACGTTGTATCCAACTTCCGCACCGCCACCCCCGTTGGAGAGTCCGACGACGCCCAGCATGCTCACCCCGCCGTGGGGAAAAACGAAAACCGGTGAGCTGTCTCGTGGCGCGCCGTAGGTCACGCCGAGATCCATAAGAAACACAAGTGTGCCATTGAGCAAGTAGTCCGGAAGTGTTGCGAACGCAAAATCCACTGAGCCGTATCCACCGCGTGAAGGCGTGACGCGGAGGCCAAGCTGGAAGAGCGACTCGTCAAACCCGCTCAACGCACCGCCCTCGATACCAACCGCCATCTTGGATTGAGCGCGCACGTTTCCGACGCACGATGCTGCGAATGTCACGGCAGCTGCGAGAGTCGTGAGGCGCATCGGGGCTCCCTCTCCCGCACCGCTATATTTGCCGCATGACTCCAGTGACCATAACCCCGAAGTCGAATGGCCCGCTAATCGTCCAGGGGCCGGTGCGGATTGTGACGCCCGACGGGCGGGAATTGATACCCCCACTCCGGAAAGACGGCAAACCGGCGGAAGTCGTTGTGCTGTGCAGATGTGGGGGCTCTTCCACCAAACCGTTTTGTGATGGAACGCACAAAAGGAATGGGTTTCAAGACGGCTCGGTTACCACCCCCTAGCGCCACCGTATTATGTTGTCTGGCGCTTGGAGCGTACCCCGTTCCCCAACGAGCCCGTGCCCCCCCGAGGGAGGAGCGATTGACCATGGCGAAGGCTACTAAGGCCCCTATGGCCGCGGACGAAGGTTACTGTGTGAAGTGTAAGGCGAAGCGGAAGATCTCGAACGCCCAGCAGGTGAAGATGGCCAACGGGCGGCCCGCGCTGAAGGGTGTCTGCCCCGTGTGCGGGACCGGAATGTTCAAGATTCTACCGCCGAAGTAGTCGCGCGGTCGTTTATCCATCCGCACGCCCCCGGGTTCAAACCCGGGGGCGTGCTTGTTTGTGCCGCACCGTGTAGCAGGCGGCGCCAACCTCCTGGCAGTAGTACGCCAGGACCTGGAGCACGACGAAGTCGCCCCCGGCGGTGCGGACCGCGTACACGTGACGCTTCGACGTGAGCAGGTGCGACAGCATGCTGTAGCTGTACCACTTCCCGATGCCCGGATTGACCGTGTCGCCCGCGAATGCGGTCGCCGTGTACCCCTCGGCCGGTACCTCGGTGAGGGAGTCGAAGCTCACACGTCCCAGGTCCCGCGCCCCGGCGCCTGGAGCCGTGATGACGTGATTGCGTCGAAAGGCGATGTCCCACGGACCGTCGCCCTCGACCACCCGGTTCTCCGCGAAGCGAAACCGCTGCCATCGGTCGCCACGGGAGGCATCCAGCGTATAGGTGCCGTTCCCGTCGGGTGACGGGCCCAGCTGGTACGGCGGGAACTCCGGCGTGGTGAGTGAGCCGATTAGGAGTGAGGCGACCAGCAACAGAAACGCGCCGGCCAATACCCATACGAGGATTGGTGGCCGGGTCCCCCCCCCACCCCCCCCACCCCCACGCCCAAACGGGGGCTCGGCCCTATGCACCAATCAGGGCTCCGCCATGAACGGGTACCACGGATCTTTGGGCGGCACAAAGTTCTCTTTTGTCACGCGAGGACTGGTCCAGCGGATCAGATTGAGCAGGCTGCCCGCCTTGTCGTTCGTGCCGCTGGCGCGCGCGCCACCGAAGGGCTGCTGCCCCACCACCGCCCCCGTCGGCTTGTCGTTCAAGTAGAAATTGCCGGCCGCGTACCGCAGTGCTGCGTCCGCTTCGGCGAGAGCCGCGCGGTCCTGTGCGAACACGCCGCCGGTCAAGGCGTAGGGTGAGGTCCGATCGACCAGCGCGAGCGTCTCCCGCCATTGCCGGTCCGGATAGACGTACAGGGACAGCACCGGCCCGAAGATCTCCTCGCACATTGTGCGATACTTGGGGTCTTCGACCTGAATCACTGTCGGCTGCACGAAGTAACCGTCGCTATCGTCGCACTCACCGCCGAACAGAATGCTAGCCTTGGGATCAGACTTCGCGCCGTCGATGTACTGCTTGATCTTGTCGAATGATTTCTTGTCGATCACCGCACCCATGAAGTTGCGGAAGTCCGCGGGGTCGCCCACGCGAATGTCGGCGAGCCTGCCGAGCAACTGTTCGCGAACTTTGGGCCACAGCGATTGCGGCACATAGGCGCGCGAGGCGGCGCTGCATTTCTGCCCTTGGTACTCGAACGCCCCTCGCACGATACCGGTCGTCAACGCATCGACGTCGGCGCTCGGATGCGCAAGGATGAAATCCTTGCCGCCTGTTTCACCGACGAGACGCGGGTAGTCGGCGTATTTCGTCAGGTTGTCGGAAACCTGCTTCCAGAGGGATTGGAAAACCTCCGTCGATCCGGTGAAGTGAATCCCGCCGAGGTGGCGGTCGGCGAGAAGCCGTTCGCTGATCAGCGTGGCGGGACCAGGGACGAAGTTGACGACGCCTGCCGGTAATCCGGCTTCCTGCAGCAGCCGGAACACCAGGTAGTTCGAGTACGCGGCGGTCGCCGCCGGCTTCCAGACGACCGTGCATCCCATGATCGCGGGCGCGGTCGGCAGATTGCCGCCGATCGATGTGAAGTTGAACGGCGTGATCGCATAGACGAAGCCCTCCAGCGCGCGATAGTCCAACGCGTTCCACGTCTGAGCCGCCGACAACGGTTGTTCGGCGTAGATGCGATCGGCGTAATGGACGTTGAAGCGCCAGAAGTCGATCAGCTCACAGGCTGCATCGATCTCCGCCTGGAACGCCGTCTTGCTTTGGCCCAGCATCGTGGCGCCGTTGACCGGCGCGCGCCAGCGCGAGGCGAGCAGGTCCGCCGCCTTGAGAAAGACTGCCGCCCGATCTGGGAGGCTCCACGTCGACCATTCACGCCAGGCGTCGCGCGCGGCCTTGATGGCGTTCTCTACGTCCTGCGGCCCAGCCTGATGCACCTTCGCCAGCACGTGCCGGTGACAGTGTGGCATCACGGCGTCGACGGTCTTTCCCGTGCGAACTTCCTTGCCGCCGATCACGAGCGGGATCTCGACCTGATGGCCGCTCAGGTCTTTGAGGGCGAGCTTGAGCTCGTTGCGCTCTTTCGTGCCCGGTGCGTAGGAGAAGACTGGCTCGTTTATCGGGGTAGGAATTTTGGCTGATTTCATGCGCGAAAATCTAATCGGGGAACCCAATCTCGTTGAGAAAGCATGATCGACCCACGCACAAGAATCGGCCACGTCCACCTGACCGTAAGTGACCTCGACCGATCCCTTGCCTTCTATCGGGATGTCCTCGGTTTCGACGTGACCGCGCGCTACGGCCCGGACGCGGTCTTTTTAGCGGCTGGCGGTTATCACCATCACATCGGTCTCAATACCTGGGCGGGTCGTGGCGCGCCGCGGCCGGCGCCGGGGACGACTGGTCTCTACCATTTCGCGATTCTCTTCCCTGACCGCCCCGCCCTTGCCGCGGCGGTGCGCCGGGTTCTCGATCACGGGACCGCGCTCGAGGGCGCGTCCGACCATGGGGTCAGCGAGGCCATCTACCTGCGCGATCCAGACGGCAACGGCATTGAGCTGTACCGTGACCGGCCCGAAAACGAGTGGCCGCGCGGGCCCGATGGTGAGATCCGGATGCACACGCGGCCACTCGATCTCGCGGCACTGCTCGAGGAAAGCTAGCCTTCGCGCTGCGGCGGAAGCGGGAGCAAAATCGTCAACGTGGTCTCCTCCCCGGCGGGCGATTCAATCGATACACGGCCGCCAAACACATTTTCGGCAACGCTGCGCGCCTTGGCGACATCGACCGTACCCCGACCGCGCACGACCAGCTCCAGCTGCTTTCCTTTTTGAACGAGCTCCACCCGCACACCCGCGCCTGCTTTCGGTCCGACGGGATCGGCCGCGTGGCGCACGACACTGACCATCAGATCGAACAGCGCATTGGGGTCACCCTTCAGGTATACCGCCTCGAGGTCCGTCGTGAACTCGAGCTCGATGCCGCGATCGCGCAGGATACGCCCCTCGAGTGTGAGGCATGAGCGGACGATGCGCACGGCATCAAACCGGCCGCCGCGCTCGCCGCGGGCCGTCAGGGCGCCGCTGCGCGCGCTCTCCTTCATGACTCGCAGGTATTCGGATGTGCGATCGATGTCGTCCAGCACTTCGCGCAGCTCGTCGAGCAATGTCGTGCGTCGATCGGCGGCGAGGTCCTCCCAGTGGCCAATCGACTCCATCGCCAGCTGCACCCCGGCGCGCGCCGCCGTGAGGGGATTGGTCGCCTGATGCACCATCGCCCCTGTCGGACTGGCCGTGCCCAGGTTTGCGATGCATCCCACCGCGAGGCCGGCCAGCTCGAGGGCGAGGCGATCCCTGCTGCGGCGCTCGCGACCGTCGGGCGGCCCGGAGGCCGGCCGTGATCGTACCGGCGCAACGAGCCACCCTTGCTCTTTGCTGGCCGGTCCGGGCGCGGCGATCCAGACCGAGCCAACGGGAATCGGCACCTTCCACCGTTTGAGTATCGTGTGGAGATCGAATGGCGAAGGCGCGCCGGCGGAAGACGTGGCGCGCGGAACGGCCTCGTGGGGACCGGTTACCTCCCAGATGGTAACCGGCCGGCCGATGACTGCACTTGTCTGCCGCAGAACTTCCCCTGCGTCCACTTCCCCTCCAGCGAGGTCCCCGGGAATGGTCGGGAGATCAAGTCGCCGCGGGGCGCAACTCTAGAAATGCGGGTTGCCGTGCGTCCCGTCAAGCGGTACGCTACGGTCCTATGACATCCCCTTTGCCACCCCGCCCCTCGGTCGGCCGATCCTCCTTCGCGATTGCGATGAAGGACTACACCTTCATTCGCCCCGGCGTCGCTGTGACGATCAGTGCGGCCACGTTGTCACTCGCGCTCATCATCGGACTGTGGCTGATCTTTTCGCTCAAGGACGCCGCGACGACCGTGACCCGGGGCGCCAAGACCGTCGAAACGCTGCACCGCTACAACGCCGGTCTCGAAGTGTGGCGCCAAATGGCGACCGGCACGGACGCCGCCTACCGGCGACCCGAGGCAATCGCGCAGCGCGACAGTATCGGCCGCGAGCTGCGCGTGCAGCTGTCGGGGCTTGCGAACACGATGAATGACGAGCGCGAGCGCGACCTCCTGCAGAATGTGCTGCTCGGCCTGACGGGAGCCACTCCCGGAAGCCGGGAAGCGCTTGACGCCCGTTCGGCCATGATCGTGCTGCTCGCCAAACAGGACTCGGCCATGTTCCACGCTGCGCAGGCATCGCAACAGGCGGTACTCCTCTCGGCAATCCTGCTCGCCCTCACGATCGTCGCCGCCGGCACACTGATTGTGCCGATGGCGTGGCTGTACGTGCGCTACAAGCGTGGGGCGACCATCGAAGTGAAGGTGTAGATGGCGAAGGCTGCAGCCCACCGTGTCTTACCGCCGACGATCGAAAGCTCGCGGGAGCGCGAGCGTCTGCGCACCGTCGTCTTCCCGGAGCACGGCGATCTCGCGGTCGCCGTCGCCGATCGCATTGTCGAAGTCATTCAGCGTGAGACGAAGGCCAAAGGGCGGGCCGTGCTCGGACTCGCCACCGGCAGTACGCCCCTGGGCGTGTATGAAGAGCTGATCCGCCGCCATCAGGCAGGCGACGTCGATTTCTCCCGCGTCATCACGTTCAACCTGGACGAGTACTATCCGATGCCGCCCGATAGCAGTCACAGCTATCACCGGTATATGTGGGAGAACTTCTTCGCGCTCGTGAACATCCCAAAGGAGAGCGTGCATATCCCCGACGGGACGACGCCGCGCGAACGGGTGGCGGAAGCCTGCGGGGCCTATGACGAGGCGATTCGGGCCGCGGGCGGAATCGATTTTCAGCTCCTGGGCATCGGCAAGACGGGGCACATCGGATTCAACGAGCCGGGATCGGATGCCGCGTCGCGCACGCGCATCGTCACACTGGACACGCTCACACGGAAAGACGCCGCTGGGGATTTCTTCGGCGTGGAAAACGTGCCGCGCGAAGCGATCACCATGGGGGTCGCGACGATTCTCGATGCCCGAGAAATCGCGTTGATGGCGACGGGCGAGCACAAGGCGGGCATCGTCGCGCGCGCCGTGGAGGGGGACATCTCGCCCGACGTGGCCGCGACGTTCCTGCAGCGCCACCGCGGTGTCACTGTTTACCTCGATCTGCCGGCCGCCGACGATCTCACACGGATCAAGACGCCGTGGGTGTTGGAGGGTGGAGGCGTCGAGTGGACCCCGGCCGTGGTTGAGCGATCGGTCGTCTGGCTCGCCGAGCGCGTGGGCAAAGCCGTGCTCAAGCTCTCGGCGCGCGACTACGGGGAAAACCAGCTGAGTCCGCTGCTCGCGCGCGCCGGCTCGGCCGGTCCGATCAACGGCCAGGTGTTCAACCGGCTGCGCGACAAGATTCGGGGCCGTGCCAAGCTGCCGACGCACGAGCGCGTGCTGGTGTTCTCTCCCCATCCCGACGACGACGTGATCTCGATGGGCGGCATTCTGCGCAAGCTGTGGGAGAACGAGAATCAGATCGTCGTCGCCTACATGACGAGCGGCAACATCGCAGTGTTCGACCACGACGTCACCCGGCACCTCGATTTCGTCGAGCGTGCCGCGGCAGCATTGGGGCTCGACAGCGCCGTCGTCCAACGCGCGCGCGCGACTGTGAGTGCCGGCATTGAGCAGAAAGCGCCGGGCGACGTCGACATCCCGGTGGTGCAGGACCTGAAGAAGTTCATCCGCGAGTCCGAGGCGATCGCCGCCCTCGCGGCGGTCGGCATTCCGCCCGGCGCCGCGCGGTTCCTCGATTTGCCGTTCTATCAGACCGGCGAAGTGCGCAAGCGCCCGCTCTCAGACGAAGACATCGCCATCGTGCTCCGGCTATTCGAGGAAGTGCGTCCGGATCTCGTGTTCGTCGCGGGCGATCTCTCCGATCCGCACGGCACGCACCGCACCTGCAAGGCTGCGATCGAGCAGGCGCTCGCGCGATACAAGGTCGCGCAGCGGCCCGAGGTCTGGCTCTATCGCGGGGCATGGCAAGAATGGTCGCTCACCGAAGCGGATGTGCTCGTCCCGCTCTCGCAGGACGAGCTGCACGCCAAGATCATGGCGATCTTTCGCCATCAGTCGCAGAAGGACACGGCGCCGTTCCCCGGCTATGACGAACGCGAGTTCTGGCAGCGGGTGGAGGCCCGGAATCTCGAGACCGCCGCGCGCGCCGACCGGCTCGGGCTGCCGGAGTACTACGCTATGGAAGCCTATGTAATTCAAGGCGTTTAGACCTACATCGTTGCACCGCGGACCGCCCGTTCATTATGTTGGCGCCGGGATTCTTCCCCCTTTTGGAGGAGCCAACAGATGAGCACGTCAACGACAAAAGCGCTCAGCCTGGGAATCGTGGCCGCTGCCTGGGCCGCGATTTCCCATCTCGCCAGACTGAATTTCGAGCTGTGGCCCGCGTGGGTTGGTCTCGCCTGCTTCGTAGGCGCGGGTGGCGGCGTGTCCGGTCTGCAGAAGTCCGCAGCGGGTACCGTTTCTGGCGTCGTGTGGGCGCTGATTTATCTGGCGCTCAGGAACGCACTCGATCCAGGCTCAGCCGGTATCATGAGCGCGCTGGCGTTCGGCTTGGTGGTGTTCGGGATGGTCTACCAGGCGCGTTTCCACACACTGCTCACCTATGCGCCTGCGGCTCTCGCGGGAGCAGCGGTTGCGGCAGGACTCAAGATTTCGACGGCGTCTCTAAACGGCGGGATCAGGGTTGCGGTCCCGTTGCTGATCGGTTGCGTTCTCGGGATCGTCGCTGAGCGGGTGGCGGAGATGCTGGGACGGATGAAGGTGGTTCCGGCGATGGCGGGCCGCGGCTAGAGAAAACCAAACCCGGAGCCACGCGCTGCACTCCGGGTTGGCGAGGTCGGGCCAAGTGGCCGTCGACACTTAACCGCGACCTACAATTTTGAGGGTCAACGTGTCGTTCTGCGTTGACCCTCTTGCTTTCGAATCTAAGGGAGTCTGCGCGCCGGCTTTGTCAGAGATCGGTCCAGCGAACCAGGTCCGATGTTGCAGGGCGGAAGCCGAAGAGGGATTCTTTAGGTGATGAGTTTGCTTGATCGATTGCCGTCCCCCCGTTTCCGCGTGAGACGCGCCGCTGTCGTGGCGGTGCTGTTGGTGCTCTCGTTCGGCGTCGCGGCAGTACTCGGCATTCAGGCTTACGGTGTGGCGCGCTATCACCGGGCGCAAGCCGATCGCGTGCTGAGCGATTACGCGGCGCTCGCTGCCTCGCGCGTCGCCTGGCGCAGCGCCATCGCGATCTACTACGCTGTCACCCGGCCATTGAAGGCAATCAAGCACGCAAACGAA
>Ga0075428_100004216_pt1 | contig 15841 bp, 14 predicted proteins | sample RhiMetdeltSRZDD2_FD_75291 | JGI IMG/M metagenome (GOLD analysis project Ga0075428, IMG submission 75291) | Populus rhizosphere microbial communities from Tennessee, USA - Rhizosphere MetaG P. deltoides SRZDD2 | ecosystem: Host-associated > Plants > Roots > Rhizosphere > Soil | place: USA... | reverse complement strand
TCTTTGCAAGCGGAGCGCGCAGCGAGGCGAAGCCGAGCGGAGTCAAACAAGGCGGAAGATCCCCGAGACGACGCCGGACCGCATGAACCTCGGCCCTCAGCGAAGTGCTTGCCCTCGCAGACCCCCTTGACGGGTTCGCTACCCTCCTGAGGCGCTGGAGGATCGAGGCGAAGATGCCCGAGATCACCATGTATACGAAGTCGTGGTGCTCGTATTGCGACCGGGCGAAGGCGCTCTTGCGGGCGAAGGGGCAGACCTGGACGGAGATCGACGTCGAGGCCTCGCCGGCGAAGCTCGAGGAGATGATCGCGAAGAGCCATCGGCGCACCGTCCCGCAGATCTTCATCGGCGAGCGCCACGTCGGGGGCTTCGACGACCTCGCGGCGCTCGAGAACGCGGGCGAGCTCGACCCGCTGCTCGGCCTGCGCCCCGGCGGCGGCGCGCCGAGCGAGCACCGCCGCCTCGTGATCGTCGGCGGCGGTCCCGCGGGCTTCACCGCGGCGCTCTACAGCGCGCGCGCCGAGCTCGCGCCGGCGGTGCTCGGGGGGCTCCAGGTCGGCGGGCAGCTGATGCTCACGACCGACGTCGAGAACTACCCGGGCTTCCCCGAGGCGGTGACGGGCCCCGAGCTGGTGGAGCGGTTCCAGGGCCAGGCCGAGCGCTTCGGCGCGCAGGTCTTCGCCGAGGACGCCGTCGAGATCGACCTCGCGTCGCGGCCCTTCCGGGTGCGCAGCGCCGAGCGCAGCTTCAGCGCCGACGCCGTGATCCTCGCGCTCGGCGCCTCGGCGCGCTGGCTCGGCATCGAGTCGGAGACGCGGCTGCAGAACAAGGGCGTCTCCGCCTGCGCGACCTGCGACGGCGCGCTCTTCCGCGGCAAGCCCATGGCCGTGGTCGGCGGCGGCGACACCGCGCTCGAGGAGGCGCTCTTCCTCGCGCGCTTCGCCACCGAGGTCGTGGTCGTGCACCGCCGCGGCGAGCTGCGCGCCTCGAAGATCATGCAGGAGCGCGCGCGCAAGCACCCGAAGATCCGCTTCGAGTGGAACGCGGAGGTCGTCGAGGTGCTCGGCGACGAGTTCGTGAACGGGGTGCGCCTGCGCGACGTGAAGAGCGGCGCCACCCGCGAGCTCGCCGTCGAGGCGCTCTTCGTCGCGATCGGCCACAAGCCGAACACCGACCTCGTGCGCGGACAGCTCGCGCTCGACCCGGTCGGCTACATCAAGGTCGAGCCGGGGAGCTCGCGCACCGCGATCGAGGGCGTCTTCGCCTGCGGCGACGCGATGGACCCGACCTACCGCCAGGCCGTGACCGCGGCCGGCACGGGCTGCATGGCGGCGATCGACGCCGAGCGCTGGCTCGCGGCGCAGGGGATCGAGTAGCCCGCGCGGCTCCCACGGGCCTTGCCCGACCCCCGCGGAGGGTTACGCTCTTCCACAGATGCCGCTCACCCGGGATCGCCTCGAGCGACTGGTGGCGCGATCCACCGACATCGTCGTCGCCACCGATCGCAAGGGCAACGTCGTCTTCTACAACGACGGTGCGTCGCGGATCCTCGGCTATTCGAGCGACGAGATCCTCGGCCGCTTCGTCGGCATCCTCTACCCCGACCTCGACGAGGCGCGCCGCGTGATGGCGGCGATGCGGTCGCCCGAGCACGGCGGCGTCGGCGTCGTCGACAACTTCGAGACTACCTTCCTCTCGAAGGCGGGCGAGCGCCTGCCGGTCTCGATCTCGGGGACGATCATCCGCGACGAGGCCGGCGAGGAGGACGGCACGATCGGCTTCGCGAAGGACCTGCGCGAGATCCTCCGCAAGGACCAGCTCGCGACCCTCGGCGAGGTGGCGATCGGCCTCTCGCACGAGATCTCGAACCCCCTCGCCGTGATCCTGAACCAGGTCGAGCTCGTCGAGCGCGACGTCGACGCCCTCGCCGGGGACCGCGACTCCTCGGTCGAGTGCGAGCGCCTCTACGCGATCCGCCGCGAGATCTCGCGGATCTCGGAGATCCTCGACCGCGTCGCCAAGATGGCGCAGTCCGAGCACTACGAGACGGTCTCCTACGTCGGCCCGACCCGCATGATCGACCTGCGCCGCCACCACGACCCGTCGGGCGACCCGCGCCTGCGCGGCGTGCGCATCCTCGTCGTCGACGACGACCTCGGCATCTGCCACTCGCTCGAGGAGATCCTCGAAGCCGACGGCTGCGAGGTCGAGACGGCGCAGGACGGCGCGGCGGGCCTCGCGCGCCTCGCCGATCGCGACTTCGACGTCGTGCTCTCCGACGTCGTGATGCCGAAGATGGATGGCCACGAGCTCTACACCGCGGTGCGCGCGCGCTACCCCGGCCTGCCGGTGCTGATGATGACCGCCTTCCACTACGACAAGGACCACATCATCAAGCGCAGCCGGCTCGAGGGCCTCGAGGGCGTCGTCTTCAAGAAGCCGGTCGACCCGGAGCGCCTGCGCCAGGTGATCGCCGAGGCCGTCGCCGCGGCGCGTTCGCGCCGCGGGCCGGCCTGATTGACTCCGCTCGCCTTCGGCTCGCTGCGCGCCTTCGCTTGCAGTGCGCGGGGCTACGAGCGGCACGGCTGGCGACCCGATCGGTAGAGCGGGAGGCCGACCTTCCGGGACGCCGATCCGGATCACAGCGGAGTCCAGGCGACGCAGATGGCGGTGACCTCGCGCGCGCCGGCGCGGCGCAGGGCGCGCGCGGCTTCGGCGAGCGTGCTCCCGGTCGTGACGACGTCGTCGACCAGCCAGACGCGCGCGGGCGCCGCCGCCGTCGCCTCGAAGGCGCCGCGCACGTTCTGCGCGCGTGCCGCCCGCGCGAGGCCCGTCTGCGAGGGCGTGTCGCGCGTGCGCGCGAGCGCGCGCGGCGCGAGGGGTGCGCCGACCGCGCGCGCGACCGCGCGGGCGAGCTCGCGCGCCGGGCTGAAGCCGCGCGCGCGCAGGCGCCGCGGGTGCTGCGGCACCGGCACGACGCAGCCGGGACGCGTCCCGCTCGCGCGCGCCGCCGCCTCGCGCGCGAGGGCCTCGAGCACCGCGGCCGCGGCGGGATCGAGCCCCGCGAGACCCGGCCGCGGGTACTTGAAGCGCCGCACCCAGCCCTCGACCGGCGCGCGGAACTCGACCGCCGCGACGAGCGCGTCGAGCGCGCGCGGCGCCGGCAGACGCGCGGGCGCCCACGGCAGCCGACGGCGGCACGCGGCGCAGAGCGCGCTCGCCCCCGCGCCGGGCCGGCCCGAGCAGAGCGGGCAGGCGGGGGGCAGCAGGAGGTCGAGCAGGCCGCGCAGGAGGTCCCGCACCAGAGGCTCCGCGGGACCGCGGGGGGGGGCGACCCGAGGCTAGGCCCCGACGCGTCCTCGCGCGAGCTCCTTCCCCCGCCGGCTTCCCGCATGGCAAGCTCTGGCACCGCGATCCGGCGCCCGGGCGCGGGCGCGGCGGGAGGAGCGCGATGAGCCTGTTCGACACGGCCGGCTTCATGCCGCACGGGCACTGCTACCTGTGGCGCCCCGGCATCCTCGCGCTCCACGTCGGCTCGGACCTCGCGATCGGCGCCGCCTACTTCTCGATCCCGGTCGCACTCGCCCGGTTCGTCGCGAAGCGCGGGGACGTGGCCTTCCGCGGCGTCTTCGTGATGTTCGCGCTCTTCATCCTCGCCTGCGGCACCAACCACTTCCTCGACGTGTGGACGACCTGGTACCCGAGCTACGCCGTCGAGGGCCTGGCGAAGGCGGTGACCGCGAGCGTCTCGGTCGCGACGGCGCTCTTGCTCTGGCGGCTGATGCCCGAAGCGCTCGCGCTCCCGAGCCCGACCCAGCTGCGCGAGGCGAACCAGGCGCTCGCGAGCGAGAACGCGGAGCGGCGCCGGGCGCAGGAGCAGCTCCGCCAGCTGAACGAGGGGCTCGAGGAGCGCATCCTCGAGCGCACGCGCTCCCTCGAGCTCGCCAACCGCGACCTGCTGCGCGAGATGGAGGAGCGGCGGCGTGCCGAGGCCGAGCGCTCCGAGCTCGAGCACCAGGTCCGGAGCGCGCAGAAGCTCGAGAGCCTCGGCGTCCTCGCGGGCGGGATCGCCCACGACTTCAACAATCTGCTCACCGGCGTGCTCGGCAACGCCCGCTTCGCGCTCGAGCGGATCGGATCCGATTCGGAGCTGCTCGCCCCGGCGCGCGACATCGAGCTCGCGGCGACGCGCGCCGCCGACCTCACGCACCAGATGCTCGTCTACGCGGGCCGCGCCAGCGGCGAGCGCTCCGAGATCGACCTGTCGGTGCTCGTCCGGGAGATGGGGGAGCTGCTGCACGCCTCGATCGGCCGGCACAGCGTGCGCTACGCGCTGCGCGACGACCTCCCCGCCGTGACCGGAGACGCGACACAGCTGCGGCAGGTCGTGATGAACCTGCTCACCAACGCGGCCGACGCGACCCCGCCGGCCGGCGGCGAGATCCGGGTCGGGACCGGCGCGCTCGACTGCGACGCCGAGACCTTCCGCGGCGCCATCTTCGGCGAGCAGCGCGAGCCGGGCCGATACGCGGTCGTCACGGTCGAGGACGGCGGGGTCGGGATGGACGAGGCGACCCTCGCGCGGATCTTCGAGCCCTTCTTCAGCACGAAGTCGCAGGGCCGCGGGCTCGGCCTCGCCGCGGTGCTCGGCATCGTGCGCGGCCACGGGGGGGCGATCCGGATCGAGAGCCGTCCCGGCGCGGGCACGCGCGCGACCGTCTACCTGCCCGCGCAGGCGGGCGCGGGCGCGGGGGCCGCGGCGCCGGCGCCCGTCGTGCCGGGGCCGGCGCCGGGCTCGGGCCGCGTGCTCGTCGTCGACGACGACCACCTCGTGCGCCGGATGAGCGCCCGGGTGCTCGGCGACCTCGGCTTCGGGGCGCTCGCCGCCGCGAGCGGCCTCGAGGGGATCGCGCGCCTCGCGGAGGATCCGGGCGCCTTCGCCGCGGTGCTCCTCGACGTCACGATCCCCGGCGAGAGCGTGGTCGAGACGCTGCGCGCGCTGCGCCGGCTCCGGCCCGGGCTGCCGATCGTCACCTTCAGCGGCTACGCGGCGGAGGACGTGCTCGAGGAGCTCGCGGGCGAGGAGGTGCACTTCCTCGGCAAGCCCTTCGAGCCCGAGGAGCTCGCGGCGCGGCTCGAGCAGGCGATCGCCGGCCGGCCCGGCGGCGCGCCCGCCCCGCTCAGCGCCGCGTCGCTTCGACGAAGTCGGCGATGATCGCGCCGAACTCGGGGCCGCGGTCCTCCTGGAGGAAGTGGCCGCAGCCCTCGAGGACGCGGTGCGGCTGGCCGGCGGCGCCGGGGATCTCCTGCTGGAAGACGCGCTCCCAGCCGCTGGTGCCGGGGTCGCGGTCGCCCCAGACGGTGAGGAACGGGCGCTGCCAGCGGCGCAGCGCGGCGAAGCTCTCGCGGTCGATCGCCGCGGCGGGGTCGCCGCGCGTCACCGGGATCAGGGCGTTCATCTGGCGCAGGCCCGCGCGGTGCGATTCGTCGGGGAAGGGCGCGTCGTAGGCCGCGATCTCCGCGGGCGAGAGCTCGCGCACCGCGACCGAGTTCACGACCGCTCCCGGCGAGAGCTCGCGCTGGCGCTGCGGCAGCAGCATCCACTCGAGCAGCGCCTCCTGCACGACCATGCGCCCGCCGTCGATCGGGTGGTTCGCCCAGGCGAGGCGGCCCTCGAGCCAGGGCTCGCAGGTGTGCAGGATCGTGTCGGCCGCGACGGCGCGGGCGAAGCGCTCGCCCTCGCGGGCGAGCAGCGCGAAGCCGAGCGGGCCGCCCCAGTCCTGCAGCACCGCGGTGGCGCGGCGCAGGTCGAGCGCGCGCACGAAGCTCGAGATCCAGCGGATGTGGCTCTCGAAGGTGTAGGAGAACCGGTCGGTGAGCTTGTCGGAGCGGCCGTAGCCGACGTAGTCGGGCGCGACCGCGCGGTGGCCGCGCGCGACCAGCGCCGCGATCACGCGGCGCCAGAGGAAGGACCAGGTCGGCTGGCCGTGCAGCAGGAGCACCGGGTCGGCGTCGCGCGGCCCGGCGTCGACGTAGTGCATGCGCAGGGGGCCGGCCGGGTCCTCGATCTCGACGAAGCGCGGCTCGAAGGGGTACTCGGGGAGCGGGGCGAGGCAGGCCGGCGCGGCCCGCACGATGGCGCTCACGGGGGGTCTCCTCTGCGGCGGTGGAAGCAAGCGGCGGCTCAGCCGCGCCGGGCGCGCTCGAGGATGCTGTAGCCCTCGAGCGCGAGCCCGTGCGAGAGGCCGTCCTGGAGCGCCTGGCGCAGCTGCATCGTGAGCGCGACGCGCGTGTAGCGCAGCGTCACGGGGCTGCGCAGTGCGATCTCGGCGGCGAGCGCGCGGGCGCGCGGCAGGAGCTCCGCCGCCGGCAGCACCTCGGCGACGACGCCGAGCTCCATCGCCTCGCGCGCGGAGAGCACGCGCCCCGTCAGCAGGAAGTGGCGGCCGCGATTCGGGCCGAGCAGCAGCGGCCAGACCAGGTGCGAGCCGTCGCCGGGGACGACGTGGAAGCCGCTGAAGTGGGCGGCGTCCGAGAACTCGGCGGTCTCGGCGGCGAGGACGACGTCGCAGAGCACCGCGATCTCGGCGTGCACGCGCGCGGGCCCGTTCACCGCCGCGATCATCGGCACGGGGACGTCGAGGAGCCCGTGGAGCAGGCGCCGCCCCTCCCAGTAGATGCGGTCCCAGCCCTCGGGCGTGGAGAAGTCCCAGGCCGAGTCGTCGACGGCCGTCCAGAACTCGTCGCCGGTGCCGGTCAGGATCACCACGCGGTTCTCGCGGTCGAGCGCCACGTCGGCGAAGAGCAGCGGCAGCTCGCGGTGCGAGACCTCGTCGAGCACGATCGGTCCGCCGCGCGTGTGGAGTCGGATCTCGAGTACGCCGCCCTCGCGCTCGAGCCGCGCGCAGGCGTACTTCTTGCGGTAGTCCGCGAGCGCGATCACGAGCGGGCCGCGGGGTCCTCGAGGCCGTAGAGCGCGGCCGCGTTGCCGAAGACGATCGCGCGGCGCTGCGCGGGGGTCATGCCCCGGGTCACCTCGTCGACCACCTGCCGCGAGTGCGGGTAGGTCCCGTCGCCGTGCGGGAAGTCGCTGGCCCACATCACGTGCCCGGGGGAGAGCGCGTCGATCACGTGGCGCACGCTCGAGTCGTCCTGGAAGGTCGCGTAGACGTTCGCGTCGACGTAGGCGCTCGGCTTCTTCTGGATCATCCCCATCTCGAGCGACCAGCGGTGGCGCTCCCAGGCGTGGTCGAGGCGGAAGGAGAAGTGGGGGATCCAGCCCGCGTCGTTCTCGACCATGATCACGCGCAGCCCCGGGTGCCGGTCGAAGACGCCGCCGAGCACCATCATCATGATGATGTTCTGGTTGCCGCGCACGGTCACGATCTGCTGGATGATCTTCGGGCCGCGCACCGCCATGCCGTAGCTCTCGCGGCCGGTGAGGATGTGGAAGTTGATCGGCATCCCGAGGCCGACCGCGGCCTCCCACACCGGGTCGTAGCTCGGGTGGTCGTAGTCCTCGAAGACCGGGTCGCCGCAGAGCATCACGCCGCGCAGCCCCGCGGCGTGGATCGCCTCGATCTCGCGCACGCCCTCCGCGGGCGTGCGCACCGCGGCCATGCCGATGCCGAGCAGCCGCTCCGGCGCCGTCGCGCAGAAGACCGCGAGCCAGCGGTTGTAGGCGTCGAAGCAGGCCTTGCGGTAGCTCGCGTCCTTGTGCAGGCAGATCACCATGCCGACGCTCGGGTAGATCACCTCGCCGACGATGCCCTCCTCGTCCTGGATCGCGAGGCGCGCCCGCGGGTCGTGGCCGGCGGGGTGGAGCTCGGCCCAGCGCTGCGGGAGCTTCCAGTCCTCGTAGCGGCGCCCGGCGCGCGAGAGAGAGCCCGCGGGCACCGTGAAGTCGAGCCCCGGCACCAGCATGATCGCGCCGCAGGCAGTGTCGTCGACGGCGCGCGGGCGCAGCTCGCGGAACGCGGGGTCGATCTCCGCATAGCAGTCCTCGGTCTCGACGACGTGCGAGTCGGCGGAGAAGAGCGTCTCCATCGCGGGTCCTCCCCCGGCCGGGTGCGCTCAGCCCGCGGCCGTGATCAGCGAGCGTCCCGTCATCTCGGCGGGCGCGGCGAGCCCGAGCAGCTCGAGCAGCGTCGGCGCCACGTCGGCGAGGCCGCCGTCGCGCAGCCGGCGTCCCCGCGCGTGGTGCGTGACCCACCAGATCGGCACCGGGTTCGTCGTGTGCGCGGTGTGCGGCTCACCCGTCACCGGGTCGACCATCTGCTCGCAGTTGCCGTGGTCCGCGGTGATCAGGAGCTCGCCGTCGCGCCAGAGCACGGCCTCGGCGACGCGCTCGAGGCAGACCCCGATCGTCTCGACCGCCTTCACCGCGGCCGGCAGCACGCCCGTGTGGCCGACCATGTCGGGGTTCGCGTAGTTCATCAGGATGAAGGCGTAGTCTCCCTCGCGGATCTGCTCGACGACCCGCTCGGTCGCGATCTGCGCGCTCATCTCGGGCTTGTGGTCGTAGGTCGCGACGTCGCGCGGCGACGGCACCAGGATGCGGTCCTCGCCGGGGAAGGGCTCCTCCATGCCGCAGTTGAAGAAGAAGGTGACGTGGGCGTACTTCTCCGTCTCGGCGATCCGCAGCTGCGCCAGCCCCTCCGCGGCCACGATCTCGGCGAGGATGTGGCCCGGCATCTCTTTGCGGAAGGCGACCGGGAGGCCGAAGTCCGCGTCGTACTCCGTCATGCACACGAAGAGTCCCGGGCGCACGATCTGCCTGCGCTCGAGCTTCCCGGCGAAGCGCTCGGGGCGCGCCGAGGTGAGCGCATTGGTGAGCTGGCGCGCGCGGTCGGCGCGGAAGTTCGCGAACACGACCGGGTCGCCGTCGGCGATGCGCGGCGCGCCCTCGATCACGCGGGGCTTCACGAACTCGTCGGTCTCGCCCCGGGCGTACGCGTCGGCGACGGCGGCGAGCGCGTCCGGGGCCGGCGCGCCCTCGCCCAGGACCAGCGCGGCGTAGGCCGTCGCGATCCGCTCCCAGCGGTTGTCGCGGTCCATCGCCCAGTAGCGGCCCACCACCGTCGCGATGGAGCCGCGCGCGGCGGCGACCTCGCGCGCGAGCGGCTCGAGGAAGTGCCTCGCACTCGAGGGCGGCGTGTCGCGGCCGTCGAGGAAGGCGTGCACCGCGGGGCGCACGCCGCGGCGCGCGCACTCGCGCACGATCGCGACGAGGTGGTCCAGGTGGCTGTGCACGCCGCCGTCGGAGACCAGGCCGAGCAGGTGGAGCGGCCGGCCCTCGCGGGCGGCCAGCTCGATCGCCCGGGCGAGCTCCGGCACGCGGGCCACGCCGCCGCCCTCCAGCGCCTTCGAGATGCGCGTCATGTCCATGTCGATCACGCGCCCGGCGCCGAGCGTCATGTGGCCGACCTCGGAGTTGCCCATCTGCCCGGGCGGGAGCCCCACCGCGGGGCCCGAGGTCTCGATGCGCGCGGCCGGGGCCTCGCGGCGCAGGCGCTCGAGGAACGGCGTGTGGGCGAGCGCCGTCGCGTCGGCCGGGCCGCCGTCTCCGAGGCCGAAGCCGTCGAGCACGACGAGCATCACCGGGCCCTTCATCGCGCCGCCTTGCGCGCCCGCTCGCCCGCGATCCCGATCACCGCGGCGTCGCTCCACAGCCGCTCTAGCGCGTAGGTCTCGCGCACCTCGGGCTGGAAGACGTGGACGACGAGGTCGCCGAAGTCGAGCAGCGCCCAGCGCCCCTCGGCCTCGCCCTCGACGCCGATCGGCACCTCGCCCTGCGCCTCGAGCGCCTCGCGCACGGCGTCGGCGATCGCGCGCACCTGGCGGTCGGAGCGGCCGGTGAGGATCAGGAAGGTGTCGGCAAAGGAGACGACCTCGCGCACGTCGAGCGCGACCGGGCTCTCCGCTCCCCGGGCCTCCGCCGCCGCGAGCGCCGCGCGCAGCCTTCCCAGCCTGGTCGCTCGCTTCATGGCCGCCGGTAGACCCCGCTTGCGAGCACGGCCTCGCGCACGCGCTCGGGCAGCAGATAGCGCACCGAGCGCCCCGTTCGCAGCCGCGCCCGCAGGTCCGAGGCGGAGACCTCGAGGCCCGCGATCTCGAGCAGGCGCAGCCAGGTCCCCGCGCGGTGGCGGGCCTCGCAGCCCGACGCCTCGATCTCGACGTCGTCGCGGACGCGCCGCGGGAGCCAGCGCGCGAGCGAGCCGGCGGCGGCCGGAGGCCGCACGATCACCGCGAGGTGCGCGAGGGCGAAGATCGCCTCGGGCTCGCGCCAGGTGTCCATCAGCGCGAAGGCGTCGTGCCCGATCAGGAACACCGGGGGCTCGGCGCCGAGCCGCGCCGCGATCGCGCGCACCGTCTCGACCGAGTAGGAGCGCCCGCCGCGCGCGACCTCGAGCGGGTCGACCTCGAAGCGCGGGTTCGTCGCGGTCGCGAGCCGCGTCCAGGCGAGGCGCAGCTCCGCCGGCGCGAGCGGGTCGGCGGCGCCGCCGTCCTTGTGCGGCGGGTCGGCGCTCGGCACGAAGAGCACGCGCTCGAGTCCGAGCAGCTCGGCCGCCTCCTCGGCGGCGCGCAGGTGGCCGACGTGGATCGGGTTGAAGGTGCCGCCGAAGATCGCGACCCGCGGTCGGGCGGCCGCGGCGGGCGCGTTCCGCGCCGAGCTCATTCGCGCAGCTGGCCCTCTCCCTCGAGCACGAACTTGCGCGTCGTGAGCTCCTCGAGACCCATCGGTCCGAAGGCGTGGAGCTTCGAGGTCGAGATCCCGATCTCCGCGCCGAGCCCGAGGCGCTGGCCGTCCGCGAAGGCGGTCGAGCAGTTGACGCCCACCGTCGACGAGTTCACGCGGCGCAGGAACTCGCGGGCGGAGGCGAGGCTCTCGGTCACGATCACCTCGGTGTGGTTCGAACCGAAGCGGCGGATGTGCGCGACGGCGGCGTCGAGGTCGTCGACGACCCGCACCGCGAGGATCGGCGCCAGGTACTCCTCGGCCCAGTCGGCCTCGCTCGCGGGCCGCACCTCGCCGAAGACCTCGCGCGTGCGCTCGTCACCGCGCAGCTCGACGCCGCGCTCGTGCAGCGCCTTCAGCACGCCCGGCAGTGCGCGTCGCGCCGCGTCGCGGTGCACGAGCAGCGTCTCGAGCCCGTTGCACACCGCCATCTGGCGGATCTTCGAGTCGACGACGATCGCCTTCGCCATCTCCGGGTCGGCGCTGGCGTCGAGGAAGACGTGACAGACGCCGGCGTCGTGCTTGATCACCGGGATGCGCGAGTGCTCGTTCACCAGCCGGATCAGCCCGGGGCCGCCGCGCGGGATCACGAGGTCGATGTTCGCCACCTCGCGCAGCAGCAGCAGGACGGCGGCGCGATCCGTCGTCGCCACGACCTGCACCGCGTCCTCCGGCAGGCCGGCGTCCTGCGCCGCGGCGCGCAGCTCGGCGCCGAGCACCTGGTTGGTGTGGATCGCCTCCGAGCCGCCGCGAAGGATCACCGCGTTGCCCGCCTTCACGCACAAGGCCGCCGCGTCGACCGTGACGTTGGGGCGCGACTCGTAGACGATCGCGATCACGCCGAGCGGGATGCGCATGCGCCCGACGCGCAGCCCGTTCGGCCGCACCGAGCTCGACTCGATGCGCCCGACGGGGTCGGGCAGCGCCTCGACCTGGCGCAGGCCCGCGAGCATGTCGGCCCACTTCGCGTCCGAGAGCTCGAGGCGCGCGACGAGCGGCGCCGCGACGCCCTTCGCCCGCGCCGCCTCGAGGTCGCGCGCGTTGGCCTCGCGCACGCGCTCGCGCGCCACCTCGAGGCGCGCGGCCGCGCGCAAGAGCCAGGCGTTCTTCGGGCCGGTCCCGAGCTCCGCGAGCCGGTCGGAGGCGGCTCGGGCGCGGGTCGCGATCTCGTGGATCGTCGTCTCGAGGCTCACTCGGGGCCCTCGGACAGCACGAGGTCGTCGCGATGGATCACCTCGTCGCCGTTCGAATATCCTAGCACCTGGACGATCTCCCGGGCCGGCCGTCTCGCGATGCGCCGGATCTCCTCGGAGCCGTAGGCGACGAGCCCGCGGGCGAGCTCGCGGCCCCCGGCGTCGACGCAGGCGACCGGGTCGCCGAGCCCGAACTTTCCGCGCACCTCGACGATCCCGGCGGCGAGCAGGCTCTTGCCGCGCTCGACGAGGGCGCGGGCGGCCCCCTCGTCGATCACGAGCTGGCCGCGCGTCCCGAGCGTGAAGGCGAGCCAGTGCTTGCGGCTCGCGAGGCGGCTCCCGGCGAGGAAGAGCGTGCCGATGCGTTCGCCGGCTGCTACGCGCAGCAGCACGTCCTTCGCGTTCCCGTTGCAGAGCACCGTCGAGGCGCCGCAGCGCGCCGCCGCCTGCGCGGCCTGGAGCTTCGTCGTCATGCCGCCGCGGCCGAAGGCGCTGGTCGAGCCCTGCGCGGCGCGCTCGACCTCGGTGCCGATCGAGTCGACGACGTCGTAGAGCGTCGCTCCGGCGAGGTCCGGCCCGACGCTCTTCGCCCGCCGCCGACCCGCTGCGCGCGCCCCGGGGGCGCCTGCCTCGGCCGAGACGGGCGGCCGGTCGTAGAGGCCGTCGACGTCGGTGAGGATCACGAGCAGGTCGGCGCCCACGAGGTTCACGACGGTCGCCGAGAGGTTGTCGTTGTCGCCGAAGCGGATCTCCTCGGTCGCGACCGTGTCGTTCTCGTTCACGACCGGGACCACGCCGAGGCGCAGGAGCGTCACCAGCGTGTGCCGCGCGTTGAGGAAGCGCTCGCGCTCCTCGAGGCCGGTGCGCGTCACCAGGATCTGCGCGACGCGCCGCCCGTGGCGGGCGAAGCGCCGGCGGTAGATCTCGATCAGCCCGATCTGGCCGACGGCGGCGGCGGCCTGCTTCTCGGGGATCGAGGCCCCGGGGCCGTCCCAGCCGAGCTCGCGGCTCCCGATCGCGATCGCGCCCGACGAGACGACGACGACCTCGCGGCCCTCGGCCTGCAGCGCCGCGACCTGCCGCGCGACCTCGGTGAAGACGCGCGGGCGCAGCGCGCCGTCGCGCGTCAGGATGCTGCTTCCGACCTTCACGACGATGCGCCGGGCGCGGCGCGCGGCCTCGCGCGAGGCGGCGCCGCTCACGCCGCGTGCTCGGCGGCGAGCGACGCGTCGAGCGCGTCGACGAGCGCGCGCAGGAGCTCCTCGAGGCCTTCGCCCGTCGCCGCCGAGAGGCGCAGCACGCGGCGTCCGCGCGCGGCGAGCTCGGCCTCGATCCCTGCGAGCGCCCCGCGCTCGGCGAGCAGGTCGAGCTTCGTCAGCACCACGAGCTCGGGTCGCGCGAGCAGCGCCGGCTCGTAGGCGCCGAGCTCGCGGCGGATCGCCTCGTAGTCGGCGAGCAGGTCGCGCGGGCCGAGGGCCAGGCTCCCCGCGTCGACGAGGTGCACGAGCACGCGTGTGCGCTCGACGTGGCGCAGGAAGCGGTCGCCGAGCCCGGCGCCCTCGCTCGCGCCCTCGATCAGCCCCGGGATGTCGGCGACGACGAAGCGCCGCTCGCCGACCTCCGCCACGCCGAGCGCCGGCACGAGCGTGGTGAAGGGGTAGGCGGCGACGCGCGGACGCGCGCCCGAGATCCGGCGCAAGAGCGTCGACTTGCCGGCGTTCGGGAAGCCGACCAGGCCGACGTCGGCGAGGAGCTTGAGCAGCAGGCGCAGGCGGCGGATCTGGCCGGGCCGCCCGCGCTCCGCGGTGTCCGGCGCCTGGTGCGTCGGCGTGGTGAAGCGCGCGTTGCCGCGCCCGCCGCGGCCCCCGCGCGCGACGAGGCAGCGCGCGCCGTGGACGGCGAGGTCGGCGAGCGGGCGCTCGGAGTCGCCGAGATCGATGACGACCGTGCCGACGGGCACGCGCACGAGCGCGCCCTCGCCGTCGCGCCCGCTCTTCCCCGAGCCGGCGCCCATCGCGCCGGGCTCGGCGGCGACGCGCGGCCGCATGCGGTGGTCGAAGAGTGTGCCGAGGTTGCGGTCGGCGACGAGCACGACGTCGCCGCCGCGCCCGCCGTCGCCGCCGTCCGGTCCGCCGCGCGGGACGTACTTCTCGCGCCGCATGCTGACGCAGCCGTCCCCGCCGTCGCCGGCGCTGACGGAGATCTCGACCTCGTCGATGAAGGCGTCGCTCGGCTTCATGCTCGTGCCCGCGGAGCCTCGGAGGGACCGGCGCGATCCTGGCTCCGGAGGCGGACTAGCATAGCGGGGCGTGGACCGGGCCGCGAGGTGGGCTCGCGGCCCGAATCGCCCGCGCCGGCGGGCGCATGCGGCCGCCGCGAAGCTCTTCGTCGACGTCGAGATCCGGGCGCACCGCCGCCGGCGGCTCAGTCGTCGTCCGGCGCCGCGCCGTGCGGGCCCTCCTCGACCTCCACGAGTGGCGCAGGCATGGCGGCGGCTCAGTCGTCGTCCGGCGCGCCGTGCGGGCCCTCCTCGGCCTCCGCGAGCAGCGCCGGCATGGCGTCGACGGCGAAGCGGCGGTCGCGGCTCCCGTAGACGGTGCGCGGCCGCGCGGCGAGCGCGCGCGCGTGCTCCGCCACCGCGTCGTCGTACCAGCGCGGGTTCTCCGCGAGCCGCTTGCGCGTCGCCTCGAGGTAGGCCTCGGTGCCGGGCGCGTCGGGGTAGTGGCGCTGGTAGACGTCGTGGCGGAACAGGCGGCGCAGGCGGCCGAGATTCTCGGGACCGGTCGGCAGCGGCAGCAACGCGACGTCGCTCCGGCCCTTCGCGCGGCGTTCGGCGAGGCGGCGCAGCACGACGTCGAGGCTGTTCTGGAGGAACTCGGGCGCGCAGTGGCAGGCGAACTCGTCGTAGAGCAGGCGCATCACCGCGCTCGCCTCGTCGAGCGGCAGCCGCGCGCTGCGCTCTCGCGCGACGCGGCGGATCAGCAGCATGAACGGGAGCGGCGAGTTCTGCGTCGCGGCGATCGCCGCGGGATCGCGGAAGTCGGGCTGCCGGTACGGGAAGTGGCGCGGGTCGATCGCGTCGAAGCCGCCGCGCCCGTAGAAGAGGATGCGCTGCAGCGACTGCAGATCCTCGGGCGAGAAGTACTCCATCTCCGCGGCGAGGTCGAGGTGGACGCCGAAGTAGCGCCCGGGCTGGTCGGGCGCGGGCAGGCTCACCAGGCGTCGCTGCTGGAGCTGGAAGAGGTGCTCGACCGCGATCTCGATCGGCGCGACGCGCAGCCAGTAGGTGAGCACCGTGCCGCGCGCCTCGGGCAGCATGAAGATGTGCGAGAGGTAGACGAGGCAGAGCTCGGGCGCCCAGGCGGCGTTGTAGAGCACGGAGCCGTCGCGCACGCCGCGCAGGTTGCCGTCGCGGTCCCGCGCGACGATCAGGAAGTAGCGGATGAAGGTGCCCGACGCGAGCGCCTCGAAGGGGTCGCGCTCGAGGAAGCCGCGGATCGTCGCCAGCGGCTCCATCTCGCCGGCGGGGCCAAAGCCCTGCCAGAGCACGCGATAGGCGCGCTCGAAGTCGGGGTCGGCGGGGTCCTCGATCGAGAAGAGGTCGTAGCGCCGGGTCTCGCGCTCGATCATCTCCACGATATCTTGCTGGTAGAGATCCTTGAGGCAGAGCCGGACGCGAGAGCTCTGGGGCGTCACGAGGATCCCGGATGTTTCGCCACGCGGCGTGGAGCGTAGCGTGGACCGCGAAGCGCGCGAGCGAGACGGACTCGACGAGAATCGCTCCTGCTGGACCGCGGAGGCGCCGCCCTGCGAGCCGCTGCCCGCGCTCGCGCGCGACGGCTTCGCCGACGTCGCGGTGATCGGCGGCGGGCTCACCGGCGTCTCGACCGCGTGGCACCTCTCCCGGCGC
>Ga0075428_100004208_pt1 | contig 15850 bp, 10 predicted proteins | sample RhiMetdeltSRZDD2_FD_75291 | JGI IMG/M metagenome (GOLD analysis project Ga0075428, IMG submission 75291) | Populus rhizosphere microbial communities from Tennessee, USA - Rhizosphere MetaG P. deltoides SRZDD2 | ecosystem: Host-associated > Plants > Roots > Rhizosphere > Soil | place: USA... | reverse complement strand
GCCTTGCGGCGATTGCGATCGGCCTGCTGCACCGCCACGGTCCGTTCCCAATCGTCGAGCATGCGCTGCCGCGCCGCCGCTTCGAAATGCGGCGCCGGCACAGGCTCGGTAGGTTTCACCGCATCATCCACCTCCAGATCCAGGAGCACGCTCAGCTGCCGCAGCTGTTCGCGGGCGTCGACCTCGGCGTCCACATGCTCGAGCTCGGCGTCGAGCCGCTTCGACGCCGACTGCAGCCATAGCTCTTCCGAGATGACGCCGTCCTTGAACTTGAGCGAGTCCATTCGGGCCTGGGCCCGAGCCGCCTCCATCCGGTCGCGGGTGAGGTCCTTCTTGAGCTCGAACCGCAGCACCGCGACGTAGGCGTCGGTCACGTCCCGGCGCAGCTGCCCCTCTTGCTCCTGCTGCTCCGCGCTGGCGATGTCCCGGTCGTCTTGCAGATCATTGAGCAGCTTCTTCGCCGCCGAGGGGCGGAAGAGTGGCTGCTCCAGGCGGAAATTGAAATATCCCCGGCGCAGCGTCTCGTAGACGAACTCCCCGGACCCGATGAGCCGGGTATCGGGATAGCGCGAATCGTCGGCGTTCAGGTTTGCCGACCCCGTGAGGGTGCCGCCGGTGATCAAGCTCTGCTTGAGCTCGATGAAGGACTCGAAGGACAGATCCCGCGTCCGGTAGAGCTGTTTCGTGTTGGCGCCGCCGAAAAAGCGGTAGCTCTCGTCCACGTCGAAGGCCGGCACCGAGCCGTTGATCGACACCTCGGGCAGCTTGTAATTGATCCGCTGCGCCTGATACTGCTGCCCTACCACCTCCGCCTGCCCGCGGATGATGCGGCCCCGGGCTGTCTTTTCCACCGCCCGCTGCACCGCCTGTTCCAGCGTCAGATCCAGGACGTCTGCCGCCGCCGGCGAGACCCAGCTCTGCTGCACCGACCACAGGATCAGGCACAAGGCTGCGACCGACCACCGGCCCGAGCAGGCGAGACAACGTCGATGGCGGACATGTCGACCATGAGCATGCTTAGCGCGGACGTACATACGACGGACAGGCATGCGACGGGAATGCATGCGACAAGCCTCCTCTCGGCCAGACCGAGCTCATTCGTAACGCAGGGATTCGATGACGTCGACCCGGGCGGCGCGCGCCGCCGGATAAAGCCCGAAGACGATGCCCACGAGACTGGACACACCGATGGCGAGCACGATGGCGAACAGCGACACCACGGTCGGCCATTGCGCATAGAAGGAGATCACCCGCGAAATCAGCAGCCCCAGCGCCAGGCCGATGCCGCAGCCGAGCATGCAGATGGCGATGGCCTCCACCAGGAACTGCAGCAGGATGTCGCGCCGGGTGGCGCCCACGGCGCGGCGTATCCCGATCTCCCGGGTGCGCTCCAGCACCGTCGCCAGCATGATGTTCATGATCCCAATGCCGCCGACCAGCAGCGACAGCCCGGCGATCGCGCCCATCACGATGTTGAAGATACGCTGCGTCTTCTGCGACTGCCGCAGCAGCGACTCGGGGACGACGATGTCGTAATCGCCCACCCCGCCGTGGCGGCGCGCCAAGATCCGTTCCACCAGCTTGGCCACGGCGGGCACGTGGCTCAGGCTGCGAGCCGTCACGGTGAGCTGGTCGATCTCCGGAACATTGAACTTCTGCTCGCCGCCCTGGTTCATGGTGACGGAGAAGCCGCCCTCCATCCGCGAGCGCGACGCCAGGGTCTGGCGGTCGAACTTCTTCTGTGCTGTGACCAGCGGGATGTAGATATCCTCGTTGAGGTTCTTCAGCTCCAATCCCTCCACCTTGCCGCGCCCCAGGTACTTGTCCGCCATGACGCCGACCACGGTGAAGTCGAGGTCCCCGACGCGCACGCTCTCCCCGAGAGGATCACTGAAGGTGAAGAGCGCCCGCTTCGCCTTCGCCCCGAGCACGCAAACCTGGGCGAAGGTTTCGTCGTCGCTGGGGAGGAGGAAGCGACCCGCTTCGACCTCGACCGAAGACGAGAGCATGAATGCCGGCGTCGTGGCGACCACCCGCACCGGCGCGATCTGCGAGCGCTGGCGCACCGTCTCCAGGGGCTCGTAGCGCTGCGGCACCACGTTGGCGACCAAGTCGGTGAAGGCGGCGATGTTGGCTGCATCCTCCAGCGACAGCCCCGGCGAGCGGTGCAGTCCCTCGTCGCCTCCCGGATCTTCCTCGGGGGCCTTGGCATTGACGATGACGTTGTTGATGCCGAGGACGGCGATTTCCTCGAGCACTTCCTTCTCGGCCCCGGCGCCGATGGAGAGCATGCCCACCACGGCGGCGACGCCGATGATGACGCCGAGCATGGTGAGGAGAGTGCGCAGCTTGTGAGTGCCGAGCGAATCGAAGGCCATCAGCAGGGTCCGCCGGGTTTCCATGGCCCGCCCTAGGGCCCGGCCTGGGCGGCCGGCGGCGGCTGGCGTCCTTTGTTCATCTCCGGCTGCGTCGCCTTCTCGCCGGGCATTCCCGGTTCCTCCAGCGTCGGATCGACGAGGCAGATGCGCTCGCCACCCTGGAGACCGCGGGTGACCTCGATGTCCCGGTCGTTCCGCCGCCCGACCTGCACCTCCACCGGGCTTCCGTCCGCGAGATACACGAGCGGCTTGCCCTGCTTCTCGAACACCGCTTCGAGGGGCACCGAGACCACGTCGGGCAAGCGCTGGACGATGACCTGTGCCGAGGCGGACATGCCGGGTTTGAGCTTCGGGTCCACGTCGAGAATGGCTAGCTCCACGTCGAAGACATTGATCTTGGAGTTGGGCTCTTTGCGGCGTGCCAGCGTCCCCTTGCGCACCACCTTGGCCCGGTAGGTCGTGTCAGCGAAGGCATCCACGGTGACGATGGCTTCCTGCTCGGGCTCGACGGCGCTGGCATCGACTTCCGAAACCGTGGCCTTGACGATCATCTCGCTGAGATCCGGCACGGCGACGAGCGGCTGACCCTGCCAGGGCGAATCACCAGCCTGCACCTTGCTCATGGCGTTCCCCTTCCAAATCTCGAGATGTACCACCATCCCGGCGATCGGGGCGAGGAGCGTCATCTGATCGAGCTCGCGCTGGGCCAGCATCACCTTGTCTCGGGCGCGCTGCACCTCTAACGTCGCCTTCTGCACGTCAGCGCGCTGTTGTTCGATCTTGGCCTGATTGTTGAGCTCCGCCAGCTCCAGCTTCAGTTTCGCCTCGTCGGCCACGCGCGGCGCCTCGTACTTCAGCTCGTCGTAGCTGCGCCGCGCCTGCTGCAGCTCGAGCGCCAGCTGCTTCTCCTGGATGGCGAGCTCCCTTTTGGCGCGCTCCAGCGAGGTCTCCGCGATCTTGAGGGCCGACTGGTTGTCCTGCAGCTCGGCCTGCTGCTGGGTGGCGTTGAAGCGGACCACCGGATCCTGAGGCTTGACCTGTGAACCCTCCGGGGCGAGCCAGGTGATCTGCAGGTTGCGCACCCGCGGCGCCACCAGGGCGGAGGCCTGACGCGCGTCCACCTGGCCGTTGACCCGGATCGACAGCAGGAACTCCCCCTTCTTCGCCGAGGCCAGCGGGATGTCGGGAGCGGTGGAGAGGAAGGCGTGCACGCCGTAGTAGCCGCCTACGAGCACGGCGCCCCCGACAAGGAGGAGGGAGATCGTCTTCACGACGGCACGACGCATTGTCTGACCTCAGGCAATGAAGTGACCGTTGCGCTCGCGCACCGGTCACACCACATCACTTGTACAGTATCTTCACGCCCGACCAGGTAGCACTCGCGACCACGGCCGCGGCGCTGGACGGCGCCGTCGAACCCAGATCCTCCCAGATGTAGATCAGGAACTTGCCTGACTCCCCCACCGGCTTCGTCAGATCCTCGATGACGACGAAGTTCGCCTCGCCTTCCACCTTGTAGTCCGTGCCGGTGAGATCGAAGAGCACGTAGGTGCTGTAGCGCGCATCGCTGGCCTTCCAGATATCCGGATCCAGCTTGCCGTCGAGGCCGTGGTTTTCCGAGTAGAGATCCCCGCGCTCCCCGAAGGACTCGAGGGGCGTGAGCGTGATCTGTAGGCTCTGCATCCATAGGTCCGCGGGGACGATGGGATCGCCTGGATCAGGACTCTCCGGGTGGAACATGCGCTTCTGGATGCGCACTTCTTCGTCATATCCCCACGACGTCTCGCTGGTCGTCGGATCGCTCAAGAAGAAGAGGTATTCGGCTTTGCGGTTGCCTACCTTCTCGTTGGCGAGAAGAGAAGCGAAGAGGGCACTGTCCCGCGTCAGGTAGGACCGCGCCAGGGCTTGGATGAGAGCTTCGGGCGAGTCGAGACGCGAGGCCGGGACGATGAAAGCGAAACCTGCCGGCCTCGCAGTGTACGTCCCGGGAGGCAGGACGAAGAGATCCCGGACCACCACCGCGTCGAGCGCCCCTGAATCCCCGATCCGATACGCGTGCACCGAGCCAGAACTGGGCGTCACTTCGAACGCTGCCGTGGGGCCCGTGGGTGGCGCGACGGGATCCTCTTCACAGGCGAGGGCGGCGCAGAGGGCCGCGACGAGCAAGCATCGTACTTTCATGGCCCTCCCCTTCGGCCGGCCGTGTCGCCGGAGCTCGCTATGGGCAGGTCGATGTCCATGATGCCGCAGAGCCGGCGGAGCGACGAAGCCGATCTCTGCGGTCATGGTAGCACTCGGATCGCAGCGACGGGGCTGGACGCCCTCCAAGGGAGGCCGCGCCTGCCGGTGAGGAGGACCCTCTCTCCGGAGCCCCGAGCGGCGCTAAGGCCCGCGGAACGGAGCAGACACGGCTGCTCTGGTTCTCGGGGAGCGGCTGCGTTGACGGGGCCGAGCGCCGATGCTACCGTGAACCGATCCGCTGTTGCCCTCGCTGCACTGCCTTCCGTGCACGCGGCCGTAGCCTGCCCGTTACGTCCGCAAGCGGACGGGGCGGGCGCTCGTCCGCCCCGTCGTCTGTCTCACCTTCGACGGCTACGCTAGTGGCTCACGGCTACTCTTCTGACTCCGCAACTGGGCTGAGTCGGCTGCTTGGCTGACTCGTCTACTTGGCTGACTCGTCTACTTGGCTACTCGGCTACTCCGCTGACTTCTTCTCGGACAGGTCGATGCGGTCCTGCATCCCGCCGTGTAGGAGATCGACGATGCGCGGCTGGGAGAGGAAGTTGTGCGGGAAGCCGAGATCCATGCGGCTCACCTCGTCGAGACGCCGCAGGTGTTCCTCGGCGAGTCGGACCTCGAGCGTTCCGAGGTTGTCGCGGAACTGCTCCAGGTCGCGGGCCCCCAGGATCGGGACGAGCCCCGGCTGCTGCCGTGCCCAGGCAAGTGCCACTGGCGCCGGCGTGCAGCCCAACTCCTCGGCCACTGCCACGACGGTGGCGGCGATCTTCAAGTTGCGCTCCACCGTGGCGGCGCCCTCCTTGGCGCGGCCCTCGGCGCGGGCGGAACGGTTGTACTTGCCCGAGAGCACGCCGGCGCCGAGGACGCTCCACGGCGTCACCGCCAGCGAGAAGGCCCGCGCCATGGGGAGCAGATCCGCTTCGGCGCTGCGGTCGATGAGGCTGTAGCGGAGCTGCAAGGCCACGAAGGGTGACCAGCCGCGCAGCGCGGCCAGAGTGTTGGCCTGCGCCACGACCCAGGCGGGCGTGTCGGAGGCGCCGACGTGCAGCACCTTGCCGGCGCGCACGACATCGTCCAAAGCGCGCATCACCTCGTCCACCGCGGTGGTGAAATCCCAGGCGTGCACCCACAAGAGATCGACGTAGTCGGTGCCGAGACGCGCCAGGCTCTCTTCCAGGGCGCGCACCATGTTCTTGCGGTGGTTGCCGCTGAAGTTGGGGACGTCCCGCCGGGTGAACAGGCCGTACTTCGTAGCCACGACGAAACGGTGTCGGTCACCGTGGATGAATTCGCCGACGAAACGCTCGCTCGAGCCTTCGGTGTAGCGGTTCGCGGTGTCGATGAAGTTGCCGCCGGCGTCGGCGAAGGCGGTGAAGATCCGCCGGCTCTCTTCCTTCGACGCCCCCCAGCCCCACTCGGTACCGAAGGTCATCGTCCCGAGGGCGACCTCGGAGACTCGCAGGCCGCTCCGACCGAGCAGCTTGTACTGCATCCGGACTCCATCTTGCCCTTAGGAAGACGCGCCGGCGGCACTGCGGCGCTCGACCTCGGCGCGAGCGCGCTCCCACAGAGCGGGGGCGCCGAGCTGGGCGCTGAAGGCCTTGAAGCTGCGCTTCGGACCCGTCCAGCGCAGCGCCTCGACCGTGCGGAAGAGCTTGGCATCGGTGCGCAGAGTCGCCAGGTCGCGGAAGAGCATCGCCTCGTCCCAGTGTTCCACCAGGTTCGCCCCGAGCTGCGCCGCGTTCCGCAGCGGCACCTTCCAGCGTATCGCTTCCTTCGGAATCTCTTCCAGATGCGGGAAGCGATGCAGCACTGCGGCGGCCGACTTGGCCCCCCAGCCACGGACGCCGGGGTAGCCGTCGGCGGTGTCGCCGACCAGGGCGAGGTAGTCGGGGATGGAGGACGGCGTCACGCCAAAGCGTGCCTCCACGGCGCGGGCGTCCCGCACCTGGCCCGTGCGCCGGTCGAGCTGCACGACCCGAGCCTCTTTCACGCACTGCGCCAGATCTTTGTCGGGCGAACAGATGTAGACGGTTTCGACGCGCCGGTCCCGGGCGGCGAGCTTCGCCGCCGCGCCGAGCGCGTCGTCCGCTTCGAGCTCCACCATGGGCCAGACGACGACGCCGAGCTTCTCCAGCGCCTCTTCCAGCAAGGGGAACTGCGACAGCAGGTCTTCCGGCATGCCCCGGCCGGTCTTGTAGCCGTGATAGAGATCGTTGCGGAACGATTCCACCACGTGATCCGTCGCCACGCCGAGGTGCGTGGCGCCGCTCTTCAGCATGGCGAGGACCGAGGTGAGGACACCGCGCACCGCGGCCACCTCGTGGCCGGCCTCGTCCTGCATCGAGGGCAGGGCGTAGTAGTGGCGGAAGAGCTCGTAGGTGCCGTCGATCAGATGGACGTCCATGTTCCCCGCTAGGGTCGTGCCGCCTGCGCGCCGGCTTTGCTCGCCGCCGCCGGCAGCGCCGCCCGGCCCGAGAGGTCGAGCAAGAAAGCGTAGCCGAGGGCCGTCTCGCGATGGCGCTTGAAGCGCCCCGAGGCGCCGCCGTGCCCGGCGTCCATGTTGGTCTGCAAGAGGATCCGCGCGCCGCTGGTCTCGAGACGGCGGAGCTTGGCCACGTACTTCGCCGGCTCCCAGTACTGCACCTGCGAATCGTGCAGGCCCGTGGTGATCAGCATGTTCGGGTACGCCTTCTTCTGCAAATTGTCGTATGGCGAGTAGGACAGCATGTAACGGTACGCCGCCGCGTCGTTCGGGTCGCCCCACTCGTCGTACTCGCCGGTGGTGAGCGGGATGTCCGCGTCGAGCATCGTCGTCACCACGTCCACGAACGGCACGTGGCTGATGATGCCCTTGAAGAGCTCCGGCGCCATGTTGGCGACCGCACCCATGAGGAGCCCGCCGGCGCTGCCGCCCTCGGCGAACAGCCGCTCCGGACTGGTGTACTTCTGCGCCACCAGGAAGCGGCCGCAGTCGATGAAGTCGGTGAAGGTGTTCTTCTTGTGCATCAGCTTGCCGTTCTCGTACCAGTCTCGCCCCAGCTCCTGGCCGCCGCGCACGTGGGCGATGGCGAAGACGAAACCACGATCGAGCAGACTGAGCCGCTGCGACTGGAAGCTGGCGTCGCGGCTGAAACCGTAGGAGCCGTAGCCGGTGAGAAGGAGCGGAGCGCTGCCGTCCTTGACGAAGTCGCGCCGGACCACCAGCGAGATCGGCACGCGCGCGCCGTCCGCTGCCGGGGCCCACAGCCGCTCGGTGACGTAGTTGCGCTTGTCGAAACCGCCGAGCACCGCGTCCTCCTTGAGCAGCTTCTTGGTGCGCTTGTTCAGGTCGTAGTCGAAGATCGACTTCGGTGTGGTCAGCGAGGTGTAGGCGTAGCGCAGGACCGGGGTGTCGTACTCCCGGTTGTCCGTCGGGTAGGCCTGGTACGCCGGTTCGCCGAAGTCGAGGTCGTGGGCGGGGCTGCCATCCCGGGGCACGACGTGCAGCTCCAGGAGCCCCTTGCGACGGCGGGAAACCACCAGGTGGTCGCGGAAGACTTCGACGCCTTCCACGAAGACGTCGTCCTGATGCGGCACGACCTCGGTCCACCGCGCGGTCTGGGTGGCGCCGATGGGGGCGCGCATGACGCAGAAGTTCTTCGCCTTCCAGTTGGTGCGGATGACGAAGTCGTCGTTCCAGTCCTCGATGGAGTACTCGTGGTCGGTCTCCCGCGGCAGGAACACCGTCCAGGTTCCCTGCGGCTGATCGGCGCGCAGGAAGCGATATTCCGTGGCCAAGGTCTGCTCCGAGCCGATGAGCAGGAACCGCTTCGACTTGGTGGCCCCGACGAAGCAGCTGAATTCGGCGTCGGGCTCCTCGTACACCAGCCGGTCCGCCGTTGCCGCCGTCCCCAGGACGTGGGCGTAGATGCGATACCAGCGCAGGGTTTCGGCATCCTGCTTGGTGTAGAAGAGGGTGCGGTTGTCGGCGGCCCAAGCGCAGTTGTTGGTCACGTCCGGGATGATGTCCGGCAGATCCTTGCCGCTCGTCAGGTTGCGGACTCGTAGCGTATAGAAGCGCCGGCCGACGACGTCGGTGCCATAGGCCAAGAGCTCTTGGTTGGGGCTCACCTGCAGACCGCTGCAAGAGAAGAACTCGTGTCCCCGCGCCAGGGCGTTGCCGTCGAGCATGGTCTGCTCCGGACCGTCGGGCCCGCCCGGGTGCCGGCAGTAAACGGCGTACTCGCCACCTTCGACATAGCGCTCGTGATACCAGTACTTGCCGTCCTGGGCCGGCACCGTGGCATCATCCGCCTGGATGCGCCCGACGATCTCCTGGTACAGATCCTCTTGCAGCTGCTTCGTGTGCGCCATCTCCGCCTCGGTGTAGGCATTCTCCGCCTTCAGGTAGGCGAGCACCTCTGGGTTCTCCCGCTCCTTCAACCAGAAGAAATCATCGTTGCGCACGTCCCCGTGCTTCTCCAACCGGTGCGGTTGCTGGCGCGCCAGCGGCGGTGTGGCGTGCGCGACCGCGGTGCCGGCGTGCGGCGGCGCAGCGGGCTGTGCCTGCGTCACCGGCGGCTTCGTCTGCGTCGCCGCGGGCGGTGTCTGCGTCGCGGTCTGCGCCCAGCCCAGGGACGGCACCAGTGCCGGAGAGAAGAGCGCGCTCGAGGCGAAGAGCAGGCTGGCGAGACGGACAGCTCGGAGAGACATGGTTTCTCCTTTGCGACCTCAGCGGGCGCGCTGGCGACCCAGGCCCCGCGCACCGTCGCGGCATCATCCGTCTGCCGGCGGCGCCTGGCGTGGGATCGGCCACGGGGCGGAGGCCACGATTGTGGGGGGTTCGTGCAGCGGCTGCAAGTGCGGATCCGGCTTCCGCGCCCGGCGCGGAACTCGTAGGATCATTCCCGCCCAAGGGTTTGCAACCGAGTCGGGCAGTCGTGGGGGCGGTGACGGCGCCGCGGCGCATCCGTGCGGACCGGGGCGTCGCCTCGGTCTGGACACGGGCCGCCCGTCCCTGCTTCCCGGAGGGAACGCGAGCCGGGGGTCGTGCGTCGATAGGACGGGCCCCCGCCGGAGGGACAGCCGCAAGCGGTGATCGGGAAAACCCTGAAGAACTACGTCGTCGAGGATCTCCTCGGCAAGGGCGGCATGGGCGCGGTGTACCGCGCCCGTGACACCAATCTGGAACGCAACGTCGCGATCAAGGTGCTGGCCCCGGAGCTCGCCAGCCAGCCCGAGCTGCAGCGACGTTTCCTGCAGGAAGCCAAGGCCGCCTCGGCAGTGAACCATCCTGCTATCGCCCAGATCTACGAGATCGAGCACGAGGGCGACCTGACCTTCATCGTCATGGAGTACGTCGACGGCTCCACCGTGCGCCAGCTCGTGTCACGCGGCGAGCTCGATGTGCTGTCGGCAGTGGAGATCGGCATCCAGGTCGCGGATGCCGTGGCACGCGCCCACGGCGCCGGCATCGTGCATCGGGATCTCAAGTCGGACAACATCATGGTGACCCGCGACGGCCACCCGAAGGTGCTCGACTTCGGCCTCGCCAAGCTGCAGACGGTGGCGAGCGCGGACGCCGATGCGACCCAGGCTCTGTCGCTGCACATGACACAGGCGGGCACGGTGCTGGGGACGATCGCCTACATGAGTCCGGAGCAAGCCCGCGGCCAGAAAGTGGATCACCGCACCGATGTTTTCTCTCTCGGCGTCGTTCTCTACGAGATGAGCACGGGCAAGCTGCCCTTCACTGGCCCCAGCGCTTTCGACACCATGCACGCCATCGTCTTCGCCGAGTCACCGCCGCTCACGACGGTGCGCGCCGGCTTGCCCTATGGCTTGCAGCGCGTCGTGGAGCGCTGCCTGCGCAAGGACCCGCAGGAGCGCTATCAGAACCTGAGCGAGACCGCTGCCGATCTGAAACGTGTGAAGCGCGAGATCGAGTCGGGCGTGGAGAGCGGGCCGCCCATGCTCGAGCGCGTGCGCCTGCCCAAGACCTTGCTGCCGAAGAATCTCTCCACCCGCGGCGCCGTGGTCATCGGTTTCTGGGGCATCGTCCTCACCAGCCTCCTCCTCACCGTGCTGGCCAACAAAGGGGGCTTCGCCGGCGCCATGCCCTTCCTCGTCATGGGGGTGATCGTCTACGGCCACGTGCGCGGCCGGCGGCGGCGGATGGCCAAGCGCTTCATCAAGAAGGCAGCGAAGCTCAAGGAAGTGCAAGTCGTCGGTATGGAGGGCGACGAGTTCATCGTCGCCAGCCGCGGCACCAAGGCGAGCACCCACGTGAAGCTCAACTCGCTGCTCGAAGCGGCCAACGGCGGCCTGTACTACGGCCACGCCTTCAAGATGACGGTGCGCTCCGATGTGCCGGCGGAGGAGCTGCAGTCCATGCCTTCTCGCCTCAGTGTTCACTTCGTCCGCGAGGAGTGAGACGCAGCAGTTTCGAGGGGTGAGCCTGAGCAGATTCCATGTCGACCACGAGGTGTGCATGCCCCAGCGCGCACCACAGGCGCCAGGCGTGAAGCGACGGCTGCCGCGGGGTCTGGGGTTGCTGTTTTGTGTTTCCCTCTTCTGGGCCGACCTGCACCTGGGGTCCGCCGCCGAGACGCCGAAACCGACGGGTCCCGCACCCCCCTTCCTGATCCAGGACGATGCCTGGCGTCCGCTCCGCTCCTGTGCCGACACGACCTTGCAGCGACGACTGGAACAACGGCTGGCGCAGCACGACCTCTGGCGCCGCTTGTGGCGTGAGGCGAAGCTCGGCGTCGGCCTGGTGGACCTGAGGCGCCTCGAGTCGCCGCGTTTCGCCCAGGTGAACGGCGACACCATGTTGGAGGCGGCGAGCCTGGCGAAGATCGCCGTGCTCTTGGCCGCGCACCAATCTCTGGCCGCAGGCAGCCTGGAGCAGACGCCGGAACTCCGGACCGATCTGCGCGCCATGATCCGGGTATCGAGCAACGCGGCGGCGACGCGCGTCATCGAGCGGCTCGGGAGCGGACGACTCGGGCTCGCGCGCATCGCCGCCGTCCTCACCTCGCCGCGCTACGCCTTGTTCGAGCCGCGCTACGGCGGCGGCCTCTGGGTGGGAGCTGCGTACCCCGCCGGGCGCGACAGCTTGCCGGACCCGCTCCGGGGTTTCTTGCACGCCGCCACGGCGACGCAGGTGTGTCGCTTCTATCACCTGCTGCTCACGGGACGCTTGGTGGACTTCGAGCACAGCCAAGCGATGCTCGCGGCCATGTCCGAACCGGGACTGCGAACGAAGTTCGTCCGCGCCCTCGCCGGCCGTGTGCCGGCCGCGCGCCTCTATCGAAAGTCCGGGAGCTGGGGCCTGCACCACGCCGATTCGGTCCTGGTATGGGGAGAGGCCTCTCAGCGCTACATCGCCGTGGCCCTGGTCGAAGACCCCGAGGGCGAGACGATCCTCGTGCAGCTCCTCCCGGCGCTGGAGGCCACTCTCGGCCCGTAGCACGGGGGCGAAGCCGTGCAACAGGAGCGGTTCGTGAGTCGAACTGATTCGCCGATAACTCGTTACGGCGGCGTGGAAGGGCGCCTGGAAGTGCTCCAAGCGGCTCCGTGCCTGCCCCCGGCGCGCGCACCTGCCTGGAGCGGTCGCCGGCGGCGCGGCGGGGTAGCTCGGGGGCGGCGTATACTCGTCTGCCCATGATCCGCATCCTCTACCTCATCGACACGTTCTTCGGTCCGGTCGGCGGCACGGAGAACCAGATCCTGCGAATGATCCGCCGGCTGGACCGGCGGCGCTTCGAGGTGCATTTGCTGTCGCTGCAGCACAGCCCCTGGCTCGAGAAGGCCGAGATCCCTTGCCCGGTGCACACCGCCACCTTCCGCTCCTACTTCGGCCTCGACTACTTCCGCTTCCGGCGCCAGTTCCTGGCGCTCTGCCGTGAGAAGCGCTTCGACATCGTGCAGACCTTCTTTCGCGACGCCAACATCCTCGGTGTCCACTTGGGCCGGAAAGCGGGCGTCCCGGTGCTCGTCTCCAGCCGGCGGAACATCGGTGCCGGTTACTGGCACACCTGGTTCCAGGTGCGCTTGCTGCGGCACCTGGCGCAATACACCCAGCACTACATCGCGAACTCCCAGGCTGCCGCCGAGGAAGCGATCCGGGTCGAACAGGTGCCCCGCCGCCGCGTTTCGGTGATCCCGAACTGCCTCGACAGTTCGCTCTATGGCGTCGTCGACCCAGGGGTGCGCCGGGAGACGCGCGCCGCGTGGGGAATTCCTGCGGAGGCGCTCGTCGTCGGGGCGGTTGCCAACCTGCGCCCGGTGAAGAACCTGCCGTTCCTGGTGCACGCCGCCCGCCGCGTGGCCGAGCGCGTCCCCCAGGCCCACTTCGTCGTCCTCGGTGACGGCCCGCAGCGCGAGGCCCTCGAAGTCTCGGTGCGCGACCTCGGCTTGCAGCATCGCTTCCTCTTCCCCGGAGCGTCGGCGCAGGTCGCCCGGGAGCTGGGGGCCTTCGATGTCTCCGTCCTCTGCTCCAAGGGCGAAAGCAGCCCGAACGCCGTTCTGGAGTACATGGCGGCAGGCCGGGCCAGCGTGGTGCCCGACGTCGGCGGTTGCAGCGAGCTGATCGAGTCCGGCGTGCACGGCTTCGTCTACCCATCGGGGAACGAAGAGGTCTTCGTGGAAAGGGTCGTCGAGTTGTTGCAGGACCCAGAGCGGCGCCAGCTCCTGGGCGAAAGGGCTCGACAAAAGGTGCGCGAGCGTCACGACTGCACCGCGGTCATCCCGCGCTTGGAAGAGCTCTACGAAACCTTGGTACGCAATGGCGCCGGAACGGCGCCGCCGCAGCCGGCGGTGTCTGGCGCCGTCGGTCCAACGGCTCTACAATAAAGAAGTAGGCCTACCTCGCACCTCTCGGAGATCTCGATGTCTTGGCAGCCGCTCCCCGACCCTGCACGCGAACGGCCACAGCGCGAAGCGCTGGCGGAAGCGGCCCTGGGGCGGCGGATCGCTCTCTACACCGGGGTCGGCCTCCTCGGCATCGTCCTCGGCGTGGCGCTCACGCGCCTGCCCACGCTCCTCATCGTCGGGGGTCTGGTCGGCGTCGCCAGCACCTTCGTGATCCTGCGCTGGCCCTTCGTGGGACTCCTCTTCTACACCGTGCTCTTCGTGCTCCGGCCCGGCGAGAAGTATCCGGTCCTGAACGCACTGCACCTGGAGCGCATCGTCGGGGCGCTCTGTCTGGCCAGCTTGTTCCTGAGCCAGCTCCGGCTGGAGCATCGACTGCAGCTGGACGACTCGAAACAGACCCGGCTCTTCTTCTTCTTCATCCTCGCCGTCACCCTTTCGGTACCCTTCGCCGTCTGGCGCTATCGGGCCGTGGAGGGGTTCATCGAGATCCTGCGCATCGCCGGCTACTACATCATGGTGGCGCACTTGATCGACAGCCGCCGTCGCCTGCGCTGGTTCGTCTACACCTTCCTCCTGCTCATCGCCTACCTGTGCTTCGATTCGCTGCGCGGCTACTTCTCCGGTGGCGCCTTCTTGTCCCAGGGGATCGACCGCGCCGTGGGCACGACGAGCATGTCGAACAACCCCAACGAGCTGGGGACGACGCTGGCCTCCGCCGTGCCCCTCTTCCTGCTGCTGGCGCTGTCGCGGAGCGAGAAGTGGCGCCGTGTGGTGCTCTGGACCATCGTGCCTTGTCTGCTCATCGGCATCGTGCTCACTGGCTCGCGGGCCTCGATGCTCGGCATGCTGGGCGGGTCGGCGTACCTCTGGTGGCATTCGCGCCGGCGCGTGCTCACGGGGATCCTGGGGGTGCTCCTCGTCATCGGCGGCTTCTCCCTCATGCCCGGCCAGTACAAGACGCGCTATTCCAGCATGACCCACTCCGAGCTCGACGCCTCGTCGATGTCGCGCGTGGTCACCTGGGTGGCGGGCCTGCGCATGCTCGCCGACCACCCGTTGTTTGGCGTCGGCATCCGTTGCTACGGCGGGGCGAACTGGCGCTACTCCTCCGGGCGCAGCTCCCTCGAGGCGCACAGCCTCTACCTGCAAGTGCTCGGCGAGCTCGGTCTCGTCGGCACTTTCGCCTTCTTCTCCTTCCTGATCGAAATGCTGCGCCTCAACCGCCGCACGGCGCGACGCCTGCAGGGCGGCGACGCAGCCTTCGAGAAGGCGGTTCTCGACGGCATCTTCACCGGTTTCCTCGTTCTCCTCGTCTCGGGAGTCTTCGGCCACAGCCTGCTCCGCCGCACCTGGTATGTCTTCGCCGCCACCGGCCTGGCGATCCTCCGCACGCACTTGCGGCAGCGCCAGGCTGCCGCAGCGGCCGCCGTGCCGGAGCGAGTGGAGTTGCACCGGGCGGCGATCCAACCGGCATGAACCCCGAGCCCACCACCGCCATCACAGGGCACGACGTAGAGAACGTCGCCCAACCGCCGGCGGCCGCAGCGGACCGTGGCGCCGGCGCGGCGAGTCCGTTCGCCCGCGCCGCGACTGGGATCCTGGTGGCCGTCATCGCCTTGGTCTACGCGCCGGTGCTCGCCAAGCTCGCCGGCGATTGGGTGCACGATCCCAACTACAGCCATGGCATTCTCGTTCCGGGCATCGTGCTTTTTCTTCTCTGGCGAAAACGCCGGGAGTTCGCATGCATCCCGCGCCGCCCCCATTGGCTCGGTTTCGCCGCCGTCCTGGGCTCCATGGGACTGCTCGTCCTCGGCGCTGCCGGCGCCGAGGTCTTCACCCAGCGCGTGAGCTTCGTCCTCCTTCTCTTCGCCCTGGTCGTGTACCTGCTGGGTTGGGGCTGGCTGCGCGTCACCTGGTTCCCGCTCGCTTTCCTTTTCCTCGCCATTCCGCTCCCCTACGTCCTTTACTACTCGCTCACGAGCCCCATGCAGAGCTTCGCCGCCAAGTGCGCAGTCTCTGGTCTGCAGAGCATCGGCGTTCCCGTTCTCGCTCAGGGGAACATCCTGCACTTGCCCGGTCAAACCGACCTGATGGTGGCCGAGGCCTGCAGCGGCATCCGCTCTCTCTATTCCTTTCTCTCCTTGGGAGCGCTGGCGGCGTACTCCATGCCCATTCCGCTGCTGGGACGCGGGCTCGTGTTCCTCGCCACGATCCCCCTCAGCGTCGCAGCCAACGCCTTCCGCGTCTGGGCCACCAGCCTGGGCGTGTACCTCATCGGGCCGCAGGTGGCGGAAGGCTGGATCCACGAAAGCTTCGGCCTGATCGTGTTCGTGGCAGCGCTGCTGCTCTTCCTCCTGATCCGGAAGGGGGCGAAG
>Ga0075428_100004207_pt1 | contig 15851 bp, 15 predicted proteins | sample RhiMetdeltSRZDD2_FD_75291 | JGI IMG/M metagenome (GOLD analysis project Ga0075428, IMG submission 75291) | Populus rhizosphere microbial communities from Tennessee, USA - Rhizosphere MetaG P. deltoides SRZDD2 | ecosystem: Host-associated > Plants > Roots > Rhizosphere > Soil | place: USA... | reverse complement strand
ATTAATGAATCTTCCATTTCATCTACAAAGTTTCAAGCTAACCTCCAATATAAAAATACAACAAATATCATAAGCTCCGTTAAAGATCAATGTTTAAAGCATCATCAACAGATAAAATACGATAAGAATGAAATATTTTATTAGCATTAGCTTCAATACATCTGAGTTATTTCAAGTAATAGGAAATGAAATAAAGATAACTATCAGATCAAAACCAGAATTAGGAAAGGCTAATCACGAATTAATAAAGTTATTATCTAATCATTTTCAAGTTTCCTCTGATAAAATAAAAATAATCCAAGGTATAAAATCAAGAAAAAAGATTGTTCAGATTTTGGAGTAAATCTTGTTTTATTTAGGTATAGAGAGATACATTCATAAATTTTCTAAATTTATCAAAATTAGATTTATTGAAAAAATCTTCAGGACTCAAAAATGTATTGTATATGGGCTTAGTCAGTTTTTTTACAGATTTTTCAACTGAAATGGTAATGTCTGTTTTACCTTTGTATATTGTTAAAGATCTAGATTTATCAAGAACTCTTTTAGGGGCAATAGAAGGTTCAGGTGAATTAGTAAACTATATCTTTAGAATTCCTTCAGGATATATTTCTGACAAAATTGGAAAACGAAAGATTCTTGTTATAATTGGATATGGTATATCTACTATCAGTAAACCGTTTTTTATTTTTGTTACTACATTTATAGATACTATAATTGTAAGAATTGCAGATAGGATAGGGAAAGGTATTAGAACAGCACCTCGTGATGCATTAATTGCGGATTCTGTAGGTGAATCAAATACAGGAAAAGCATTTGGTGTTCACAGAACATTAGACCAGATAGGAGCAATAATAGGTCCAATCTTTGCATTTTTAATATTAGAATTATTTGGGGGGAATATTCAATATATTTTTTTACTTTCAATTATTCCAGGAATAGTTTCACTTTTCGTCTTGATATACTTTGTGAAAGACAAAATTATAATAAATCATAATAATAAAATGGTTAACAAGATTAGCTTTTTTTCTAGTTTAAGAAAATTATTCATAGAGAATAAAACATTTGTATACCTTGTAATAATTCTAGGTATTTTTAGTCTTGGAGCATTCAACTATTCCTTTATACTTTTGAAATCTACTGATTTAGGAATAGAACAAAACTTTGTACCAATAATATATGCAATAATCAATATTACTCATACTGCAATTGGTATTCCTGCAGGAATATTATCCGATAAAATAGGAAAAGAAAAAGTGTTAATAATTGGATTTCTATTGTTTGTACTATCTTCGCTTTTAATGTATTTGTCAGAAAAAAATAATCTTGTCTATATTATTTCAATTCCTTTAATTTATGGTCTATATGTTGGTATATCTGAAACTGTACAAAGAGCACTTATCTCAAAATATGTATCGGAACATTATAGAGGGACTGCATTTGGTTTTTATGGATTGATAGTAGGAGTTTGCCTTTTAATAGGAAATGTCACTTTTGGTTTCTTGTGGGATAATTATGATATTAGTATTGCATTATTTTATAGTTTAACACTGGCAACTTTAGCAATTATCTTGCTATTTTTTCACACTTGGTTTTTACAAAACAAAATATAATATTTGTTAAAATAATAATTTTGAGATTCGAAAGATAATTTAACGATATAAAAAGTGCAATTGTCCTAGGAATTCTTTTATCTTAATACTATACACCGTAATGTACTTTAAGCCTAGAAGATACTATCTGATCCATTATAACTAATCATAATGTATAAAAAAAAGGCAAACCTTGGAAACAATGTAGAAAATATTGTGCAAGTAACAATAATAATAATAATGACCGTTTATGATTTGAATTCTTAATTTTACTTTTTTAATTTACTGCTATATTCAAAACTCATTCTCTAATATTAAAAATTTCATTAACATTAGTTACACTCAATCCAGGTTCAGGTCCTCCTCCTATTACATATATTTTATCATTAATAGATACTGCTGACAATCCATGACGAGCAGTAAGCAGAGGTTCTTGAAACTCCCATCTATTATCCTTAACATTATATTTTTCATTATTGTTATATGTTTTAGTCATATTTTCTCCTCCGAATACGTAAATTGTAGTATTATTGATTGATGTTGCACTAATTCCACTTCTTTCTGAAGGCATAGAGTTAAGTGTAATCCATAGATCCATTTTAGGATCATACATTTCATTAACATTAACATTGTTAATAGGATAAACTCCTTGAACTCTTCCACCAATTACGTATACATTTCCATCAACAACTGCAGATGCAGCATGATGTCTTGCGGTTTGCATTGGTGATTTTGATATCCAATTATTGTTTTTTGAATTATAGGCTTCGTTAATATCCATAATTTCATTTTCGCCTTCGCCACCTATAGCATAAAGTATTTCACCTATAAAGACAGCTGTTAATGCCCCTCTAGCAGTAGGCATAGGAGATCCTTCAGTCCAAATATCTTTTTTAGGGTCATAAATAAATAATTTGGCTGAAGGATGCCAATTATTATTTGTATATCCTCCTATAACATAAATTTTATCGTTAAAACTTGAAGCGGTTGTATGATGCAATGGTTGTGGTAAAGGTGCTACTGCCTTCCAAGAATCATTCTTAATATCATAAACTTCTACAGTATCTAGTACTTTACCAATTTTGTCAAATCCTCCTATAACATAAATATTATTCCCAATGTTAGTAGCAGCAATTTCTGTTCTAGGTGTTGGCATAGCTGTTCCATTAGACCACCACGATTTAGCAGTTTCTGTAAATGCCTGCAGTTGTATTTGCCCAATTAATAGAATAGAAAAAAGTAATACTAAAGGGTATATTGATAATATGAATAAATTGTTATTAAAAATACTCATCTTCTAGTTTTGGAAATACGGTTATAATTTTGATCTTACATTCTGAACAAATAGTACTATTCCTTTCAAATGGTTGTTCATCTTTATCAAAATCAGAAATAATTGACAAGTCAACAGTATAACATTTGTCAGAATTATTACCACACATTTCACAATCTGGCATTTTAATTACTAAATAATACTAATGGTTTGTATTATTTCTTTATACTTTTATTCTAAATTTCTTTAGATTCAATCACTGCAGCTATTATAACTTTAATATTTGAATAATACTTTAGAAGAAAAGGAGATAGAACCTTATTTCAGTTTTATTATTTATTTGAATAATTGTTGTTGATGTTGCTGGTGCTGATTGTGGTTTGAATTAAATATCAATTTTTTGTATTGTTCAAATATTAATGTAATAAATAACGATTCTGTAGAGTATTCATTTCCTTTTGAATTTATTGAAGATGAATATTTGTATGATGATTGTAACATTTCTTCAAATAGCATTCGATCTTTTTTTCTCAATACAAAAGAGAAATTGTACCATTTATCTTGTTTTAATCTTGTTGAATAATTGTTATTGTAGATTTTAATATTCATCATAGCCATTCTCATGATCACCATTAGGAGAATATCAAACCGAACAAAAACTAGAAGTTCCGCTCTTTTAACATCTTGTAATGATGCATATTATCAACATCGTGATAAGATGTATTCTTATTGGATTAACAGCATTAGAACAAGCAGAAGTTATACAAATTTGCAATCGAGAACATATATGTAAATAATTTCTTTATATAGAATGAGAATCTAAGATATCAATAAATATCTTTCATGCAATATATTATTGAGTTATTAATCTTCCATTTGACAGAACATGGGTACTAACTCTAACTGTCAGTTGTCAGAGTCTGGACTTAATTATCCTTGTGTGTCCACACACCATACGGTCTTCAATAATGTTCAGGCTATGACAATTAAATATATATCTTATAATATTTTATTACCAACAACCAGGAGATGCTAAAAGTCCATATTTAGCACAGTATTCTAGTGTTGTATCGGAAGTTGCACCTGTTAAAGCGTCATATACTACAATGAAAACTAACATACCAATAAAAAATAGACTAAATCCACTGAAGGCATATTTTAGCACATTTTTAATATAATATTTTTTTTCCATAGTCGATTACATCGCTAACCGATAAAAGTAGTTGTTTATTGTATATAATTTTTATAACGCTTTTTTCGAATTGAGAATGATACATAACTTTAACACATAATTTTCAGGACAAAATTTTATTTTCATATAGATAATTTATTTCTTATTTTTTATCCAAATTACTAACAAATACTTATTATCATAATTATTATTATATTAATTTCAGAACATAGAATGAGAATTTGTAAAACTAATAAATATTATTTTTAATGTATCATCATTACTATATACTCTTGCCCGGTCTTGTCACGGACATTTAGGCAAATCGTCATAGCCTTCATTTAGATTATTTGACATTATTGGAAAAGAGGAAGGCTATGGCAATTAATTAATTTACATCAAATTATTAAATAGTGTAATAAGAAATGATAGTTATCAAAGATTAATAGAGCTATTAATCTAAATTGAGGTTATGTTGAATCTTAGGATTTTTATTTCTGGGTGTTAAAGGGAAAGTACAAATCTCTAACACCCATCTTTTGCCTATCAACCAATTACTTGGTAAGTAATAGTAAAAGCAGTTTATTTAAAAAGTTGTTGATTTTTGGGTGGTAAAATTAGAAAAAGTAATTACGAATTACCCCTTAAAAAGTAGGGCAACAATTAGTTTTAGTATCATAAAGGTCTCTTTCAATTGCTTCTACAATTTGATTTAATCCTTGCTTAATCTCGTTTATTTGTAATTCAAGATTTTCATTACTTTTTTTATTTCTTTTAACTTATTAGATATAGATTCATCCTTAACGAGTTTATCCATAATTTCTACATGAGCTGTAAGTACGTGTCTATCTAATCTTTATTTTTGTTTATATTCTTGACTACATATCTGACATGTAAATTTTGATGATGATATGATATTATTTTTCCTTCTATCTTGATAATAATTTTATTTTCATGACTTGCTTTATCTTAACTTCCCAAATTCTATCTCAATATCGGTTATTTTGTGGTAAGTCTTTTCAGGCAATTCATCAAGTATATCAAGTATTATATCTGATTCCTTTACTTGTGTCTTATTCTTGTGAGCAAATTTTAATAGATCTGATTTGTTTATTGGAAGATTTATTCCTGCAAGTATTTTAGCAATAGCAGCTGCTGATGAAGATTTTGTTGCTGCAACCTTACCTCCTTCTTTACCTCCTTCTACTCCAGGAGCATTTTTACTTGGTATTTCCTTTATACCTAGTGCCATAGGAATTTCTTCTTTTTTTGGAAATTTTCCTTTCAGAAAGGATTGTAGAGGAATTTCTTCTTTCTTTATCTTGAGATCTTTAAACATTTCTGTACTAATTTTGTTCTCTCTTTCTTCATCTATTTCTATGCCAAGTTCTTCCTCAACATTTCTTTTCCTGGCACCAATTAGCAAAAGTTGTGTATTTTCATAGTCAAGTATCTCAGGATCATCTACATTTATCCATCGTTTTTCTCCAAACTTTTCCTTAATATGTTTTGGATAATCAGGTTTTTTATCTTTTTTCGAAAATGTAACATAGCCAGGAATAAAGATTTCAGGATTCTTTACAGATACAATATAGCTTGCTTCTTTCTTTATTTCAAATTCTATTTGTGTCTTACCTGGAATTTCTGGTATTTCTAGAATATAAGCTAATTCAGTATGACCATCATGCCTAATAATTAAATATTTTCCTTCTCCAGCGGGTTGTGCTGGCGAAATTCTTCTTTTTCCTCTTGTTTTAGTTGTATATTCAGCTGGTATGAGAAGTTCGTTATGTATTTTATCGGGATTAGAAGTAGTTAGTATGTTTAAAGCCCAATTTCTTTCTTCTGAGCCAGATTTTCTTTCTACTATCTCTGGCATTTTCTTGGCACCTAACAAAAAAAGCCGATAATTGTTATTTCTATTTTTATTTTCGTCGTTGTTAATATCTTTACAAGTTATCATATAAAACCGTTGAACATCGTCTATATCGTGTACTTCCTCAGTATCAATTTTTGGTCTATAAAAGAAAAAGATATCACCACTCTCTAAAACTCGTTTACTATCATAATTTTTTGAATCTATTTTATTACTTTTCAACTTATTTTTCCCCCTTTTTTTCTATATAATTCAATGATAACAGACAAAATATGTCTCATTGTAGGAATATGAACAACAATGTTTTTAAAAATTATATAGAAAAGTATTCTAATATACTTAAATTTATTGTATACCATCAGAATAATAATATATTAAAAGACTTTATTGGAAGGAAATAAGGCTGTTTAAATTAACAATAAAAATTTCATATCAAATAGACTAAATAATATTATTATAAAATATATGTAGTTTCTAATGTTTATATGTCTTTTATATATAGTATATTATTTTTAAAATAAATGAATAAAGATTATAATATTTATAAAATTAATATTTGTTAATACGTCATATAAAGAAATTTAGTAAATAATATATCTATGATCTTAATATCTCATTCTACGTTCTGAAGTTGATGTTATCATTTATTGTTGTTAATTAAAAAGATGGAAGAGAAAAATGGATGGATGGTGGTAGTATTTTATTAATTTAGTAGAGGAATATCGAGACATTTTGGGAATACTTGTATTTGACAAGTAATACTGTTAGTAGGTGTCTTGTAGTCTCATTATTTCTTCCCTTGTGTTATTGAGAAGTCCTATTGCGAATCACAATTTTTTCTTCTAGAACATTTTTCCTATTTTCTTTTTAGAGTCCTTATTAATCTGTAAATCTATAATTTCACACTATAAGAATGACTAGTCGACCAAAATTTTGCAGCAATTGTGGTAAGACATTAGATTTAAACCAAGAAAATAAAAAATGCTCCAAGTGTGGATTTGACCTTCAACAGCAAACAGGATCTAAAGATAATAGATCAATTGTAGACCAACTACCATACAAAAGTCCTGGAACAGCAGCACTAATAGCATTTATCGGAGGAATATTTGGCTTACAAGGTATAGGTCACATTTATGTGGGAAAGGTTGGAAGAGGAATTGGCATACTAATTTCTGGTATCATCATTTTTGCTCTACTTGTTATTACGGTAGTCTCTATGCAAAGTCTTTTGATTCTAGATCCCAATGAATCATCTATAGGTATAGGAGTAATACTTTTAATGATACTTTTAGGTGTTGCATATTTTGTATTATGGATATGGCAAATATTTAATGCTAGAAAACTAGCTAAGAAATTTAATGAATCAGTACGCACTACTGGAATAGAACCATGGTGAAAATTTAAACCAGATCGGCTATTTATTCCTCAATCTAAGCACTGCGTTAAGAGTGATTTGACACTATAAATGCAAGCGCTCAATCTTTCAGCGATCATGATTTTATATTAAATATCAATAATATGACTCAAATAAAGAGATTTGTCAATCAGGAGACTGTTTAATCGAAATAATAGAATTTCATGATAGCGGCCATCCTACTGGTGGTGTAAGTCTTCCGACGCCAGGAATACAGTCAATGTAGTCAGGAGTGGATATTAGAATTCATGACTCGATCTATAAAATATGTCAGGACTCGAAATAGAATATCAATAGAGATGGAGAATCTGATCTAATTGTGATATTGCAAAAATAAAAGATACAATATTTATTTGTGGAAAAAATGATTATGATAAAATAACAATCTCAAATGACCTACAAGGTATCTAGGTGCTGTTACCATTAATATCTGGAGCATATGATCCAGAATTGAATATCGTTACATTTGCTGCAAATTTTAAATAGTTGAATTTTTCTTATATCTTAATTTGTTTATCTCAAGCAATTCTGGGAGAGGGTTTGTTACTATGCATTTTGTCTAATACCATCGATTAATGTATTATTTAATCTAAAGTATTATTAACTATGTATTTGTTATTGTATAGTAGTGGCACCTGAAGCATCTACCACCACCAATACCAGGAACAGACCTTCTAAAATTCCCTGTGAAATATGTGGACTTTTATTTGATACTGTAGATATAAAGGAAGAGCACAAGAAATTAGAACATTTTGAACACAAAAGACCAAGTGGGGTAGGTTAATTAATCTAGTTTAAATAAATGGGAATTAAATTTTATTTTATCTGATAAATTTAATATTATATGAATACTTTTTTATTACAATCGAAAATTACTCACTAAATATACAAATATGTCTGAAAGAACTGATAATGATAATACTACAAAATTCCTTTATGCTTTTACCCAAAGTATATTGAATATTGATAGGTCTATAAGATGGGTAGGAATAACTGATCAAGATGGTATTATTATAAATGAACGATATAGAAAAGGATTAAAACTCATGCTTACTATAGAAGAAAACCATCAATGGGCAATTAGAACAATAACTAGACATAAAACACGATTACAATTTGAATCAAAAATGGGTAAATTAACTTATTTGTTTAGAAGATATTCAAGAATGAGTAGGTGTTTGATTCCAATCAATGAAAATTATTATTTGATTTTAACTATGGATTTTGATCAATACGATTTTGATAAAATAATAACAGAAAAAATTATTCCTTTAATTAAACGAGAAAAAGAGAATTTCTAAATTAAGATTAAATTTTATATCCTATTTATTTGTTGTATTTATTATATTTTAAAAATAAACTGTAACTGCTACTATTAATACCATTTATATTCGATATGTTTAATCTACACATATTCCAGGAACAGCAAGTTTTGAATAAATGTGGGGAAAGACTAAACTATCATCATCATATTTTAAAGTGGAGATTGTGATTCGGGACTAAGCAGTATTTTATTAACCGCTTTAATTTATGACTTTATTGTTTATCGAATATATATCAAGACAATGTAATAAATTGTAAAGAAGATTATGATGATCTTGATAGAAAAAAAGCTGAAGAGTCTACAGGAAGGTTTGAGAGATTAATACGTGATAAATTAGGGTTGTGTTGAATCATCTTGTGTTGTAGATGGGTATTAATTTTGAGTGTTATAGAATTATTTTAGAGATATAAACAACGAAATTTTTAAATTTATAATTCACATTATTTGTTTTACATAAAGGCTCCCAAAAAAAAGGTATTTGGATATGGATTGGTAACCATCTCCTCATATAGACCCCAATCCAATCCATAACTGTCTTTTAACCTAGTTACATGTTACACGATGTTTAAAACGCAATAGAAAAACAATTATTAACTTCTAAAGATATTAATCTCGTACATTTATCATCCAAAATACCTTACTATTATGTATTATAAGTTAGAAAAGTAACATATTAAACTATTCGACTTGCAAATATAAGTACATAGCTTATGTAGATATGTGTAGAGCTATAATTTTGATAAATAAATCATGTATTTTCATACTTAATTTTTGCTTTTTTTGTAAAACTCAAATTTCGCATTATTTATTTAGATGAATAATGTAGGAGAGGAGAAATACGAGAGATTATACATGATATATTGAATGAAATTTCCAATACTCAAAATGGAATAAATCGAATAATAAATGAAATATGAATTGTTAAGTTTTTTAGTATCTTTCATAATTCCTAAAATGGTTTAAACTTATTTATTATATCATTTGTTGTAAATTAACCTTATCAATTAAATCATTATATCTTTCTCTTACTACTACTGCAGATATATCTGCAGAATTTGCTATTTCTAGTTGAGTTTTATCATTCTCTTCCTTTGTTTTACATACTGCATATATTATTGATGCTGCAATTGACAATGGATTCTTTCCAACATGAATTTCTTCTTTCATTATTTCTTTCATTATCTTAATTGCTTTATGTTTTGTTTTTTCGTCTAATTTTAGATTATTTGCAATCTTTATAATACACTTTATTGGATCTATTACTGGTATAGGTTTTAGATCAAGTTCAAAAATAAGAAGTCTAGAATATTTTGAAATACTTTTAATTTTCAAATTAGTTATATCGGAAATCTCTTTCAATGTCTTTGGAGTTCCAAATTCTTTACATGCTAAGTATACTGCTGCAGATAATATTCCTTCCGTTGTTCTTCCTTGTACTAATCCTAATGATGAGGCTTTTCTATATAAATAAAAGGATTTTTCTGCTATAGTATTAGATAGTCCTAGTTTGTGTTTTATATTATTTAATTTCGTAAAAGCATACTTTAAGTTTCTATCTTTTGGATTGATGTATCTAGTTCTCTTCTCCAAAATTCTTAATTTATCTATTCTGTTTTGCATATCATTACTAATTCTTTTTCCAATCGCATCTACATTTGATTTTCCAATAGTTGTACAAGATTCGATATTGAATAAGATATTATTATTACTATTATTTTCATTATATTGTAAATTTGTATTTGTTGTTGTATTGGCATGACTAATAACAGTCATCTCCTCTTGAACTCTTGGATGTAAAGGTAATTTTTTTTCTTCAGATAAGACTATACCGCAGATATTACAAATAATTTCGCCTGATTCAGGATCCGAAACTGTTTGAAAGTCATCATTACAAATTGAGCATAATGGAACATCATCATCATTATTATCTATTGTAATATTATTATGACTACTCACAATGTTATTAATATGTATAAGATAATATTTAATACGTTATGAAATTGTTATATTAAAATTAATAAAATTTATTACTTCAATTATCGATATCTTCCTTTTTCTTTTGTACAGGTGGGAATTCACTTGGATGAACATGTGATTTTATATGTTCATAACAAAAATTAAGTGAACAAAGAGAGCATTGATTTGTTGGTTGATTAGGACAATTAGGTATTCCGCAGACTACTAATCCTCCTCTTATAGAATTATCATTTCTCATTCTGTTAGGATCGATAACCTCTCCCATAGAGAAGTAATATTGTGTAATAGATAATAACTTTGACTGAAGTAAAATTCACATATACATCTATCGACTATTTCAGACTATGGTTACACTGTATTTGTATTTTCTTGATAGTCTCAACAATCTATCAAGATATATACAATAGATTAATAAAACTTTAGAATAATATCTCAATCGTTGAAAGTTATATCATTAAAGATACTGTTTTTAATAAGTCTAGTCTATTTTTATTGAGTGCATTTACATAGGTTAAAAATCTTTGATTTATCCTTATTCTATACACTGATTGTGTGATATCCTGTTGCTCCATCTGGGAATGGTTTTCTTAATTCGGAAGTTTGAACTTGTCCTTTTTTGTCTGTAGCTCTTACTACTATTTTATAATTATCTACTCCTTCTTTTGGAATAAATCCTGCAGTCCACAATATCCATGTATATTGAGAAAGAGGTTCTTTGATTTTAGCGGTTTTCCATGTTTCACCACCATCAATGCTAACTTCAACCTTTGAAATCCCTCTGTCTCCTCCAAATGCTATTCCTGCAATTGGTACTCTCCCATTTGATGTGTAAGAAGGAATTTCATCCAAACCTCTGAATCTATGTCTTATTGGAGCTTGACCAGGTATAACTATAGATGATCCAGTATTATATCCAGCAATATTTGTCCATCCGTTTCTTTGCCAGTATCCTTCATACACTTTATCAACTAATTCTATCTCAGTGATCCATTTTGGATTCATCATCCCATATAAGCCTGGTACTATAGCTCTAAGAGGAAATCCATGCTTAGATGTTAATGGAGCTAAATTCATTTCATATGCTAATATTGTCTCATCCATTAGTCCTTTATCTAATGGTATTCCCACATCATAACCATCAGAACATCGAAATACTATATATTTTACACTAGGAGCAATTTTTGCTTTTTCAAGAAAATCTTTGAGTCGTACTCCTTTCCATAATGCAGTACCTGTAAGGTCTCCGCCTATTTTATTACTTATACATTCTAGGGTTACAAATTCTTCAATTGCTGGCATAGATCTTATTTCCTCATAGCTTAATTTTAATGGATTATCAACCATCCCTTTAATCTGCAAATTCCAAGAATTCGCATCTACTTCAGGAACAATGGGATTTATATCTATTCTATAGAAAAGGTATGTTGGTGTTATTTCAGAACCAAGTAATGGTGCAAGTGATGGATCTTTAAATTCAGTTGGTATTGATCCTGATTGTTGTTGTGGTGATCGTGATTGCAATAAACTCGAAATATTAGATTGAATTTGTGGCTGTTCAGTATCTTGTAGTGGTGAAAACAACCGATTTAACCCAAAATATATTATTGGAATGGAAATAATTGATGCAAACAAAAGACGAAGAAAGTCTCTTCTATTATAATTTTTCTCATCTTTAATATTTTCATTAATTGGTTGTGGTTGTTGTTGGTACGACTGTAGTACTTTTTTATTTTTATCTTTTGGTTTTCTCAAGAATAATGGAAGAATTAATCCATATGCTATTTGTGATGGAATCAAAGAAAGAATGACAAGTTGAATTGAAATTGTTTGAGATCCACTTCTAATTTGAATTATTGTTACCAATAAAATAGAAATCGAAATTAAAATTCCATAAGTTATTGTGAAAGAAGATGCAAACTTTAGTATGTATGAGTTTAAATTGAATTTATAAAATAATTTATTTAAAAGAATCCCAAATATGCCAAAGATTATTGTGGTAACTATTATCGATGCTATAAAAGTAGAATATTTAGCCAGTGGACCCAAAGTTTCTATTGCTTGAGATTCAAACTCTCCAGGAGTTAGTGAAAATAATGTTTGTGAAGCTAGTTCTGGCAGAAATAACCCACCAGCAAATACTTTGAGAATTATTGATATAGATATAGATACAAGCCCTACAACAAGTCCTGCCGAGAAAGAAAATAAAAGTAAACTATGTCTCTTTGACACATATTTTATTACAGTATAAATGATTTAAGTTTTCTTTTTTTGTATTTTACAGATAAATTAATTGATTAGAAATAAACGCCATTAACCCAAGTAAAAGTGTTCTGTGTATTATTTGAACTCAAATTATATTTTATTTTTAATTGACGAAACGTTCTCATTATCTATTTTATTTTTTATCAACTTCTTTCATCTTATTTATCATTGACATCATATCTGCCATCTCTTGTTCGTGCATCTTGATATCCTTAGTGGTCATATTCAATTGCATTAGCGCTCCATTAATATTATTATTCTCAATATCCATAATGGCTTCCATTAAATGCATTTTAGCATTATCTAGTGATGAACCAAAAGTCATATTGCTTCCTGGTAACATTGTATTATTATTTTCATTCACTAACTCATTTTCGTATTGAAGAGTAGTTATAGGCTCTTCATTTAAAGCTAATACTTTGAAAGAAACTGAATTTATCAAATTTAATACAAAAACAAAGATTATCAATGATATCATTTGAATATATGTAAATTCTTTTTCTTTCATCATTTAAACAAATTTGAAAATATTATTTAAAGAATACTATTAATTTAAACACGCAATTGCAATACCTAGCTTTAAATTCATAAATAATTTATTTTTTTTAATAATATATGTTATAAACATTAAAATTCAATCATTTGAATACTAAAGTTTTTTAAAAAATGTTATCACAAATATTGATACTTTATTTAGATTATTTGACAGATTCAAAAAGAATTGCATATTTAAATTAAAAGTTAAAAGAACATATTATATTGATTTTACTTTAATAATAGTATGCATGGAAGATCGAATTCATATTTATCCATTCAAACAGCATTTATCAAATTAAGAAAAAATATTATTATTCAGCCAATGTCTGAAGAATTAGATACTAAAGAGACATTAGGGAGAATTCTATATAACAATATTATTTCATCAGGCAATATTCCGAAATATGATTCTTCACACATGGATGGTTTTGCTGTTCTTAATGATGACCTAATAGGAGCTACAAATTTGAAACCAATAACACTGAAAGTATTAGATGATATCAAACTAGGAAATCCTAAAATTAAACCTTTACAATCTGGACAGGCTGCCAGAATCCCTACTGGAGGATATTTACCTAAAAATTCGGATACAGTTGTTCCTATCGAATATGTACAATTTAATTTATTCAATAAATCGGTTAAAATTTTTTCTGAATTTCCCATAGGATCATTTATATCTCCTGCCGGAAAGGATATTTCTAAAAATAAATTATTACTTAAAAAAAGACATTTAATTCGTATACAAGATATAGCTTTGTTAAACTTACTTGGTATTAAAAAACTAAATGTATTTAAAAAACCGAGAGTTGCCATAATTCCTACTGGTAGTGAATTAACTAATAATATAGATGATGTTATTCAATACGGAAAAGTTCTAAATACTAATAGTCAAATTATTTCCTCATTAATAGAAGCAGCTGGAGGAGTTCCTATTGATTTAGGAATAACATCAGATAGTATTAAAGCAGTCAAAAAAAAGATAGAATACGCAATATCTCAAAATGATATTATTGTTACAATAGGTGGATCCTCTGTAGGACATAAAGACCATATTGCAGATTCTATCAATTCTATTGGAAAACCTGGAATTCTCGCAGAGGGTATTAAACTGGATAGAGGAAGAGTGACTAAAATTGCTATATTAAAATCAAAACCTATCATTATATTACCTGGACCTATTCAAGGAGCTGTTAATGCTTGCATTGTATTGGCTATACCACTAATCAGGTCATTAATTGGATTATCTAATAATAACAAAACTACTATCAATGCTCAAATTTCTGATAATTGGAATGCACGAAAGAAATTTCAACATTTTGTAAAAATATTGTATGTCCATTTATCAATTTCAAAAACCAACAACAGGATAAATGCTGAACCAATAATTGGAGAAACCTCAAACATGACAGTTATGACTAGGGCTAATGGTTATGTAATGATACCAGAAAAAATAACAAGTATTGAAAAGGGAAGCGAAATACAAGTAAATTTACTTTCTGGATTTTCTTTTGCATCTAGAAACCCTATAGACTTTATTTGATCAATTATTATAAAAATTCCAATAAAGAGAGAGGAAGCACAGGTATCAAAAACTCCATACGTAAAGGAAGAGGCTGTAGTAAAAAAGGAGGCTTTTACGGACACTAAAGAGGTAACAGAGGATGTCACAACTGAGGAATTAGATACATCAAATGTAGATAAAGAATAGAAATTATTTTTTTTAAACAATAAAAAAGTTTTTCTATATTGGGTTATTTGTTTTGACTGACTGAACTCGAATGATAGATAGAGATCTAATCACACTTCAAAATCTTTAAAATATAATCTAATTCATATTCGTTTATTGTCTATGACCAAATCTTGCTTTTGCTTATGAGATAACTATCCAGATAAGTATAATATAAATTTTGGAAATAATTACTGATAATAAAAAATTACTATAATTGTTTTTATAAAATATACTAAAAATAATTAATTGATTAGATTATTCAATTTATAAATATTTTAATACTGGACAATAGAACCCACATTTGATGGATAAGGGTTCGAGTCCCACTCCCGGCGATAACTCATAGAATTCTTCTAAGAATTTGAATGTTTTATTGTAAGAAATAGAAAACTATATTATTAAAATTTCAATGAATTGCTCTCACTTTGTAAAGTTTATATAATATTATAATGATGAATATCTTGTAATCAATATTTGAAGAGTATAAGATCGTTATTACACGGTTAACTGTTTCAATATAAATGCTAACACACAAGACGTTCAGCATGAAGTTAATTTGTTATTACACATAATTGATTAGTTGAACTTTTGAATCATTGCATTTGATAGAAATAAAATCGACCAATATGCACATATATCTTGTGTTAAATGGCAAGTAGGAATATATTTACAAATTGATTTGAAATCCTAGTTAAA
>Ga0075428_100004205_pt1 | contig 15856 bp, 16 predicted proteins | sample RhiMetdeltSRZDD2_FD_75291 | JGI IMG/M metagenome (GOLD analysis project Ga0075428, IMG submission 75291) | Populus rhizosphere microbial communities from Tennessee, USA - Rhizosphere MetaG P. deltoides SRZDD2 | ecosystem: Host-associated > Plants > Roots > Rhizosphere > Soil | place: USA... | reverse complement strand
CCCTGGGCAATCAACAATTTGGCCGCCGCCGTTTCAGAGTCTGCCTGGACGGTCGCCTTAACGATCTTGTTGGTCGAAGTGTCCTTCGCCTGGTAGCTAAATCGCTTCATGCATTAGCCTCTCATCAGCCTTTCGAATTCGGTCAGGTCAACGGCAAAGTTGCGGGCTTCGTCGTAGGTGACGGTGCCGCTTTGAATTAAGCTAACGAGCGTGCGATCCATGGTTTGCATGCCTTGGTCGGCGCCAGTTTGAATAACGGCGTCCAACTGGTGGGCTTTGCCTTCGCGGATGATATTACGCACAGCCGGGTTGGCCACTAATACCTCGGCCGCGACCACTCGCCCACCACCGATGGCCGGCACGAGGCGCTGCGAACAGATGGCCATGAGGATATTGGACAGCTGTGCGCGGATTTGCGGTTGCTGATGCGGCGGAAACACGTCTATCATACGGTCGATAGACTGCGAGGCGCTGTTGGTGTGTAGGGTTGCAAACACCAGGTGGCCGGTTTCGGCAATAGTAATGGCCGCGCTAATCGTCTCGAGGTCGCGCATCTCGCCGATGAGCACGACGTCGGGGTCTTGGCGCAGGCTGGAACGCAGCGCCGCCGAGAAACTGTAGGTGTCGTAGTGGACTTCGCGTTGTACGACGACAGATTTTTTCGATTTATGGGTAAATTCTATCGGATCCTCGATGGTGATGATATGGTCGGCACGCTCACTGTTGATTTTATCCACCAATGCGGCCAGCGTGGTGGATTTGCCCGACCCTGTCGGCCCAGTGACCAATACGAGCCCGCGGGGATAGTCGGCGAAACTCATAACCACCTGCGGCATGCCCAGTTCGGTAACGGATTTAATTTCATTGGGAATCAGACGCAACGCCGCAGCCAAGTTGCCGCGTTCATGGAAGGCGTTGACGCGGAAGCGACCAAGCGTGCCAAAGGCAAAGCTAAAGTCGAATTCTTTGTCTTTCATCAGTATTTGCTGCTGGTCTTGATCGAGAATGGCGAATATCAAGGCTTCGACATTAGGTTCGTCTAGTGCGCCGTAGCCCGCAATCGGTGCCAAGCTACCATCGACGCGCAACATGGGCGGCAACCCCACCTGCAGGTGAAGGTCGGAGGCACGTTTTTTAACGACTTCCTCTAGCAGTACTTCTATTCGTAGTTCTTGAGCCATACTTCCACCTTCCTTATGCCGTGTCCGACGTGACGCGATTTACTTCTTCGAGCGTTGTCAGGCCTTGCAGCGCCTTGAGATATCCATCTTGTCGCATGGTTATCATCCCCTGTTCAACTGCCTTTTGCTGGATTTCGCGGCTTGTCGCACGAGCCACGATGAGATTTTGGATTTGTTCAGTCACATCCATCACCTCGTACAGGCCAGCTCGCCCGGCATACCCCCGAGGCGTCTGCGGGGAATCGCGCCCCTTGACTAAAGTATAAGCGTTTTGCCCCGCCAGAGGCAAGTCTTTGTAGCCTAAATCTTCGGAAACACGCAATACATCGGCTGGCGTCTTGGGCAGTAGATGGCCGATAGTCGCCACAATATTTTGCGTCTCGATAGGCGACGACTGATACGCGTCACGTTTGGGCGACACGCGGCGCACCAAACGCTGGCCAATGATCGTATTCACCGTACTGGCTATCAAAAATGGTTCGATACCCATATCCAGCAAGCGCGGCAACACGCCCGCCGCTGAGTTGGTGTGCAGTGTACTAAACACCAGGTGTCCAGTCAGTGCCGCCTGCACCGCCAAATTGGCCGTTTCGCTGTCGCGAATCTCACCCACCATCACCACATTAGGATCCTGGCGCAAAATCGAACGCAATCCACTGGCGAACGTCAGCCCCACATCCGCATTCACCTGTATCTGATTGACGCCGTCCATTTTGTACTCCACCGGGTCTTCCAGTGTGACAATATTAATGCTGTCGTCTTTGATTTCTTTAATAAGCGCATACAGGCTAGTCGACTTCCCCGATCCCGTTGGCCCAGAGGTCAGCACCATGCCATTTGGTTTGCGAATCCCCTTGCGTATCGCCCGTAGCGCGCGGCCTGCATACCCCATTTGTTCAATGTCGAAACTATAGCCCGATTTGTCCAGCAAGCGAATTACCACTTGTTCGCCCCACACCACCGGGCTAATGGCAATACGCAGGTCGACTTCTTTGGCGGCGACTTTTACCGTAAATTGGCCGTCTTGGGGGATGCGGTGTTCGTCGATTTTCAGGTTGGACAAGATTTTTATACGACTCACAAGCGCCGGCTCGATGCTTTTTGGTAGTTGCATAATCTCGCGCAGCACGCCGTCTACCCGACAGCGAATTTTTAGCGCTTTTTCCAGCGGCTCGATGTGAATATCGCTAGCGCGGGTTTTAACTGCATATTCCAAAATAGTACTAAGCGCCCGACTAATCGGCGAATCTTGCACGATTGTCTTGATGTCGCTTTCGCCAGCAGTTTTGGCCTCTTCTTGCGACACGCGAGCCGCCTCGCCCACACTCGACAGGTCGGCGCGGTATTGTTCCAATACGTGACGCACACCAGCCTCGGACGCCATGAATACTTTGATAGGTCGCTGAATACGGTTCGCCAAATAATCCACCGCCTGTACGTTATTGGCATCTATCATGGCCACGGCCAAGCGGTTTTGCACCTCAGCTAGCGGCACCGCCATAAAGCGCTCAGAGATATCCTCGGGCAACAGCGCTAATACATCCGGGTCGATGACACTGTTGCTGAGATTCACATACGGCACACCCGACACCTGGGCGATGGCGTGCGTCAAAAGCTCATCATCGACAATTCCCTGCTCGGTCAAAACTGCCAGCAGCGGTTTGTTGGTTTTCGCTGCATCATCCTGAGCCGCCCGCAATATATCAGTAGTCACAAGCCCCTCCTCAGAGAGAAGGGTGATGAGTTTTTCTTGAATGTCGTTTGTCAGCAGCGCCATAATTTTGCGCCCTATCGCCCAGGCGGCAAGCCTTGTGCCTGGCCTATTATCACCTCAACTGTAGGGTTAATGGCATTTGAATTGAAAACGGTCGGATCCGGCTGAACAACCTCTGTCGTGATGCGCTCGGCAGTCTTCACCTTCACCGTGCCTGCTTTTACATCACCTATAACCGCCTTGGCCACAAAATACGCCACGAGAACACTGAGTGAGGCGATTAGGATAATCATTGCTATATCGGATTTCTTCATGGCTTTACCGTCTTATCTTTTAATTCAACTGTTCGTGCCGGCTGATAAAATGCATGGCCATTCACTGTCATTACCAAACGCGCACCTTGAGTTTCGACGGTCATGGTCGTAATATCGATGGCACGAATGGAGCGCTCTAGCTTTTGGAGAAGTGTTTTGAGAACACCTGCATTATTCACGCTCGTACTAACCGAGAAGCGGAAGGTAATTTGCGATTGCGTCGCACTGGCGGCTGCCGTGGCAGATGCGTCTTGAACATTACTATTCGCCACAGATTCTACGCCTGCGACAGGGTCAACATTCAACGCCTCAATGCTCAGTGCGGGGTCATTAAGAAACTTTTCTTGCAACGACGATCCAAGCGCCGAAGAGTTCGCATCGAATGGCAGCGCATCTAATACTACCTGAATTGGCTGGTCTTCACCCGGCCTCATGGAGGATTTCAGCGCTTCGTTGGTATTCAATACGCGTACTTCGTTTTTCAAATCGGCGACCACCTTGTTGTTGTCCACCAATATTGAAGCCGTCTTCGACTTCTCTGCCAATACTTTTTCGTTAAATAATGCTTTTTGCACAAGGAAAAGCGAAGCCACAATAGCGATACCAACCACTACTGAGACGGCAGCCACCCATAGAAACATCAGCCGGCTGGCGTTTGCTATCTGCTGGCGTTTTCTGATTGCGGTTTGTTGCGATGCGGCCATATTAATTTCCCCCCGATGTATCACTGGCTTTTTGTGTGAAGAGACTTTGCGGCACACCCAGGAAAGAATCGGTTACGTTCGTCTTTTCAGGTGCGACAATGGCGGCATTTTGCGAGGTTCGCGCAAACAGTTGCTGCGGATAAGTAAATGACAGACTAAACCTCAACACCTTGGCGCCAGCCGCATCCTGGCCATAGCTGCGCTCGCTATCACTCATGGCCGTCGCCAGCGGAACTGACTGCTTTTGGTCGTTTTCGGTGTATTCAAATTTGGTCGCATTAATAGTCTTTTTAAATACCTCAAGGGCGGGATAGCCATTGGCCGCTTGCCCCTCCAGCTGAATGGTCGATGTAGCGGTATCCAGAGAAAGTTTCGTAACAGCAATCGCATTTGGTGCCGACGGGTTGATGGTCGTCAGGATGTCGAACATACGCGAATCGATATGCTTGCTATTGTGCATGTCCGTCAGTTTACTCAGTTGATTTTGGATTGTCAGCGTCTTTGAAATATCTTCCACCTGGGATAATTTGTCGCTCTCGGTCTTGATAGTATTGTCGCTCAGCACTCCGCGCGCCGTTTGGACAGCGAAAACCCAAAATGCCAACAGTACCACCACGCCTGCAGCCACTATCCCCACCAATATTGCGACGGATATAACGCTTGTCCGAGCACGCTGGGCTTTTATAAGCTCTTGTTTGACATTGGGAACAAGGTTAATTTCAATCATCGCTTGTTACTCCTCTGCGCCAGCCCCACCACTGTCGCGAATTCGGTCATGATACCCGCCAGTTGCTGTTGGTCGGCCTGCGAGACACGAACTTTTTGCCACGGATTCGCCTGCACTGAATTCACGCCCGTTTTTGCGGTCACATATTCACCAAATTTAGGAATAATACTGGCGTAGCCGGCTAGTAGGATGCCGCCAACAGGCGTATTGGGGTAGCGCGTCTGGAAAAACTTTATAGATTTGGTCAGTTCACCAACGAAACCCTCCAGGACACTCTCGACTGCATGGTACACTTGACCCTCGAGGCGGTCGGGTGCCAAGCCAAACTTCAAAATAAACTGCCGGGCTTGGTCTTCCTGGACGTTTAGATTCTGCACCGCAGCCTTCACCAACGAATACAAACCAGTTGGGATAGTGCGCACCAATCGCGGCGAATCGTTGTAGGTAATGACCAAATTGGTCGATAGCTCGCCAACATCGATAATCAAGCGAGCATCCGCAATACCCGCGGGCAAAAGCGAGCGAATCATAGCAATGGGATCGGGCTCGGCGGCAATGACATTGAAACCCAAACTCTCGACAAATTCCAGGCGCTCTTCGGCGTAACTATTAGCCGTACTCGCTAGCAGCACCTCTTGCTGCTGCGGGTTGTGCGCCGACTGCCCTAGCAACACCCAGTCAACCTTGGCTTCGTCTATAGCCATAGGAATGTATTGGTCTATCTGGTATTTAATAGTACTGCGCAATTCAGCCTCGGGCATCATAGGCACATCTATCACTGTGGTAAAGGTTTTCTGCGCCGGCAAACCAATCGCGACATTTTTGGTTTTAATGCCGCTTTGCCCCACGGCCGTCATAATCACCTCGCCCAGGCGGCGCTCCGACTCCTTCGAATTCGCGCTGGTTGTTTTTATATCTACCGCCGCATAGCCGTAATGCACCAGCGACCAGTTATCCTGGCCACTATGCGCAAGCTGAACAACACGCACTGCATTGGTGCCTATGTCTAGTGCAAAGAAGTCGCCCACGCCTTTTAGTAGTCCCATATTGGTTTCCATTATACATAAGCAGGTTCGCATCTGGCAAGGGCTTTGCCTAGAAACGTGGTGGTAATTCTTGCGAATAGACCGTTTGCGCCTTGCTCCCACCTTGTGCCTGCAGGCTTGCCCACAAAAATGCATCCGGCCGCAAGTTAAAACGCTCGGCAGGATCGCCAGATTGCGCATCGGTACCCGAGCCAGCTGTACGATTCAAAATCAATCTACCCGTCACAACCGGCCCGTTGACCTCTAATAACCCGCCGCACTTGCCAGAAGTTAGCGTACCCGGAAAATTACTACACGTATTGATGATGCCGCCATCGGCCACCAGCCACGCGTCCACCTGCGCTACATTTTCTTGAATATGAATGTCTTTCGCAATAATAACCACCTGGGGGATATCGCGAATCGTTGCTAACGCGCCATCGGTATAACGAATATTATCCGCAATTGTCACCGTCCCTGCCGCCCGAATCACAACCGATTTGCCCTTTGGAATATCACTACCGGTAATTGTCAGGTTGCCCGCTGCCTTATACACCACGACCGGCGTGCCCGTATCAAACGTCAGTGCCGCTAAATTCACACTTCCGCTCGTTGCCTGTGTATTTTGAATTCCGTCAAAAAACGCCGCTATCCCGGTGAGGGGTCGGAAACCACCGGCTGCCGTGAAGCTTCCAAAAGAATCCAGCCCTGCATTGTCTTGATTGGCGAAGGTAAATTTACTCCACGCACTCTGTTCATTGGACGACTGGCCAACCAAGCCGGCGCCAGATGCCAGTCCATCGTTGACACCCACCGAAAAGACACCATATTCCACCCAGCTACCAAAGGTATTGCCAGATTTCACCGTCCGGCCAGCCTCTATCTTGCCGCGAACCGCAAGGTCGTCGCCCCACACCTGCACCTTGGGCTTCTTGCCTACCACCGTACAAATAGGCTTCGAGTGCGCCCACGAAGCATCGTCATTCGACCGTGGCTGTACCGACAACGCAAAACACACTCGCGCCCCCACCGGCAAATCCCCGACATTAATACCGCTTTTTGACGGCTGCAAATTGGGCGATGGCGACCCTAAATTAAACACACCTGTACCGTTTTCAACTTTCGTACAATCCGCATCGGCACTGTCAAAATAGCTGCCCGCGGGCGCGCCGCCGCCAGACTGACACGGCGCCGTACCAGAAACGGTCGGCCCCTCATCTTCATGCGGCGCCTTCTTCCCGGGCTGAACGATAATCTGCGTAATCTCCCACTGCGTCGGCAAACTATTCACCTCACCCACTGTATCCACGCTAGAACTTACCGACACGGAGCTGCCCACTTCCACCTGCGACGGCGACACACTATCCACATGCGGCGTCAACGTGTACTTTTTCAACACCTCCGGCAATTGTTGTGGAAAACCGATTGGGTTGGCGCAGCGACGCAGCAGCCGGTAGATAATATTGTTGTTAAAATCACGTATCAGGATGCCGGCTTCGTTTTTATCCTCTTCGTAAAATGCATCGTCGTTGGTAGTGGCGTCGTTACCAAAGCCTTCATCCGTACCCTGCCAGTAACTGTTAATAGTGGCGCTAATATTTCCGCCCCACGTTATCTTGCCCGCAGTATCAAGTGCCCGCAAGCGGTCGCGCAAATCCAGCCACTGCGTATTGCTCACAGCCCTGCCCACGCCAGGTGCATTACCGGCCATCATAGTATTGAATATAAACGCCGCACCAGTAGTTTTTTGCGCATTTCCGCTATCATAGGCCGCGCGCAACAGGTTATACAGCTGGTCGGCATTATTCACGCTCGACGACGGAATGGCTTGCCCACCGCTAATGACTGGCAGCACATAGTCGCCGCCGGTGTCCAAAACGTTACTGAAATAACCCCTGTAACAAGCCCGTGCCAAAACAGTTCCCGGATAACACCCGGCAGCACTCGCAATTTCGCCACCCAAGGCCGTCAAACTACCAGATACAACGACCGCAAGCGCCAGCCAATAGCGAAGCCTCCCGCGCACTACCGACTCCCCGCCTCAAGCTGCGCTATCACCTCAGAATAGTACTGCTTGTCTTGTTTGGCTATAGGATTCGTGGCTGGGTCAACCAAATCGCGTGCTTTTTTGTAAAACTCCAACGCATTGCCAGTATCAGCCTTCGCCAGATAAATCTGGCCAACAAACGCCGCACTATCAGATGTAGGCCGCGCATCGTACGCTGCCTTCGCCGCCACCAAAGCCCCGTCCAAATCTTTGTTATTGAAAAGCAGGGTCGCCTTGCGCGAATAAAACACGTACTTTTCGTACGAAGTACCAGCACTATTTATTGCTTCATCGAGATACTTCACTCCCCCGCTCACATCACCCTCAAATGCACGCTTATCAGCATCATCGGCACGCTTTTCAATTGCCCGCCTAGCCTCCATTGATGTCGTTGAGTCCGCTGGCGCAGCTGGTTTTTGTTGCGTCATCCACCACCACACAGCCGCACCCAGCAGCCCAATAACCACTAAAATCGCGCCCCCGATAACAATCCACCGCCGCGAAATCGTTACTGCCATGTTAGTAGCCCAGCCTATGCTTATACATTACCGTTATAGTAGCACACGCAGCAAAGCCGATGCAAACACCACATCTTCCTTCGCCTCTGTTTTTTTGGTAAAATACCTAAGACACTTCAACAAGAAAGACTACATATGAGCCTATCCATCGGCATCGTCGGCCTCCCCAACGTCGGCAAATCAACCCTATTCAACGCCCTGACCAACAACGACATTTTGGCCGCCAACTATCCGTTTGCAACCATCGAGCCCAACACCGGCATTGTGCCCGTGCCAGACGAACGGCTGGAAAAGCTCGCCGCCATATACGGCAGCCAAAAACTCCTTCCAGCCACCGTTACCTTTGTAGATATCGCCGGGCTAGTAGCCGGTGCCAGCAAAGGCGAAGGCCTAGGCAACAAATTCCTGGCCAACATTCGCCAGTGCGACGCCATCGTACACATTGTGCGTGCCTTTGAAAATAACGACATTGTGCATGTAGCCGACCGCGTCCACCCCGGTGACGACATCGAAATTATCAATACCGAACTGATATTGGCCGACCTGGAAACGATAGAAAACCGCCTACCCAAACTCGTCAAAGAGTCGAAAGCCAAGCCCGCGCTTCGGCCAACCATTGAATACTTGGAATCGCTAAAGCAAACACTGCAGGCGGGCACCGCGCTTTCCGCCCTGCCCTCGCTGGACTCCGACGCCATTGGCGACCTGCACCTGCTGACCGCCAAACCAGTCATCTACGCCTTTAACGTCGACGAAGAAACGCTGGCAAATGAGGAAAAACAAGCGACGTTACGTGCCTTAGTCGCACCGCAGTCAGCCGTTTTTGTGTGCGCCAAACTAGAGGAAGAACTAAAAGGCCTCAATACATCCGACGCCGAAGAATTACTAGAAAGCTACGGCGTGCATGAAACTGGCCTCACGCAGCTGATTCGCGCCGCCTACAATATATTAGGCTTGCAAAGCTACCTGACCGCTGGGCCAAAAGAAGTCCGCGCCTGGACCATCAAAAAAGGCGCCACCGCCCCCCAAGCCGCCGGTGTCATCCATACCGATTTTGAACGCGGCTTCATTGCTGCGCAGGTGGTCGACTACAACGACCTAGTAGAGGTCGGCTCAGAAGCAGCCGCCAAAAGCGCCGGCAAAATGCGCACCGAAGGCAAAGAGTATATTATGCGGCCGGATGATGTGGTGGAGTTCAGGTTTAACGTTTAGTAGCTGACGACATTGTCTGCAGTAATGAAAGAAGGCGTGAGTGGAAAAAGGAGACTCACATAACGAGGCACTTTCTTTAGGCCAGCAGCTACATCAATCGCATCCTTACTATATGAAAGTTTGCGGTCATTATCACGTTTTATAATCTCATCCGTCGTCGAATCATCCAATAAACGTAAGCCCTCGTCAATATGAGGCGCACCCGTAGCCTCTATGACATCCATGGCGATCAATGGCCCAATATCGCCTTGTTGGATACGTCGACGAAGCTCTAAGGCAAGTTGCTGATTTCGAACACCGGACATACCTGCCTGTATCTTATCTGGATCGAGATAAGCTACACCCGATTGCAAATTTTTACTAGAAAAACCTGCTACTAATTCGCTATTAACTTTTAGGTATGCTTCCTTATTACCTTGCCTACTCACCAAATCACATACCCATGATCGCGTAAAGTCCGTTGTTGGCGCGAACGCCAGGGTATGCCTGCCATCATCACCCGTAGTCCTGTTCGCAGCTGCCGTATTCACTCTTTCAACGCACACTTCATCGTTCACGTCATAGCCATTTTCGACAACCTCTCTGACAACCCGAGCGCTCCGACCATTACCATCCGCGTGATCGTGCGCCAACACAATACCGAGCGCCAACACCTTAGCACGTACAGTACTCGAATCCGCCCCTTGAGCCCTTAGGAGCGCATGGCTCAAAAGTTCACGGCGACTTTCCGGGGGCAGAAAGACATAACCAACCACCTCTTTGCCGTCCACCATGCTGGCAGCTACAGAAGTAATCTCGTTATGATCAGGTCGATCAACCTTTCCAACAACCATTGCATTTATGAAATCCAGCCCCTGCAAGACATCGTCCACCGAAGCATCCTTTAATAACACCCTACACGCTTCTGGAGTGCCTACATCAATATGGAGGCGGCTAGTAACAGCATCCAATTCTCCCGCAAATCCTGAAGGCCGTTTGGGCGTATCGTCGATTTTTTCTATTTGTATCATATTCTCTTTTTATTTTAATTGCGCCGTGCTGTCTGGCGTGATTGTATTTTTATAATATCATAATTTCGATGCATACATTCCGACAATACCAAATAACTGGCTCCAGTTTCTTTTTGAGTCTTAATGGTGTACACTATATTTTACCGCTAGCTCAAGTCTATAGAGGAGGTGAGGACTATGGGAGGCTCGGAAGACATCTTCGACGACTGCGAGGCCGACTGCGAACACTGCAAGGCCGTCGACAAGAGTCGAAAAAAGTAGTGAGCGGTCGCCTAATGCAGTACCGGTGCATATCCGGTACTGCATTAGGCATATTTAATTTGCGACCTTCAAAAGATAAAACCGCTCCTGATTCCCCTTCGCCCCATGTACATCGCTGTCGCGCTTGTCGGCCACGACGAAATAGCGCTTTGCCCACGTTTCAAAATCTCGTAAAATCTGCCGGCGCACTGCGTCGTTTTTTATAATACCTTTGTTCGTTTGATCTTTGCCCGCTTCAAACTGCGGCTTTAGCATAGCGGCGATTTGCGTGCCTGGCCCGCTGAGATTTTCGGCCAAATGCGGCAATATCTCGCGCAAACTAATAAATGATACGTCTATCACAATAATATCCGGCTTCACCTTGGGCAAATAAAAATCCCGAATATCCGTTTTTTCGTGCAGTTCAATCTTGTGGTTGCGGCGTAAACTCGGATGCAGTTGGTCGGTGCCGACATCTACCGCGAATACTTTTTTTGCACCGCGGCGCAGCGCATAGTCGGTAAACCCACCGGTGCTACTGCCCACATCCAGCACAATCTTGTCGCGAAAATCCAAATGTAACAACTCGGCCACACTCGCCAGTTTCAACCCCGCTCGACTGACATATTGGTCGTCGGCATGCACTTTTAACACGGCATCTTCGCGCACGAACTGCCCTGGCTTGGCGGCCGCCCGCCCGTCCACCGTCACTTTGCCCAGCCGCACCCAGCTTTCCGCCTGCGAACGGCTGGTCACCAGGCCGCGCCGGGTCAGCTCAACATCTAATCTATTTTTCGTCATGGATACATAATTCTTTCTATTTCGCGCGTCGCAGCAGCGATGGCGCCATACGATTGACCTTTGGTCATAATTGTCATAATATACGTGCCGCGCGGGTGCTGCACAATGGCCGTGTCGTGCACATAATCCCACAAAAAGCCAACTTTGTCGTGCACCACACCCTTGCTGCCGGTGGGAATGCCGTACCTGTACGGGTGCCGCCCTAGCGAATCCAGCAAGCGAGCACGATGCGCACCACCTACCAGTGTACCACTGTTCAGCCCCGTCATGAATCTACTTAGGTCGCTCGCCGTGGTCTGGTTAGCCGAACCCGTCGTAAACGAGGTGCCGCCGCTAAACCCGCGCGCATGAATAAAATCATTAATATACTGCCGGCCAAATTGCGCAATCCACGACTCGGCGCACGGGTTGGTCGAGGCCACCGTCATGCGTTCGAAACACCCAGCCACCGTGGTGTCCAGCATCGGATCTTCCCAATGAATCTCGCCCTTGTCCATCTTGTCGAACAATACCAGCGCCACATACAATTTGTACGTGCTGCCACTGGGGATACTCTCGTCTGCCCGTGCCGACGCCGACCAGCCAGCGCCATCCAGTTGCTGAATCCTGATGTGCATATTTTTTGTTCGCGCTAAAAAGTCGGCATATGCTTGCAACCCCTGCTGAGTCGCCGAATAACCCGTGCTATACAACACCGTCGGCGCCGTTGCGACCATACGTGCCGTCAATTGCGTCTCGCCACCCTCCATCGTCGCCTTTTTCAGCGCCGCCACCAGCTCATCGCCAGCTACCGACCGACCCTCGGTACCGATTGTCCGACCCACCTCTTGACCATCGCGAATATCCACGTTTGTCGTGCCCGCATCTACCTTCAGCTTGTCGTTAACCGTCGCCACATAGGCTACCACCTTGCCGTCGTCAATGCTCAACACTAGCTCGCCCGTAGGCGTTTCGGCAATCACCAGCCACGAGGCAATCGTCGCGGAATCGGGTGTAAAAGTGTGGTTATCCGGCCCCGTAATCGTAATCTTGCGGCCAATCGCCGTCTCGGCCTGCGCACGAACCGCCGCTATGTCGCTACTGGTACGCGCCGCGACTATTTTTTTGGCGCTCATCGTCAACTCACTCGTACCAATGGCAAACTGGGCATTACCCAGGAACGTCACAATCGCCTGCGAACTCACCTCGTACCCCAGCTTCGCCGGCGTCGCCACTAGCTTGCCATCCGTAATTGCGAGGCCGGCATTTTCCGACCCGTGCGATAGCTGCTTCGCCAACGCCTCGCTCGCTTCCTTCAACTTGTCAGTGGCAAAATACACGTCAATCGCCCGCACATCAGTCAACTTCAGTGCAATCGTCCCCGGAATGAGCCGCTGCCACAGCGGATATTCCGTTAGCCGACCCGTAATCACATCTACATTGGCGCTCGCCCCCAGATTACTCAGCGGCACCGTTGCCGATTTGTCGCCAGCCCGCAGCGTTACCTTCGCCGCTTCAAAATACGTTTGCACCTTGCCCGCCAACTGCGTGTGCGTTTGAAACGCCACCCATTGGCCATTCAAACGCGTCAATGGCAGCGCGACGCCAGATGGATACAAAAGTTGCACAGCAATCACGAAAACTGCTACCGCGCCAACGGCAATAAAAACCCCCCGTTTGTGGCGAGCAAACCAACCGCTCAGGTGGTCACGTACATGCCATGTTGCCATGACCCTATTTTAGCACTAGCGGTTACTTTTTGCGTTCGCGATATTCGCCAGTTGCCGTATCAACAGATATAATGTCGCCGGTTTTAATGAATGACGGTACTTTAACCACTAGCCCCGTTTCCAGCGTGGCGTCTTTGAGCACACTACTAGTCGTGTCACCCTTCACCACGTCTTCGGCGTACGTTACTTCCAGGTATAAATTCTTCGGCAATTCGACGTTAATCACTTTGTCGCCAAAAAATTGCAAGTTCAAGCTATCGCCTTCCTTCAGATAACTGGCGGCAGTGTCGACAATATCTGCCCGCAGTTCGAACTGTTCAAACGTTTCCGGATCCATGAAAAAGAATTGTTCGCCGTCGCTGTACAAATATTGCACCGTTTTGTTGTTCACTTCAGCTGGCTCAATCTTGTCCTGGCCTTTGAACGTTCTGGGAATTACGCTGCCATCAATCAAGTTTTTCAGCTTCACATTCACGATACTGCCACCACGTCCCATGACTTTTTGGCCGTATTCAATCACGCGGTATGGCTTGCCGTCAATCTGGCACACCACACCCTTTTTCAAATCTGTTGGTTGGTACATGCTGTCTCCTAGAGTTTACTTTAGAAATGCTACGCAGCGCACATACGTTTATGCGCTGCAAAGTTCTCTAAATATTAGTTAGAAATCACAAATGGCATCAAGGCCAAGTGGCGGGCGCGTTTGATAGCGACTGCCAGCTGACGCTGTTGCTTGGCACTCAGATCAGTCTTGGAAATAGGCTCAATCTGCCCGTAAATGTTGATGAAACGCTGCAACGTTTTGACATCTTTGTAGTCAAAATACGCTGGCGTGTCTTTCTTGAATCGTTTGGTAAAAACCATATTTTCTCCTTGTTTCTAGAATGGAATCTCGCTTAAATCAATGGGTTTGTCGTCGATGTCTTCAATCACCACATCTTCCGACTTTTTGGCAGGAGCGCTGTTGCCGCCGCCTTGGTAGTTTGATGCACCTCCAGCTTCGCCGCTCGGGCCGTCTAGGAAGGTCACATCGGTCGCAACAACTTCTACCTTGCTGCGTTTTTTGCCGGTTTCTTTGTCGTCCCAGCTGTCTTGGCGCAAACGTCCCTGCACCAGGCAGCGACGACCCTTAGACAAGTACTGACTAACCAGTTCGCCCAGTTTTTCCCAGGCAGTCACGTCAAAGAAATCAGCCGCGTCTTCTTGGCCGCCGCGATCAACCGCCAGGCTAAAGCTGGTAATTGTTTTACCAGTTGATGTGGTACGTACTTCTGGGTCGCGCGTTAGGCGCCCCATCAAAATAACTTGGTTGATGCTTTTGGCCATAATCCCCTACTCCTCTTCTTTTGCGCTCTCACGAGACGCGTTGCGTGTTTTTGCTTCTTCCAGCGCCTTGCGGCCCTTTTCGTCTACCTTTACCAACAAGTAACGCAGTACTTCGTCGGTAATATTCAGCGTGTTGCTGATTTTCAACGGTGCGTCAGCTGGAAGCTTCACGTCCATGTACACGTACACGGCGAAATCTTCGCGCCGAATGGCATACGCCAAACGTTTCTTACCCCAATTGTCTTCGCGGATGATTTCACCACCAGCGTTTTTGATAATGTTGCGGACTTTCGTCAGCGGTGTTTCCAAATCTGTCTCAAGATCCGGGTGAATCAGAACGGTCAGTTCGTATTCTTTCATAGATTTCCTCCTCTGGAATCCGTTTGGATGCTTATTTCAAAGAATAAGCCGAGTTGATAACCCTTTGATTGTAGCAAATTTTACTCATAAATACCAGGGGTTGATACTGAACTCGCACCTGGACTAGGCCTCCGCGCTAGAGGCAAGGTCGTCCACGCTATTTATCAGCACTTCACGTGGGCGGGCGCCATCGGCCGGGCCTATCACGCCCTGTTCTTCCATCTCCTCGATGATACGTGCCGCGCGGGCGTAGCCAACGCGCAGACGACGCTGCAACAGGCTGGTGCTGGCTTTGCGGCTTTCTATCACTACGCGCAGCGCGTCTTTGTACATATCGTCACCACCGGCGTTATCGTAATCCATTACCACCCCGCCCTTGCCGTTCAATTGCACAGGCTGGCTGACGATTTCGTCGTTGTACTGCGGCGCAGATTGCATGCGCAAATGGTCGGTAATCTTTATAACTTCTTCGTCCATCACCCAGGCACCCTGGATACGCTTCGGCTTACTCATACTGGGCGTCAGTATCAGCATGTCACCCTGCCCTAGCAACTTTTCGGCACCCACTTGATCTAGAATCGTGCGGCTATCTACCTGGCTGGCCACCGTAAAGGCAATTCGCGCCGGCACGTTGGCCTTTATCAGCCCCGTAATCACATCCACGCTTGGGCGCTGCGTCGCTAGCACCAGGTGAATCCCCACAGCGCGGGCTTTTTGCGCCAAGCGCACTATCAGGGCTTCCACGTCGCGCGCCGCCACCATCATCAGGTCGGCCAACTCGTCGATAACTATCACGATGTATGGCATAGCGCCTTCGTCGACGCGCTGCTGGTTGCCATCATCATCCGCCACCGACAGTTTTTTATTGCCAGACTGAATTTTTTGGTTGTAGCTTTTAATATCGCGAATTTTCTCTTCGGCCAGCAATTTGTAGCGCCGCTCCATTTCGTTGACTGCCCATTTTAGCG
>Ga0075428_100004204_pt1 | contig 15860 bp, 13 predicted proteins | sample RhiMetdeltSRZDD2_FD_75291 | JGI IMG/M metagenome (GOLD analysis project Ga0075428, IMG submission 75291) | Populus rhizosphere microbial communities from Tennessee, USA - Rhizosphere MetaG P. deltoides SRZDD2 | ecosystem: Host-associated > Plants > Roots > Rhizosphere > Soil | place: USA... | reverse complement strand
AGCTCGTGGTCGGGCATCCTCGCGATGAGATGAGGCTTGGCCTCGACGGCCACGCCGCGCGCGGAGAGGGTGTCGAAGGCGGCCTGGAGGTCGTCGACCTTGTAATAGAGGACGCCGCCCCGCCCCGCCTGCTCCCTGGCGGGGAGGTCCAGCATCAGCCGGACGCCACCGCAGTCGAAGAAGCCCAGGCCCGGCGGCGCCTGGAACAGGAACTTCATCCCCAGCACGTCGCGATAGAAGGCGACCGCGCGGTCGATGTCGGTCACCGGGATCGCGATCTGCCCGATCTTCGACAGCCCGAAGGCGCTGCTCATGGTCGTGGCTCCTCGAGGCGCAGGAAGAGCAGGAGGGGGAGGCCCGCGGACACGCCCACGAGCACGGTGGCCAGCGCCGGCGCCCAGGCCCGCGTCAAGCCCCGCCGTCTGCGCTCGTCCCAGATCCACGCCAGCAGCACGACTGCCGAGACGATCACGTCCAGGCCGAAGAAGCCGCTGATCCGGTTGGCGAACAGCTCGCTCACGAAGAGGGCCGGATCCACGCCGTGGGCCATGACCCAGGGCACGAGCTGCGAGAGCGGCAGGACGCACCCCAGGACGAACAAAGCCAGATAGAGCGTCTTCATGGATGAAACCTTACTCGTCCCGCGCATCTTCCGCCAGAGCGCGCTGGCATGCTTCAGGGAGGAGAGTCGCGCACGAAGAGGCCGCGGAGCCAGTCCCGGATGACCCCGATCTCCTCCGGCGAGACCTCGTGGCCGATGGGGAACTCGCGCCACTCCGCCGGGCGCTGGGGGCTCGCGTAAGTCCGGTACGCCTGCCGTCCGCGGCCGACGGCCACCAGCGGATCGAGTGTCCCGTGACAGGACAGGATCGGCGTCGTCCGGTTGGCGCCGCTGGCCTCGGCCTCGCGCGTCTCCGCCAGGACCTCGTAGCCGCTCAAGACCATGATCCCGAGGAGCGGCCTGGGATAGCGGGCTCCCACGAACAGCGCCATCGCTGCGCCCTGACTGAAGCCGGCCAGGACAATGCGCGTCGAGGGGACGCCGCGCCGCTCCTCCCGCTGGACAAGGGCCTCGATGAGGCGTGCCGAGCGCCGGACGTCCTCGGTCCGCTCTCCCGCGCCGGGCCCGCCCAGGGAGAGGATGTCGTACCAGGCGGGCATGACCATGCCGCCGTTGATCGTCACGGGACGCGCGGGCGCGTTGGGGAAGACGAAGCGGACGTCGGGTAGCCCGAGGAGCGGCACGATGGGCTCGAAGTCATGGCCGTCCGCTCCCAGGCCGTGGAGCCAGATCACCGATCCACGCGCCTCGGCGGCGGGCTCGACCTCGACGCAGGAGAGCGGGTCGGCCGCCGCGCGCTCCTCGCTCATGCGGGCAACGACACGTCCCGCATCGCCTCGTACACGCCGTTCGCGTCGGGCAGCGGCGGCCAGGCCAGGATCCCCAGGGCGTCGTCCACGTAGGCCGGCGTGCGCATCCCGATCAGGACCGAGCTGACGCCGGGCGTGCTGGCGGCTACCCACAGCGCCTTCCGCGACAGGCTCTCCGCGCGGCGCTCCGGCGGCAGCAGCGGGTCGAGGCCGGCCGAAACCGTCTGGGCGATCGCGCGGCTGTGCGCGGAGGCGCGCGCGCGGATCGCGGCCAGCGCCTTGCGCATCTCCGGCACGTACCGGTTCCGCCACTCCCTCCACCGGTCGGCGATGGGACCGGTGAGGGCCTGGTCCAGGGCCTGGATCGCCTGCCCCAGGCGCGGGAGGATGCGGTACGTCTCGGTCTGGTCCCACTGCTCGAGGCCGCGGACGTGCGCCTCCGCCCCCTTGAGGTCCGTGCTCCAGCGGAAGAACTGTTGCGGAGGCACGGCACCCTCCGGGACCTGCAGCCGCGCCGCGATGTCCCGGCGGAACTCCGCCTCCAGCGAGGCGAGCGCGGCCAGGCGATCGTCGAGGGATCCTTCGGCCGGCTCCGCCTCCGGCACGTCGGCCAGGCGCACCATGCCCTCGCCGGCCATGGCGTTGAGCGGCCGGTTCACAAGGACGCCGATGCCGTGGGCGGTGGCCGAGGCCAGGACCGTCTGGTCGAGGGCGGCGCCGTTGTTCCGCTCGAGCGCGGCCCCGGATTCAAACAGGTTCATGGGGAGCTGCAGGACGCGGAAGCGGTGATCCTCGCCGCCGGCCTGGCGCGCCGCCTCCAGCATCTGCGTCAGCGACGTCGTCTCCGGGTCGTCCACCGGCCGCGTGCAGGTGTTCGAGGAGACGCCGTACCACCGGATGCGGCCGGCCTCCGCCGCGCCCTCGAGGAAGGTGAAGGCCTCGCCCAGCCGGCGGTAGAACTCCTCGCGCCTCTTGGGCAGCGTCCCGTGGCTGCGCTCGTGGGCGTCGGAGAGGTAGTACTCGGGGTTGTGCAGCAGACAGACGTCCAGGGTCTCCAGTCCCAGCCGCTCGAGCGACCGCGCGAGCTGGTCCTCCAGGAACTCCGGATGGAGGCAGTGCCACACGCCCTCGCCGTACTTGACCATCTCGGGGAAGGCCTTGCCCGCCGCCTCCCGCTCCATCGCCCGCTCCAGGTTCTGTCCCTGGACGTAGCCGATCTTGGACACGATCACGACGTCTTCGCGCCGGACCTGGCCGGATGTGGACAGCTCCGCCAGGACCTCGCCCACCAGGCGTTCGCTGCCGCCGTCGGTGTAGTTCGTCGAGGTGTCGACGAGGTTGGAGCCTTCGAGGAGCGCCTTCCGCAGCGCCTCGCGGTGAGCCGGTGTCTCGTCGTCCACGCGATAGCCGCCGAAGCCCACGCGGCTGCAGACAAGGCCGGTGGTGCCCAACGGACCGTAGCCGTGGGCGCCGGTGCCGCGATGGCGCGCCGCGTAGGACGCCGTTCCCTCCGCGGTGGCGGCCGAAGGCAGACGGCGCGCGGAGAGCGTCCGTCCCACGGAGGGTGACGCCGCGGCGTGCTCGGACAGGGCCTCGGCGATGCCCGCGGGATCGGTGAGGGGAGCCTGGCAGGCGAAGTCCCGGCAGACGTACAGCGCGGCGCGCCCGTCCACGAGCCCCTTCCCGGCGAGCAGCGGGAGACCGGCGTCGGCGGCGTCCGGCCGGCCGTGGGCCACGATGCGGTTGGGCAGGTAGTGCCGCCCCACCTCACGGCGCAGGGCCTCGAGGTCCGCCGCGCTGCCGGCCCCCACCAGGGCTAGCTCGACCGGCCCTTCCTGCAGCAGGTCCGCCACCGCCAAGCTCCGGGCGAAGGCCCGCGGCTGGCGCGCGATCGCCTTTCCATAGGCGCGTATCGCCCGCGCGGCGTCCTCGCGCAGGTCGTCGCGGCCGAGGTGGAACGACAGCCGCGCGAGGACGTGCGCGGCCACCGCGTTGGCGTTGGGGGTCGCACCGTCGTGCCCATCCCGGTGCCGGACGATCAGGGCCTCGTGCCCGCGGGCGGTGGAGTAGAAGCCGCCGGCCTCGTCCGCGAAGTCTTCGCGCGTGCGCTCCGCGAGACCTTCGGCTGCGCGCAGCCAGCGGACGTCGCCGCCCGCCTCGTACAGGTCCAGCAGGCCCTCGGCCAGGTACGCGTAGTCCTCGAGGTACGCGGAGAGGTGCGCGTGCCCCTCGCGATAGGTGCGGAGCAGCCGGCCGTCGTCGGCGCGAAGCCGCGTCGTCACGAACGCGGCCGCGCGCTCCGCGGCCTCGAGGTATCGGCGGTCGCCGAGGACCCGGTGCCCCTCGGCGAAGGCGCCGATCATCAGGCCGTTCCACGCCGTCAGGACCTTGTCGTCGAGGCCGGGAGGCACGCGCTTCAGGCGGGCGTCATAGAGCCGGGCCTTCGAGGCCGCGACCTCGGCCTCCAGCGCTCCGGCATCCACGCCCAGCAACTTCGCCACCCGTGGGCCCGTGCGCGAGGTGTTGAGGATGCTCCTGCCCTCCCAGTTGCCGCGCTCGCTGACGTCGTAGTACGCGCCGAACCGCCGCGCCGCCTCCTCGTCGCCGAGGGCGGTCTCGACCTCGCCCGGCGTCCACACGAAGAAGCGGCCCTCCTCGCCCTCGGAATCGGCGTCGGTGGCGGAGTAGAAGCCGCCTTCGGGCGAGGTCATCTCGCGGAGCACGTAGTCGAGGATCTCCGTGGCAACCTTCCGGTAGAAGGGGTCGCCGGTGGCCTGGTGCCCCTCCAGGTAGACCTTCGCCAGCTGCGCGTTGTCGTACAGCATCTTCTCGAAGTGCGGGACGAGCCAGCGCTCGTCCACCGAGTAGCGGTGGAACCCGCCGGCGAGGTGGTCGTACATCCCGCCCCGGGCCATCTCGTCCAGGGTCTTGCGCACCATCTCGAGCGAGCGCTCGTCGCGGAAGCGGCGGTTGAAGCGCAGCAGCAGCGACAGCGCCCCCGACGGCGGAAATTTCGGGGCGCCTCCGAACCCGCCGAAGCGGGCGTCGAAGTCCTGATCCAACTGGTCGCGCGCGGCGCGAAGCTCGGCCTCGCCCAGGGATCCTCCCGGGGCCGAGCGGACGCTCTCGCGCAGGTAGCCGGCCACCTCGCCCGCCTGTGTGCGCAGGCCCTCCCGGTCCGTGCGCCAGAGGCCCGCGATCTTCTCGAGGAGCGTGGCGAACCCGGGCCGGCCGTAGCGGTCGGCGGGCGGGAAGTACGTGCCGGCGAGGAAGGGCTCCTGCTCGGGCGTCAGGAACACGGTCATGGGCCAGCCGCCCTGGCCGTGGTTCATGGCCAGCGTGGCCGCCATGTAGATGTCGTCGAGGTCGGGCCGCTCCTCGCGGTCCACCTTGACGCATACGAAGTCGCGATTCATGCGCTCCGCGATGGCCTCGTCCTCGAAGGACTCGTGGGCCATCACGTGGCACCAGTGGCAGGCCGAATAGCCGATGCTGAGCAGGATCGGCTTGTCCTCGGCGCGGGCCCGCGCCAGGGCCTCCTCGCCCCACGGGTACCAGTCCACGGGGTTGTGCGCGTGCTGGAGGAGGTAGGGGCTGGTGGATCGGGCGAGGCGGTTCTCGTGGCGTGGCGCGGCGTGCTGGCTCATCGACTCCAACCTAGCACGCCGCCGGCCGAGCGGGCGGCCGCGGCCTTATGACCGGGGGATCAGAGCGCCCGGTGCGCCACCGCCGCCTCCGCCGAGTGGGCGGTGGGCCTCTCGAGCGTGAGGAAGCCGGCCACCCCGGCGGCCATCACCACCAGGGCGAGACCGAAGGCGGCGTCACGCATGGTCTCGAAGATGCGCACGCGGCGCTCGGAGTCGGCGTAGTGCTCGGTCCACAGGAAGGTCGACCCCTGCCCGTCCCTCACCGCTTCCCGGTAGGTCATGTCGCTGGACATCTCTTGGCCTCCTTGACGTTTCGGGGCGTTCACGCCCGCACACGTAAAGACGGCGCCCGCCGCGACAAGGTTGCCTGCGAAGTCAGAAAGACAAGTCTTTACGTCACGCCTGTTCAACGATCCGGACGCGGCAGGGAACAAAACCAGGGTCCGCGCCGATAATAGGGTCATGACACGGAGAGCGGTGCTGTTCGGTCTCGGCTCCACGGCGGTGGGGCTCGCGTGCAAGGCGGCGGCCTCCGGGCCGCGGCCGGCGCCCAGCGCGCCGCCCGACCAGAAAGGCACGAGCATGACGGACAAGGTCGTGAAGTCCGACGCCGAGTGGAAGAAGGCCCTCACGCCGCAGCAGTACCACGTGCTGCGGGAGAAGGGCACGGAGCGGGCCTTCACCGGCGAGTACTGGAACAACCACGACAAGGGGACCTACGTCTGCGCCGCGTGCGCGAAGGAGCTCTTCAGCTCCGACACCAAGTTCGAGTCCGGGACGGGCTGGCCCAGCTTCTGGGCGCCCATCTCCAAGGCCAGCGTCGAGGAGCACGAGGACAACAGCCTCTTCGCGCGGCGCACCGAGATCGTGTGCGCGCGCTGTGGCGGCCACCTGGGCCACGTCTTCAACGACGGCCCGCGGCCCACGGGGCTGCGCTACTGCATGAATTCGGCCGCGCTGCGCTTCGTCCCCGAGAAGTAGGGCGCCGGACCCGGCGGACGGACCGTCAGCGGCCTCGGCTTCCGCGCAGCGCCCGGGAGGCGGGCCGCCGGCTGGACGACGCCGGCGCCGCGGCCGGACGAGGGGCCGAGTTCGGATGGGCGGCCTCCACCTCGTCGAAGAAGCTCGCGATCAGGGCCTCGGGCGGGAGGCCGCCCGCGAGGACGTAGATGTGGAAGTGGTTGCGGCGCTCCCGCAGCGCTTCCACGCGGCTCCCTTCCTTGAGGCGGGCGACCTCCTCCATCAGGAAGTTCTGCTCGTCGGGCGCCATGAACTTGTAGCTGACGTCGAAGGCCATGCCCGTCGTGTGGGGCGGCATCTCCACGGGCGTTGCGTTGCGGTTCACGCGTCCCAGGCGCTTCTGGTAGCGCTGGGTGCGGATCATCGAGGTCACGGGCAGCGGTCGGCCGAACCGCTCGCGGTAGTCCTTCGCGATCTCGAGCAGCACCTCGCGGGCCTTCGGCCGGATGAAGCTCAACAGGCGGATCTGGAACTGGCGGCGGCCGGCGGGATCGTGCAGGTCGTAGGCGGCGCCCCCGAAATCGGAGGCCAGGGAGGTGACCGCCTGGTACTCCCGGAAGAGCCCCTCGCGCCGCTGCGGGTCCCCGTAGTGGGCCGCCAGCACTTCCCTCTCCGCGCGGGCCTTGGCGGCCGCCCGGCCGGCGCCCTCTCCCGCCTTCGCCAGACGCGCGTCCTCGGCCTCGTACTCCGCCATCGAGGGGAACAAACGGACGTCCTTGGCGGACTCCGGGTCGTAATGGACGAGAGGGTCGTCGGTCGCGTCCGTGCCGAGGTCGTACAGCACGTAATCGTCGCCGAGCGGCGCCATCTCCACGACCTCGCCCTGCCGGATCATCTCCGCCAGGTCGGCCTCGTCGTCGGGCAGCCGGTACTGGCGGTCCTGGGAGTCCGCCATCTGCACGGCCAGGAAGCGCCGGTGGTCCTCGTAGTGCTGCAGCTCTTCGGGCACCTCGATCCGCCCCGGGGAGCCCCGCACCTCCTCGACCTGGGCGATGGCCGCCTCCACGGTCCCCGGCGCGGGCGCGGGAGCCGAAACCAGGACGAAGGGCGTCTCGGTGGGTGTCGGTGCGGGCTGCGCGCCGACGGGGGCGGTCACCTCGCGCGGCGGGGCGAGGTTCAAGAGGTAATAGCGATAGGCCATGGGCGCGCCGAGGCCGATGACGGCCATGGCGGCAAGCGTCGTGAGGATCTTTCGTCCGGGGATCATGGGTGCTTTCGAAGCAAGAACCAGGCCAGGAATCAGCGGGCCGAGGACGCTTCCACGGGCTGTTCCGCGCGCTCCGGACGCGCGGGCGGCCGCTCCCGATCCATCGCGCCTTCGAGCCCGAGGATGCCCCGCTCGAGCCAGGCATGGCGGCCGCCCAGGACGTCCAGCGCGGCACGGTATTTCGCGACGTCGTCGTTGTTCCAGAGGTCCTCGAACAGCCGCGCCACCCGCCGCCGCGCGGCGCGGCAGAACAGGTCCGCCAGCTCGGCCGCTTCCGCGGCCTCGGGGCGCTTCTCGTCGGCCATGGCCCTGGCCCGGGAGACGGAGGCGGCCATGGCGAACAGCTCGTTGGCCACGTCCACCAGGCGGAAGAGGAAGGCCTGCTTGTTCTGGAGCCGCGCCTGGTGGCGCAGCATGCCGTGGAAGCTCTGGCGGGCCAGCTTTCGGCAGTTGCGCTCGACGAAGCGCAGATGCGTGGCCAGCCGGCCGAAGTCCCCGTACCGCGGCCAGCGGCCCCAGCCCAGCCACCGGGTGGGGTACCACCAGGCGTAGAAGCCGGCCATCCCGGGCAGGGCGGCCAGCTTCGCGGCCGGGCCCTTGTCGGGATCGATCATGGCTCCCGCCACCTGGAGGTGGCGGTCCACGGCCTCGCGGGCCATGAACAGGTGCATGATCTCGCTCGAGCCCTCGAAGATCTTGTTGATCCGGTAGTCCCGCATGATCCGCTCGACCCCGATGGGCTCCTCGCCCCGGGCCTCGAGCGACTGCTCGGTCTCGTAGCCGCGCCCGCCGCGGATCTGCATCGTGTCGTCCACGATCTCCCAGCAGCGGTCGGTGTTCCACTCCTTGGCCGCCGCGGCCTCCAGGCGGATGTCGTAACCGCCGCGGTCCGACATCTCGGACGCCAGGTTCGAGATCGACTCCATGGCGAAGGTGTGGGCGGCCATGCCGGCGATCTTGTGGGCGATGGCCTCGTGCTTGCCGACGGGCTTGCCCCATTGCACGCGCTCGTTGGCCCACCGCCGGCAGATCTCCAGGCAGAGCTTGGCAGTCCCCACGGACCCGGCGGGGATGGAGAGCCGCCCATCGTTCAGGGTGGTGAGCGCGATCTTGAGTCCCTTCCCCTCGGCCCCGATCAGGTTCTCCGCGGGGACGCGCACGTCCGTGAAGCTGATGACCGCGTTGGCCAGGGCCTTCAGGCCCATGAAGCGCGACCGGTGCTCGACCTTGACGCCCTTCCAGTCCGTCTCCACCACGAAGGCGCTGATGCGCTTGGTGCCGGGGTGGACGGCCATCACGACCAGGAGCCTGGCCAGCGTGCCGTTCGTGCACCAGAGCTTGGTGCCGTTGAGGACGTAGGCGGCGCCGTCGGCCGTCTTCTCCGCGGTGGTGGACAGACGGGCCGGGTCGGATCCGACGTGCGCCTCGGTCAGCGCGAAGGCGCTGATCTCGCCGGCCGCGCAGCGGGGCAGGTACTTCTTCTTCTGCTCCGGCGTGCCGAAGAGCTTCAAGGGCTGAGGCACGCCGATGGACTGGTGCGCCGAGAGCAGCGCCACCAGGTTCCCGTCCGTGGATCCCAGCAGCTGCATCACCCGCTGGTACTCCACGTTGGCGAAGCCCAGCCCGCCATACTCGCGGGGGATCTTCATGCCGAAGGCCCCGAGCCGGCGGAGCTCCTCGAGCACGTCTTCGGGGTACTCGCCCGTGGCGTCGATCGCGGCGGAGTCGGTGCGACGCAGCAGGTCCTGGAGCGAGGCGTAGAAGGCCGCGAACTCGGGACGGTCGGGCTTCGGCAGCGGGTACGGATGGATGAGGTCCAGACGGAAGTTGCCGAGGAAGAGCTCCCGCATGAAGCTGGGCTGGGCCCACTCCGTCTGGCGGGAGGCCTCGGCGACCTTCAGCGACTCCCGTTCCGTGACCTGCGGGGTCTCGGCCATTGGTCTCTATTATCCTCCGTCGCTCGGCGGAGCGACCTCCTCCCAGGCCGCGCGCTGCACCTTCCACGTCCCGCCCTGCTCGACGACGTGCAGGTCGAACCGGTAGAGGGCCTCCGGCGGCAGCAGGCCGCCCAGCCCGCCGATGCTCAGCGCCCTGCCCGAGAACTCGGCCTGGAACGACACGTCCGCGCCACCGTCCCTCCGCTGGATCGTCACGTCGTAGACCTCGAGGTCCACCTTCTCGTATCCGGCGAGGTAGCGGCGGATGGTGGCCACCGCATCCGCGCGGCCCATGCCGTTCTGCCCGCGGAAGTCTGCCGCCAGGCGCTCGCCGATGCGCTCCGCGCTCTTGTCCTCGGCCGCGTCCACGAGGTCGTCGATCAAGGCCTGGACCGGGTCCTTCTTCGCCCCGCAGCCCGCAAGGATGGCGGCCACCGCGAGCGATGCCGAAAGGGCGAGCTCCGTGGTCGAAAACCGCATGACGGTGCCCAGGCTACACCGAGGCTGGACAAAGTCACATCCGCGAGCGAAGCTCACGCCCGATTCCCCGACCGAAGGAGCCACGATGCGAGCTGCGCTGGCGTTCGTGCTCGTGCTGCAGGCCGTGCTTCCCGCGATGGCCCAGGAGGTCCCGCTGTTCACCACGGACTTCCCCCCCGAGGAGTTCGCGGCCCGGCGCGCGGCCGTGTACGACGCGATCGGCAAGGACGCGGTGGCCGTCCTGCAGGGAGCGCCCAGCCCCGCGGGCTACACGCGGTTCCGGCAGTCCAACGAGTTCTATTACCTGACGGGGATCGAGGTGCCGCACGCGTACCTGCTGCTGGACGGTGAGCAGCGCCGCGCCGTCCTCTACCTCCCGCACCGGAACGAGGCGCGCGAGAGGAGCGAGGGCAAGCTCCTCGCCGCGGAGGACGCGGACCTCGTGCGTCGCCTCTCGGGGATCGACGAGGTCTCCGCCACCGAAATGCTGGCCGAGCACCTGGCCCGGGCCGCCCGGGGCGGGCCCGTCAAGACGGTCTTCACGCCCTACCAGCCGGCCGAGGGGTTCGCCACCAGCCGCGACCTGGCCCTGCGCGCCGTGGCCGACGCCGCCAACGATCCGTGGGACGGACGCCCGTCGCGGGAAGCCCGCTTCGGCGAGCTCCTGACCGACCGGTTCCCGCACTTCCAGGTCCGCGACCTGACGCCCGTACTCGACCGCCTGCGCCTCATCAAGAGCCCGCGCGAGATCGCGCTCATCAAGCGGGCCACCCGCCTGGCCTGCCTGGCCATCCAGGAGGCGATGCGCTCCACCGTGCCCGGCATCTGGGAGCACGAGCTCGACGCCGTGGCCAAGTTCGTCTACTACCGCAACGGCGCGCAGGGGGAGGCCTACTACTCGCTCATCGCCAGCGCGGGCAACGCCTGGTTTCCGCACTACAACGCCGGCAAGCGCCAGATGAAGGATGGGGAGCTGCTGCTCTTCGACTTCGCACCCGACGTCGGCTACTACATGAGCGACATCACGCGGATGCTCCCGGTGAACGGCCGCTTCAGCCCCTGGCAGCGGGAGCTGTACGGGTTCTACCTGTCCTGCTATCGGGCCATCCTCAAGGCCATCCGCCCCGGGGCCACCGCGTCGGCCATCAAGCAGGAGGCCGCCGCCGAGATGGAGCGCGTGCTCCAGGCCACGCGGTTCTCGAAGCCCGAGTACGAGCGTGGGGCCCGCGATTTCGTGGCCGCCTACAAGACGGAGGAAGGGGAATATCGCGGCCCGTCCCCGGTCCCTCCCCGCCTCGGCCACTGGGTGGGCATGGCCACCCACGACGTCGGCGAGTACGGAGGGCCGCTCCAGCCGGGCATGGTCTTCACCGTCGAGCCAGCCTTGCGCGTACCCGAGGAGCACATCTACATCCGCCTCGAGGACCTCGTGGTGGTCACCGAGACCGGCGCCGAGGTCGTCTCCGACTGGCTGCCGATGGACATGGACGGCATCGAGCGGATCATGAAGGAGGAGGGGATGTTGCAGCGCTACCCGCGGGACGGCGGCGAGCCGGTGCGGTGAACCCGGGGCATCAACAGGGATAGTCGTTACCCTTCGTACTCGCCCCGGGGCGAGTTGGCATCAGCATTGGTGAGCCCGCGATGCGGTGGTTTCCTGCCGACCGGAGAGGCCGAGTTCGCGCCGTGCTGATGTGGGTCGTCTTCCTGCTCGTCGTGACAGCGTCGGTGTGGTGGATGACCGCCATGCCCGGCCGCTCGCATTCGGGTCCCCTCACCCCACTCAGTGAGGCCGAGCACGAGCTACGAGAACGCCTACAGCGCCACGTCCGGACGTTAGCCGGCGAGATCGGCGAGCGGAACGTCTTTCGGCCCGAGGCGCTGGCCTATTCCGCCCGATACCTGGAAGAGCGCCTCCGCGAGAGCGGCCACACCGTGACGCGCGAGGCCTTCACGGCGGCGTCCGTGGACGTGCACAACCTCGTGGTGGAGCGCCGGGGGGCGACGCGGCCCGATGAGATCGTGGTGGTCGGCGCCCACTACGACTCGGTGATGGGCTCGCCGGGCGCCAACGACAACGCCACCGGCACGGCCGCGCTCCTGGAGATCGCCCGGTCGCTGGCCACGCAACAGCCGGTACGCACGGTCCGCTGCGTCTTCTTCGTGAACGAGGAGCCGCCGTTCTACCTGACGGAAGAGATGGGCAGCCTCGTCCATGCCCTTGGCGCCGGGCAGCGCGGCGAGAAGATCGTGGCCATGCTCTCGATCGAGACCATCGGGTACTACACGGACCGGGAGCGCAGCCAGCACTACCCGTTCCCCTTCGGCCTGCTCTACCCGTCGAAGGGCGACTTCGTGGGCTTCGTGGGGAACCTGGGCTCGCGCTCCCTGGTGCGCCGAACCATCGGCTCCTTCCGCCGCGCCGGCGCCTTCCCGTCGGAGGGGCTGGCCGCGCCGGGCTGGATCCCGGGCGTCGGCTGGTCGGACCACTGGTCGTTCTGGCAGGAGGGCTACCCGGCCGTCATGGTCACCGACACGGCTGTTTTCCGTTACGGCCCGTACCACACGCGCGAGGACACGCCGGACAAGGTGATCTACGACCGCCTGGCCCGCGTGGTGGGCGGCCTGGAGCGCGTGGTGGCGGACCTGGCCGGGATGGACGGAGCCGGGCGTTGAAGATCGAGGCCCGCCAGATGGAGGCGATCCTGGCGCGCGCCCGGGCCGGGCATCCCTTCGAGGTCTGCGGCGTCCTGCTGGGCCGCGCGGACGCCGCCGGCGTCACCGTCACGGAGGCGGTGGCCGTGGCGAACCAGGAACGGACAGCGCCCCGCGAGCGGTACGAGATCGCGCCGGAGGACCTGCTGCGCCTGCAGCGGGAGGCCCGCGCCGCGGGGCGGGACATCGTGGGCTTCTACCATTCGCATCCCGACCACCCGGCGCGGCCGTCGGAAACCGACCGCCGGCTGGCGGCCGAAGGCCTGTCCGACGGGGTCGTCCACGTGGTCGTCGGCGTGGAGGGGGACGGCAGCGCCCTGCCGTCGGCCTGGGTGTTCCGCGACGCGTCCCAGGCGTTCGACGAGGAGCCGCTGGAGGTGGTGGCCGATCCCTGATCCGACCCAAAACCCTCTGAATTCAGCCCTTGACAGCCCTCTCGGCTCTCGCGTAGACTCGCAAGGTTGCAGTGAACGCGGTGCCCCGGCAGGGGCGTCTTCGTTTTCGGGGAGGGTGTTTGCCCACGGTAAGCCAGTTGGTCCGGGTCGGTCGCGAGAAGCTCAGGTCGAAGACCGACAGCCCGGCGCTCCAGGGATCGCCCCAGAAGCGCGGCGTGTGCGTGCGGGTCTTCACCTCGACGCCCAAGAAGCCGAACTCGGCCCTCCGCAAGGTGGCGCGCGTGCGGCTGACCAACGGCATCGAGGTCACGGCCTACATCCCCGGCGTGGGGCACAACCTGCAGGAGCACTCGATCGTGCTCATCCGGGGCGGGCGCGTGAAGGACCTGCCCGGCGTGCGCTACCACATCATCCGCGGGACGCTGGACGCGGTGGGCGTGCAGGGGCGCAAGCGGGGCCGCAGCAAGTACGGGGCGAAGCGCCCCAAGGCGTAGGAGGAGAGTCAGACACAGGGCGCCGGCGGGAACGCCGGCAAGACACGGTCGGGGAGATCAGGCCTTCCGAAGATTGACGTAGCCCGGAGGGCCCGGATCCCCGAGGCGGGGCGGACGTAGGGCCTCAGACGACGCTGGCGGAGGCCGGCAGGAGCCGGTCACTCCCCGCGCCGTCTGTTTGTTTTTGAGCGGGAGAAGAAAGGCAAGATGCCACGCAGGGGAACGGTACCGAAGAGGGAAGTCCTTCCGGACCCCCTCTACAACAGCGCTCTCGTGACCAAGTTCATCAACTCCATGATGCACGGGGGCAAGCGCGCCACGTCCCAGCAGATCATGTACGGCGCCTTCAACGTGGTCCAGGCCAAGACCCAGGAGGACCCGCTCAAGGTCTTCAAGAAGGCCGTGGACAACGTCAAGCCCTCGCTCGAGGTCAAGAGCCGCCGCGTCGGCGGCTCGAACTACCAGGTCCCGGTGGAGGTCAACCCGCAGCGCCGGACCTCCCTGGCCCTGCGCTGGATCATCGGCTTCGCGCGCAAGAGGCCGGAGCGCACCATGATCCAGAAGCTGGCCAACGAGCTGATGGACGCCGCCAACATGCGCGGCGGGGCCGTGAAGAAGAAGGAAGACACCCACAAGATGGCGGAGGCCAACAAGGCCTTCGCCCATTACCGCTGGTAGACGGAGAAGGAAGAAGAGCAGTCAGTGCCCAGGCAGACCCCCCTCGAACGGACCCGGAACATCGGGATCGCGGCGCACATCGACGCCGGGAAGACCACGACCACCGAGCGCATCCTCTATTACACGGGGGTGAACTACAAGCTCGGCGAGGTCCACGAGGGCACCGCCACGATGGACTGGATGGAGCAGGAGCAGGAGCGGGGGATCACCATCACCTCGGCCGCGACCACCTGCTTCTGGAAGGACCATCGCATCAACATCATCGACACCCCCGGGCACGTGGACTTCACGGCCGAGGTGGAGCGCTCGCTGCGCGTGCTGGACGGCGCGGTGGCGGTCTTCGATGCCGTGGCCGGCGTGCAGCCGCAGTCCGAGACCGTCTGGCGGCAGGCCGACAAGTACAAGGTCCCGCGCATCGCCTTCATGAACAAGATGGACCGCGTGGGCGCCAACTTCCTCCATTCCATCCAGACCATGCACGACCGCCTGAACGCCAAGGCGGCGGTCCCCATCCAGCTCCCGCTGGGCCAGGAGGACAAGCACGAGGGCGTCATCGACCTCGTGGAGATGAAGGCCGTCCGCTACCTGAACGAGGAGCTGGGGGCCAAGTTCGAGGTGATCGACATCCCGGCCGACCTCCTCGAGGAAGCCAAGCACCAACGCGAGGAGATGATCCACCAGGTGGCGGAAGCGGCCTCCGAGGCCGGCGACGACCACCTGATGGAGAAGTACGTGGCGGGCGAGGCCCCCACCGTGGCCGAGCTCAAGGCAGGCATCCGCAAGGCCACCATCGCCATGAAGCTGTTCCCGGTCATCTGCGGCTCCGCCTTCAAGAACAAGGGCGTGCAGCCCATGCTGGACGCGGTGGTCGACTACCTGCCGTCGCCGTTGGACGTCCCCGCCACCATGGCCAACGACCCCAAGAACGGGGAGCTGGTCCCGCGGCCGGCCAGCGACGACGCGCCCTTCAGCGCGCTCGTCTTCAAGATCATGACCGACCCGTTCGTGGGCCAGCTGGCCTTCATCCGGGTCTACTCCGGGGCCATGAAGACGGGCGACAGCGTGCTCAACACCACCAAGGGCCAGAAAGAGCGCATCGGCCGCCTCCTGAAGATGCACGCCAACAAGCGTGAGGAGATCAAGGAGGTCTACGCGGGCGACATCGCGGCGGCGGTGGGCCTGCGGAACGTGACCACCGGCGACACCATCTGCGACCCCGTCAAGCCCGTCGTGCTGGAATCCATCAGCTTCCCCGCTCCCGTCATCTCGCTGGCCGTGGAGCCCAAGACCAAGGGCGACCAGGAGAAGCTGGGGGCCGGCCTGCAGAAGCTCATGCAGGAAGACCCCACCTTCAAGGTGGAGACCGACAAGGACACGGGGCAGACCAAGATCTCGGGCATGGGCGAGCTGCACCTGGAGATACTGGTGGACCGCCTGAAGCGCGAGTTCGGCGTGGCGGCCCACGTGGGCAAGCCGCAGGTGGCGTACAAGGAGACCATCCGCAAGCCGGCCAAGGGCGAGCACAAGCACGTCAAGCAGACGGGCGGCCGCGGACAGTACGGCCACGCCAAGATCGACATCGAGCCCGCGCCCGGCCAGGGCTTCGTCTTCGAGAACGACATCACGGGCGGATCGATCCCCAAGGAGTACATCAAGCCCATCGAGGAAGGCATCAAGGAGGCCCTGGAGCGCGGCATCCTGGCCGGCTACCCGATGGTGGACGTGAAGGTGCGGCTCTGGGACGGCAGCTACCACGAGGTGGACAGCAGCGAGATGGCGTTCAAGATCGCGGGCTCCATCGCCTTCCAGGACGCGGCCAAGAAGGCCCAGCCGGTGCTGCTGGAGCCGATCATGAAGGTGGAGGTGGTGACCCCCGACGACTACACGGGCGCGGTCACCGGCGACCTCTCCAGCCG
>Ga0075428_100004200_pt1 | contig 15863 bp, 11 predicted proteins | sample RhiMetdeltSRZDD2_FD_75291 | JGI IMG/M metagenome (GOLD analysis project Ga0075428, IMG submission 75291) | Populus rhizosphere microbial communities from Tennessee, USA - Rhizosphere MetaG P. deltoides SRZDD2 | ecosystem: Host-associated > Plants > Roots > Rhizosphere > Soil | place: USA... | reverse complement strand
GATCTACCCCGTGAGGGGAAACGACCTCCTTTTGCGCCTTTAGGATCAGCAACCGTCGGTGCGCATCAAGACTGTCGCCATGCCACCATGTATGGTAGGCCGCTGTCTGACACGGCCGGCGCGAGTTTCACGAGAACGCAGGCGAGATCAACAAGGCGTATGCGCGTGAAGTGGAGCCGATGGACATTGTTTGGCTCGGCGATAAGGCGTGTCATGCACCAACGCTAGTTGGCGGCAAGGTCGCAAACCTCAGTCGCGTCGCCGGCGATTACAACGTTCCGCCGGGTTTCTGCCTGACCGTTGAGTTCTTCGACCGCGTCGAGTCCGAGCGGCAGAACCTCGCAGGAGATCGTCGACCGGCCTTCCCGCCCGCGTTGCTCCAACTCTTGGCGAACGCCTATGAGATGCTCGCCGCTCGGTGCGGCGACGCGCACCCCGCCGTTGCCGTCCGATCGTCCGCCGTCGAAGAGGATTCGCATCTTGCATCTTTTGCCGGCGCTCACGAGACCTCCTTGAATGTCGTGGGCCTCGAAGCGCTTGCTGCGGCCGTCGTCGGCTGCTACGCGTCGGCCGGGTCGCCGCGGGCGCTCGAATACCGTCGATCGCGCGGGCTGGCGATCGAAGCCGTGCGTGCGGCCGTCCTCGTCCAGCAGTTCGTTCCGGCCGATCTGTCAGCCGTCGTGTTCAGCGCCGACCCCGTGAGCGGGCGCGACGATGACGTCATCATCGAAGCCAACTGGGGCTTGTGCGAAAGCATCGTGGCCGGCCGCGCAACGCCCGACACATACGTTATGCGCAAGCGAGAGCCGGCCGTCGTCTCGCGGGCGATCGCCGATAAGCACGTGATTGCGATCGCGGCGGCTCCGGGAATGGGGACCCGCGAGGTCACCGTACCTCGCTTGCTGCGCAGGAGGCCGGTGTTGGACGAGGCTCGTGCCAACGAGTTAGCCGTCCTCGCTCGAGACCTCGAAACCCGCCTGGGATGGCCGGTTGAGATCGAATGCAGCTATCGCGGCGACGATCTCCATCTTCTTCAATGCCGGCCCCTGACCACCCTTCCCGTCGTCGATGGTCTGGCGAGGACCGCGTCGCTCAAGGAGGCGGTGTTGGTTTCCAGCGCCATACACCGGCCCGCCTCGTCCCCCATCACTGCGCCACCCGATTTCCCGGTCCTGTGGGACCCGTCGGAGGATGCGCAACTGCTCTGGATGATGGACCGCATGCACGTGCCGGAGCCGGTCCCGACTCTGGCCGAGCCGTTCCTGCGTCATTGCTACGAGGACGGCATGAATCTCGGCGCGAAACCCTACAGTTGGCCCTTCCGTGTGCGCGCTCGTCGGATGAACACCTATTGGTACGTGACGATGACGCCGCTGGGCGTGACTCCCCAGGAGCTGGATGCCTTGAACGAACGTAGTCAGGAAGCATTCAACACAGCAAGCGGCCGCTTGGCGGAGATCTGGCACACCGAGATCCTCCCTGAAGTCCAGCGATACCTGGCTGATTGGGAAGCGTTCGACCTTCGTGCCGCGACATGGACGCAACTGATTGCACACCTGGAACAGACAATCGTGCGCAGCGAGCGAGTATGGGAGATCCATTTTCTTATCTGCTGGCCGATGCTCGTGGCGATGAGCGCGTTCGACGACCTCTGCCACGACCTGTTCGGCGACCGAGATGCATTAGAGAAGGGCCGGCTACTTCACGGACTCGACGCCAAGAGTCTCGAAACAGACCGTGCGCTCTGGCGATTGAGCCGCAAGGCCGGCGCGGCGCCGCGGGTCCGGGCGGCAGTCGAGCAGTCCGAACCCGAGGATTTGATGCATGCGCTCGAGCGCACGGCCGAAGGTCGTCAATTCGTAGCGGATGTGCGGGATTTCCTGGAACACTACGGGCGGCGGGCAGCGCGCATTCTCGTGAGCGACCCGAGCTGGATCGAGGATCCGAAGCCGGTCTTCATAAACCTGCGGGAGTATGCTGCCCAGCCCGATCGCGATCTCGCCGGTGAACAACGTGAACGCACACAGGAACGCGAGCGGCTGGTGGCGGATGTCCGGCACAGGCTCCAGGACTACCCGGCGGCGCTGGCCCGCCAATTTGACTTCTATCTCAAAGCTGCCCAGGAAGCTTCCGTTCTACACTCAGAACATAACATCTGGATCGATCAGCGGGCGATGTACCAAGTTCGTCGGGTTCTGCTCGAGTTCGGCCGCCGCTTCAACGAAGCCGGAGTGATCGGAAACCAGGACGACGTCTTTCATCTGACGCTGGAGGAGCTGCGCCAGACCGCGAGCTCGCTGCCCGCGCTGGATCGGCGGCTGCTCGTGCGCTCCCGTCAGGCCGAAATCGAGCACTTCCGCTCGGTGACTCCACCGCCTGCCCTCGGCACGATGCCGGCCGGGCCGCCGCCCGACACGCCGCTGGGCCGAGCCATCGATAAGTACTTTGGAGTGCCGGTGATGCCCGGCCCGGATCCGCAGACCCTTCGCGGGCATCCCGCGTCGGCAGGAACCGTGCGCGGCCCGGCGCGTGTGGTGCGGTCGCTGTCCGAAGCCGACCGTGTGCGCGTGGGAGACATCCTAGTGGCGGTGGCGACGATGCCGGCATGGACCCCGTTATTCGCAACCGTCGCCGCCGTTGTCACCGACGTAGGCGGCATCACCAGCCACTGCGCCGTCGTCGCACGTGAGTACGGCATTCCAACCGTCGTCGGGACGACCGTGGCGACGTCAGTCATCAGGGATGGGCAGCTCTTAGAGGTAGACGGTCAGGCCGGCACGGTTCGAATTCTTGGGCGCTCCTCGTAGGAATCCACACCTCAACCCCGTCGAGAAGCAAGTCGATACCGCGCGTCAATCTGCCGCGTGAGGGGAATCGATCTCCTTTTGCGCTTCTAGGAGCAAAGGACGCGAGACAACAAGTACCTGGAACCGGTGGGTCACTGAGGAGGTCGCATGACAACAACACGTCTTTGCGTGGTTCTGTTGCTCCTTAGTATCACGCCACTTCAGGCACAGTGGGTCAACCATCCCACGCCGGACCTTCCGCGGACCCCGGACGGCCAGCCCAATCTATCCGCGCCTGCGCCGCGCATGGCAGATGGCAAGCCGGACTTCTCCGGTGTGTGGGGGTTCGATGCCGGCGTGCAATTGTTCAATATCGCCCTGGGACTGAGACCCGAGGACATCAAACCGTGGGCTGCCGAGTTAGCGAAGCAACGCGCCGATGCCCCGCTGGTCAATGACCAGATAGGGACCTGTCTGCCGGAAGGCCCACGCTTCAATCATTGGCTGGCGTATCCGAAAAAGATCATCCAGACACCACGGGTGTTGGTAATTCTGGGCGAGGACCTTACCTATCGGCAAATCTTTCTTGATGGGCGGGCGCTGCCCGCTGTGACCACGCCGAGTTTCATGGGCTATTCCGTGGGCCATTGGGAAGGCGACACGCTGGTGGTCGAGACGATTGGCTACAAGGATGCGACTCGGCTGGATTGGATCGGGCATCCGCACACAGAAAACCTCCGGCTCACGGAGCGATGGCGTCGTCGGGATTTCGGGCACATCGAGATTCAAGAGACACTTGAGGACCCGGACATCTACAGCCGGCCCTTGAGCGTGACTGTCAAGGTCACGCTGGTGCCGGATACGGAATTGCTCGAGTACGTGTGTGTCGAAAATGAGAAGGACCGGGCTCAACTCGTCGGGACGGTCAGCCAGGACATGAAAGCGGCGACACCGATTAAAGTTGCCCCCGCCATTCTCGAGCAATACGTGGGCACCTATGACTTCAGGTGGCCTGAGAATCCGGCGGTGTCCTCACCGTGGCCGGTCACGATAGCCAATGGGGACCTGCTGATGTTCGGCGTCCCGATGGTCCCGCTGTCCGAAACGAAGTTTCTGTGGGCCGCGACGGCCAACCCCATCGAGTTCGTCAAGGACGCGCAGGGTCACGTGACTCATGCAATCTTCACGTCCGTGGAAGGGGACACCGTCGTCAAGAAACTGAAGTAACCGTGCGGGACGCTCAGTGAAGATCCGCATTCAATCGTCGCCGACATCTTGACGCGCGAGCAGGACATCCTCACTCGTTATCCAGAACATCAAGCCCACCGCTACCTGAGATTCACACCCCGAGCGTGGAGTTCCGGAAGGGCCCCGCCCCTTCGGCACGCACCCCCAGCGCCCGGCCGCCCGGCCGGGCCCTTGATCTAGAATGTGTCCACATACCGCGCCATCTGCAGCAAATTCCGATGGCAATACCACAACGTACGCAGGTCACGAGCCTGCTTCTCGATTGGCGGCGCGGTGACGCTGCTGCGCTCGAGCGGCTCATCCCCCTTGTCTACGACGAGCTGCGCCGCGTCGCGAGGGCACATCTCCGGCGAGAGCCTGCGGATCGAACGTTACAGACCACGGCCCTCGTGCATGAAGTGTATCTACGGCTCGTCGACCTGAACGAACTGACGCTCCACGACCGTACACACTTTTTCGCCGTTGCGGCCAGGCTGATGCGGCAGATTCTCGTCGACCATGCTCGCCGAAAGCGCGCCGGCAAGCGTGGGGGTGGAGTTGCGGCTGTCAGTCTCGCCGATACACTGGTCGGCGCGGAGCGAGCCAGCGTCGATGTCCTTGCGCTCGACGAAGCGCTCGACAAACTGAGTGTGTTCGATCCGAGGCAGTGCCGTGTCGTCGAACTGAGGTTCTTCGCGGGGCTCACCGTCGAAGAAGTCGCCGATGCCCTCGGGATCTCGCGCGCAACGGCAGAGCGCGAGTGGGCCATGGCGAAAGCGTGGCTCTATGATCGCTTGACGGCGTCGGTATGAACCGATCACCGGAGTCGTCGCGTGTCCCCAGTGTCGAACATTGGGAGCGACTGCGGCAGCTTTTCCATGGCGCCCTTGGCCGGCCCGCCAGCGACCGGGACGCTTACCTCAAGGATGCCTGCGCGACCGATCCGACGCTCCTGGCTGACGTGAACCGCCTTTTCAAGGCGCATGACGAAGCTGGCTCGTTTCTCGAGTCACCCGTTGTCGAGCTCCTCCCTTCGGACGATCTCGCACACTCGGACCAACACGCGATGTCTCTCGCGCCCGGCGCTCGTCTTGGTGTCTACGAAGTGGTTTCGCGGATCGGGATCGGCGGGATGGGCGAAGTGTATCGCGCCTGCGATGTGCGCTTGGATCGGCCTGTGGCCGTCAAGATTCTACGTCCCGAGATCACAAGCGATCAGGAACGCAAGCAGCGGTTCATTCACGAAGCGAAGGCCGCATCCGCCCTCAACCACCCCAACATTGTCACCGTTTACGACATCGGCGAGACCGACGGGACCGACTTCATCGTAATGGAGTACGTAGAAGGCAAAACGCTCGGCGAGCTGATCGGAAAGAAGGGGTTGCCGGCGGAAGAGGCGATGCGCTGCACGGTGCAGATCGCCGATGCCCTCGGGAAGGCGCACGCGGCGGGCATCGTCCACCGCGACATCAAGCCCTCGAATGTCATGATCACGCACGCCGGACTCGCGAAGGTGCTCGATTTCGGGCTGGCGAAGCCGTTTGCGGCCGACATTGCAGACCTCGACTCTCGGATCTCGACGATTGCGCTCGATGCGACGCGTGAAAGCATGCTCGCCGGCACGGCCGCTTATATGTCGCCGGAACAGGCGCGGGGTGACCGCGTCGGACCCGCCTCGGATGTCTTCTCACTTGGCTCGCTGCTGTACGAAATGATTACCGGACGACGCGCCTTCGCCAGGGACACGACGGTCGCGACACTTGCGGCCGTCTTGCGCGACGAGCCGATTCCGATCCACGAGATTACGGCCGATGTGCCACTCGACGTCGAAAAGTTCGTCGGCCGCTGCCTGCGCAAAGATCCGAACCGGCGCTTCCATCACATGATGGACGTGAAGCTGCGTCTGGAAGAGATCCTGGCCGACTTGCAGTCCGCTGTTGCACGACCTGTTCGCCCCGTCGTCGCCAGCGCGCGAGCGGACGTGCCTGCCAGCGTGGCCGTCTTGCCGTTTACCGATCTCAGCCAGCGACGGGATCAGGATTACTTCTGCGACGGTCTCGCCGAAGAGCTCATCAACGCCTTGAGCAAGGTGAAAGGTCTGCGGGTTGCCTCGCGGACGTCGTCCTTCCGGTTCAGAGGCCAAGCGGGAGATATTCGGGAAATCGGGACGCGCCTCGGCGTCAACCATGTGCTCGAAGGCAGCGTGCGGCGCGAGAGCGACCATCTGCGCGTGACGGCGCAACTGGTCAATTCCGCTGACGGCTATCATCTATGGTCCGACCGTTATGACCGCGAGCTGAAAGACATCTTCGCCGTGCAGGACGAGATCGCACAGGCAGTGGTGTCTGCGCTGCGTCAGAAGCTGGTAGGCGCACCTGCCGGTCAGCTGGTGACCCGTGCGACGGAGAACCCCGAGGCGTATGACCTCTATCTGAAGGGGCGGTACCACTGGAATCGCTGGCGTGCCGACGCCATGGCCACGGCGGCCGATCTCTTCGAACGCGCGATCGCCAAGGACCCCACATACGCCGCCGCGTGGGCCGGGCTTGCCGATGCATCTGCCCTGCTGTGTCATTGGACCGTGGCGCCGCGCGAGATGTGGGGGAAGGCCAAGCGAGCGGCGCTCAAAGCGCTGGAGCTAGACCCCGACCTCCCCGAAGGCCACAGCGCGCTCGGCCTGATTCTTTCGTTTCACGAGTGGGACTGGCAGGGAGCAGAGCGTGCGCTGCGTCGCGCCATCGAGCTCAATCCGGCGTATGCCGTCGCCCGTACTTTGTACGGCGCTCATCTGACTGCGCTCGGGTCCCTTGACGAGTCACGCGTGCACTACCAGCAGGCGGCAGCAATCGATCCGCTCGCGATCTTCAGCAATGGACCTCTCGCAGTCACGTACTACTATCTGCGTGACTACGAGCGAGCGATCCGCGAGCTCGAGATGACTCTCGATTTCGATCCGACTCACCCGCAAGCGTATATGTATCTTGGCCGATCGTATCTTGCAGCGCGCAGGCTCGACGAGGCAGTGAAGGTGCTCGAACGTGGCACGGGATTACCCGCTGCCGACATCCGCATGCGCGGCATCCTCGGGTGCGCCTATGCGATCATGGGCAAGCACGCCGACGCACACCGGCTCCTTGATGAGATCGACGTAGGTTCGAAGTCTCGTCATCCCTCTCTCGGACTCTTCAGCGCCACGTTCGTCCACGTCGGCCTCGGTCAGTACGATCAGGCGCTCGACGGCCTCGAGCGACTCTGCGCCGATCGCTCCACGCTCCTCCACTGGATAAAGGTCGATCCCCTCTACGACCCTCTGCGCTCCAACCCCCGATTTGAGAACATCCTGCGCCGGATGGGATTATCCACGTAGACGGCTGTACCGTTTCGGTGGTGCCAGCGCGGCTTGCGCGACCCGCGGGACGGGCCGTTCGACGACCGAGACGATCTGCGGCATCTCGAGAAGCATGGACTGATGGGCGCACGCCGCTCGACGGGCGCGCCCGCGCCGCCCTGCTCATCGAACAGGACCGTAGCCTCGTCGAGGCGCACCGGCGAGGGTACAGCTCGACCGCGAGCTGTCGCCACTTCTTTCCGGCGCGCCGCTCGAGTGCCGCAGTCCCGCAGGTCGCTCTCTCGCGCCTGGTGAAAAGTCAGCTCTCTTCGCCTCCAGCGATGCGGAACATGCCCGCATCGGCCGAGGCGAGCAATGAGCGGGCTCGAGCGGCGTCACTCTCCGCAACCATGATCTCCACGGCGCCGAGCCCGTCGACTGTCAGGCCGTGCGTGTGGCGCAGCGCCTCGCCGCGTTCCGAGGTGGGGATCCCGGCGGCTTCGAGAAACGCGCGGACCTGCTGCGCGTGGAGCTCGCCGTTGGCGACGAAGACGCGGCGCAGTGGGTGGTCCATGTGATTCTCAAGGCGGGTCTAAAGACCCGCCTCTACCTCGTTCTGTCGATGTTCTTCAAGCCGTATAGCCGTCATTTGCTCGATCCCCCCGCCGCCTTCTCTTCGGCCCTCGCGGCAGTGAGGATGTTGCGAAGCCCGTAGTTGCCCTCGTGACACGCGTACTCGAACGGCGGCTGGCTCGGGTCTTCCGTCAGGTTCATCGTGAACGTCCACGGTGTTGCCCACGTATGCGGATCGTCGAGCGTCACCGCCCACTCAACGGTGTCGGGACCGATCGGCGTGAACTTCTCGATGATCTTCAATTGGTCGCTCGAGCCGCGATACGGTGTCTTGTCGGTGAAGTTTGTCGTTTCGACGACGAGCGTGTTGCCTTCCCAGTGACCGCGGCCATCGCCGACATACTGACGGATCGACGAAGCGATGTGCGGACGAGAGTCGAGCGGAATCACACGAGTGTCGTGGACCATCTCGTACGTGATCGTCACGAATCCCGGACCCTGATGGATGTGGTACGAGTTGCCGTAAATGGCCGGCATCATCGATCCGGGAATGCCGCGAGTGATGCAGCGGTCGTAGAGGCTGCGGTCCTCCCACGAATCGGCCGGACCTCGCCCCTTCCTGGCTGCCTGCCGCGCCGCTTGCCGCTGCCGTGCTTCTGCTGTCTGAGCCGGCACCTTGCCGTCCGCCGGACTAGTGACCAGCCAGGGTCGGCTGTTGGCGGCATAGTAGTTCTCGAACCAGTGCATCGGGCTCGTCGCTCCCGGGAACTCGCTCAGGCCGGGAGTGCGCTCGATCGTCTGCTGCTGCCGCTGCGCGACCATCTTCGCGAGTTCCTCCGGCGTGAAGGAGTCGATCGCGCGGCCGGCGTATTCGTCAGGCCGCTCGAACGGAATGCCGCTCTCGTCGCTGTTGTTGTAATCGCCGGTGATATCCGGATCGCCCCACGGCGTCTTCGCCGGGACGTAGGTGCCGCGCTTCGGAATCGGCGCCACCTTCTTTCGCTGCGGAACCTCGCCTGCCTTGATAGGCTGTGCTCTTTGCGGCGCCGGCGTCTGCGCGATGAGGCCGGTCGAGCCGATAGCGATGGATGTGGCAACGATGATGACGCGAAGATTCGGGATCGACATTTAGGGTGCACCCAGTTCCTTGAGCAGCTTTGCCGTGCGCTCGTACACCGGCGGTGGCCCGCCCGCGCGGCCGCGTCCTCCAACGCCCATCGCCATGTCGACGGGCGTGCGGCCTCGCTTGTCTTTCACGTCGAGACGCGCGCCTGCCTTGGCCAGCACCGTGATAATCGAATCCAGGCCGCCCTGTGCCGCCAGATGAATCGCCGTGATGCCATCGTCGGTTGAGGCGTTGACGTCGACGTTGCGCTCGACGAGCAGTTCCACGGCCTGGCGCAAGTCGGCCTCGGTGCCGTAATCCTTTGCGAACACCCCGAGCCCGCGTCCGAGCCCTGATGCCATCATCAACGCGGTCGTGCCGCGTGGTTGCTTCAGTGTCGGATCCGCCCCGGCCGCGAGCAGGATCTTCATCGCGGCGTAGTCGCCATTTCTGGCCGCGCGCATCAGCGGCGTCGTCCCGGCACCGAGCTGTCCTTCGCCGGGCGTGTGATTCCGCTGCAGGGTGGCGGACGTCAGGCGCGCGTCGACGACGGCTCCCTTCGCGATGAGCCGTGAAATCAAATCAGCGGGCTTGAGTGTGTCGTTGACCTTGCGCGGTGGCATGCCGTAGACCTCGCCGAGCGAGCTCATGTCCACCGCCGCGTAGAGTGCCGCCATGCCGGCCTTGTCGACGATATTGGGATCGGCGCCGGCCTCGAGGATGGCGTTGGCCGTGTCGTAATGCGCGTTCATGATCGCGAAGATCAACGCCGTTGTGCCGTCCGGATCCGTTGCATTGATATCCGCGCCTGCCTTTGCGAGCGCGCGTGCGGCATCGACACCACCGTCACGCGCCGCGTACATCAACGGCGACCAGTTCCCATGCGGAAGAATCGTGAGCACGCCTTCGAGGCCGAAGCGATCTTTCGGGAACTGGATCGTCGACGATCGTGCGTTGACATCAGCGCCTCGACTCGCCAACAGCGTCACCACTTCGGCGTGGTTTTCGGAAGCTGCCCACATCAACGCTGTTTCGCCGAGTTGGGATTCGCGGGCGTTGACGTCGGCGCCGCCTTCGATGAGGACGCGCACGGCCGCGGGATTCCCGGTCCTGGCCGCCGTCATCAGCACGGTCTGCCCCTTGGACACGATGCTGTTCGCGCTGGCACCAGCGGAGAGGAGCGCCTCGATCAGCGCGACATTGCCGTTGACGGCCGCCAGCGAAAGCGGGGTCACGCCGTATCGGTTCGCGGCGCTGGCATTGGCGCCGGCCTTGAGCAGTGCCTTCGACGTCTCCACGTCGTCGGCGCGCACCGCCCAATGCAGCGGGGTCGTGCCGTCGGCCTCGGCCGCCTTGACGGCAGCCGGGTCCTTCAGCAGCTTTTGAATCTCCTCGCGGTTGCCGGCCTGAATGGCTTCAGACAGCGGCGACTCGCTTCGTCCGGCGCTGAGCGACGCGACCGACAGGAGGGCGACGAGGGCAATCCGGGATGTGTATCGCATCGTGGGTCACGTCAGCCGAAGAGATCTTCGACGCGTCCGTTGCTGTCGCCGAACGTGTCGATCTGACTGCCGAAACGATTGGCGACGGCGAGCCAGAGATTGCCGACGGGTGTCTGCGGCTTCAGCTTGATGTGGCGATGGCCCTTTCCGACGCCACCGCCGACGGCGATGACGGGAAGCGGATCGCTGGCGTGTCCGTTCGGGTTCCCCATGCCGCCGCCGTAGAAGATGAGCGAGTGGTCGAGCAGTGACCCGTCGCCATCTGGTGTCGCGCGCAGCTTCTCGAGGAACTTCGCGAACAGGCCCATGTGATAGGTGTTCACCTTGACGTTCTGCGCGATCTTCTGCGCGTCGTTGCCGTGATGCGAGACCGAGTGGTGCTGCTCGGTGACACCGATGTTTGGATACGTGCGCTGGCTCAACTCGCGCGACAGCATGAAGGTGAAGACGCGCGTCACGTCGGCCTGATAGGCGACGGCCAGCAATTCGTACATGAGCCCGACGTGCTCTTCGAACGAGTCGGGTACTCCGACGGGTACGTCCATCTTGACGTCGACGCGATTCTGCGCTTCAGCACGCTGGATGCGACGCTCGATCTCGCGCAGATTGTCGAGGTAGTCGGTGACACGGCGGCGATCGCGCACACCGAGCCCACGCTGTAACTTGCGAGCCTCGTCTGCCACCGAGTCGAGCATGCTGCGGTCGTCACGAATGCGCGCCGCGCGCTCGGCCGGACTGCCGCCCTGTCCGAACATCCGTTCGAACACGACACGGGGATTGATGTCCATCGGCAGCGGCGTCGACGGTGTGCTCCACGACACGGTGTTCAGGTAGGCGCAATTGAAGCCGGGTGAGCAGGCGCCGACGTACCCGGTGAAGTCTTCGGTGGCAACTTCAAGCGAAGGGAATGGCGTCTCCTGACCGATCTGCTGCGCCACGACCTGATCGATCGTGGTGTTGGCGAGTACGTCTTCCGCCTCAGTGCGCTTCGGCCATACGCCCGTGAGAAATCCAGCGGCACTCACGGCGTGATCGCCGACCTGGCTGCCTGGATGCGACCGTGTCAGGTTGGTGACGAGGATGAGTTGGTCCTTGAACGAATCGATCGGTTTGAGAATTGGTTGGATATCGAAGCCCGGACCGACGATCTCCGGGATCCACTGCTCCATGATCGCGCCGTTGGGAATGTAGATCGCGCCGAACCGGGTGCGAGGACGCGCCTGCGCGCGCGCGAGTGGCGTTAACGCGGGCACCATCGCGTCGAGGAACGGAAGCGCCACCGCCGCGCCTACACCTCTCAGGAACGTCCGCCGAGGTAGTGCGATCTTGGATACGAACATGTCAACTCCCAATCACCAGCTCTCAACTTCGCGCGGGCTGAAGCCCGCGCTCTACGATGACGCGCTGCCCACCGACTACTGCTGCGACGACGACGCGGGCTGCTCAGGTACGGGCTTCATCCGCATCTGAAACGGCACGCTCTTCACGATTCCGAGCACGAGCGATGAGAAGCGGTAGTCGTTCGCACTCGCGTCGCGGAGAATGCGGCGGACGCTCGGCATATCTTCTGGACCAACGCCGCGGCCGAGCGCGTACGTCATCAGCTTCTCGGTCATCGTGCCGACAAAGAGCTCGGGTCGATCGAGGATCGCCTTCCGCAGCGTGACGGCGCCGTCCACGGCCGTGCCGTCGGCAAGTTGGCCGGACGCATCGATCGGTCCGCCGGCCTCGGTGGTGCGCCATGCCCCGACGGCATCAAAGTTCTCGAGCGCCAGGCCGACGGGATCCATGACCTTGTGGCACGTCGCACACGTAGGGTTGGTGCGATGCTCCGCCATCTGCTCGCGAAGGGTCTTCGGTTTCTGACCTTCCTCGGCGGGCTTCAGTTGCGGCACGTCCGGCGGTGGCGGCGGCACGGGAAGCCCCACGATGTTCTCGAGCACCCACTTGCCGCGAAGCACCGGCGATGTTCGCTCGGCGTGAGAGGTCACCGCCAGCATGCTGCCCTTACCGAGCAGCCCCTTTCGCGCCTCGTCGGTGACCGGCACTCGCCGGAAGCGGCTGCCATACACGTCGGGAATGCCGTAATGGCGCGCGAGGCGCTCGTTGACGAAGGTGTAGTCGGCGCGCAGGAGATCCAAGACGTTGCGATCTTCGCGAATGATGCTTTCGAACAGGAGTTCCGTCTCGCGCCTGAAGGCCTGACGCAGGTTGTCGTCGAAGTCCGGGAACTCGTCGGAGTTCGGCAGCACGCTGCGGACATTTCGCAGCTGAAGCCACTGGCCCGCGAAGTTATCGACAATCGCGCTCGATCGAGGATCGGCCAGCATCCGCCGAACCTGTTGCTCGAGCACGGCGGGATCCTTCAGCCGCCCACGGCTCGCCACCTCGAGAAGCGCCTCGTCGGGAATACTGCTCCACAAAAAGAACGACAGCCGCGAGGCCAGCTCGATGTCCGAGACGCGAGACGGTGTGCCCGGAGCGACCGAATCAGGATCGCGCTCGACGCGGAACGCGAAGCGCGGGCTGGCCAGGATCCGTTCGAGTCCACGCTGGATACCGCCGTCGAAGCCTCTCTGACGACGGCCAGCGTCGTAGAAATCGAGGATCGGCTCGAGCTCCGCCTTCGAAACCGGTTGGCGATAGGCGCGCCGGGCCAGGCGGCCCAAGATCTGCGAGGCGCAGTCGCGCTCACGTCGCGGGGTGGCCCCTCGACTTGGCTCGGGGCCACCCTGAGCTTGTCGAAGGGTGGAGGGACGGCACGTGAAGACCTCGCGACGGCTGGCGGTGTCGCCAACCCCCGTGGGATCGAACGGGCCCGTGATCGCGAACGTTTGAATGTGCGGCCGTCCCGCCCAGTCGAAGTTGTCCGCTGAACTCCGCAGGAACGGCTGCAATCGCACCGTGTCCTTCACGGCCAGGTTTTCGATAAAGGTGGCCGTGACTTGATGCGGCCCCGAGGTGACGGGCACGCGAACACGCATCCGCAGCTCCACCGCGTCGCCCGTGTCGGTCGGCTTGTCGAACATCGCTGCGAGGTCGGCGTGGCCCCCGATGGTCACGTGATGCACCCGGCGGCCGTCGATCGAGATCTCGAATTCACTCGGATACTGAAGTCCGCGAACGATGTTCAGGTTGGTGCGATAGAGCTGCGTGCGGAACTCGTACTCGGCGTCGAGCGGGAACGCGTGTGTGACCTGCAAACCGCCAACGGTCCCGAGCGGAAGACCTTCGATGTGCTGGTTCTGCGATAAATCCTGCGGGACCCGGTAGGTGTCGCTGCCGGGACGCATCGACAGATCACCGACCGCGAGCCGGCTGATGCGGCTGGCAGCTGTCAGGTACCGCTCCTGCAACGACGGTGAAACACCAAGGACGTCAGAGATGTTGTCGAAGCCGTAGGCCGAGTCGTCTGGTGGCAGCAATGTCGCCACGTCGACATCGAGGGCGAGGAGATCGCGAATGGCGTTCTTGTACTCGGCGCGATTGAGGCGATGGATCAGCGGGCGCCCTGGGTTGGGTCGCGCATCGGCGGCCTGATCCAGGCTTGCTTCGAGCGAACTGATGAGCGCGTGCATCGAGGCGGCGTCGGGGCGGCGCGCGCCCTGAGGCGGCATGACCCCGGCCCGCAGTTTGCGGACGACTTTTTCCCAGAGCTCGACGTCGTTTCCAACGTGGGCGGTGTCGGCGTTCTCCAGCACGAGCCCGCCCGATTTCAGCCGGGCGCTGTGACACGTCACGCAGTACTGATCGATCAGGGCGCGTGGCTCAGCACTCGGCGGTCGGGGTTCGGCACCTGGTTGAGCCGGCCCCTGCGCCTCGGCGACAAGGGCAGCGCAAGCCATCCAGGAGCAGGAGGCGAGGAACAACAGTCTTCTGATCATCTCGATCCGAGCACCCTCCAATATGCCAGATTCTGGGCCAGTTTTGGCAGGCTCAGCCACCCCCGCGATCGGGGGATGGGGCCGCGATCCCCCAGCAGTTTTTCGCGTAATATCTCGAGACCGCCTGTTCCGGCGGCTTACTGCGAAGGACCGATATGCGGAAGAGATTCAGCGCATTCGTTGCTGCGGTGCTCCTCGCGGCCGGTGTGTTCGTATTCGTATCCCCGACTGCGGCTCAGCAAGCGCGTCCCGCTGGAGGTGCCGTGACCTCGTTCTACGACTTGCAGGCCATGTCTCTCGATGGGAAACCGGGCAATCTCGCGCAGTACAAAGGCAACGTGAGCCTGGTCGTCAACGTCGCCAGCAAGTGCGGGTTCACGCCCCAGTACGAAGGGCTCGAGAAACTGCAGCGTGAGATGAAGGGCAAGGGGTTCAACGTCCTCGGCTTCCCGAGCAACGACTTCGGCGGTCAGGAGCCGGGTACGGCGCAGGAAATTGCGACCTTCTGCAAGCTGACCTACGAGGTGACGTTCCCGATGTTCGAGAAGGTCGTCACGAAGAAAGGTGCCGGGCAGTCTCCCGTTTATGCCTTCCTCGGACAGTCGGGCAACTTGCCCGCCTGGAATTTCAGCAAGTACGTCGTCGACAAGAACGGCAAGGTGGTCGCGTTCTTCGAGAGCGCAGTGACGCCGGAGGATCCAGCGCTGCGCGCCGCGATCACGAAGGCGCTGACGGGCAGCTAGTTTGGCCCACGTTATGAAGCCGCGGCGGGTCTCGCGGACCCGTCTGATGAATCCGCTTACTGCGCCTGATCCCCGCGCTGCTCGAGCGCGGTGATCCGGCGCTCGTGATCTTGAACGACGGTTCGCACGAAATCGGGCAGGCCCTTGAGCGGCTCGATATCCTTCGCGATTTGGCTCAGCAGCCGTGAATGCTGTTCGAGTATCGTTCCGTGGTGCGACTGGACCTCAGCAATCAACTTAATCTGGCTCTTATTCTCCTCGCCGAGTATTTGTAGTTTGCGTGTCTCATCCTCCAGCGTGCTGACTCGACCGGTCAGGCCTTTTACATCGGTACGCAATCCGTCGACGTCGGTACGCAATCCGTCGACGTCGGTTCGCAATCCGACGACGTCGGTTCGCAATCCGACGACGTCGGTTCGCAATCCGTCGACGTCGGTTCGCAATCCGTCGACGTCGGTTCGCAATCCGTCAACGTCGGTTCGCAATCCGCCGACGTCAGTTCGCAATCCGTCGACGTCGGTACGTAATTCGTCGACATCGGTACGCAATCCGACGACGTCGGTTCGCAATCCGACGACGTCGGTTCGCAATCCATTAACGTCAACCCGCAGTCCCGCAATCACACCGTCCACGTTTGCGAGCCTGCCTTCTACCTTTTCGAGTCTCTCACCTGTGTCTGTCATCTCGATCCTCCGCTCGACACAAGTGCGAGATG
>Ga0075428_100004199_pt1 | contig 15864 bp, 22 predicted proteins | sample RhiMetdeltSRZDD2_FD_75291 | JGI IMG/M metagenome (GOLD analysis project Ga0075428, IMG submission 75291) | Populus rhizosphere microbial communities from Tennessee, USA - Rhizosphere MetaG P. deltoides SRZDD2 | ecosystem: Host-associated > Plants > Roots > Rhizosphere > Soil | place: USA... | reverse complement strand
GTTAGGGGATTTCCGCAGTCTCTCGGAAATGCGGACGGTCTGTGCTCGAGCCAAGGAAATTCCGGCCCTGGAGAACACGTTCAGGCGGCTCTATTTGAACCAGTGGACGGAGCAGGCGGATCGCTGGTTACCGCTGCCGGCGTGGGATGCCTGCTGCGCGGTGGCGGCGTGACGCGACACGAGTATCGGCGGCGGCTTAAAGGGAGGCCCTGTTACGTCGGGCTTGACCTCAGTTCGACGAAGGATCTCACGGCTGCCGTGGCGGTGTTCCCTGACGATGACGGGTTTGATGTTCTAGCGCAGTTCTTCTGCCCGAAGGACAACATCAGAGAGCGATCACACCGCGACCGTGTGCCATACGAGCAATGGTTGAGCCATGGTTTCCTGGCAGCCACGCCAGGGAACGTCGTGGATTACGAGGCCGTTCGGGAGCATTTGAAAGACTGGGCCGCCGAGTTCGACATCAAAGAAATCGCCTACGACCCGTGGAACGCAACGGATCTGGTGACACGGCTGAGCGAACAGGACGGCTTTAAATGCGTCCCGATGCGGCAGGGGTTCGCGTCGTTGTCGGCGCCTACGAAGTCGATTGAGAAAGCCGTTCTGTCGAAGACGCTCCGCCATGACGGGCATCCGGTATTGCGCTGGTGCATCGGGAATGTGGCCGTGGAACAGGACGCGACTGGCAATCTGAAGATCTCGAAGAAGGTGTCGACTGAAAAGATCGACGGCGTGGCCGCGTTGGTGATGGCCGTCGATCGCATGGACCGCAACAACAGCAAGAAGCCGACGCAATACCAGATCATGGTGTTCGGCCGATGACCTCGGCGAAAGCAGACCACGCGCTGATGCAGGCGGCTGACGCGGTTCGTGTGGCGAACCAGGAATACGAAGCCGCAGGTCGTGTGGTGCGAGAGGCCCAGATTGCGGTAACTGCCGCGACGGAGGCATTTAAGGCCGCCCGCAGTCGATTGCACGCAGCCCAGAATGTGTTGCTCGCCGCTGCCGGTGGTACCGAGAAAGACCCGCAGCAGCTCACGGATGGGGCTCTGGCGACTTCTAGGCCGTGGTGTGTATGAGAGTCCTCGAGCGGATCGGCAACGCGATCAAGCGGGTGAGGCTGAGCGACGAGTTCACCCGTAAAAGCACAAAAGACGCCGCGGTAGTGATTCGTCGCGGCTTAGGGGATATCAAACTGGTGAAGAAGCGGTGAGAGTCCTCGAACGGATCGCCCACGTGATCCTGTCAGAGTCGCAGGCGATTGCCTCCGTCCAGTTGACGCCAGTCTACGAACGGGCCGTCGATGCCCTTGCAGCTTGTGAAGGCAAGGTTGTGACGATGGGCATGGGCAAGGCGGGCCTGATTGCCCAGAAGATGGCCGCCACGCTCTGCGCCACAGGGACGCCTGCTGTGTTCCTGCATCCAGGAGAAGCGGCACATGGCGATCTTGGCGTGCTGACGTCTCGCGATGTGCTGATTGCCTACTCCACCAGCGGCAAGACGGCCGAAGTGCTCGAGGCGATTGCGTCCGCCCGTCGGTTGGGCGTGGCAACGATCATCGGCATCACCTCGCATCCGGACGCGCCGTTACGGGAGCTGGTGGATCTCGTGCTGGATATGGGCGTTGTCGAGGAGCCGTGTCCGCTCGGGCTGACACCGTCCGCATCGTCCGCGGTGATGCTGGCAATCAGCGACGCGATTGCTGTGGCCGTGGCGGAAGTCATCGGGTTTAGTCGGGCAGAATTTGCAGTGCGGCATCGGGGCGGGTATCTCGGGGCACAGGTGAGGCTTGTGGCCAATGGCTGAGCGCCCAGGCCGTCCCGCGCTGGATCCGGAGTCACCGTCAGCGGCCGTCCACCTAAAGCTGCCGGCGAAGGTCTACGACGACGCCTACCGTGTGCGAAAAAACGGGGAGTCGATTCAGGATGTTATTCGCCGCGGGCTCGTCCGGCTGTTGAAAGACGAGCGCGGCGGGGCGTTATAGATCGCGTGGGTCGTTGAAGCGAAACCCGCCGAACCAGTTCCGGCCGCTTCTGACGGTGATAAAAGGCCATTGGTAGTGGATCCACACATACCACCGCGGGGCGAACCAGTAGATTAGACGCACGGCCGGATCCTACCATTTAGAAACCTAAAATAGACGAGTCTCGCTAGACACCGCACAGTGACAGGCGGTGTATCGCGCCTATTCGCTCTTCCACATCAAATCGGTTGACGACGAACGGCGGATCGTCCGCGGCACGGCCACGACGCCGACACCGGATCGCACCGGGGACATCGTCGAACCGTTAGGCGCCAAGTTCGCTCCAGAACTGCCTCTCCTGCTCCATCACGAAAAGAAATGGCCGGTTGGGGTCGCACGGTTCAAGAAGCCGACGACCAAAGGCATTGATTTCGAGGCCGAACTACCAGTCATCGACACGCCGGGCGTTGTCCGCGATCGGGTCAACGAAGCCTGGGACAGCGTTAAGGCTGGCCTGATTCGTGGCGTGTCGATTGGCTTTCGTGCCTTTGAAGACGCGATTGAGCCGCTGAAGTCTGGCGGCCTCCGGTTCATCGAAACTGAAATTCTCGAGCTGTCACTGGTTACCGTTCCTGCGAATCAAGACGCGACGCTGTCGGTCATCAAGTCGATCGATGCCGCTGATCTGGCCGCGACTGGCCATTCACCCTCGCCTGGCGCTTCAGGCCTACCCGTTGTCAGAGCGGATAAGGCCGCTCGTGCCATGGCTAATACTGTCATCGATCAGATTGCTGCGTTTGAGAACACGCGCGCCGCGAAGTCGGCCCGCATCAACGACCTGATGTCCACCGCGGCCGACAAACACGTCACGCTGGACACTGCCGAAACCGAGGAATACGACACGCTTGTTGGCGAGCTCAAGTCCATCGACGCACACCTCGTGCGCCTGCATGACCTTGAGAAGGTCAACCTGGCGAATGCGACGGTCGTGACGAAGACGACCGATGCCGTTGCTGCCTCTGAGTTGCGCGGTGGGGTGTCCGTGGTCCAGGTCAAGCCGAACATCCCCAAGGGCACGGCGTTTACGCGCTTCATCATGGCGAAGATCATCGGCAAGAACAGCTTGTCCGATGCGATCCGCTATGTGGAGAGCAACAAGGTCTGGATGGACCAGACACCGGAAGTCGCGCTCGCGCTGAAAGCCGCTGTCAACCCAGGGACGATCGCTGAACCCGCATGGGCCGCACCGCTGGCGGTTGCCCGTCCGATGCAGGACGAATTCCTCGAGATGCTCCGGCCGTCGACGCTGATCGGCAAGGTTCCCGGGCTGCGTCAGGTGCCCTTCAACATTTCCATCCCGATTCAGACCGGAGGCGGAACTTACGCGTGGGTCGGTGAGGGTGCGCCGAAGCCGGTGGGCAACCTGCAGTTTGCCAGCATCACGGTCGGTGTGGCGAAGGCCGCCGGCATCATCGTCATTTCCGAGGAATTGGCTAAGGTCTCGAACCCTTCGGCCGAAGCGACCGTCCGCAACGACATGCTCAAGGGTATGGCGCAGTATTTGGACCAGCAGTTCATCGATCCGACCGTTGCTGCCGTCACCAACGTCTCGCCAGCTAGCATTACCAACTTGGCGAACGGTTATGCCACGGCTGGCACCTCGGCTGACAACGCACGCACCGACTTGAAGAAGGGCGTGACGTTGATGACGCAGAACAACTACATGCTCTCGGAGTTGGTCTTCGTCATGTCGGAAGCCAACGCGTTTGCGCTGTCGATGGCGTTGACGTCGAATGGCGTCCTCGTCAACCCGAACCTGGGCGCGAAGGGCGGCTCGATTCTCGGCGGCCCGACCGGTGGCATTCCCGTCGTGACCAGCCAGAGCGCGGGCAACGTGGTCGCCACGGTCCACACGCCATCGATCCTGTTTGCCGATGACGGTGGCGTGAACATCGACGTCTCTCGCGAAGCGACGGTCGAAATGAACACGACCCCGACGTCTCCGATCTCGGCAGCCTCGGTGTATGTCTCACTCTGGCAGGCGAACCTGATCGGCCTCCGTGCCGAGCGGTTCATCAACTGGAAGCGCGCCCGCACGACTGCGGTCGTCTACACGACAGCGACCTACGTCTAGGGTGCCGCCGGGGCGCTGGTCCACCTCTGGCGCCCCGGCCTATCGACTATGGCGAAGAAGAACGGCAAGGATGCCACCGTCTGGATGAAGGCCCTGCGGTGGCACACCTACGAAGGCAAGCCGCAGGACGAAGGCGACTGTTACCTCGCACACGAAGACATGGTTGAGACGATCGTGTTGTTGAAGTTTGCGGTGCCCGACACCCCACCGAAGCGGGCCGTGCATACGGCCACGACGATCCACGTCCAGTGAAGATCCTCGGGATCACTATCACGCGCACGAAGGCGCTCCCGCAACTGTCGCCGATTTCCTCGAGCCGCGCGTCGTGGTGGCCGTGGATCCGCGAAAGCTTTACCGGAGCCTGGCAATCGAACGTGACGGTGTCGGTTGAGGATGTGTTGTCGCATCCCACGGCTTGGGCCTGCATCACGCTCATCGCGGGTGATATTGCGAAGAACTGCGTCAGGCTCGTAGAAGAGGACACCTATGGTGTGTGGAATGTCGTTCGTCGGGAGTCGCCGTTCTGGTCGGTGCTCCGAAAGCCGAATCATTACCAGACGCGCATTCAGTTCTACCAGAACTGGATGTATTCCAAGCTGATTCGCGGGAACACGTACGTGCTCAAGCAGCGCGACCAGCGTGGCCTCGTGACGGGCTTGTATATCTTGGATCCCGGGCGTGTCCAGCCGTTGGTGTCACCCGATCAGGCGGTCTATTACCAACTCCAGCGCGATGATCTCTCAGGGCTGAAATTCGATCAGACGGTGGTGCCGGCGAGCGAAATCATTCACGACCGGATGAATGCGATCTATCACCCGCTGATCGGGATGTCGCCAATCTTCGCGTCGGGTGTGGCGGCCATGCAGGGGCTACGCATTCAGAGCAACCAGACGAACCTGTTCTCCAACGGGTCGAGCCCGAGCGGTGTGTTGTCAGCTCCAGGCGCGATCAACCAGGAGACGGCCGATCGGCTCAAAGCTTACTGGGACGCGAACTATACCGGGGCCAATGTGGGCAAGGTGGCGGTTCTCGGTGATGGGCTGACCTTTACGCCCACGGCCATGACGGCTGTCGACACCGAACTGATCAAACAGTTGGATTGGTCAGACGCCAAGATCTGCTCGACCTATCACGTGCCGGGGTTCATGGTCGGCGTCGGCGAGCAGCCGCCCTACAACAACGCGCAGACCATCTGGCAGCTCTATTACCAGCAGTGTTTGCAGTTGCACATCGAAGAGATCGAAGTCTTGCTCGATGAAGGGGTCGGCCTCGAAGACGCGGGCTATGGGGCCGAATTCGATACCGACAACCTGCTCCGCATGGACAACCAAACCATGATGGAGACGATCAAGGTCGGTGTCGGTGCGGGTGTGGTCAAGCCGAACGAAGGCCGATACAAGCTCAATTACGGCCCGGTGCCAGGTGGCGACACGCCGTATATGCAGGAACAGAACTGGCCGCTGCGGTTGCTGTCCGAACGTGAATTGCCAGGACGGCCACCGACGTCACCCTCAGAGACGCCGGCAGCGCTGACACCCGATCCGAAGCAGCTCGGGCCTGATGCGTTGCGGCTGAAGTCGGCCGAACTCTTATCCGTGGCATTGCAGGAGGCAGCGTGACTGAATCCGAGCTCGCCTCCGTCATTCAAGGCCTCGTCCCAGTCTTGCGCGAGCACATCACCAAGGGCCTCGCGGACGTGACCGCGCGTGTGATTTCGGCCGAAGCACGTCTCGGGGTGCTGGGCGATCTGCGCGACCGCGTGGTAGCAATGGAGACAAAGGCCGCCATGCCTGTCCCTGAAGATCCTGGGCTCGGCGAGTTGCGCGAGCGGCTGATGCACGTAGCGACGCTGCAAGAGCGCGTCGCGTCGCTTGAGACGAAGCACCCGCTAGATGCGTTGACGGTGCTGCACGAGCGCGTGGCCGTTGTTGAGTCCAAGGCGGCGGAAGTCATTGCGCCAAGTCCTGAGGCGGTGGATCTCTCTCCAGTGCTTGAGCGGCTCGCCGCTGTAGATGCCCGCATGGAACCGCTCGACGGGCTCCGCGATCGTGTGATTGCCTTGGAGACGCGTGATCGTGTCATCACGTTTGATTCCAAGGCCGTGCCAGATATGACTCTCGTGGAGGCGCGGATTGCTCCGTTGCAGGAACGTCAAAAGAGCATTGAGGAAGAACTGGCCCACGCGCGTCCATCGATCGCAGCGGTCCAGTCGGGCCGGTTATTGGAGACGATTGCCAAAGATCTCGGGCCGATCAAAGACCGGCTCGCAGCCGTTGAACTCAAGGGGCTGATTCAAGGTCCACCCGGCCCAGCCGGCAAGGACGGCAAAGACGGACGTGACGGGCGGGACGGTGCCGACGGCATGACCCTGGACGATCTGACCGTCGAACAAGAGCGCGAGCGCACGGCGGTATTCCGTGGCAAGTCAGGCGGCGGGCAGGTGCGCGAGCTCGGGCGGATGTCATTCCCGTTCCAGATTTACCGCGACGTCTGGCGGGCGGGCAATACCTACGAGCGGGGCGACTGTGTCACCCGTGATGGTTCGCAGTGGCACTGCAACGTGCCATCCACGACGGCGACCCCAGGCGACGGCTCGAAGGACTGGACGCTAGTCGTCAAGAAAGGCCGAGACGGCCGCGATCTAAGGGATGCGCTGCCGCCTGCCACGCTGCCTGTGGTGCGGGCTGGGGGCAGCTCGTGACGATGTCTATGGCGGCTAATTCGGTGGTCCGTGTGCCGCGCCTGTGGCCTGGGGAGACAGTCGTCATCCTCGGTGGCGGTCCTAGTCTGACGCCTGCCGACGTGAACTTCTGCCGAGACAAGGCTCGGGTTATCGCCATCAAGGAAGCGCATCGGCTTGCGCCGTGGGCGGATGCCATCTATGCCGCGGATTACAAGTGGTGGCGCTTCTTCCGCGGCGTGCCTGAATTTGACGGGCTGAAGTATGCCATTGAGCAATCCGGAGATCAGGCGCCGGTCAACTGGGCACTCTGGCCTGACATTCACGTCATCCGGCAGACGGGCGCAGAAGGCCTCGAGCTCGACTCGTCAGGGCTTCGCACGGGCTACAACTCCGGCTATCAGGCGGTGAACCTGGCGTATCACCTCGCCGGCCGGACGCGGATCGTCTTGCTCGGGTTTGATATGTGGACGGGCGAGTCTGGCGATCAGAACTGGTTCGGGCCGCACCCACTGCACACGCCGAGTCCGTATCCGGTGTTTCTGCATGCGTTCAAAACGATCGAACAGCCGCTCAAGGAGGCTGGTGTTCAGGTCGTGAACGCCTCGCGCTTCACGGTGATGAATTCGTTCCCGCGCGTGTCGCTTCAGGAGGCCTTGGCGTGACGCCGGTCTCGTATTACGACCCGCACGGCACGACGGCGCCGAAGTTTGCCTACGCCTTCGCGAAGGGTTGCAAGGGCACCATTACCGACGAGATCGACTATCTCTTCGATGGGCCGGTGTGCGCGTTCGGCTCGCCGCCTGTGTGGCCGCTGCTGCGAAAAGCGCAGGCCATGAAGCGGGAGTTCTACTGGGGCGATCACGGCTACTTCGGCCGCCACAAGTATTTCCGGATCACGAAGAACGCCATGCAGCACGACGGGCACGGGCGCGCGACGCCGGATCGCTTCCGCATCTTTCAGCGACCCGTGCAGCCGTGGAAGAAAGACGGCCGACACATCCTCGTCTGCCCAAATTCCGCCGTCTATTTCGGCTTGCATGGGTTGAATGTCGAAGATTGGCTGATCGGGGTGCGCGAGCAGCTCGCCACGCATACGGATCGGCCCGTCAAAATCCGTTGGAAGGTGACGGCTGAAGCAATCGCGACAGACTTGGATGATGCCTGGGCCGTGGTGGTGTTTAGCAGTGCCGCGGCACTCGATGGGCTGATTGCGGGTGTGCCGTGCTTCACGCTGTCGCCGTTTGCGGCCAGTGTCCGAATGGGCCTGACTGACCTGTCGAAGATTGAATCGCCATTCTACCCGGACGACCGAGAGCAATTCTTGTGGAACCTCGCGGACAACCAGTGGACCATCCGAGAGATCTTCGCGGGGGATGCGTGGCGTGGGTTGCAAGTGCAGGAGCGACGCCATGCCGCCTAGAGTTCCGAAGACCGGCCTGCGCGTGTTTATCGGCTACGACCCTGCCGAGGATCTCGCGTGGAACGTCGCTCAGTATTCGTTGCACCGCTACGCCTCCAGGAATCAAGTCCGAGTCGAGCGGATCTCGAGACTGTCCATCCCCGAGTATCGGCGGCCGACGACGATGCTGCCGAGTGGGCAACTGTTCGACGAGATTTCTGACGCGCCCATGAGCACGGATCACGCGATTGCTCGGTTCTGGGTGCCACGAGTCTGTGAGTTTACGGGTTGGGCATTGTTCACGGATGGTGACGTGCTGTTTCGGGCAGACGTCAACAGCCTCTTCGAGCTTGCCGACCCAGATAAGGCCGTGATGGTGGTCCAGCACGAACCGATGCCGGAGGATGCCTCCAAGAAGCGCGGGCATGTGCAGCAAGCCTACCGGCGCAAGAACTGGAGCAGTGTGATCCTCTGGAATTGTGGGCACCTCGCAAACCGGGCGCTCACGGTGCAACTGCTGAACACCTGGACGGGCCGCGAGCTGCACGCGTTCAACTGGCTGCGCGACGACCAGATCGGCGAATTACCGGCGCGCTGGAATCATTTGGCGGGCGTGAGCCCTGACCACCCCAACCCGGCGATCGTGCATTACACACTGGGGACGCCAGATGTTCCAGGGCATGAAGGCGATCTCTATGCGGTGGATTGGACCCGGTTCGCGCGGGTCGTGGGGTTCACACTCCCGGCGGCGTTCCATGCGGAGATCGCGTGATGTTCCAGTTCGAGCACTGGTGGATGCCGGACGGGGAAACGCACCTCACGGGGCTGATGGGGCGGCTGAATGCCCGCGTGGATGGACGCTTGACCTACCAGTATCACAAGTATGTCGCGGCGATCCGCGCCTGCCGCCAGTATCGGACAGCGGTGGATGTCGGGGCCCATGTCGGCCTCTGGTCGTATTGGATGGCGGAACAATTTGCGGCGCTGCACGCGTTTGAACCGCGTGATGTCCATCGCGACTGTTGGCGGCTCAACATCCCGCAATCCACGGCGACGCTGTATCCATACGCCTTGGGCGCGTGTCAGGCCTCGGTCGGGCTGTGCGTGGACGTAGAGAGTTCTGGCAATACCCGCATTGCCGAGGGTGAGACCGTCGAGATGCGGACGCTCGATAGCTTCGCGCTCGATGCGGTTGACTTTATCAAGATCGACTGTGAAGGCTATGAAGTCTTCGTGCTCGAGGGCGCTCGCGAGACCTTGACCCGTTGCCGGCCTGTGGTGCTGGTGGAACAAAAGCATGGGACGTCGAAGCGTTACGGACAACACGGACGCGCCGCGTTGACACTGCTTGAGAGTTTGGGCGCGCGTGAGCAGTGGGAGTGCGGCGGGGATTTTCTGTTCGTCTTTCCGCAGGTGCATTGATCGTGGGATTCGGTGACGAAATCGTGGCTGCCGGACAGGCGCAACGCCTCTATGATGCTGATCCGTCGAGGCGTATTGCCATTGTCGACATCGACGGCAAACCGCGCTGGCACGAGATGTGGGACGGCAACCCGATCATCGCGAGCCCGCAGGATGTTGCTGCGGGTGAGCCGGTGCGGCCCATTGTGAACGGGAAATACTGCCGACCCTACATCGTGTATCCGTTCACGAAAGACACCGGCTGGACGTTCAACAAAGACTTCCACTGCCGCGACCATATCGCGCGGCTCTACTTGACTCCTGACGAGCGCGAACTCGGCGAGCGCACGCGCAAGACGTATGGGCGGTATGTGCTCATCGAGCCCTTTACCAAGCATCCCAACTTCACCTGGCCGATCGAACGGTGGACGGCACTGGTGAAGGCGTGTCCTGAGCTCACGTTCGTCCAACACATTCACGAAGGGTCGCGGCCGTTCCTGATTCCTGGCGCCAATTACGAACATGCCTCATTCAGAGGCGCCTGCGGGTTGATTGCGGAAGCCGATCTCTACGTGCGATCCGAAAGCGGTCTCTGCCATGCTGCGGCGGCACTCGGGATCAAGCAAGTCACGATCTTCGGCGGCTGCATGGATGCTGATGTGATGGGCGGGTATCCAGGTCAGATCTGTCTGGTCGATCAGGATGAGCGCACGCCCTGCGGGTCGTGGCATCCGTGCGCGCATTGCCAGGCGGCGATGGATCGGCTGACGGTCGGCGACGTGCTTGAGGCCGTGAAGACGAGTCTGCGCCCCAAGCGACGGAAGGTGGAGGCCCATGCCGCTGTCTGACGTCGTGACGCTCGAGGACGTCAAGGCGCACCTGCGCGTGACGATCGATGACGAGGACTTTGACATCGAAGCCAAGCGGCTGGCGGCCTGTGCGATCGTGACGGCGTATCTCCGTCGGCGTGACACGGACTGGAATGACGAAATGGACGCGTGGACGGTCGATACCGTGCCGCTCGACGTGAAGCATGCGGTCTTGTTGCAGGTCGGGGATCTCTACTTCCAGCGTGGAGATGATCCGCAACAGGCGCAGAAAGTGGAGCAGCGCGGGGTGTTGACGTCCGCGGTGCGGGCGGTGTTGGGGCCGTATCGGGATCCGCCACTGGCATGACGAGCTATGGATTGACGACCTGTGGAGCGTGCGCAGCGACGACTCCGGTGTTGCTGGCAGATAGCGGCTTGTCTGGATGCCGGTGGGCCGCTGACCCGTTCAAGACAAGCGGGTGGACGGAGTGCCCAGACTGTGGGAAATCCTATTGCCCGCAACATTCTACGCAGGGTGTGTGCGTATTGTGTCTCAGTGGTTCAGATCAACCGTTGGCGGCACCTCACGGCGTCTCGTTTGATCTTCAACTGACTGCCGATGAGTGCCAAGCGATCGTCAATGTGTTGGGGCATGTGGGCGGCGACCCGCGCCGAAGTCAGCGTCGATTCGCTGATGCAGTCTCAACCAAGTTACGTCGGCTCGGATTCTATTCCCAGTGCGGCAATGTCGTGAAAGGGAGGCTAGATTTTGAACATGACCGACATCTTCAGCATGTCTTCCCGCCTGGCGTCCGGTCATGATCACGCCGCCACCGCAAGCTCGGTTATGGCCGACAGTCGGCGAGCGGCAGGTGAAATTTACCCTGCAATACGCCACGCCTGTGACGGACACGATGGGCGGGCGTCGTGAGCCGACATGGACGGATTTTGGGCAGTGGTTTACGAAGGTGACGGTAGTCCCCATCGTGCCGAATGAGACCGACGCCGTCGTGCTCTATGGAGTGGAAGGCGAATTCAGGGCTGACCTGCTAAATCGCTTTCTCAGCGGCGTCGGGATTCGGCTCCGCAGGGCTGGGCAGACGTTGAAGGTGTTTCAGATCGAGAACCCGTATCTCAGGAACAGGACGCTCGTGGCGCACTGCGCGACGGCGACGAACACACAGTAAATGGCCAACGGCATCGAGCTCGAAGACGTCGGCGGGTCGTTCACCAAGTTCATTCGGCAGGCGCCGAAGGAGATGCGGCGACATATCGAAGGCCACATCGAGAAGTCCGGCGCCAAACTGGCCGCGATGATCAAGGCTCAGGTGCATGTGGGCGAGAATGCGCCGCACATCCGTGACGCCATCACGTATCGGCGTTATGGGCAGTTGGTGCTGATCGGATTGCTCGATGCGAATCAGCCGGCCGTGCCAGGCTCGGACACGACGCTGGCCGACGTCGCGATGTATGAGGAGTTCAGCCCGAACCATCATCCATACATGCGGCCGACGGCGGAACAATTCCACAACCAGTTTCTCAAGGACATGACGGAAGCGATCGAGGCGGCCGAGAAGGCCTTATCGATATGAGCGCGACGGCGGTGATCCAGACGGCGATCTATGATGTGCTGGCTGCCGATGCGGTCTTGCCGACGTTGTCGCTGACGAAGGACCCAGACACGGACGAACTGACGACGGTGACGGTGCACAACGACATTCCGGAGGGGCAGGCGTATCCGCACGTCTTGATCAGCAACGCCTGGGAACAGGACTGGCATACGTTCGGCGGGCCGGTGAGTGGGCTGGGGTGGCGGAACATCATCCGCATCTATACCTACAGTCGGTATCAGGGCGACATCGAGGCCTTGAATATTCACAGCCGGATCGTGGCGCTGCTGAACTTCCAGCCGTTGGCGGTGACGGGCTATGCCACGTCCATCGTGAAATACGACGGCCACAAGGTGTTCGTCAAATCCGTCGAGAAGATCGAGACGCGGGAACTGGTGGGTGAGTTTTACGTGTGGGTGAAGCAGTGAGCGACGTCCTGTTGAAACACCTCGACGCGCTCACGGCCACGTTAGCACTGATGCAGGGGCAGATTGCTGCTGCTCGTCATGCCGTCTCGATGCAGATGGCGGCCTCGGTGCCGACGCTGCGTCCGGTGAAGTTAGAGCGCTGTGAAGGCGTGCGGGATGACTACTGCGCGTTACTGAACGAAGACGCGCGACAGGAACGAGGGTCATTCACTGAGCCGCATGCGGCGACCTGTAGGGGATGCAACGCGAGGCTCGATCTCGCGTGAGTCAAAGTTCGGCAGGCACGGGCGGCCACCCGGGCACGACATCCAGACGTGTCAGCCTGCCGAATGTTAGCCATCTGGAAGACACGACTGGAAGGTGTCGAGGTGACGGGGAAGCATACCGATGGCCGTAGCACACTCGAAACTGTCCGTCGTGACGCTCGACAGCTCTGCCGGGACACCGACGGACATCAGCACATACTGCAACGCGCAGGAGCCGCCGCGCGAACTCGACGAGGTGGATGTCACCACGTTCGGCGCGACGAGCCGCCAATACATCTCAGGCTTTGCGAGTGGCACGGTCACGATGGGCGGGCCGTGGTCTCGTGAGCTCGATCAGTTCATGTCACCCCTCTTCGCGGTCTTCAAGGCTGGGACGATGGTATCCGCGTCCTGGACCTACGGACCCGAAGGGAACGCCAGCGGAGACGTCAAATACTCCGGGGAGCTCGTGATGCTCAGTTACTCCGGCGCGAAGGCGGCAATCGACAACGCGCAGGAATGGGAAGCCGAATTCCGAATCACCGGCGATCTGACGGTGGGGGTCTACTGACATGGCGGATCTCACAATCACTCCGGCCAACGTCCTGTGGACGGGTGGCACGAAAGTCACTGGCGTGGCTGGGGCCACGATCACGGCTGGCCAGGCACTCTATCTGGACAGCACGGTGAGCACGCTGAAGCTCGCGCAGTCCGATGGCACGGCTGCCGAAGCCGACGCAGTCGGGATTGCGCTGCATGCGGCAAGCAGCGGACAGCCGGTGACGTATGCCGGGACTGGCGCAACGCTCAACATTGGCGCGACGACTGCCAAAACCACGACGTATGTCGTCAGCGCGACCGCTGGTGGCATTGCGGCACAGGCCGACCTCGTGAGCACCAACAAGATCGTCCGTCTGGGCTATGCCACGGCCACGACGGGTGAGTTCGTGGTGGACATCAGGAACACCGGAGCGGCGGTCTAACAGGGGGCGCGCGATCTGGAACGCGCGTCGTCCTTTCTGGAGGGGACAGTGTCAGAGGCACCCTACGTCAACATCGAACTCGACGGCAAGAAGAAGCTGCGGTATCGGCACAACGACATTGCCGACATCGAGGTGTTCACGAACAAGGATTTCCGCGAACTCTTGCAGACCACGCAATTCCAAGGGATCCGCGTGTTGCTCTCGTTTGGGCTTCGGTGGCTGGATCCGAAGATGAACCTGTCCAAAGCTGGTGATCTGATCCAAGACCACTGGATCGGCCAGGGCAAGACGCTGGACGAACTGGCCGACGTGATCGAGTCAGCGCTTGTGGCGGGTGGCGTGCTCAAGCCGAAGAAGCCGAAGGTGGACGAGGCCGACGAGGGAAACGCATCCCCGGAAGTCGCGACCTAAGCGGCTTCCGGGACTACTTCACGTCGGCGCAAGAGAAGGCCTGCGAGATTGGGCTCAGGCCGTGGGAGTTCTGGCGCATGACGCCGGCGGAATTTCAGGCGATGGTTGCCGGATACGAACAGCGGCAAGAGCGTGAGTATGAGCGTGTGGCGTGGCTGGTGATGCACATGTATGCACCGCACATGCGGAAGGGTAAGAAGCCTCCGACGGTTGACAAGTTACTCGGACGGAAGCCAAAACCACAGGTCTAGATGGGAACAGTCGCCAACCTCGCCGTTCGGATCTCTGCGAACGCGAAGGACTTTGAAGACAAAGTCGCGCAGATGGGCCAGACCATGAACACGGCCCAAGGGTCATTCGGCTCCTTGGGCGCCGTCGCAGTGGGTGTCTTCTCGGCGATTGGGGCGGCTGTCGCTGCTGTCAACATCGAGCGGATCGGGGCCTGGGGCAGTCTCATTGTCGACTTTTCCAACCGGCTTGATATTTCCGCGGAAGCCGTTCAGCGGTTCAAGTTCGCGGCCGAACAGGGCGGGTCTTCGCTGCAGACAGTCGCGCGAGCGATGGAGATGATCAATCGCAATGTCGCGACGGGCGATAAGGGGTTCGTCCAAACACTCGAGCGCATGGGCGTGTCGTTCACCCAGCTCAAAAACGTTGATCCAGAACAACGGTTCATCATGCTCGCGCGGGCGCTGCAGGAAGTCGAGGATCCGGCGCTGAAGGATGCGTATGCCTTTGAGTTAATGGGCAGAGCAGGACAAGAGATCCAGCAGATCCTGCCGGAATTCATTCAGAAGCTCAGCGAAGCGCCGGTCGCAACGGAGAATGCGGCCAAGTCTGCGGATCGTCTTGGAGACGCCTGGGATCACATGACGGCGTCTGGAGAAGTCTTTCTCGGAACGTTTGGCGGCGGAATCCTGGCCGGAGTCATGGAAGGGATCGCTACGGCCATTGATGCGGCCACCGAAGGCCTCGACATGCTCGGTCGCTACTTGGCGTCAGTCACGACTGGCGCACCATCGGCGACGCAAGCCATCGGCGATGACGGGTTAGCGGCGGCGTTGAAAATTGCGGAGGACAGAGCGAAGGGATTAAACGATTCTGGTCTCAAGCCGCTTAACGTGGGCATGGCTGAACAGGCGCAACTAACGCGGGACCTTGCCGCCAAGAAACGGGACACGAACAAGGCTCACGAAGAAGCCGCACGGGCGATTGAAAGAGAAGAGGCCGCTTATCGCAAATACCTCAACGAAGTTGGCGTGAGGCTCATGGAAGCCGACAAAGCCCAGATGGACTATTACCGCCATATGGGCGAAGGCATGCTTTACATGCTACAGAACACGCCAAAGGCACTCCTGACGACCAACCTTCCGACCGAGCTCTTAATGGGACTGCCTGAACAGATCGAATCAAATCTGGCGCCTGCAGTCGAGCGTGTCGCGACGCTCTGGGATGGCCTGTGGGAACACATGCGAACCAGTGCGTCTGATACGTTCGCCTCCATGATCTTCGGCGTGACTGGATTCAAGGACGGGTTCATCTCGATCTGGCAGTCGCTCAAGCAAGGCCTGATGGACATCGTCGGAGACATTATCCACAACGTCCTAGGTGGGCTGATGAAGGGGATCGGGAGTCTGCTCTCTGGCGGCTCCTTCGGTGCTGGGTTTGGCGGGGTGCTTGGCAACATCGGGTCGATGCTTGGCCTGGGCGGCCTCGGCGGCGGAGGTGCGGCAGCTGGCGCGACTGGGGCTGGCGGCGCGGCGGCTGGTGGCGGCGGCGGTGGGCTCGGCGGCCTGTT
>Ga0075428_100004198_pt1 | contig 15864 bp, 9 predicted proteins | sample RhiMetdeltSRZDD2_FD_75291 | JGI IMG/M metagenome (GOLD analysis project Ga0075428, IMG submission 75291) | Populus rhizosphere microbial communities from Tennessee, USA - Rhizosphere MetaG P. deltoides SRZDD2 | ecosystem: Host-associated > Plants > Roots > Rhizosphere > Soil | place: USA... | reverse complement strand
ACTTGCCCGCCACGGTTTGTGCAGTACTTTGCTCGTGCGCTGTTTCGTTCATCGGCAATGCTAGCGCAACAAGCTCCGCCGGATGTTCGCGCGTCGAGACCGCAATGACGATGTATTGGCGGCCCTCGTGCATATAAGTCATCGGGGCTCCGGAGGCCTTCGCTGGAAGCTCGATCTCCGCCACCACGGCGCCAGTCAATTTGTCGTAAGCGCGAAACAACGGACCACCTGGATCGCCGCTCAGATTGCCGGCTTCCGCCAGAAAGAGAAGCGTCTTTGTCACCAGCGGCCCGGGACGCACGCCCGGTTGACCCATGTTGTCGAAGTCGAGCTTGATACCCTTGAGGGCAGGGTGATTTCGGATGGCAGCCGAGGCTCCGCCGATCGAACGCGACCAGACGTGTTCGCCCGTGTTCATATCGGTGGCGGTGATCAAGCTCCAGGGCGGACGGTTGATCGGAAGCCCGCGCGGTCCTCGAATGCTCTCTGTGGGCGCACGGATGAAGTTCCAGTTTGTGAGCGCGGGGTCCGCTTTTGTCAATGAGGCAACCATTACCGAATTGCGGGTCGGCACAAACATCAATCCGGTTTCGGGATCGAAAGCCGCGCCATTCCAGTTCGCGCCTCCTCCGTAGCCGGGAAACATCCAGGTCCCCTGCGTGCCGCCTTCCACGATCGGAGTGGTCGGTGTGTACATCGGACCTCGGACATAGTTTTTAGCGATAGCCAGCGCTTCGGCCCGCAGTTCAGGAGTGAAGTCAATCAAATCGTCTTCGTGATAGCCCTGACGGCCGTAAGGCGCCGGCTTTGTCGGGAAGGGCTGCGTCTTTGAATGGCGCTCGCCGGGCACGGCGATCTGAGGAACCGGGCGCTCTTCGATCGGCCACACCGGTTTGCCGGTCACCCGGTCGAACACAAACGACATATTTTGCTTGGTAAGCAAAGTGACAGCCTTGATGATTCTACCGCCGATCACGATGTCGTGCAGGATGGGCGCGGCCGGCGGATCGTAATCCCAGACGCCGTGATGGACAATCTGAAAATGCCAGACGCGTTTGCCTGTTCTGGCGTCGAGGCAAACGATGCTCTCGCCGAACAGATTGTCGCCAAGCCGATGGCCTCCATAGAAGTCGTGCGTGGGAGTCTCCACCGGCAAATAGACATACCCGAGTTCCAGGTCAGCGCTCATCATCGACCAGACCCCGGTGTTTCCAGTGTATTTCCAGGAATCGTTTTCCCAGGTCTCGTTGCCGAACTGGCCCTTCTGCGGAATGGTGTGAAAGGTCCAGAGCAGCTTTCCGGTGCGCGCGTCGTAACCGCGGATGTGACCGGGAGTCGCTTCTTTGTTGGGCGAAGTCACGTCGCCGACGACTTGCGCGATGACGACATCCCCGACCACAGTGGCCGGCGATGACGATCCCAGGGTTGGTACCGTTCGCCCTTCGACCAGGTGCTCCCTCAGGTTAACCGCGCCGCCTTTTCCGAAACCCGTGTCGGCCTTGCCGCTCTTCGCGTCGATCGAGAGCAACCTTCCATCCAGCGTGTTGTGGAACAGGCGTTTTTGGACGCCGTCTGTCCAGTATGCGAGAGCGCGGCTGCTGACCGCGAGACCGCGCCCGCCGGCGAGGTTGGCCGGACTGGGAGTGTAAGTCCAGATGGTCTTGCCGGTGCCTGGATCGATCGCGCAGACCTGATGAACACCGGTGGGCGTGTAGAGGACGCCGTCGATCATGAGCGGCGTCGCTTTGAGGTTCGAGTCGGGCCGGTTCCCTTGTGGCAAAGCCTTCCATCGCCAGGCGACCTCCAGAGTCTTAACATTGTCTTTGTGGATCTGATCGAGTGGAGAGTATCGCGTGAAGCCGGCGTCGCCGCCCCAGGTTGTCCAGTCACTACGCGAAGCAGCCGCGGCCTTCGTGGAGGTAGGAAACCCCGGATAGCCGGGCTCAGTTTGAATACCGAAGCTGTTGATGGCAACACCGGTCATCGTATAACCGCCAACCGTGAAGACGATCTCGATCAGCTGTTTGGTGTCGTAATGTTTCGCGAGGCTAGACCAGGTGCGATCGGTGATAAAAGCTTCGCGGCGTAATTCATCGCAAGCCCGCAACACCGCCTTATGCTCCTCGGTCCAGCCCGCAGCATCGGCTCCGGTTGCGATCCGGTCGATCTCACTGTTGGTGAGACCGGCCGCGCGAGCGTATTCGACGTGATGAGCCCATTCGTATTCGGCGCCGATCAGAAACGCCGTGCGCATGATCAGCAGCTCGCGCGTCTTTGGAGGCAAGCTGGATTCAGCCCGAATGTAAGAGCCGAACGACATCCGCGGAGCGTACAGGGCTGGATGGTTGAGAATCGTGGCGTAAAGATTCATCACGCTGCCGTCAGAGCGTCTTTGTGGAGAAATCAACTTTTGTTGTTCCGGCGACCATTGCTCTGGGCGCAGCGGCGGGATCCTTGGGGTCCGGAGACGCGGCCCGTTCGCGTGGCCGGCAACCTTTGGCAAAGGCAGATCGCGAGGCAGGCGATGGCTAAGATCAGGATCCAACTGCACGCCGAGACTATTGAGCGCCATCGAAACCAGTTGGTATTGCGCAGCAGTGTAAAGTGCTTCGATTATTTTCTGATCGTCATATTCCTTTCGAAGCGCGCTCCAGGTGACGTCGCTGATCATCGCGTCGTATCTCAGTTCGTCCACGGTTCGCAGAAGTGTGCGCTCGAAATCACTCCAGCCCGTGGCCTGCGGGCCTTCGGCGATGCGATGGATCTCTGCGTCGTTCATTCCCGCGCTGGAAGTCGCAATGCGGGCGTGTTGTGACCACTCATACTCCGATTGGCAGAGCCAACCCATACGGAGCATCAGCATCTCACGATGACGCGCGGGGAGGCTTGAGCCGTTTAGTATGAATCGGCCGAGACCTGACCAGCGGGCGTAGAGTTCCGGATGATGCGCGAGTGTCTTATAGATATTGTAGTCGGGCCGCGAAGCGAGCATCTGACTCTGCGCTTCCGTGAGCATCTGCTTTTGCACCGGTGCGATCCGCGGTTGCGCAGGTCTCGGGGAGAAAGCGGCTGATTGAGCGCGCAACAAACTTCGATCCACGGTGGTGGTCAACAAGGCGACGAGGAGCAGCAGCTTAACTGCGCGGGTTGTACGGGAATTGCTGTAAGCCACCGGGATCCTCCTCAGGATAATGACTCGGCGATCGTGGATACCGCTGGCGACATGCTCAAAAACCGTCGCCCTCTTATGAGCCCTCGCGGGATCATCGCCGGATAATACAAGCCCTCACTGGTCTATCAGCTTTTACCTGTCTGTATGTCGAAAGACAACCTCTTTTGTGTGCGATATAAGCATCGACGGCTGCGACGCTCCGCGAGATCCCGAGCGCGCAATGTACGTAAACACCGCCTCGAAGCACGTGCTTTGCGATAAACGAAGAGGCGCGTTCGAGTTGCTCCAGCGAAGGCCGAGTCAGGTCAAGCACTGGTACGTTCAAGTACTCTGTAGCCAAGAACACTCGCGATTCCGCGTGTTCAGCGGTGAGGTCAAGAACGCTGGTTACTCCTATCGCCGTAAGCATCCGCGCTTCGCGTCCGCTCAACAACCTGCCGCAATAAACTCCAGGTGCGGCCAAAACCCATGCCTCGCGCCGACTTCTGTAGAACAGTATTCTGACGAACGCGCCGAACAGGTACGGGCCAAGCACGATGCGGGTGCTGATCGGGAGCCTTCCTCCGGACTTCCGGAACAGTGATGAATCTCCTCGCACATAGGCGATCGCAATCAGCCCCAGCGACATCGCCGGCCACATCAGCAGCCAAAGCCACGAACCAAACACAATTGACGACAACCCTAGAACCGCTGACCCCGTTGCGTAGAACGACGCGACCCGACGGTTTGGCGCCGAAAGCACGAGCGGATGACTACCGACTCTCCTCTCAGGAAACGCAAACGTGCAGACCTGGCCAAGCATCGCGCCGGTAGTCACGTCGAGCAGGTGATGCTGCAACGTCAGGAGAGGGGAAGCAATGATGAGCGTGAACCAAACGTGTACCAACGATCGAAGACCGCCCTTCGTGTGCCGGGCAAAAACCGGCCACAGCAGCGACGCCAGCGAGACGTGAAGCGACGGTACGAGATTGTGTGGTTTGTCGAATGCCCAGAGGAATCGGAACAAAGAGCCAGTCCATCCTTTCACATCGGGGCGGGAATATCCCACCGTCAGCGGAAACAGAAGAAACACCAAACCCGCGATGAGAATTGCCAGAGCGATCCGCCGAGCGTGCGTCCGGAGCTCTATTCTGTCGGCGCACACCAGAAATGAAGCGACGAAGAACAGATCAATACTCAAGTAAGGTACGACGAGCGCCGGTACGAACGGAATGTTTAGCTCCCAGGGGAAGAAGCACGTGCCAGGTTGTGTGAGTCCTGCAGCGAGCGTGTTGCATCCGCCATAGACCAGGATGAACAACAGCGACATTCCAATAGACAGCAATATTGCCTCGGTCTGCAGCGACCGTGGGGTAGCAAAGAGCTGCAGCCGCGTAGCGGTGTCCTCTCGATAGTTGCACGTTTGGGATACCGCCGCGGGCCGCGTAGCGGTTACCTCCTGAACTGGAAATTGATCTTGATGCACAGGTAACCGCTACGCGGCCCGCGCGCGATCGCCTCTCGCAGACTATCGAGAGGACACCGCTACGCGGTTATACTCCGTTGCATTGCTGAACCTTTGCCCAACATACGACTCTCAACACCATGACTTCCAATCTTCTATCGTTGACGCACTCGCCTCTGGGCGATTGACACGGTAAAGATTCCCCTCCCGCCGACCACGGTGCGAATCTTCTCGAAGCCTGCCTCACGCACCAGCTCGTCGAGTTCACGCTGCGTGCGTCGACGCATCACCCACGGCTCGCCGTCGCGATTCGTCAAAACGCGCGCAATCATTTCGATCTGTGGGTGCCACGGCTGACCCGTATAAATGAGATAGCCGTCGTCCTCGATCGCATCTCCGATTCCTGCGAGACACCTCCGCACCGGCGCGTTCTCCGGAAACAACTCGAACAGACCGGACACGATCGCGATGTTCGGACGGGGCCTAAGCATCTCGTACGAGGATTCGTCAAAGGCGTCCGCCTGTTCGAATGTGACGCCTTGCAATCCAAGTCGCGAGGCGAGCACCCGGCCCGCGCCGACGTTCGCGGCCGAATAATCACGAAGCACCGCAGTCGCGGTCGGGTCGGCAATCGACGTCAGCGCGTCAAGCACATATCGACCCTGGCCTGCTGCGACATCAAGTATGCGCACTTGAGCGCCCGCCCCTCTTACGCGCTCGATGGCGTAGCCAAGCAGCTTTTCGATATTTGCTTTTCGCTGCCGGATTCCTGCCCACGCAACGTTGTTCAAATAGAATCGGTCGATAATCCTCCCCAGCAACAACGCCCCGCGCGCGCGGTTTTCGTAAACGTAATCAAGCGAGCTCCCCGAATCGAACCCAGCGCGCCAGCCAAGTCGTATGCCGTTGCTGAGTCTCCCGTAGGTCTTCAAGAATGCCCGCTGCGCCGCAAACCAAATCCGTTTTATCGATAGCCTCGGAAGCGGTGCTCGCAGCCGGTCGTATTCCTTGCCGGTATGAGATTCTTCGCCGGTGTCCAATTGAATCTCGTCGCGGGCGAATGCACCGCGAATAAAGACCCTTATATCGTTTAGAACAGCGCGCCGGTCTTTCTCGTGAAGTATGTCGTGGTACATCCCGTCAAAGACACGCATCCGTTTGATCTTTGAGCCGAGCCCGTCAAACAGCTCTCGCTCGGCCGCAAGATCCACAACCCAGTCGGAACCGCCCGCCAGAACGAGCGCCGGTGTTTTGATGGCGCCGGCGTCGGCAATCAGCCGGGTCGCGGTGTCGTGCAAACCGAGCAAGACGTTTACGGCTATCGAGCGAGAGATGAGCGGGTCCTCGTCGTAACGGCGCGCCTCTTGCTCGTCATGCGTGAGTAATTTCCCTTTTACATAGCTCGACAAGAACACCGGTCTGCGACGCGTGAACAGCCTCAAGATGCGGAGAGCGGTCCGCGCAAACGGCACATAGAGCCTTACTCGGAGCGCCGGAGTAACCAGCACCATCGCGCGGACCCGAGGCGCATAATCGTGAACCCAAGCGGCAACGGTGACCGCGCCAACGCTGTGTCCAAGTACGACCATGTCTTCGAGGCGCACTCCGTGAGTCTCCGAGATGTGTCGGATAAACTCGTCTGCGTCTTTTGTAAACCGCCCAAAGGTTGGCGCGAAACCGCGTCTCCCGCCGGACTGACCGTGGCCGCGGGCATCCCAGGCGAAAATCGCTACGTCGCGAAGTCGAAGATCGCGAACGACATCGTCCAAACGCCCCGAGTGCTCGTGCCCACGATGAAAGATCACCAGCGCTTTTCGCGTCGGCTCGCTCGGAATCCAGGCGCGATAAAACAGCTCGACGCCGTCATCGAGCGTCATTGAATGCCCGCTCGCTGTGATTTCAGAAATCGATATCGGCTCTGTCAGTACATTGATCATTGGAATGCTTCCTGTGATATCGCCCGCGCAATTTGCGGCTGGGGTTTGGGTGCAAGCGCGAGCACCGCGCTCCGAAGGTCGGCGCAAACATTCAACGCGCCGGCGTCGGTTGGCTCAACGTGCTGGTAGGTACGCGGCTCGCCAATCGCAAGACGAACCCGGGCCGGACGCGGGATAAGAGAACCCTTGCACCACGCCTTGAATGTTCCATCCAGGTGACAGGGAACTACCGGATAAGATGACCCTGCGAGCAACAGTCCGATGCCTCTCCTAAAAATACCTGCTTGTCCATTTATCGATCGAGTTCCCTCCGGAAACATAACGAGCACACTGCTCCGCTCATCGAGCATCCGCCTGCAGAGTTCCAGGTCAGCCACGCCTTTTCGATCGATCAACATTACGTTTGCGATAATCGCCGTCAGCGCGAGGCGCGTCCTGTTTTTTTCGAAGTAATCGCGTGCGGCAATTGAATAGGCGCGATGCAGCGACCGGAGCGGGAGCGCTGAAAGCAGAGCTACTGCGTCGAGATGGCTAGCGTGATTCGCGACGAGCACAAACGAGCCGTCGCGGGGAAGATGTTCGCGGCCAACGATCTCCAGACGATTGTAGGTTCTGAGCGCGGCGCGAATCGCTACCGCAGTCGCCAGGCGCGTGCCGTAGATAAACGGATCGGGTTCGCGGGGACAAGCCTTTAGCCGGTCGAGAAACGAGAGACCATGGTCCCTGGCTGTTTCGTAATGCCAATTCGGATCATTCATTGGTCTTATCACTGGAATAGGTCCTATTGCTCCTCTGAATCTCATGGTCGTTCCGCAAGCCTCGCAAAATGAAAGAACAACGGCGCGGCATAAATAAGACTGTCGATGCGATCGAGCACGCCGCCATGCCCGCGGATGAGAGCGCCCATGTCCTTTACTCCGACGTCGCGTTTGATGACGCTGATCGACAGATCGCCCAGATGCCCGCCAATGCCCACGATCAGGCCGGCCAGCACACATTCCAAAATTGAGAACCCCGGCAGCGCGAAACGCACCGCTAGCGGGAACAGTGACGATATGACAACCGCGCCAAGCGCGCCTTCGCGTGTCTTCCATGGGCTGACGTTGGTGCAGAGGGGCTGGCGACCAAACAGCTTTCCGCAGGTGTACGCCGCAACGTCATTGAGTTCTACGGCGAAAATCAGATAGAGCAGATAGCCATATGAGTTCGGTGTGTTGGCAAGAAGCGCGAGATGACCAAACATCCATCCGATGTAAACGAACCCAAACAGCGCCAGCGCGATTGCTTTGAGTTGCCCTTCCGGCTGGTTTCGCAATATCGACGCAAGTACTAGCGCCGCGCTAACAAAAGCCGGAATAGCCATAAAGGTCGCGTCCAATCCGGACGTCCCGGTCGCCGGTTGGCGGAGAATTGCCAGCGCCGACATGCCGATTATTCCTGCGAAAACGATGTAAGTCTTGGTGAGATCGCGATGAAGTCCAGTAGCGCGCGCGTACTCGGTGAATGCTATAAGGGCTACGACGCCAAAGAAGCAGATCGCGACCTCTCGACCCGCGAAAAGGCACGCGCCGATGATCGGAATCATTACCAGCCAGCCGCGATAAGAATCCCAGGCGTGGGATACATCTTTGGCAAAGCCGAAACGGATGACCGACACTATCGCTCCTCCAATTACCATGAGCCCGGTTGTCAGGAGGGCGAAGATTCGAAAGACGTCGCTGGCGAGCGCTGCCGATGGTGACATTGCGATCTCCGGAACTGATCAGAGTTCGATCACTTCAGGGAAAAGAACGAACACTTGGTTGCCGAATGGGCTCTGGCGGTTGTTTGCCCGGTTCTTCCAGGGCGTCGTATTCATCATGCCGAGAGGTTACAACGAAGGCTGATTTCTTAGGGTGGAGGTTGTGACAGTTTTTGGATTGTCATAAACAGGCGACGCCCTCGGCCCGCTCAGACCAGTAGAAAACTGCGCCGAGTCTTATCGCCAAGCCCGCATACAGGCGTTCGAAGTACCCGTGAATCAAAGCGGTTACACTGACGGAATCGGAGTTAATCCTACGTTGACGTGACAAAGAGCAGGGAGTATTTTACGTTCAATTTGGAGGAGCGGGGTGAAGAAGGTGATCCAGAATCAGGGCTTAACCCAGGAATCATTTGATAAGTTACTAGCCTGGCTGCATCCCGATCGGAATCAGGCAGGCGAGAAGTATGAGGCTATTCGTCGCGAATTAATAGGACTCTTTTTGCTTTGGGGTTCTACCTCGCCAGAAAATCTTACAGACGAAACTATTGATTGTGTTGCGAACGATATCGATAAGATCGCACGGAAGTATGTCGGCGATCCGGAAGCCTACTTTTGCCGGACGGCGAGGTCGGTGTATTTACGTTCACATCGTCGATGGTCGAAACAACCACTCTCAATCGCCGCCTAATTCGTACATCCTCCAAATTTCCGAGAAGGTGCAAGAAGTAACCGCCTCCGCAATAAGCGATGATGTTCCTGTGAGAGGTTGTGACTGAAGTTGTCGCACGCGATAGCCTCGCGAGTAGTTGCGTGGCTGAGTACAGGTTCAGTGTTCGCGCATTTCTTCGCGAGTTGAGTTCACGATCTCGATGAACTCCCTGGCGCGGGCAGTGATCGTTTTGTGATCGCCTGCTCGGAGTGCAGCCGTGTCAACGAGGTCGGACCCTACGCCGAGCGCCGCGGCTCCTGCTCTGATGAAATCGGCGGCAGTCTTTAAGGATACGCCGCCGGTGGGCACCAACTGGATTTGAGGAAGCGGCGCTTTGAGGGCCTTGATGTAGCTTGGGCCTCCGACAGCGTTTGCGGGAAACACCTTTACGAAGTCTGCTCCCGCTTTCCATGCGGTTACTACTTCGCTGGGGGTCATCGCGCCGGGCATGACCGGAATGCTGTACCGCCTGCAACACGATATTGTTTCGAGGTCCAGAGAAGGGCTGACAATGAACTGCGCTCCGGCGAGCATGCAGGCTCGCGCGGTTTCGGAATCGAGCACCGTTCCCGCGCCAACGATTGCTTCATCGCCGAAGCGTCGAGCGACCTCTTCGATAACTCGAATCGCGCCGGGCACGGTCATCGTGATCTCGAGCACCGAAATTCCTCCCTCGCGGATTGCGTCGATAGCCCGCATCGCGATATCGGCTGATTCGGCTCGGACAACGGGAATCAAACCGGTTTTGAGGATTGTTTCGGTGACTGTCGATTTGTTCATCGAAAAACAGGTCCTATAGGTCCTATATTATTTCTTGGTCCTATATATTTCACAACGACACAGTTTGCTCTGCCCAGAATTGAAATTCGCGATGCTTATGCTCTTCGGCGCGAGCTTGAATCTCGCCGCTGGCTACGCGTTGCACATGTTCAAAAAGGCGCGCCCCAACCTGATCAATGGTTTCTGTTCCGTCGATGATCCCCCCGGCCGAGAGATCGATGTCGCGCGACATTCGCTCAAACACCGAGCTGTTTGACGCCAGCTTGATCACCGGCGCGATTGCGTTGCCGATAGTAGTACCGCGTCCCGTCGTAAAGACTACAACCGTAGCTCCCGCAGCAACCAGACCTGGAGTTGATTCCTGGTCATAGCCGGGCCCCTGCATCAGGTTGACTCCGCGATTCGTCGGCGTCTCGGCGTATTCGGTTACTCCTTCAATTCGGGTGCTGCCGGCTTTCGAAATCGCGCCAAGAGATTTGATCGTAATGTTCAGCAGACCCCCGGCTATGTTGCCGGGACTCGGATTCTGATTCAGAACTGCTCCGAACTTGGACGCATACTCTTTGTACCAGTCGACCATCTGGTAGATGGCGCGTCCGGTCTCGCTGTCCCTGGCGCGGTTAGCAAGCACGTGCTCCGCTCCGCAGAATTCAGGGACCTCGGTGATCAACACCGTTCCACCGGAGCGAACGACCATATCCGCCGCGCGCCCTAATGCCGGGTTTGCCGAAATGCCGGAGAATGCATCGGAGGCGCCGCATTTGACCGCCAAAACCAGTTCGCTGATCGACGTGCTCTCGCGAGTCGCGAGGTTGACTTCCGGGAGCATGCTCTCGACTTCTTTCATCCCTCGCTCGATTGCCGCGAGAGTGCCGCCGGCTTCCTGGATGCCGATCTTGGCCACCGGTTTGTCAAATCGCTTCTCGCGCTTGAGCAGGTATTTCTCAACCTGCGAAAGGTTCGTTTTCTCACAACCAAGATCCATCAAAATCACTCCGCCGACATTCGGGTGGTCGGCGTAGTTCGACAGCGTCCGCAACATTACTTCGATAGTCGAGCCGTCCTGACATCCGCAGCCCTTGTTGTGAGGAATCGCGACAACGCCGTCAACGTTCGGATACTTCGCTCGATTGTATAAGGTAAACTCGGACATCATCGAAATCTGCTGCGCCTCATGGCTTGCGCACATGCTGGTAGGAACGATCAGCAGATAGTTTCGCGTCCCCACTCTGCCATCCAGTCGCCGGTACCCCAGAAATGTCGCGCGTTCCGTTTCGGGGATGTAGTCCGGAGGCGGAGTGTATAGGTTCTCGCGTAGGTGCCTGATGGTTGGGACATCGTTTGACATGTTGAGCGGCGAAACCTTGGCGCCCTCGGCGATGCCCAGCGAGGTCCCGATCGGTTGGCCAAATTGCAAAACGAATTCGCCCTCGGGTATTGGCCGGGTTGCGAAACGGTGACCTGAAGGGATGGCTTCAGCAACCTGCACGATCCGGCCTTCAGGCAGCTTGACCTTGAGCGGATGTGAGATCGATTTCTTTACTATCGCAAGGTTGTCGGTCCGATCGACGATGATCGCGTATTCGCTGAGTGGCGCCACAGGTACTAGTTCGGGAGTCGACATATGCAAGGCACTTCCGACATCAGGTACAAGCTTTTTGCAAGCAAGGCGAGTTGCCGAACTCAAACCGTTTCCGCAACAAACGATAGTGCGCGACAACTCGCCCGGTTATCCGGAAGCTCTACCAATCGTTCTAAATGGTATAACCATTCTGCAGACTAAGCGCGACCCATTTAACCACAAGCACCCTTTCGAAGCAAGGCTCAACAAATATTTCGCATCAAATTGATCGTCTAAGTAGGTTCCAAACCTGATAACTGGGGCTGAGACGGCAGATTCTAAAGGACGGACGTTGACCAACCCGCGGTTGAATTGGTATTACCTTAGAGCCAAACAGCAATGAGGGATTGGTTGGGCTATCGATAACTGAAGTTTTGCCCGACCGGGAAAGGTTGTCATAACAAGCGCTTTTAGGATAGAGAAGGTCTATGGGTTACCATCTACTTGAGTTGAACGGAAAGGTTGCTGTGGTTATTGGCGGCACTTCCGGGATTGGACGCGCAATCGCACACGGATTGGCCGAAGCCGGGGCTGACGTCGTTCCAACTTCTCGGCGTAAGGATCAGGTCGAAGCCTCGGCGGACGAGATCGAGCGCCGTGGGCGCAGAACCATTCGCGTCACCTCTGACGTCCTCGATCGAGCATCCCTCGAGCATCTTCGCGATGAAACCATAGCGGCTTTTGGAAAGGTCGATATCCTGATCAACTGCGCCGGTCGAACCAAACGCGCCCCAACTCTCGATTTCCCAGAGGAAGATTGGAACACGATCATCGACACGAATCTGACCGGGATGTTGCGATCATGTCAGGTTTTCGGGCGGCACATGCTGAACCGCCGCTACGGTCGTATCGTCAACATTGCGTCGTTGGCGAGTTTTGTTTCGCTGTTTGAAGTGGCCGCGTACTCAGCCAGCAAGGCGGCGGTCGCCTCGCTCACCAAGTCGCTTGCGATCGAGTGGGCTGCGCACGGAGTCGCAGTCAACGCAATTGCACCGGGTGTGTTTCGTACCCCCCTCAATGAAAAGCTGTTGGACGAAACCGAACGCGGGCGCGAATTCCTCCTCCGGACGCCGATGAGAAGGTTCGGCAAAGTCGAGGAGTTAGCCGGCGCAGCGGTATTCCTTTCGTCCGATGCAGCAAGCTTTGTCGCCGGGGAGGTTCTTGTAGTTGACGGAGGATTGCTTGCAAGCGGAGTCAATCAATAATCGAGCGGACAATCGTTCGCAAAGCCTGCACCTTGCAATATCTACTGCCCGATGAGCGATCCAGGACCATCATTTAAAAACGTCCGATATCTCTGGAGCGATGAGGTCGCGGATTCACTTACGGATCTCGATCGCCTTGTCTATCGCTCGAATAAGCTGGGCGAAGATTTAACGCTCACCAACACCGGTGGCGGGAACACTTCTTCAAAATTGATCGAACGCGATCCCCTGACCGGACAGGAGGTCGAGGTGTTGTGGGTAAAAGGATCGGGCGGCGACTTGAGGACAGCAGCGCGTGATGGGTTTGCTTCGCTGTATCTGGACAAGGTGCGGGCGATGAAGCCGCTCTATTTAGCCAGCCCGGAACGCGGACCGAAGACTAGCGTCGAAGACGCGATGTATCCGATGTACCTCCACTGCGTATTCAATCTAAACTCCCGCCCTTGCTCGATCGACACCCCGCTCCACACCTTCGTACCCTTCAAACACGTCGATCACCTCCACCCAAACGCAGTAATCGCTGTCGCTGCTTCGGTCAACCAACAGCGGCTTTGCAATGAGATCTACGGCGCTGACGTTATCTACGTGCCCTGGCAACGGCCCGGTTTTGACATAGGTCTGTTGATCGAGTCTCTGATAAAGGATAATCCGCAAGCCAAAGGCGTACTGCTTGGACATCACGGCATGAGTTCGTGGAGCAACGACGACAAAACCTGTTACCAGACGGCGCTCGAGATCGTCGACCGAGCCGCTGCCTATATAAAAGCCCGCGACCGAGGCGAGCAGACATTTGGAGGATCCCGTCACCGCGATATCGCCGAGAACGTTCGGCGCCGGTTGCTGGTCGAATTACTACCGTGGCTTCGAGGCCGCTTGTCAGCCGCCAGGCGAGTTGTCGCGACGGTCCAGGATGATGGTGAGACTCTGAGGTTCGTAAACAGCGTCGACGGACCTCGACTAGCTGCGCTTGGGACATCCTGCCCGGATCACTTTCTGCGCACCAAAATCAAACCGTTGTTTGTCGACTGGAATCCCGAAAGCGAAGACATCGATACTCTGAGGACCGCTATTGACGAAGGGCTCGATGAATACCGCAAGTACTATGCGGCGTACTATGACCGTTGCAAGAGGCCCGGCTCGCCTCCGATGCGCGATTCAAATTCTACTGTAATTTTGATACCCGGGCTGGGAATGATCGCATGGGGCAAAACCAAGAGCGAGTCGCGGGTTACCGCTGAGTTCTACAATTGCGCGATTCAAGTGATGCGCGGCGCGGAGGCGATTGACCAGTATGAGGCGATGGATGAACAGGAGGCATTTGATATCGAGTACTGGCCGCTCGAGGATGCGAAGCTGCGGAGGCTGCCTCCGGAAAAAGAATTGGCCCGGCAGATCATCGCCGTCGTAGGCGCTGGAAGCGGAATCGGAAAGGCGGCGGTTCATAGGCTGGCGAGGGAGGGTGCGCACGTTGTGTGCGTGGATGTCGATGAAGCTGCCGCCAGGGCTACAGCTGACGAAATCATCAAACAATACGGGGAAGGGATCGGGGTCGCAGGCTCGGGCTTGAGCAATTGCGGCCCGGCCCTCGGGTTAGCTTGTGATATTACGAGTCGCGAGAGCGTTGCAAGGATGCTCTCGGACGTGTTGCTTGCTTACGGCGGGTTGGATGCCGTTGTATTGACGGCCGGCATTTTTGTGCCGCCCGATCCCGGCGGCCACATCGAAGACAATCAATGGTCGCGAACGTTTGCGATCAATGTAACCGGCGCACATACGCTTGCCGACGAAGCTTACAGAATTTTTAAGCGTCAGGGACTATCGGCGAGCGTGGTGATCACCACGAGCGCGAACGCCGTTGTGGCGAAGAAAGGCAGCATCGCTTATGACACAAGCAAGGCTGCGGCGAACCATCTCGTGCGTGAGTTGGCCATTGAGATGGCTCCTCTTGTGAGGGTGAACGCAGTCGCCCCAGCGACCGTGGTCAAGGGTAGCGCGATGTTCCCCCGCGATCGCATCATCGCATCGCTGACCAAGTACCAGATTGAATTTAACGACAAGAGTTCGACCGATGAGCTGCGAGAAAAGCTCGCGGAGTTTTACGCAACAAGATCGCTCACTCGATCCGCGATTGAACCGGAGGACCAGGCGGAAGCAATCTTCCTGTTGGTCTCGCAACGTCTTTCGAAGACCACCGGTCACATTCTTCCGGTGGACGGAGGGCTGCAGGATGGGTTCCTGCGATGAAGAATTACCAGGGACTTTGATCGGAGGGAATATGGCGACGCGTTTTGAGATTGATGAAGGCTATATCGCTGAACAGAACGACAAAGCCCGATCGTGGCTCGCGGAGGACTACGATCATCTAAGTCGTGTTCTGCGGCGCAGGAACGTGGACATCGAGGACCTGGTCGCCAGATCTCAATCCTTCCGCGTGGCAGTTCCATCCTGGGGCGTTGGAACCGGCGGCACTCGCTTTGCCCGGTTTCCCGGTCCAGGCGAGCCGCGCGATATCTACGAAAAGCTCGAAGACTGCGGCACGATTTTCAAGCTCACGCGCTCGACTCCAGCCGTGTCCTTACACATTCCGTGGGACAAACCCGATGACCCGTCCGATTTGCGAAAGTTCGCGCGAGAGCGCGGCTTGAGTTTTGATGCGATGAACTCGAACACCTTTCAAGATCAGCCGGATCAAAAGCTCTCGTACAAGTTCGGCAGTCTTACCCATCCGGATCCCGCGGTGCGGCGGCAGGCGATCGATCACAACCTCGAATGCATCGAGATAGGAAAGGTCCTCGGGTCCAACGCTCACACGGTGTGGATCGGAGACGGCGGGAATTTCCCGGGCCAGTTGCACTTTCGGCGCGCGCTCGATCGCTATCTCGAAAGCGCGCGCGAGATTTATGACGCGCTGCCCGTCGACTGGCGAATGTTTCTCGAGCACAAATTCTACGAGCCGGCGTTTTACTCGACGGTGATCAACGACTGGGGAACGAGCTACTACTGCGCGAGCGAGCTCGGACCAAAAGCGTTTTGCCTGGTGGATCTTGGTCATCACGCTCCGAACGTCAACATCGAAATGATCGTGTCGCGGTTGATTCAGTTCGGTAAGCTTGCGGGGTTTCATTTCAATGACAGCAAGTACGGGGATGACGATCTGGATGCCGGCTCGATCAAGCCGTTCCAGCTTTTCCTGATCTTTAATGAACTTGTCGATGCCGAGATCGGTAACCTGCCTAACTTCAGCCCGGCGTA
>Ga0075428_100004196_pt1 | contig 15866 bp, 16 predicted proteins | sample RhiMetdeltSRZDD2_FD_75291 | JGI IMG/M metagenome (GOLD analysis project Ga0075428, IMG submission 75291) | Populus rhizosphere microbial communities from Tennessee, USA - Rhizosphere MetaG P. deltoides SRZDD2 | ecosystem: Host-associated > Plants > Roots > Rhizosphere > Soil | place: USA... | reverse complement strand
GCGAAGATCGCCCCGCCCACCATGACGAGCAGCAGGATGAGCGCGACCGCCTCCACCGCCCGGCGCGACGGTATCCCGGCGCGGAACGCGGACGGCCCCCCCTGCACGACGGACACGATCACCGGCACCAGGATCAGGGCCGTCAGCGTGTTCGAGAAGAGCCGCGTGCGCCACACCGCCCCGTAGGCCTCCCCGCGCAGTGCGGCCACGGCGGCCGCGTCCACAAAACCGGAGGCCACCGGCGCCACCAGCACGACGGCGAAGAGGAAAAGGGCCGCCCTCCCCAGGGTGTCGAAGCGGGTGGGGGCCGGGCTCAGCCTGTGCGCGAGGCCGGCGGCGACCAGGGCCTCGATGCAGTTGGTCACGTACAACGCGAGGATCAGGGGAAGCGGGAAGCCGAAGTGCAGCTCGACCACGACGTGCGCCGGGAATGCCGCGGCCAGGAACAGCCACCAGCGGCGGGGCGGCGACAGCAGCAGGGCCGAGGTCAGGATCGCGTTCGGCGGCCACAGGATCGAGGTGGTGGCGGGCGGGAACCGGAGCACGAAGCCGAGCAGGCATCCCAGGTAATAGGCGGCCGCCACCGCCAGTGGTCCGAGGGCCACCGCCCACGGCGATGGGGCGGTGCGCGCCGCCCGCAGCCGCGACGGCGAGCGTATGACGTCGTCGAGGGGATACTCTTGCGGAGGGATCACTGCCGCTAAGTTACACAAACGGGAGGCCGGGGTCGAGCCGCGCCCTGGGGGAGAACGATGATCGTCGCCTACGTGTCCGGCCACGGCTACGGCCACGCCACGCGCGTGGGCGAGGTGCTTCGACGCGTCCGCGCGCTCGAGCCTCGAGTGCCGGTGGCGGTCGTCACCTCCGGGCCGCAGCGCCTCTACAGCCGGGCCGTACCGGAGCCGCTGGAGTTCCGGCACCTGGAGTGCGACGTGGGCCTCGTCCAGAAGGACGCCCTGGCCATGGACGAGCCGGCGACGGTCGATCGGTGGCGGGCGTTCGTCGACCGCGACGGGGAGCGCGTCGCGGGTGAAGCCCGGTGGCTGCGCGAGAAGGGAGCGCGCGTGGTGCTCGGCGACATCCCGCCGCTGGCCTTCGCGGCGTCGGCGGAGGCCGGCGTGCCGAGCGTCGGCCTGTCCAACTTCTCCTGGGACTGGATCTACCGGTACATGTCGCGACGGTTCCCCGGCCTTGCCGAAGCGGCCGACTGGGCGGCGGCCGCGTATCGCCAGTGCGGGTTGCTGCTCCAGCTCCCGTTCGCGGGGGACCTGTCGGCGTTCCCCCGGCGGGAGGAGATCCCGCTCGTGGCTCGCAGGCCGAGCTCGAGCCGCGACGAGGCACGGAAGCGGCTCGATCTGCCGGACGGACGACTGGCCCTGATCTCGTTCGGCGGACTGGGGCTGCCGCGGTTCGACCCTGGCGTGCTCGCGCAGATCGAAGGCTGGGACTTCCTGTTGACCGGCATTGATCGGGCGGGGGCAGCGAACCCGACCGATGGCCCGGCCAACGCGACCGGCATTGACCTCGGGCGCCTTGGCGCCCTCGGTCTGGACTACATAGACATCGTCGGCGCGGTCGACGTGGTGATTACGAAACCCGGCTACGGCATCGTCTCCGATGCGATCGGGGCGCGCACGCGCCTGGTCTACACCGAGCGGGGCGATTTCCCCGAGTACCCGATATTGGTGGAGGAGATGGCCCGCTGGCTGCCGTCCCGGCACGTCTCGAACGCGGACCTGCTCGCGGGCCGGGTCGGGCCGATCCTCGACGAGGTCCTGGCCATGCCGTTCCCTCCTCCGCCGGACATGAGCGGCGCGGACCGCGCGGCCCGCCGGCTGCTCGAGGCCTAGGCGAGGTCGATCTCGGCGAGCAGGGGCAGGTGGTCGGAGGCCGCGGCCGGGACCGAGCCCTCGACCACCTCGCACGACTTCAGCCGCGCGAGCGACGCCTGGGGCACGAACACGAAGTCCAGGCGCAGGTTCGGATCCCAGGTCGGGAACGTGAACCCCGGCCGGTCGGGGTGGAGCATCCGGTAACCGTCCGCGTACGAAGCATCCAGCATGATCTGGATCGTCTCCCAGCGGATCTCGCGGCCCGTGAGGTACACGAACGTGCGCAGGCGCAGGGGCAGCTTGCGCAGGTCGAGCGTCTCGCCGGGGGCCAGGGTATTGAAGTCGCCGGCCAGGACGTGGAAGCCGTGCTGGTGCTTCTCGATGCCGGCCAGCACCGCGCGCAGCTCGCGGACGCGCCGCCTCTCCGTCCAGTTGGAATGGACTGCGCTCAGGTGCAGGCCGAACACCCGGACCGGGCTCCCCTCGGGCACGATCTCCAGGAACGCCCGGCGGCTCGCCCCGGGGCGATGCCACCCGTGGTGGGCGATGGGGATGCGGCTCATGAAGCCCACGGAGTGCGTGGCCGTGGAGGCCCACGCGGTCATGCCGCACGCCGAGGCCAGCCGCGCCACCACGTCGGGGCGGGTCGCCTCCTGGAGCACGACGATGTCCGGCCCGCAGTCGCGGATGACCTGGGCCAGCAGTCCCTCGCGCCCGGTGCCGCCGTAGCGGATGTTGTAGGTGAGCAGCCGCAGCGTCAGTCGCTCTCGACCTTCCCCACGAGCGTGAGGTACGGCTGCCCCATGAGGTACTCGCGGAAGTACATGATCCAGTCGCGCGTGCCCTGGATGTTGACCGGGCGGCCCACCATGGCCATGAGGCGGCGGCGCAGCGGCAGGAGCGCCGGCGCGATGTCCGGGTCCTTCTCGCTCACCGGCCGGGAGTGGATCCCCGGTATGAAGAAGCCGTCCGGACTGTAGAGCTCGAGCACCGGCCCGCCCACGAGGGTGAGGTCCAGGTCGCTGGTGCCCGGACCGTCGGCGTCGAACGGGGCGTGGTCGCCGTGGCGCTCGCCCGTGATCGCGCTGCCGCGGAGGACCGCCGCGGTGTCCGGGGGCAGGGCCGCCTCCAACACGCGGCAGAACTCCTCGTAGCGCCCCGGGTCGCCGCCGAAGGCCAGGCGGATGACGTTGGCGCGCAGGTCAGCCTCGCTCCATCCGGCGCGGACCGTCTCCTCCGTCGGGTCTGCCAAGGCACCGCCCTTCCTCTCGCTAGCCTAGCTCGAACACGGCATACAATCGCCCGCCAAGAGCTAAGGAGAAGACGACATGGCGCTTTCGAAGGGAGCGAAGATCGCGCTCGGCTGCGGCCTCGCGGCGGTGCTGGCGGCCGGGGCCGCGGTGGTCGTGGTGGGCGGCCTCGCCTGGTGGGGCATCGGCAAGGCCAAGGAGGCGACGGAAGGGATCGTGGCAGAGCAGGAGGCCGCGGAGAAGGACCTGCAGAAGGCGAACGCCAACGCCTTCACGCCGCCGGAGGGAGGCGTCGTCCAGGAGGACCGGCTGGTGAAGTTCCTGGCGGTCAGGAAACGGGTCCACGACGAGGTCTACGTGAAGCACAAGGACATGATCGAGGCCCAGGCCAACAAGGAGAAGGCGGACCTCTCCGCGCTGGCCAAGCTCCCGCTCATCATCGCCGAGCTGCACGCGGCCAAGGCCCGCGGCCTGGCGGAGCAGGGCATGAGCGAGACGGAGTGGAGCTGGATGTTCGGGACCGTCTACAGCAACATGATCCTGGACGGCGTGGCCAAGGGCGGAGACGGCACGAGCGTGGCCGATGCCAACCGGCAGACCATCCGCGCCGCGGCGGAGGCGGCCGAGCAGGCGGCCCAGGCCGCGGAGGCGAACCCGTCCGTGCCGGCCGACGCCAAGCGGCAGCTGCGCGAGGCGGCCGAGCGGGCGCGCGAGGATGCGGATCGCGCCGCGGAGATGACCAAGGCCCTCGACGTGCCTCCGGCCAACCGGGCCCTCTTCGAGAAGCACCGCGAGGAGATCCTGAAGTACACGATGGGGGGGCTGGAGCTGCTGCCTTTCTGACGGATTCGCGCCGCGGCGCCGGACGCGATAAGATGGGCGGATGGAACAGACCTGGCACGACGGCCTGAGCCGCAAGGCTCTGGTGGAGCTGGTCGAAGGCCTGCTCATGGCCATGGACAAGGCGGTGCCCCGCCTGGACGCCGTGGCCCACCACCTCTCGCTCCTCACGGAGAAGGGCGAGGAGTACGAGATCCTGGGCGGCATCAGCGAGCAGGTGGCCGACATCGGCGACGAGCTGTACGCCAGCAGCGATCGGGACAAGCTCCGCGAGTGGGGCAACCAGATCGACATGCCGGACAAGGCGCACTGAGCTGATGGCCGAAGGCTGGACGCCGGTCGAGCTGCGCCGGCGCGCCGGCCCCTCGGACGACGCCGCCGACGCCGCCGCCCTGTCGGTCGCGACGCGCGATCCCCTCACCGTCGGTCTCGTGAGCCTGGGCTGTCCCAAGAACCTGGTGGACGGCGAGGTCATGCTCGGCCAGCTGCAGCGGCGCGGGCACACCCTGGTGGCGGACGCCCGCCAGGCGGACGTGATCGTCGTGAACACCTGCGCCTTCATCGACCGGGCCAAGCAGGAGTCGGTGGACGCGGTCCTCGAGATGGCGCGGCAGAAGTTCGCCGGGCGCGCGCAGCGGCTGGTGGTGACGGGATGCCTGGCCCAGCGCTACGACGCCGAGCTGCGCCACGAGATCCCCGAGATCGACGCCACCCTCGGCACCGGGCAGGTGGCGGACATCGTGGCCGCCGTCGAAGGCGAGCCCCGCGTGACGGACGCGCACGAAGGCCCGCCCACCTGGGTCTACGACCACACGCAGCCGCGCGTGCTGTCCACGCCGCCGTGGCTGGCCTACGTGAAGATCAGCGAGGGCTGCGACTACACCTGCTCGTTCTGCATCATCCCCACGCTGCGCGGCCGCCACCGCAGCCGGCCGGTCGAGGACGTCGTGGCCGAGGTACGGTCCCTGGCCGCTCGCGAGGTGAAGGAGATCATCCTGGTCGCCCAGGATTCGACACGGTACGGCCTGGACCTGGGACTGCGGGACGGCCTGGCGACGCTACTGGGCCGGCTGGGACGCGTGGACGGGATTCGATGGATCCGCGTGATGTACGCCTATCCGGCGACCCTCAGCGACCCGATCCTCGACGCGATGGCCAGCGAGGACCGGGTCGTGAAATACGTGGACATCCCGCTCCAGCACGCGAGTGAGTCCGTGCTCAAGCGGATGAAGCGGCCGACGGGGAAGGGCCACCTGCTGGGGATGGTCGAGCGCATCCGCGACCGCGTGCCGGGCGTCGCGGTGCGGACCTCGTTCATCGTCGGCTTCCCGGGCGAGACGGACCGGGACTTCGAGGAGCTGCTCGCCTTCGTGGAGGCCGCGCAGTTCGACAACGTCGGTGTCTTCACGTTCTCGGACGAAGAGGGCACGACGTCGTTCGACCTGCCGGACCGGATCGCGCCCCGCGTGAAGGAATCCCGCAAGCGCCGCCTGATGTCGCTCCAGAAGAGGATCGCCGCCCGGCGCAACCGCCGCCGCGTGGGCGAGACCGTGGAGGTGCTCGTCGAGGGCACCCACGCCGACACCGACCTGCTGCTCCGCGGCCGCCTCTCCACCCAGGCCCCGGAGATCGACGGCTCGGTCCTGATCAACGACGGCACCGCCGCGCCCGGTGACTTCGTGACCTGCGAGGTGACGGAGGCGCACCCGTACGACCTCGTGGCACGGATCGTCTAACGCGACAGCGGTCGCGTTTCGCGGGGCGTCCTATTCGATCGCGATCTGCATCAGCTCGACGGGCAGGATCGGGTTGTACCGCTGTCCAAAGACGTTCCAGCTGGTGGCCGACGTCCAGCTGTGCCACAGGACGATGAAGTTCCCGGCGTTGTCCGCACCCACGGTGCAGCCCTCCTGATCGAAAAGAACGGTCGTGTTGACCTGGAACTCCGTGCCCAGTGGCGTGCCCGTGCTGTCGTAGCGCTGGCCGAATATCCCGTAGTCTGAGCCGTCCTGGAACAGGCTCTGCCACGCGACGACGAAGTTGCCGGAGCCGTCGGTGGCTACGGACGGAAAGATCTGATGGCTCGGCGTGTGGGTGTTCACGCGGAACTCCGGGCCGACGGGGGCGCCCGATGCGGCGAACCGCTGACCGAAGATCCCAAACCCATAGCCGTCCTGGACGATGCCGCTCTGCCAGGCGACCACGAAGTTGCCGGACCCGTCCACAGCGACATCCGGACTGGATTGAGCGGCGTTGGTGAAGGTGTTGATGCGAAACTGGGCGCCGAGCGGCGCGCCGGATGCGGCGAAGCGCTGACCGAAGACCGCGCCGAGCGAGCCATCTCCGACTTCGCTTTCCCAGACCACGACGAAGAAGTTGCCTGAAGAATCGCTGCCGACGCGCGGATTGGTCTGGCTTAGCACGGTGGTGGTGTTCACGCGGAACTCGGGACCGATCGGCGCCCCCGTGCTCGCGTAACGCTGGGCGAAGACATCCAGATAGGAAAAGTCCTGGAGGTCGCTCTGCCAGACGACCACGAAGTTTCCCGCCGAGTCGGCCGCCACCGCCGGTCGGCCCTGACCGCCCGTCGTGTAGGTGTTGACCCGGAACTCGGCGCCGGCTGGCTCCCCGCTGCTCGAAAAGCGCTGGCCGAAGACCCCGGCGACCGAGCCGTCCTGGTTACCGCTCGCCCAAACGACGACGAAGTTGCCGGAAGGATCCGAGGCCACGGCGCGGCTTATGCCGCCCTGGGAGCCCACCGTATAGGTGTTGATGCGGAACTCCGGTCCGAGGGGCACCCCCGAGCTCGTGAAGCGCTGGCCGAAGACCCCGGAGGTAGAGGCGTAATCCTGAGACACGCTCCCCCACACCACGACGAAGTTGCCCTGGGCGTCGAAGGATACGGCGGGACTCGCTTGGGTGTTGTTTGTGAAGGTGTTGACCCGGAACTCGGGGCCGACGGGACTGCCTTGCGGCCAGGCGGCGGCGGGGAGCAACGTCACGACGACGACGGAAAGAAGCCGCGATCGTCTCATGGGCCTACCGGGCGGATATCGGGAGGGGCTCTCATCGAACGTAACAAGATGAACCGGCTGCCGTCAAGAAATGAAGTCGGACGATCGACTCGTTCCGGAACGAGTCGGCTCATGTATCACTTGAAATGATGGCCGGCCGAGCCAGGCTGGATTTACGCGTTTCGTATCCGTTCCGGAACGGATGAGGCCGGGCCCGCGACGGCATGGCCATGGCCACCCGGGATTTAGGCCTTGCCAGCCGTGTACCTCCCTGTTATCATTGCTGTTCCAGCTCGGGGTGTTGCACCAGAGTGGGCTCGCCCCACTCTTTTTTTTGGGGAGAAAGGCAGCTGAGACAGTCCGAGGCGCTCGAAGCCGTCCGCGGCGTCGCCCAGCGGGTGACGGACAGCCGGGGCTTCGAGCTCGTGGACGTCGAGCTGAAGACCGCGCCGGGCGGGCGGCTGGTGCGCCTGTTCGTGGACAAGGATGGCGGCATCGGGCTCGACGAGCTGCAGTCGGTCTCGGAAGAGGTCTCGGCCATTCTCGACGCCGAGGACCCCATCGAGTCCCGTTACATCCTCGAGGTCTCCTCTCCCGGGCTGGACCGTCCCCTGAAAGGGGAGGCGGACTATCGCCGCTTCGTCGGGAAGCTCGCCAAGCTCTCGAGCTACGAGCCGATCGAGGGGCGGCGCCACTGGGCGGGCCGGCTGCTGTCCGTCGAGGACGGCGCCGTCAGCCTGGCCCTGGAGAAGGAGGGCGGGACCGTGGCCCGGGTCCCGCTCGACAAGATCGCGCACGGGCGCCTGGAAGTGGAGTTCAAGTAACCCGAATGGCCAACCAGCTCCGTCAACAGATCGAACAGATCAGCCGGGAGAAGAACATCAACCCCGAGGTGATCATCGCCGCCATCGAGGACGCCATCCTCACGGCCAGCAAGAAGTACTACAAGAGCGCCGAGGATCTGCGCAGCCGGTTCAACAACGAGACCGGGCAGATCGAGGTCTTCGCCGTCCGCCAGATCGTCGAGAACGTGGAGACGCCGGAGACCCAGATCGGCCTGGAGGAGGCGCGGGGCCTCATCCCCGAGGCCGAGGTCGGCCAGGAGATCGAGTTCCCGAAGCCCACCGACATCCTGGGGCGCATCGCGGCGCAGACCGCCAAGCAGGTGATCTTCCAGAAGGTCCGGGAGGCGGAGCGCGACAACGTGTTCGCCGAGTACTCCGGCCGCGTGGGAGAGGTCATAAACGGGATCATCAAGCGCCAGGAGATGGGCGACTTCGTCGTGGACCTGGGCCGGGCCGAGGCCGTGCTGCCCCGCAAGGAGCAGAGCCGGGCCGAGACCTACCAGACGGGCGACCGCGTGCGCGTGGCCATCGTCAAGGTGCTGAAGTCGGCCAAGGGCCCGCAGGTCGTCGTGAGCCGCACCGACCCCGCACTGCTCATCAAGCTCTTCGAGATGGAGGTGCCGGAGATCTACGACGGCACCGTCCAGATCCGCGGCTGCGTGCGCGAGGCGGGCGAGCGCGCGAAGGTGGCGGTCATCTCCCGCGAGAAGGACGTGGACCCGGTGGGCGCGTGCGTGGGCATGAAGGGCACGCGCGTGCAGTCCATCATCCGCGAGCTGCGCGGCGAGAAGATCGACATCGTGGAGTGGAGCGACGACCCCAACAGCTTCGTGATCAAGGCCCTCTCTCCGGCGCACGTGAGCCGCGTCAGCATCCTCGACGAAGAGCAGAAGATCATGGAGGTCGTGGTCGAGGACAAGCAGCTCTCGCTGGCCATCGGCAAGAAGGGCCAGAACGTGCGGCTGGCGGCCAAGCTCGTGGGCTGGCGCATCGACATCAAGAGCGAGGAGGAGAAGCGCCAGGAGGTCGAGGCCGAGATGGCGCGCATGCAGCGGATCGTGGAGGAGCTGCGCAGCCTGGAGCACGTGGGGGACAAGACCATCCAGAAGCTGATCGACGCCGGCGTGGGCGGCCTGGCCCACCTGCTGGAGATGACGGAAGAGGAGATCTGCCAGGTCGAGGGCATCGGGCCCAAGACCGCGGAGAAGATCAAGGCCGCGGCAGCCGAGGCCAAGGTGATCTGGGACGCGCGCGACGCCGAGGAGGCCGCGCGGTTCGAGGCGGAGCGCCTGGCCGCGGAGCAGGCGGCGGCGGAAGAGGAAGCGCGGCGCCTGGCCGAAGAGCAGGCGGCGGCCGAGGAAGCCGCGGCGGCGGAAGCGGCGGCGGCCGAGGACCAGGCGGGGCAGGAGCCGGCCGAGGGCGAAGCGGCTGCTGCGGCCGCGGAGACGGAGACCGACGCCGAGGGCGAGCCGGTGGCGCCCGTGGCCGCCGGGAAGGGGTCGAGCGAGGGAGGGGAGCCGGATGCTGAACGTTAGGGTCTTCCAGCTCGCGAGGGACCTGGACCTCTCGAGCCAGGACGTCATCGACCGGCTCAAGAAGCTGGGCGTGGACGTCAAGACCGCTTCCAGCTCCATCGACGAGGACACCGCCGACAAGCTGAAGCGGGCCCTCAAGATCGACGCCCTGACCTCTCGAAAGCGGCGGATCTACGGCAGCGAGGAGGACGAGGCCGAGCGCGAGCTGCAGGAGCAGGCGCAGGCCGCGAAGGTGGCGGCCGAGCGCGAGGCCCGCGAGAGGGCGGCCGCGGAAGCCGCCGCCGCCGCCGAGGCGCGCAAGGCCCGGAAGGGCCGCGGCTCGAAGGCGGAGGTCGAGGCGGCCAAGGCCGCGGCGAAGCCGGCCGTCGAGGAGCCGCCGCCGGCCCTGATCCATCCGCCCGGCGCCCCGCGCCTGGGCAAGAGCCGGCCGGTGGTGCCGGTCGCGCCGTTGGAGGACGAGTCCGTCGAGGAGATGGAAGCGACCGAGGAGCCGGCCGCCGCTGCGCCCGTCCACGTCCCCACGCCCCACGCGCCCGCGCATCCCGCGCACCCACCCGCGCCGGTCGCGCCGCCCGCGCACGTCGCGGTCCGTCCGCCCGCCCCGCGGGTCACGGGCCCGGTGCGGCCGATCGCTCCTCCGGGCGCCGCGGCCCCGCCGCCCGCCGCAGTGGTGTCCGCGGGCGCGTCCGCGTCCTCCGGGACCGTGACTCCGCTCCGTGCGGCCTCGGCGGCCGCCGGCGCCACGGGGTCCGTCATGCCGCGGCCGGTCCGGCCCATCGCCCCGCCGCGCCCGGTGCCGCCGCCGCGGTCCATCGGCCCTCACCCGACCAGCCCGCATCCGGTCGCGGGCGGACCGCTGCCGCGATCGCCGCACCCGGTGGCGCCCGGCCGTCCGGGCTCGCCCGGACCACTGCGCCCGGTGTCGCCCATCCCCGGCCGCCCGGCTCCCGGCGTCCCGTTCCGTCCCTCGGGCCGGCCGGCGCCGAGGCGCCAGGAGCGCGGCGGCAAGACCATCGCCCCGCCCGTCAGGGAGGAGCGCCCGGTCTACACGGGCCCGCCCCGCAAGATCACGCTGAGCGAAGGCGTCACCGTGAAGGACCTGGGCGAGAAGATGGAGGACGTCAAGAGCCGCGACATCATCAAGGCCCTCATCTCGCGCGGGATCATGGCCACCCTCAACCAGACCCTCGAGCCGGAGCTCGCCGCCGAGATCTGCAAGGAGTTCGGCTACGAGGCCACCTTCCAGTCCTTCGAGGAGGAGGTGGTGCAGGAGCAGGGGGTGGAGTCGCGCCCCGAGGACCTGGTGCCGCGCGCGCCCGTCATCACCGTCATGGGCCACGTGGACCACGGCAAGACGTCGCTGCTGGACGCCATCCGCGAGACGAGCGTGGCCGCGGGCGAGGCCGGCGGCATCACCCAGCACATCGGCGCGTACCACGTGGACGTGGGCACGCGGAAGGTCGTCTTCCTCGACACTCCCGGCCACGAGGCCTTCACCCTCATGCGCGCCCGCGGGGCCAAGGTCACGGACATCGTGGTCCTGGTGGTGGCCGCGGACGACGGCGTGATGCCCCAGACCGTGGAGGCCATGGACCACGCGCGCGCGGCCGGAGTCCCCATCCTGGTCGCGGTGAACAAGATCGACAAGGCGGACGCGCAGCCGGACCGCGTCAAGCAGCAGCTCTCCGACCGCGGGCTCATGCCCGAGGAATGGGGGGGCACGACGGTCTTCGTCAACGTCTCCGCCAAGAAGAAGCAGAACCTGGAGCAGCTCCTCGAGATGCTGCTCCTGGTGGCGGACATGCAGGAGCTCAAGGCCAACCCCAAGAAGGCCGCGGTGGGCACGGTCCTGGAGGCGCGGCTGGACAAGGGCCGCGGGCCGGTGGCCACCATCCTGGTGCAGGACGGCAACCTGAGCGTCGGCGACACTGTCGTGGCCGGCGCGGTGACGGGCAAGGTGCGGGCCCTCGTCGACGACCACGGCGAGCGGCTCAAGTCCGCGGGTCCCTCGACCCCGGTCGAGATCCTCGGGCTGGGGGCCCTGCCCGAGCCGGGCGACCCCCTGCTGGTCGTGACGGACAACCTCAAGGCGCAGTCCATCGTGGCCTTCCGCCAGCTCAAGCTGCGCGAGAGGGCGATGTCGGCCACCTCCAAGATCAAGCTCGAGGACCTGGGACGGGCCATCGCGGAGGGCCAGCTCCAGGAGCTGCCCCTGGTCATCAAGGCGGACGTGCAGGGCTCGGTCGAGGCGGTGAGCGACCAGCTCATGAAGATCCCTCAGCAGAAGATCAAGCTGCGGGTGATCCGCTCCGGCGCCGGCGCCATCACCGAGGGCGACGTGCTGCTGGCCGCGGCCAGCAACGCCGTGGTCATCGGCTTCAACGTGCGGCCGGAGCGCAAGGCCGCCGAGACCGCGGAGCGGGACAAGGTCGAGCTGCGGCTCTACACCGTCATCTACGACGCGGTCGAGGACATCAAGAAGGCCCTCGAGGGCCTGCTCGAGCCGACCATCAAGGAAGTGCGGCTCGGCGCGGCCGAGGTGCGCGAGGCCTTCCGGATCTCCAAGGTGGGGACCATCGCCGGCTCCTACGTGACGGACGGCAAGGTGAACCGCAACGCCCAGGTCCGGCTGCTGCGCGACAACGTCGTCATCCACACCGGGAAGGTGTCGTCGCTCAAGCGCTTCAAGGACGACGCCAGCGAGGTGAAGGCCGGCCTGGAGTGCGGCATCGGCATCGCCGGCTACAACGACATCAAGCCCGGCGACGTGATCGAGTTCTTCACCACGGAGAAGGTCAAAGAAACGCTCGCCTAGCGCCTCGCGCCTCCGAGGCTGGCCACCGGAGGCGCTCGTGAGCACGATGATCGATCCGCGGCCGATAATCCTGGAAGGCGCGGGTGTCCGCCTCGAGCCCCTGACCGAAGCCCACCACGACGCCCTCGTCGCGGCCGCCGCCGACGGGCGGCTCTGGGAGCTCTGGTTCACCTCGGTGCCTCCTCCCGACGGGATGAGGGCCTACGCGGCCGCGGCCCTCCAGGGCCAGCGGGACGGGCACATGCTGCCCTGGGTCGTTCGAGACGCCGGCAGCGGCGCCGTCATCGGATCCACGCGGTACCACGACATCGTGCGCGAGATCGACCGCGTGGAGATCGGCTACACCTGGTACTCGCAGAGCCGGCAGCGCACGCACGTCAACACCGCCTGCAAGCGCCTGCTCCTGTCCCACGCCTTCGAGACCCTGGGCTGCCAGGTGGTCGGCCTGCGGACGGACGGGTTCAACTTCCGCTCGCAGCGGGCCATCGAGGCCCTGGGCGCGAAGAAGGACGGCGTGATTCGGCACCACGCGATGCGGCGGGACGGCACGGTGCGCGACACGGTCATCTACAGCATCCTGGCCGCGGAATGGCCGGACGTGCGCCGGCACCTGGACCTGCGGCTGGCGCGGCATGCGACGCCGGACGGCGGTTGATGTAGGCTCCGCGGAAAGGAGGAGCGTCATGATCCATCGAGCCGTCGCCTGCGCCGCCCTCGTGGCGGGCGCGCTGTCCGCGTCGTACGCGCAGACCCCGCCGGCCAGCCCCCGGACGCACGTCATGTTCACGGAGCCGCAGATCAAGTGGGGAGACCCGCCGCCCGCGCTGCCCAAGGGCGCGACGGTCGCGGTGCTCTCCGGCGACCCGTCCCAGGCGGGGCCGTTCACCATACGGGCGAAGTTCCCGGCCGGATACAAGATCGCGGCGCACTGGCATCCCACGGACGAGCACCTCACCGTGCTCTCGGGGACCTTCTCGCTGGGGACCGGCGACGCCTTCGACATGAAGGCCCTTCACGACATGCCGGCGGGGAGCTTCGGCGTCATGCCCGCGGAGATGCGCCACTTCGCCTACACCAAGGGCGGCGCCACCATCCAGATCCACGGAACGGGACCCTTCGTGCTGAACTACGTGAACCCGAAGGACGACCCGCGTAACGCGGCCCCGGCCGCGAACTAGCCGTTTCCCGTCGAGGTGCGGCGGCGCGCGGCGCCGCCGCACTGCCGACCGGCGGTATGCTGTCCGCATGGTCATCGGCCTCCTCACGCTCGACCTGCACTTCCCCGGCGCGCGGTCGCTCAAGGACAAGCGGCAGGCCCTGCGCAGCCTCGAGACGCGGGTGCGCAACCGGTTCAACGTCTCGCTGGCCGAGGTGGAGCACCAGGACCTCTGGCAGCGGGCACGCCTGGCCGTGGTCTCGGTCAACACGGACCACGTCCATCTCGAGTCGACCCTGCACAGCGTGGCGGGGGAGGCGGAGCGCGCGGCCGACATACAGGTGCTGGACGCGCACGTGGAGATCCTGTGAGCGGGCGCCGCAACGAGAGGCTGGCCCAGGAGATCCGCGAGGACGTGGCGCGCATCGTGGGCCAGCTCAAGGACCCCCGCATCGGCTTCGTGACCGTGACCCGCGTCGACCTGACGCCGGACTTGCGCACGGCGCACGTCCACGTCGGCATCCTGGGCGGCGCCCCCGACCGGGAGAAGACCCTGACCGGGCTGCGGCAGGCGGCGGGCTTCGTGCGGCGGGAGCTCGGCCGGCGGATCCACGTGCGGCACACGCCGGAGGTGGCGTTCCACTACGACGAGGGGCTGGACGCGACCGAGCGCGTGGCCCGGCTGCTGGACGAGGTCCGGCCCGAGCCGGGTCCGGGGGACGAGGACGAGACCGAATGAGGCCGGCGTGCTGAGCGGCGTGCTCGTCGTGGACAAGCCGGCCGGCCCCACCTCGCACGACGCCGTGGACCGCGTCCGCCGCGTGCTGGGCGAGAAGCGCGCGGGCCACACCGGGACCCTCGACCCCTTCGCCACGGGCGTCCTGCCCGTGTGCGTCGGCAAGGCGACGCGCCTGGCCCGCTTCCTCGCCGAAGGCGAGAAGGTCTACCGGGCCAGCGTTCGCCTGGGCTTCGCGACCAGCACGGACGACGCGCTGGGCGAGCCGCTGGGGCCGCCGCGCGAGGTGCGCGCTGACGCGGCCGCGGTGCGCCGGGCGACGCGCGCCCTGACCGGCGACCTCCTGCAGGTCCCGCCCGCCTTCTCGGCGAAGAGGGTTGGAGGGCGGCGGATGTACGACCTGGCGCGGCAGGGAGTGGCGGTCGAGCGGGCGCCCGCGCCGGTGACCGTCCACTCCCTTGAGGTCCTGGAGGTCGCGGACGAGCGGATCGACGTCGAGGTGCGCTGCTCGCCCGGGACGTACGTCCGCGCCCTTGCGCGGGACCTGGGCGAGGCGCTCGGCGTGGGCGGTCATCTCACCGCCCTGCGCCGGACGCGCAGCGGCGGCTTCGGGATCGACGTCGCGGTGGCGTGGGAAGACCTGGCGGACCACGGGCGCGAGCGCTTGCTGCCCTTGTCCGATCTCCTCGGCGAGATGCCCGCGGCCCGCGTGGACGGGCGCGGCGCCGACGCCCTGCGGCATGGCCGCGACCTCGGCCGCGAGGTGATCCTGGCCGGCTTCCCGGACGCGGAGCCGCCGCCCCGGATGCGCATCCTGGACGAGTCGGGTGGCAGCCTGCTGGCCCTGGCCGTTCCGCGCGGCTTCGGGCCGGGCGCGCCCGGCCTGCCGTCGTCGCCCGCCCTGCACCCGGACGTCGTGCTCATGGAATAGAAGGAGGATCCCGATGGCCAAAGCAAGACCCGGACGTTCCAAGCGAGGGGCCGGCCGCGCCGCGCCACGCGCCAAGGCCGCCACGCGCGCCCGCGGGACGCGCGCCACCGCCCGCCGCCGGACCGGAGGGCGGGCCGCCGAGCGCCGGGACAAGCGCCCGCAGACGCTGCGCGTGCGCGCCTTCGAGCCCACGTTCACGGTGGACGACGTCTCGCGCAGCGAGCGCTTCTACACGCAGGTCGTCGGCTTCGTGGTGGATCAGCGCTGGGCCGAGGGCGGCAAGCTGCAGGGTCTGCTGCTGAAGGCGGGGAACAGCCGCCTCGGCCTTTCGCAGGACGACTGGGCCAAGGGCCGCGACCGCAAGAAGGGCGTGGGGTTCAGCCTCTGGTGCGAGACCGAGCAGGACGTCGACGCCCTGGCCGCCCGCATCAAGGGCGCGGGCGGGCAGCTGGTCGACGGACCGAAGGATGAGGCCGGGCTCGGGCGGTACGTGACCGTCGACGATCCGGACGGCTTCCGGATCCGGATCTACCGCCGGGGCTGATCGGCGACGTAGGCGTCGTACGCGGCCCGGGCCGCGTCGGCGATCGCACCCTCCTGGGCCGCCACCGGCCGCTTCGATCCGGTAACCAGCACGGCCAGGGCCAGGTGGCTCCCGTCGGGAAGCGTGACGATACCGACATCGTTGGTGGCCGACCCGGCGGGGCCGCTGCCCGTCTTGTCCGCGACGGGCGTTCCCGCGGGAACCCCCGCGCGTATCCGCTGCTGACCGGTGGTGGCCCCGGCCATGAAGCCGAGCAGGAGGTCACGTGACGCGGGCTTCAGGATCTCCCCTTTCTGGAGCCGCACGAGCAGCCGGGCCAGGTCCAGGGCCGAAGCGGTGTTGGGGTGGGGATGCCGGCGGTCGGCCAG
>Ga0075428_100004194_pt1 | contig 15868 bp, 22 predicted proteins | sample RhiMetdeltSRZDD2_FD_75291 | JGI IMG/M metagenome (GOLD analysis project Ga0075428, IMG submission 75291) | Populus rhizosphere microbial communities from Tennessee, USA - Rhizosphere MetaG P. deltoides SRZDD2 | ecosystem: Host-associated > Plants > Roots > Rhizosphere > Soil | place: USA... | reverse complement strand
AAGAAAGGTAAGAAATGAACACCACGACAAAGCGAGGCAAAGACTTAAAAGTAGGCGATAGAGTGATAGCGGACGCAACGGGCAAGACGTTGACTATCAAAACCCTCAATCGCGGCATAGTCCCGAACAGCCGACTTGCTCAATACAAGGGCGACGCGGACTGGTCAACCATCGCCAACGATCACTGGTATATCATTGCCGCAGGGCCAAAGAAGGGGGCGAGATGACGCCAAGAGAGCGAGCAGAAGCAATACCGGCAACGCGGTTCACCCTCAGAGACGCATGGATTGACGCCATTGAGCAGGCCATTATCGCAGCCGAAGACACCGCATTTAAGGCGGGCGCCGAAAAGGAACGGGCCGCCTGCCTGCAAATAGCCGCTAACGCTGAGCGCGAGTACGAGACGCGCCGGCAAAAGTATTTGCAGATTGCGGCTAGTGAGATCAAGAAATCTATCCGCGCCAGGGGGGACAAATGAAAACACTGCATACCATTGAACACACGCAGGACGGGCTAACCGTGAAGGCCACGCAGCAGCACCGCGACTCATACGACGGTGGTAATTACTATTGGGTCATCACCAATGCCGCCGGCCATATTCTCAAGGCCGCGCACACAACGTCGAATATTCCAGGCAAACTGACGCCCAACGATCTGGCCTCAATACTTCAGCGCGAACTGCGCTGGCTTGACGACGAAGACCGCGAGCTTTACGGCTTGAGCAAGGAGGCAGAATGAACACCTGCATGCACTGCGGCGTAGGGATTACCGCAGAGAACTACAATATGAAGAAGAGGCCAAGAAAGGTTTTTATCTGGGCGCCATTACTCAGTTTCACGGCGAACAGGTGGTGATATTTAAAGCCTCGGGGAAATGATTTTGCAACAGCGTGGGAGGGGGAAGAGTGAAGGGCAGAGAAGAAGAGATCACCTATATGGGCGAGACAATGAGCATTGCCGCCTGGGCAAGACGGCTCGACATTACACCTAACGGGCTTGTCTACCGACTGAAAAGAATGTCCATAGCCGAGGCGCTTACAACGGAAGTAAAAGGCGCGCGCGGGCCTAGAATGCTAACCTATAAAGGCCAAACCCTTTCACTTGCAGACTGGTGTTGGAGATTAGGCTTGAAGAAGTCTACAGTTCAAAACCGACTCAAAGGCGGCTGGACTGTGGAGCAAGCGCTTGGAGAGGAACCAAGACTTGGCAGAATAATGAATCCATCAGATCGAGAGTCTATAAGGCGTAGATTACTAGAGAAACTTGAAGCCGCAGTGGCAAGCAATAATCCTTGTCAACTTGAACCCGAAGAAGCCCGAAGGGCATTGGAATACGTACAATCGACGATAAGAAGCAAAAAAGGGGGAAAGATATGAAAATGATAAATATCAAACTGGAAGTCGGCCAAGCAAGAATAACCGGGGAAGACTTGCGGGATATATCGCTACCAGAATGGATCACCCTGGTAGCCGGGATTTTAGGGGCCGCAAAAGTTCACGTTGACGAAGAGTCATGGCAAACGGTTCTCACGATGGCGATGGGGATTGGCAGCGCACCGCATAGCACCGTAGCCGATGAACGGGTGAAAGCAATGGGGCCAGGGGAATTTTCCACGCTTGAGCCAAAATAATTTTGCAACGTTTTTGCAACGATCTATTCACTCTCAAATGAACTACTTGAACTCTATGCACAACTCAGAAGGCCGGGAAAATGATTTATAAATCTCGCAAGCCTGTGAATATTGACGCTAATTTGCCCGTAACGGTAACACGTTCACAGGGTTGCAAAATAGCTCACGGCCTCACTACCGTCCCATCCTTCCTTCTGGTAGTTCCCCAGAAGTGGACGGATTTAACCGATTCCGTTTAGTAACTACAACCATTCGACTTGCCGCCAGTTTGCGGGCCGCTTTCAAGCCCGCCTGGCGGTTATTTGCAACGTTTTTGCAACGTTTGTTTCCACCATAAGTTCTCGCGCTCGCTCGTGATCCAAAAGCGAATAGCTCATTGTCATATGCGGCGACGAATGGCCCATTAAAAGCGCTATCTCGAACGGGCCGAAGCCTGCCAGTTCCCACCGATGCTTGGCTGTGTCACGCAGCCAGCGAAGCCAGAAACCGGCAAGCCCCACTTCTTCGGTGAGAGTCTTCCACGCTCCCCGTATCGAGTCGCGCGGATAGACTTTATCCCCTGGCAACTTCAGGAGCGCTTTGTAATAGGGCAACGCCCGATCCGAGATAGGAACAATGCGCGTCTTGGGTTGAGCCGACGTGCGCCGCCGCCCACGCTTATACGAGATTACTTCTACGCGCCGGCCTGCTATATCCACCTGCGACTTTTGCATTGCAAAGAACTCTCGTGGCCGAAGGCCACCCTCAACGAGTATCACAATCGCCGCTTCCACTTCGTGCCACTCATTGCTGCTGTTCCTGCGCTGTCGCCTGCATGCTTCAAGCAAGCGCTGTTCGTCCTCGCGGCTCAACACCTGCTTTGTAAAGCGCCCGACTTCCAGCCGCATTACCGAAGCACAGGGGTTCGTCGTCCGCAGCCCTTCGGCAATCGCCAGGGTGAAGATAGACGATAGACAGTCAAGGATATTGTTCACCGTCTTCGGCTTTACCGTCCCGTCTGTCCGCTCGTTCTTCCGCTTCTTCTGGCGTTGCTTGAAAGCCTCGATTTCAAAAGGCGAAATGTCGGCTATTAGCTTGTCGCCAAATTCGGGCAGAAGAAGTTTCAGCGCCCACTTGGCGCCGTGCCGATAGTGGCGGTGGTTCTCTTCGGCTAATGGCCGGTATCTCTCTTCCACGAAGCGTTCAAATGTCCACGGCTTTACGCGGGGCTTGAATATCGGCTCACCACGAATGGCAAGCTCTATGGCCCTAGCCTCGAACGCTTTCGCTTCGTTCTTGGTGCGGGCCTTCTGTTTAGGGTTGTCGGGATTGCGAGCGCGTGAATAGCTCTCAACCCCGTTGATTTGGAATTTCCAGTACCAGGCGGTTTTCGTCTTGCCGCCTGATACCCATTCTCGTTCAAAAACAGGCATACGTAGTTCTCCGGGATATGCCCGCCTTCTGAGTGTGCGGGCGCATGTTGCGCGAAGTGGGGATTGCTGGCAAGGGAAAGGCGCTCTGTATGTAAGAGCGCCTTATCTGAACTTTCCGAGGATTTCTTACACAGGGATTTTGTTAAGCGCCTGCGCTTTGCGCCACCGCCTCTACTTTATGGCTATCATTCCATCGCGCAACGGCTTCTTCGATTGTGGGGTGACGTTCAAATCCTCGCCCGCCTCGCTGGCGTCCGTGAAAGGTGAGAGTCAGATATTTATTGCTTCGGGGACTGATTTCGATTCGGATCGCATAGTGATGTGCCGCAAAGACAAGTTGGGTTAGCTTGTCAAAGTCGTAAGTGGAAAAACTGCCTCCATATCTAATGTCTATGTAGAGATTATTCGCCCAGTCGGCTTCGCTGACACATTTGGATATGTGGTAGATACCAGCAAATACGTCATCAAGCAGTTCCGCCACGCGCACGCCGAGCGGTGACAATTGAACCTTTAACGATTTTTCGATCCATTTAGCGCCTTCGTTCATGTCTATCTCCTTTGCGTTGTTCTGTTAAGACTTCGGCGGCACTAAACGGCCACCACTTCCGAATGTTTCTCGCGCCAGGCGTCTATCTCACTCTTACGGAACCGCAAGTGCGGCCTTTCGTGGCCTGGTGGCTTCAACTGCCGATGGGGTATCAGCCGCTTGCGACAGAGCGCCCACACCGACGAAGGCGACATACCGAGATATGCCGCCACTTCTTCAGCCGTCCATTCAACCTCAACGCCTTTCGCTTCCAGCCTGGCGCGCGCTCGCTTTACCCGTTCGCTGTTTGCTGGCATGGCTTTCCTTTCGTCGGTTGTTTAGTTTACTTTCGTCGGGTAAGAGTGCCGTAAACACGGCCTTGATAATCGCGGTGCGCTGCGTCTCGTCGGTTCGCTCGTCCACGATTACGGATTCAAGCGCGCGCAGCGCTGTGGATACTTCGCCTTTTGTCAATTCCATAGCTGCACCTCCTGTAAGCATAGAAAGAAATGCCCGCGTCGTCACTGGCGCGGGCATAAGCAATGTGGTCAATCAGAATGGAATTTCATCGTCCTGCTCAGCGTTCTGTTCCGCCAAGCCTTCGCCAACTTGCTTGATATATTCAATCAGTGCTGACGCCGATTGCTTGCTGATTTCTTCCATTGGACAATGAAACTTTGAGTGGCAAGCATCTTCAGCGCTTATGCCCATCTCTCGCGCCGTCTTGCGAATCAACCACAATTGCTTGGGTGTAACTAGGTCGCCAAGGGTTTTAGGCTTGGGGTCGGGTTCTGGGTCGGCGGGCCGCTGTTGTTTTGAAGGTCTGGTAGTTTCGTTTTCGCCCTCAAATTGGCCGGATTGTTCGCCCTTCTTTCCGAGAAACTGAACGTCGCTTGCATTCAATTCCAGAGTCGAGCGGGTTTGGCCTTCGCGGTCGGTGTAGGTTTGAAGGGATACACGGCCTTCCACGTAGACTTGCGAGCCTTTAGACAAATACTCATTCGCCAACTCCCCTTGCCGGCCCCATGCCGTCACCCGAAACCAAGTGGTTGTCTGCTGCTCACCGCGCTTCTCAGTCGTCGCCACGCTGAATTTGCAGATCGCCGTGCCTGTCGGCGTGTATTTAAGTTCGGGGTCGCGCCCCAGATAGCCAACAATTGTGACTTTGTTAAAACTGGCCACATCCCCTCCTATTTTTTGACATCGTAAAGGTATTTGCCCAAGCCAAACATAGCCGCAGCACGCCGTAGCGCCTGCGCGGAAGCGTTACTTGACGTATCGCCGTAGCCGCTCACTTCGTCGTCTTCGATTCCGGCTGCCTCGCGGTGGAAGTCGCCTTCCTCTGCGGGGATTGTGAGCCGAATAACGACTATAGTTTGCGTCCCAGAACCGTTGATAGAACGAATTTCCTGTGTCCAACCAGGCGCAAACCAATCCAAAATGTCCACAACCTTATGCCAAGGCACATAGGGGATATTATTGCTCTTAATAGTCTTGGTTTTAAGAATGTTGTCAGGAATGCCTTTTCTCAGGTCAGCTTGAATGTCAGCCAACGGACGCCGATACTTCGGTCGGTTCGCTGGATCGAATCTCATTTGCTCTCGTTGCTGTTTTTGTTCTGCCATAGTGTTGCATCCTTCCAGCGCACTTGTGGTATATTGCGCTTGCTTATACGTAGTCTATGAGGGCGAGATCACACCGTTTCTGTGATCTCGCCCTCATTCGTTTCTACCGACTTGGGAACCGGGCCGAGTTCTGCTAACGCCTTCCATTCGGGATTTTCAGCCAGAAATTCCGGCCACTTTGCCCCAAAAAACTTCCTCAAAATTGGCGCAACGGGAATACCCGTGCGTTCGTGAATTCCAAGCACCTGATCCGCCACCACAACCGGCAGCGGACAAGCCAAGTTCTTAAACTGTCTGCCTCTCTTCATTTATCTGATTACCTCCACGCGGAATAATATGCTAATATATATCGGTAGTCAACGGAATAATCTGTAAACTTATTTGCGGTTGGCGACTTCTTGTAAACTTGTTTATGCGCTCTTGACTGTTTACACGAAAACAGGTAAATACTTGACGCGTTAAACGGCATTTCCCCAAGTAGTACCCCACAATCGCGGTTTAGACAGGGAGGCAACGTATGAGCAAGGTGATGGCAGAAAAACCGAAGGTGAAGCCTGCGGGTGAAGAGGACTTTCCTCCACGGGTATACGATCCTAAAACCGGGAAAGAGATTCCCCCAAAAGTCTACGACTCTGAAAGCGGAGAGGAAGTTCCGACACACCAATTCGCCGTTCGTTTCAATATTCAAGAACAAATAAGGTACGCCAGAGCGCTTCTGCTAGCACAGGGGCGCAACAAACTGGCAACCAAAACCCATGTAAACAGAGAGTTGATGGGCCTGCAAAGATACGGATTATTCACGGACGAAGAAATTGAGGAATTCCGGGGCAGTGCGGAACCCCCTGCGATTTTGGTAAACGTCCCTGATTCCTCAGAAATCAAGGAGGCCAAGACACATGCTAAGGGTAGTAAAAGAGCAAGAAAAAAAGAATGACATTCCTAGCCAAGTGCGAATTCAATTTGCCGACGACTCGTTATCACCGGACGCCATGTCCGGTGATTTCGCGCTTGTCGCCCCATGGGTTGCTGCCAAAAACGACGACTTGGTGGTGTACCAATATCAGGGAAAATCTTGTGCCCGGTGGTGGCGTCTAGCCGGGGACAACGTTGTAGTATCAGACGCCGAAAACAATCAAGAGACTCTTCCACTGGCCGACGTGCTGGTAATCGGTGTAGTGGTAGAGATTAGACGGTCACTGCTGCATGGTCGTCAATACTCTCAACTAATAGCACTTATAAGCGCACTGTGCGCGCCGATCTTTTCGCTATAGCTTAGCCTTGGCAACAATCCCAGAACCCACAATCACTGGCCTCGTGATAAAGCCCTATACTATCTCCTATGCGTGTCCCCACCACGCATAGGGAAATGTATATTTCCGTACCTAGTTCACCTCTTGTAAACAAATTATCTTGTAAACGTGAATTATTCTGGTATATTGCCGACAGAATAATTTTGCACGCAGATTGAGAGGTAAATATGGACAAACGAGAAATCAGACTCAGAGAAGCCCTAAGAAACGCACTTGGGGCTTGGGTAGCCGACACGGCAGGGGAAACCAGCAGCCCCGCTGTTTACGCTGAAGCAGAGGCCGCCATTGCCGAAAGCGAAGCCGCCACATCGCCACACCCGCTTGAAATCACCCACGCCATTCTGCAAGCCATAATGCCGCACTTGTCACCCAACAAGCGTTCCCTGTACTTGCCAAACCTCAACGCCGCAATGCAGAAGTTCGAGATAAACACACCCCTGCGAGTCGCTGCGTTTCTGGCGCAGATCGCCCACGAGTCCGGGGAACTGTTTTACATGGAAGAGATTTGGGTGCCGACGAAGGCGCAGAAGGGCTACGAAGGCCGCGCCGACTTGGGCAATACTGAAGAAGGGGACGGATATCGTTTCCGTGGACGTGGCCCGATTCAGCTTACTGGACGCGCCAATTACAAGAAGTATGGCGACTTGCTGGGCGTTAACTTGGTTGCGGATCCTGACCTGGCCCAGACTTCAACATGGGCGTTTCAGACTGCCGGCCTGTACTGGAATTCGCATGGTTTGAATGAGTTGGCCGATCAGAACACCGACGAAAGTTTTAGGCTAATCACCAAAAGAATCAATGGGGGCTTTAACGGCTTGGCGGATCGGCAGAAGTATTACGAGGCTGCATTGCTGGCGTTGGGGGTAAAGTGACTAAATCTTACAATTTTCAGTGCTGTGCGTGCGGCGTAAAGAAGACAGAGAATGGAAACTCTCTCTGTCACGCACGCGCTAGACTCCACAGTCGGGGGTGGGCTTCTACTTCTATGGACAGCAAAACCGCCCAAGATATTTGCGGCAAGTGTCTTCCAAAGCACCCAAGCTACGAGCCGGGAAGGCCGTTTAAGCAGTCCGTATATGCCGGAATGTTCAACAGGAAAGGGAATCAATGAAATTTACAATAACCGAAGTCACACCAGAGCAATTCAAGGAAATCATCACCGAAAGCGCCGCCGTGGAGCCGGTGCGCGGGGAAGGCGTCGGGAACTACCACGGCAGGATGATGAATATAGCCGCCAAGACGCCGCCAGACTCACACCATTCCGCGTACCAAAACGGCGTGAGCGCCGCCCGTGAGGCCGCAGCGTGGATTGCTATTGAGGCAGACGCCCGAATCAGCGAACTTGAAGCGCGCTTCGAGGCCATCGAGGACGCGTTAGAGGACGCGGGGGCGCCCGGAGCGACAGAGGCGAAGGCGCTAGACAATGACCCGATTATTGAGCGGATAAAACTGTGGGCTATTGCGCAAGATAGTCCTAGTGAACTAAAGGCGCGGGCGGATGAAGCGGAAAGAGAGCGAAATGTGGCGGTCTTTCAGTTCAACAACTGGAAAGGTCGCGCCATTGAAGCCGAGAAAGAGCGCGACGAGGCGAAGCACAATGCGAACGTTGTTGCGGGAGCTATGCGGAATTTGGTCAAGGAGCGCGAACAAGCGTACAAAGACATAGATATGGCCCGGCAATACGCCGAGCAGGCAGAGGCGCAGTTGACCGAACATAAGAATAAGTATCTTCACACTGCTGAGGATATGGAATTACTTGCCGCGACGTTAAATAAAAGCCGTGCGGACATAGCCACTCAGCGCGACGAGGCGATTGCGCGGGCAGAGGCAGCGGAAAAGCGCCTAGTGGCATTTAGGAACGACATTGCCGCATCTCCCTTCCAGTACTGAAGGCACATAAATCGTCAATCAGGCAGGCGATAAAGCCGATGCAGCATTTGCTGCCATTTCTTATAACTGCCGTGACCTTTGGTTGGGCGGTATGGCCTGTCAGGATTTCGGAGGCGGCCAGTCGAGAATTTCAATACTGGCTCCATGAACTCAAAGGCTATCGCGGAGAGTAATGATTGACAATGGCCAGAGGGCGGCGGGATTCTGACAAATCCTTTGCCGCCAGTAATCCTCTCAGAGGAAACGCACACTAACGGTTATTAGTTTGCGTTTTTATTCGGTAAGAAATGGAGAGAAAATGAACAAGAAGACTTGGCCTTATGGCACCAAGAAACATGGCACTGTAATTCAAGCCTCCCGCGTCCAGGGTGGTTTCAATCTGCTATTCATGCAATCTGGGGAGAACAAAACAGAGGGGTTCTTTCTTGTCTTCGACCACGACCACGTGGAAGCCAGCAAGGCGCGAGCGGGCGACAAGGGAGTAATCACTTTTACAAAAGGCGGGCCGACTGGCGGCTATTGGGATTACAAGATTGCTGTCGCATACCCACCCCGCCACACGCGCGGGTGGGATGAACTGAGGCTCTATGGCTAAGCAAACAAGAGACTGGGCATGGCGAAGGCTGTTAGGCGTGAGCGGTGAGGGCAACGTGAGGCCGCTAAACTACCGGCGCCCTGACTTTATGGAGAATAAGCAGGGCCGCACAGTGAGAATGCACGCGCCCCATCCGACGAAGGCCGCCGCTGATAGATTCTTCGCGCTGACGAAACAGGTGGAGAACTACAATGGTAATCCCTGCGTAGTCTGGCAAGGTGGCGATACGTTCAGGGTGGACGATGACACCGTTACGACGCCAGCGCGGTTCTACTGGGAGACGATGAAGGGTGAGAAGTTGGCAAAGAATGACGTGTTGCGGCGTGGGTGTAAGACGCCGCGTTGTGTGAAGCATAAGGAGAAACGATAGTGGCATCTCGCGTTGTAGTTTGGTTTTCCTGCGGCGCCGCCTCGGCGGTGGCAGCGAAGTTTGCCATTGAGAAATACGGCGACCGCGCCGTTATCGTCCATTGCGATACGCGAGCAAGTGAGCATCCCGACAACCGCCGATTCTACGACGACGTACAGCGATGGCTAGGGCGGGAGATTGTCACTATCAAGTCAGCAAAATACGAGACTGTAGACGACGTAATCGAGGCGCGCCACTATCTCGCTGGCGTAGCGGGCGCACCCTGTACGGTAGAGCTAAAAAAGGTTCCACGCTTCGCGTTTCAATTAGCGGACGATTTACACATCTTCGGATACACCCTAGACGAGAAAAACCGGATTGCCAAATTCGAGAAAGAGAACCCTGAACTAAACCTAGAATGGATTCTCAGAGATAAGTACTACACCAAGAAGCGCTGCTTCTACGAATTGGAACTGGCGGGGATTAAGCCTTCTGAGATGTATCACCTAGGGTTCGAGAACGCCAACTGCATCGGATGTAATAAGGCGTCATCGCCCCACTACTGGCAGCGCACGCGGCTCTATTTTCCCGAAGTGTTCACTCGGCGCGCGGAACAGGGCCGCCGGTTCGGCGCAAGACTGGTCAGAATCAATGGGGAGCGAAAGTTTCTTGACGAACTGCCGCCCGACTCGGAATCGTCACTGTGGGCAGGTATTGAAGAGATTCAAGAGGATTTATCTTGCGGGCCGCAATGTAAAGCATAGACGACTGTAAACCCAACAGACGCTTTACAAACCTTAATTAAGTTTATCGGACGCGATAGATATGGTTTGAGAGATACTGTTTGTAACTTCTGTTGAGCGAGAAAAAGCCGCCACCGCCTAACCCCACGGCTCCACGCGAGAGGAAAGTATGAGTAGTTATTACACAGAATATCGCCCTGACGGTTGGCCACTCTGCCCTCAATGCGGTGAGGATGAGTTGTGGAGCAAGGTCATGATAGCTTGGATGGGCCAAGGTGAACGCCCAACAATGCAGCAATGCGTTGAGGGCGAAATGACTTGTTATGCCTGCAATTGGAATTCCTGGCGCGAGAAGCTGAATCAACCTGAATGGCCAACTGAGATTACTGAATAGCCGCTCCACGCGAGCGGTGGTAAATTGTGGGAGCGAGAGGGACGGAGTAATATAAAGCAATGAAACTATTTGACACGGTAAGAATGAAGGCCGCCTTGCTCGTACTTGCCGAGGACGTACGGCTTCGCGACGAGCGAATCAGACAACTCGAAGCCGAGGTAGAGCGGTGGAAGGCTATTGCAGCCGAGGCGGTGAAGAACGCAGACCGCGCGATTGAGACTGCGGCAGTCATCAACGCGCAAAGGAATGGAGGCAGAAGGTGAAAAGACTTGTCGCCGCAGTCCTAATCGCCGCTCTTGCCATCGTTGGATTCCTGCTAGTGAACCGCAACGAGCCAGTAGCTAACGTCAGAACGGCGCATCCGACGCCGTGGCCGTGATTACGTCTCAAAAGGAAGTAAGTAAGGAATAGCGCGAGGCGTTGGTAGATTGTGGAAAGGAGAGCGAGAGATCGCCGTAAAAGCAAAGGCCGCAAGCTGAACCCTTGCGGCCTTTGCTACTGATACCAACTGAAAGTTTACCAAAAAACAGGTGGTACAAGCAGTTTCTAGTCGGCATTCTTATACCATCCCTGCCATCGTCACGCAAGCGTAAACCTATATACCGCCTCCCGCGCGCGCGGCCTTCCGCTGCTTCCTCCGTTCACTCTCCCGCACCGTAGCCATAATGCGCGCCGGATTCAGCAGATACAGACTTGGGCGCTGTTCACCAGACTGGCCGGCAATTGCCTGCTTCAGATACGCGCGCGCGGCTTTCTGAATTTCCGGCTCTGCCGACTTGTATCCGCGTGACGCAACAAGCTGCCCGCCATAAGTTTGCACCCATTCGTCGGCTCTCGCCTTCCTTGCCTCAAACTGCGCTGGCGTCTCGTCCTTCTCATTCGGCCCCTGCGCCTTTCTGGGTTCCAGAAATGGCCGTGTCTCGCCTGCCCGCTTCTGTTCGGCCCGCAAATCGTCGGGAACGTTCAGAAATGCGGGTTTCGCCCTGTCGGGATAGGTATTGACGCGCGCGCCAATAATGGCCGGCAGCGTCTTCGCTACCCCCGCTTTGCCTTCCTCTTGGTATGCTTCAACGAAATCACGCCACAGGATAGGCGCAGCAGTTTCCCACGCTATCTGTTTTGCTGACTTGTCGGCCACAGATTCGCCTTTGAAGTCGCGTCCTGTTAAGAACGTCTTGGCGGTTGAGAGGACAGGTGAGAGTTTGCCTTGCAGGAACTTGCTGGCCACGTCTAGCGGCGCCTTGCCGGGCAGATTCCCTTCGCCTGTCGCCTGCCGATACGCGCCCATAACCATTCTGGCCAAGAACTGAATCTGTGTGCGCTTGCCGAATGTTAAGTCATAGCGCGTGTTTCCGTTGCGCGCTATCATAAAGTCGTCATTCTCGGGGTTAAAGCCCACGTTCACGCCCCCCGCCTTGAGTAGGGCTGCCGTACCCACCATTGCCCCGAACGCCTTCAATGCGTCCTTCAAGACGATTTTCCGCGCCCCCGGCGCAAGACTGGCGTATCTAACGGGATCGAGGACTTGAAAGTTGGAGATCATATTGCGTGGCGCAAAGAACACGCTGCCCATTATGTCGCTGGCCTTTTCGAGCTTGCCGCCCCTTTTCAGTTGCCCGCGCCCTGTGGCGATATTTATGAATGACGCTGCGTCTTTGTACGCCTTCGGGTTGTTCTCAAACGTGTGGCCGTCGGCCTGAAGCGCCTTCACATACGATTCCCACGTCGAAAGTCTCAGGGTGTCGAGATAGGTTCTGTAGGCGCGCTCAGTGTGGCGAATGACAGGGGCTTTACTAAGTGTTCCCCTGTACGCTTCTTCGGCGCCCGTAGCGTCGCCTTTGAGTTTGCCGGACGTGGCAAGGAATAGCCCAGAGTCTTCACCCAGCCGACGCAGGGGGTGGAATGCAATTTCAGCGTCTATGGCGTCGGACTGCGCCTGGCTGAGTGAGCGGAACATTTTGCCGAACGACTGCACGCCCTTGAACGGGTGCGCGATAGTCAGCAATGCGCCCTGTGACAATGGGGCGCTGAAGTCCGCCGAAGTCCACAGGGTTCGTATTTCGTTGCCCGCCCTTGTCAGGGCTTTACCGGCGGCTTGGCCCAAGCTCGCGCCCTCAACGTCGGCCTTCGCCGGGTTGGCCTTCGGCGTGCCTTTGCGCTCAAAGAAGTGCTGAAACACGCCGGGGCCGAGGCCCATTATGTGGCCCTTGGATTCGCCTTTGGGTGCTTCGGCTGGCTTCGCGGGCGCAGCGCGGTCAAGTCCTACAAGATAAGCATCAATCTGCTTTTGGGATACACCTTGCGCCTTCATCTCTTCAATAAAGCGACCCCGCGTGGTCTGTTCCCCGCCAATCTCCACAGGCTCGTTCAAGTAATTATTGACGGTCGTTTTTGCCCGTTTCGGTTTTCCCGGCGGCGCTTTCTTGCCCTTCGCCCCTTCCATCGGCTTGGCCAATTCCCCGCTGCGATCCTTCACGACGCTTACGCCGCTCTCGTTCTCAGGATTGGCGACGACTACGCGCCCGTCCTTAGTCTCGGCAATGACTTCCTTGCCGTTTATAGCATTGTCGGGGTGCGTGACTGTGCGAGGCTTGCGGCCACGCTTGGCGGGTGGGGCTTCGGCTGTGGACTGTGCCAACTTGGGCCGTGATTGAATATGCTTTAAGGCTTCGTCCTTGCCTACTTGCCGCAACTTTGTTGCAGCGAAAGAAATCGCCTGTTCAAGTGTGTTCCCTTCGGCTACTCGCAAGCCCGTTGTGGCCTCGGAAATTATTGTTAGATTCTGATTCCCTACTTGCTGTTGATGGGCAATGAATTCAAAACCTTTTACAAATCCAGGGACTTTAACTGGCTCAGCCTCAACCTCTCTTGTTTGTCCCGGTTCCAGTCCGGCGATAAGATACTTGCGCTTGCCCCCAGTCGGCGCAACGCTTGGCTTTGCCTGCTCTGCCGGCACCGATGCTCGGTGCGGGGATGTCTGAGCCTGCGCCACGTTAACCTTCTCGAAGCGTCCCAAATCGGAAAGCAATTTGCGATAATCGGAATAGGTGGTATCACGAATCGGGCCGTCATTATCGAAGAATGTTGCCTGCCATTGGCCCTGCTTGCCAGGTTTCGTTGATGGCGCAACTATCACATAGCGTCCATCGCGGCCATTGTCATACGGTGCCATTAAGCCGACCTCGCCATGCTGCTCGATGAAACTCTCAATGGCTTTCTCGCGTTCGGCGGCACGTTTGCCCGCTTCAGCAACTCGATCCATAACCGAAGGCTGTTCACGCGTCGGAATTGCGGGCGCTTCCGGCTCAGTCTTCGGCGCTGGCGCCGCTTCCTTCGCCTTCGTGGCGTTCAGAACGCGCCGCCAAGTATCCGCAAGATACGTGTCCGCCGCGCCCTCGTATCTGTGCATTTCAGCCTTGCTACGAACCCCCGCGCGTGCGCGCACGCCCCTTTCATTCCAGTTCTTGATTATTTCGCGGGCATCTTGCTTGGCCTGAGCAAATGCCGCGTCAGGCGTTAAACCATTACGCAGCCCACGCAAGAAAGACTCTAGGGATTGAGACTTTAACATGTGGTCAAAGTCCGCCCCGCCTACGCCGATTGTGCCCTGTGGCGGTCGCAATTTAAGCTCTCTTCGATGTTCGGATTCAACTTGGTCGCCAATATCCCGCATGATCGCGTGAGTGCGTTCGCGTTGATCCTCAGACAGAGAATTCAACCAATGCTCAGCCTTTGGCGCTTCTGCCGCCGCGCCAGCCTGACCCCTGAGCGTTACGGCGGTGTGGTAATCGTCCTTGATCTTGACGGCGCCAGCGCGGTCGGCCTCAGTGGGTTGGTCGTGGCGGTGAAGCGCAATCCGCCCCTCTTCGTTTAACTTCGTCATTGCCGCGTCAAAGTCAGCCTTCGACATTTCCGGGAATTCGGCGCGCAGTGTGGCAATTTCGACAGGGGAACTTGGCGTGCGCGCAAGTTTTGTCAGTTGGCCCACAATGTCGGGCGCTTCGGCGGTGCTGGCCTTAGTTTCGTCGCCGCCCTTAGTCCCGTATGCCGCCTCTCGCAGTTTCGCCACATTGGCCGCGTTGTAGTCGCCCTTTATCGGCATTCTGAACGAGCGCCCCCGGCTATTCCAATCTTCGGCAAAAGCGTTGTAAACGTCGTCGGATACGCGCCCCTGCCCCCACCATTCCTCAAGTTTGGCCGGTGTACCCTCACGCATTGCCCGCGCCTGATCTAAGGCGGCGAATGACTCCATGTCGCCCACTCTTATTTTCCCCGGCAATCTTCGAGGGTTGACTTCCTCGATAACGCGCGCTAATGCCCGCACGGCGGTGACTTCGGTGTTCGGCGCGTCAGCTTGTAAACCTGTTGCGGCGTTAGTTTGTTTATTCATAAACTTATTAACGCCGCTAACAGTGGGTTGGTTTCGGATTATTTTCGCGCCCGTCTCCGGTGTTTTTACCTCTTGCGGTGTTTCGGGTTTAATGTCGGGGGGCATCATTCCGCGTCTACGTTGCCCCTTAATTTCGCGCCCAATTCGCTCTTCGTGCTGCTTCATTGCTCGCTTATAGCCACGCCCTGACACAATCTCAGGTTTCAGCACGCCGCGCGCTTCCATGTCTGCGATAACAGCATTTAGGTTTTTCAGCGCCTCTTGTTCTTTTGTCTCTGACAGTTCGCCCACACGTTCTGGTGATTCTTCGGCCTTAGCCTTAGCGGTCTTCTCAATCTTATTCAATACCCCCTCTTGATACCGCCCAATTGCCGCTTTCATTTTCGCCACGGCTTCGGCGGGTAATCCCTTCTGTCGCGCCCACCTGTTCCACGTCTCCGGGTTCACTTGGGTTAGCGACACTTCTTCAGCCTTCACGCCCAGCATTCGCGCCATATCACGCTTCAACTCAACACGCACTTGTGACATTTCAGCGTCGCGGCTGAGTCCAAGCGCACCCTTAACCGCCGGATCGTGGAAGAACGAATCTTGCCCGTGCAAACGCTGCCCGGACGCACTCTTGAACATTCCCTGAGCTATCTTGCCAAACTCGCCCTTCTCGCCGCGTCCCGCTTCTATCTCACCGGCCACACGTCGGCCCTCCTGAATCATTCCGCGCCTGTCCGCTGGAAATTCAGAATACATTCGGCCTTGCAGTCTGGCTTGTGGGCGTCCTGCGAGACGTGGTGGCGCCGGAATCCGTCTCTGCGACTCTACCGGCTGCCCCTCAAGTGGCCGCGAGACACGGCGCGGCAGTTCGGCCCCCTCGTAACCTTCAATTGGCCCTATGCGGTTCGTGGGTTCCTCCGTAATTGCGGGCGCTTGCCGTGGGGCTGCCGCTGTTCGTCGCTGGACGGGCTGCGCTGGCAGTTCTGCCGTCGGCGCTTCCTCCATTGCTATCCGCTG
>Ga0075428_100004193_pt1 | contig 15869 bp, 8 predicted proteins | sample RhiMetdeltSRZDD2_FD_75291 | JGI IMG/M metagenome (GOLD analysis project Ga0075428, IMG submission 75291) | Populus rhizosphere microbial communities from Tennessee, USA - Rhizosphere MetaG P. deltoides SRZDD2 | ecosystem: Host-associated > Plants > Roots > Rhizosphere > Soil | place: USA... | reverse complement strand
TATTTCTATCCGGATCTTCCCAAAGGCTACCAGGTTTCACAACATACAACTCCAATTTGCAAGGGGGGATTTGTTGCTATAAAAACAACTTTGGGCGAGAAGAAGATACCATTAAACCGTATACATATGGAAGAAGATGCGGGCAAAAGCCTGCATGATGTGTATCTTGATGAAACTGCGCTTGATTATAACCGTGCTGGTGTTCCATTATTAGAAATAGTTACCGAACCGGATATCAGAAGCGGGGATGAGGCTTATGCTTATTTAACTGAGCTGCGCAAGCTTGTTCGCTATTTGGAGATCTGTGATGGCAATATGGAAGAAGGAAGTCTTCGTTGTGATGCAAATGTTTCTGTAAGAAAAATGGGGGATGAAAAGCTAGGCACAAAAGTGGAAGTAAAAAACCTTAACTCGATAAGGAATGTAAAAACAGCGATCGAATATGAAGCGGGCAGATTGATCTCAATGATAGAAAAAGGAGAAGCGATCCAGCAACAGACAAGGAGCTTTGATGCTGCAAGTGGAACTACATTTACCATTCGTGATAAAGAAGATGCAGAAGATTACCGCTATTTTCCCGAGCCAGATCTTACTCCTTTTGATCTTACTGACGATTTTATTCAATCGATCAAAGAAAGTATTCCTGCTTTACAAAAAGAAAGAATAGAAAACTACGTTTTGGTATATCAACTGAATGAATACGATTCAACAGCATTGACTGAAGAAAGGGAATTCGCTGATTATTTTGAACAGCTTGTTCACTCAAATCATAAAATTGAGATTAAACCAAAATCAGCGGCTAACTGGATGCTGGGCCCTGTTAAAACCTGGCTGAATGAGGCAAAAAAAAATATCACTGAATTTCCGATAAAACCGGCTAAGCTTTCGCAGCTTATTCAGCTTGTTGAAGAAAATAAGATGAGTTTCTCGGTAGCCTCCTCTAAAATATTTCCAATTCTGATTGAAGACCCGGAAGCTGATCCATTAGAACAAGCGGGAAAAATGAGTTTACTAATGGAAAGTAATTCAGATTACATTCAGCCAATTGCCGATGCTGTACTTTTGCAGTTTGAAGATAAAGTAAAGGAGTACAAGAAAGGGAAAAAGGGATTGCTTGCATTGTTTGTAGGTGAAGTAATAAAGAGATCAAAAGGGAAAGCCGATCCCAAAGTTGTAAATGAAATTTTAAATCAAAAACTTAATGGCTAAAAAAAACAGTATGCAGAAGATCGTTTTATTGATAGGAACCTTTTTATTGTTTGCTTTTGCTGAAAATAATTCAGGACCATTTACTGTGTCAGGTACCCTAAAAAATAGTCCGTCCAAGGTTGTATACATTGAACAAACTATTATCGCTACGGGTCAAACGATATTAAAAGACTCGGCAAGGATAAATGCAGACGGTAGGTTCTTAATCAGCGTTGATGTACCGGGTGAAGGCGTTTATAATTTACGTTTGGCAAATGAACCTGCGTTTGTCACAGTAATTAATGATGCCGAGAGGATCAATATCGAAGCTGATTTCAAAAAGCAATATGATTTTTACAGTGTATCAGGGTCCGCTGCCAGCCAGGGGATCAAAGATTACCTTGCTAAAATAAATGAGTTACAGCGTGAGAAATTCAACTACTATACCCAGGCTGATAGCATTCGGAAAAATAAAGGCGATTCATTGCTTGCGGGAAGTCTTGAACAAAAACAAAAAGATATTGCACAGCAAATGAAAATTTTCACAGACCAAACTGTAAAGAAATCAAACAAGGCACCGCTTTCATTATTTGTTTTGGCTACTTACCAGGGTATGGCCAATAATCCGGGTTTTAGGATGAATGCTTTTACGGCAGAAGAACTTGTTGGTTCGTTAAATGAGATGATAAAAAAATTTCCCGGTAATGATGATATTGTAAATATTAAAAACTCGGTAGAAGCACAGATCAAAAAATCATTGAGCGGCAAACCGGCGCCGGAAATTTCTTTGCCTGATACAGAAGGTAAAGAAGTTAAGCTAAGTTCATTTCGTGGGAAGTATGTGCTTGTTGATTTTTGGGCAAGCTGGTGCGGTCCGTGTCGCAGGGAAAATCCAACCGTAGTCGAAGCCTATAATCGGTTTAGAGATAAGAATTTTACAGTGCTTGGTGTTTCACTTGATAAGCAAAAGGAACCATGGCTAAAAGCAATTGTAGATGATCAGCTGAACTGGACCCATATCAGCGACCTTAAATATTGGCAGAGTGAAGTCGTTCCTTTATATGGTATTCAGGGCATTCCGTTTAATGTTTTAGTTGATCCAGATGGAAAAATCGTTGCTGAAAATTTGCGTGGTGCAGCATTGGAACAAAAGCTTGGAGAGATACTGGGTGGTTATATACCGCCAAAAGAAACAAGTTCTTCTTCCAGCACCCTTTTAATAGTAGCGGCCGTGACCGTGATCGCATTATTGCTGGGTTGGTTTCTATTTTTTAGAAAAAAAGAAACAAAGAAAATAGTGAGTAATAAAAACCAGGTAAAGAAAAAGCCTGGTAAAAAATAGCCCGCGCCGAATAATAAGAAAGGGTTGCCAATGGCAACCCTTTAAGTTTTCTCATTTGGGGAATCTTTTAATTAATTATCTGTCATAAGCGGATTAAGTGACATCTCATCTGCAGAAATTGGCCAGATATAACCTTGCTCGGCTGGCGTCTTTGCAGGTACGGTGCTTTTTGCCGGTATGGTTTGCATTAAACGCATCAGGTCAAAATTTCGCAGGCCCTCTCCCAAAAATTCAATTCTTCTTTCTGTTAATATTGCAGTGATCAGATCAGCTTGTGTAAGCGGCGCTAAAATAGTAGTCGCATCTGATCTTTGGCGGACCGCATTTAGCAATGCTAGCGCCTTTATATCTACACCAACATTAGTTCTTGCCAATGCCTCGGCGAGATTTAGTAATACTTCTGGATAGCGGATCACAGGCGCCCAGTCAGTAAATGGTGAAGCGACACTGTATTTGGTATTCAGGTAAAGCCTGGTGGAAACTGTTGCATTAAAGCCTCTTCTTGCATCGGTTGCCGTCCAACCTGTATTTGCAGCAATTCCTGAAACCGAGTTTAATGAAAACTCACCATTACCTACTCCAGGTGCGGGTGTTCTTGAATAGTAAAAAGCTAGTTGATTTTGCGTGCCAGGATTATCGCCAGCAGTGCTTGTCATTGGCATGGATAAAATGGATTCAGTAGTTGTATAAGGTGTTCTGAAAACATTTACAATATTTGACTGCAATGCATGAGCAACACCTGAAGTTGCACTGAATGGAGCAACATTCTGACCAACGATCTTATTTGCTTCGGTAATCACCTTTGCATAATTCTGCATGGCTAAATACACTCTTGTCTTCAGAGCTATAGCGGTATTGCGATGAGCACGGGTTGTATTGAGAGTTGCAGTAGTATAATTAAGCGGCAGATTTGCTTCAGCAAAATCAAGGTCCGCAATGATCTGAGTATATACTTCAGCCACCGTGCTTCTTGCTAAAGGAGACAATCCCTGTACTTTAATACCTGTTAAACGCAATGGGACACCCGGTTTGCTTCCATTCCCATCTGCATAAGGCCTTGCATAGTGCTCAAGCAGTTTTAAATATGATGCAGCCCTTAGAAATCTTGCTTCTCCAAGATAATTGTTGGACAAGCTGGTTCCCACCACTGATGTTCCTTTATCCGCCATGCCTTCAATAAAAAGATTGCATCCATTGATAACCTGATAAGCTTGTGCCCACAGGTTCTTCACAAAATTTTGCGAAGTACCTGTTGCATTAAGGAACCATACATCATAACCGGTAACGCCATTTGTAGTTTGATTAATAAAATCTTCACCGCGTATATCACCAGCTATTTGTGCACGACCACCGTAAAATGTTCCGCTCTTGAATGCCTGATATAAAGCATTCACCTGGTTGGCCACACGCACCCGCGTATCAAATGCCACCAGGTCCGTAGTGAAAGTTTGAGGCACAGGAGACAATAATTCCCTTTTGCAGGATGTTATCATCATCATTAGGCTCAAACAAAAACTTATAATATATCTTAATTGCTTTCTCATTTGTTTAGCTTTTTAGTTATTGAAAGGTTACATTCAGGCCGATCACAAAATTTCTCCCGTTGGCAATGGTATTTCTGTCAATACCCTGATTGGTATTTCCATTACCATTGGAAGAAACCTCAGGATCAGGACCTGGATAATCGGTGATGATCGCCAGGTTCTGGCCAGCTACAAAAATTCTTGCAGAAGCCAATTTTGCTTTGTTAGCAAGCTTCGCCGGAAAATTATAAGCCAGAGTTACATTTTTCACTTTTACGAAATCACCTTTAAAAGCATTGTATGACATTGGTAAAGCGGAACCATTGGAAACATTATCGCCATAAACAGGTCTTGGCACCGTTGAAACATCCCCTGGCTTACTCCATGCTGTCAATACATCACGGTGATTATTCCAGAAACGCTGATCGTGTAATCCGGCCCATGTTCCATAATAAACATAGAATCCAAACTGATAGGTAAGCAGCACATTCAGATCAAATTCTCTGTAACGGAAAGTATTGTCCCATCCACCATAGACTTTTGGTACCGTATTTCCATACATCACGCCATCTTTAGCCTGTGTAACACTAGCTGCAACTCCATTTTCCTTGTATTGGGTACCATCAGGGTTCGACCATTGGAACTGTCCCGTTGCCGGAGCAAACCTGTAAAGTACTGGGGCACCGGCCTGATTTAATAATATTCTGCTTCCTGTTGCCGGGTCAACACCACCATTTCGTACCAGCCACAGATAACCCAATGAATAACCGACAGCAGTTCGGCTGACAGTTTCAAGGCCTGAGGTCGAAGTAAGTATTTCAGATAAACCTTCAGCGAGAGAAGTTACTTCATTTTTGTTTGTTGTGATGTTTAATGTCGAGGTCCAGTTAAAGTCTTTACCTCTGAAAGGATTACCAGTAATTGCAAACTCAAATCCTTTATTATACATCGTTCCCACGTTAAGTGGTATAGCATTCGGTACTCCTGTAGAAGGCGCTTGAGGTACATTTAGTATAAGATCTTTTATATCGTTATAATATCTTGTAGCCTCAATCTGAATCCTGTCTTTCAAAAGGCTGAAATTAACGCCTACATCGATCTTTGTACTTGTTTCCCATTGCAGGCCCGAATTTCCTGCAAAGCTGAATTGTAATGTTGGTAATCCACCGTATAAGCCGGAAGCATAAGAATTGTATATAACATAATCACCAATTCCTGCAGTGTTGCCTACTTTACCATAGCTGCCACGTAATCTAAAATTACCGAAGAGGCTGTTCAGATTTGCCTTATCCCAAAAATTTTCTTTTGCAATTTCCCATGCAGCTGAAGCTCCCCAAAAAGTTGCTGCTTTGTCTGCAAATGCGGAATATTCATCTCTCCTGATATTTCCCGAAAGGAAATATTTTTTATCAAAATCATAAGTAGCACGGCCAAAGTATGAGAGCAAATAGTTTTCGCCAAATGCAAGACCTGAAGTGTTTGGCGTAACCCAGCCCGCTTGTATTACTGTAAAAGCAGAATCGGAAAGCGTTTGTCTATTAAGACCAAAACCTTCACTTGTTCTTCTGTCTTGCTCATTACCGACCAAGAAACTCATATTATGTCTGCCTGAAAATGTATTGTCAAATTGCGCTGTGTTTGTCCAGGTCCATCTTTTGAACTTACCCAATGTACTCGTTGCACTGCCTGTTGCAGAAAACCCATCACCATGGATCGCGTTAAGAAAACTTTCATTGTCCACCAATAGATAATCGATTCCATACGTTGTTTTCAGGGTGAGCCATTTTACCGGCTTGATTTGACCATATGCGAACGACTGAATATGATTGGTCTCGGAATTTTGCCGGTTCAGGTCCAAAACAACAACAGGGTTATAAAAACCAACCTGCGCTAATGAGTTGTTCATTGGGCCCACCACATTATTTGAAGTAATATTATATGATCCATTATTCAAGTATGGGGATACGTTCGGTGCTGTTACTAAAGGTATCCGTCCTAAACCTGCCGTAGCAAAACCTTCACCAGGAAGAGAACCTGACGAATTTGCGGCGAGATTTCTTTCATTGGAATAAGCTATCTTTCCCCCAACTGTAAACCAGTTATTCACCCTACTATCTACATTGAATAAAATATTCTTGCGAACAAAATCGTTCTTTCTCAAAATACCTTCCTGATCACTAAAACCTGCGGAGAAATAATAAGTGGTAGCTTCGTTACCCCCTGAAACATTCAGGTTATGATCATGTGAAAACCCTGTGCGATAAACATAATCAGACCAACGGGTATCAATTGTATTACCATTTGCATCGGTCGCCAAAGCAAATTTCGTATAACCTGATCCGGCAGGGTTTGTACTGTTTACTGTTTGGTTATTTGTAGCAGCCATATTTTTATAATCAGTATACTGCTGTGCATTCAGCACTTCAGGAATTCCGTAAGGTTCTGTCCAGCTAACAGACACGTTATAACTAACTTTTGCTTTACCTGCTCTTCCCTTTTTAGTCGTTATAAATACAACACCATTTGCTGCACGGCTGCCATAAATCGCAGTGGCCGCAGCATCTTTTGCGATGTCGATACTTTCAATGTCGTTGGGATTGATACTTGCTAAAGCATTGCCCGCAGCATTTGTTGAACTGAAATCGCCTGTTGGAGAAGGAATTCCATCAACAACGATCAAGGGATATGAACTAAGCGAGATCGAATTGGTTCCCCTAATCCGAAATACTGGCGGTGCGTTTAAAACACCATTTGGAACAGTTATCTGAACGCCGGTAGCACGGCCAGCCAAAGCTTGCTCAAAACTTTGTACAGGCTTATTCGCAAGAGCCGACCCTTTTACCGTTGCAATGTTACCAGACACTTCTCTTCTTCGTTGCGTGCCATAACCAGTAACGACAACCTCGGTAAGTGTTTTGTCTTCAGATCTTAAGCTTACATCAATTTCATTCTGTGTACCGAGTGCCTTTTCAGTAGTAGTCATATCGACTGCTGAAAAGATCAGAGCCTTTGCGTCGGCTGGAACGGTAAGCGAATAAGTACCATCTGCTTTTGATGTGGTACCAGTGGTAGTACCTTTTACGATAACTGAAACATTAGGAACAGGGTTGCCCTTGTCATCAGTTACTTTTCCTGTTACTGTGCGTTGTGCCAGTGTGATTATACTGAGCAGCACAAAACAGGACAAGAGTAGGAGTTGTTTCCTCATGTGCATGTGTTTTAGTGATGAAAAAAATTGTACGCCTATATAAATATTTAGTAGTCGGCCTTACAACCTATATTTTTCGCGGGGTCAAAGATTAATGGATAAGGTGTAAATGGTTGGTATTAGGTGATCCGTCCAAGCAGAAAGACACAAACGTTTGCCTTTTTGCTGCACAAAAATGGGGGTTGGACTATTTCTTTTTGCGGATAAATGTAATAAGCAGAGATGGTAGCAATACCAGGTTCGTAATTGTGGCCGTAACGAGGGTGAGAGAAGTCAACCATCCAAGTGATTGGGTGCCTCCGAACCCGCTGAAACAGAAAATGATAAAGCCGGCTATAAGCACCAAAGAGGTATAAATAATACTAATGCCTGTACCATGTATAGTTTGAATAACCGTTTGCTTCATATTGTAATTATTTCGCGGCAATTCCTGCTTATAATTTATGAGAAAACGAATGGTAACATCGATCGCAATACCGAGAGCAACGCTAAAAATCAGGACTGTAGACGGTTTTATTCTTACACCAAGCCATCCCATAACTCCGGCTGTAATGATCAGGGGAATGATATTGGGAATTAAAGAACATAAAAGGATTCTGAATGAGCGAAAAAGATACATCATGCAAACTGCAATTAACCCAAATGCCCACATAATACTTTCTTTTAAACCCTCGATAATAAAATTACTGCCCGTAAGAAAAGTAACGCTTGCGCCGGTAAGCTGCACAGTATAATTGCTCTTGTCAAAAATTGAATCTGCTTTTTGCTGTATCGTATCAAGTATTTTGGGTAAACGATAGCTGCCAACGTCACGCATACTTACACTTATCCTTGCTTCCTGTTTATTACTATCAATAAAAGATGAAACCAGTTTATTAAAAGAATTGCTGCTGATTGAATTGTTATTCTCCTCCAAATATGGTTTTAATGGGATCATATCAAATTCAGTTGGAGCAGAATAACTATTCGAATCACCTTCAAAGAAAGCCTGCTTGGCAAATTTTAATCCCTCAGTAATAGTAAGCGGTCTACCGATTTCAGGCATTGCCGCGAGGAATTGTGAAAGTGAATCGATCTTTAAAAGGTTAGTTAGATTCCTTGTTACTCCACGTTTCTTTTTTGTATCCACAACAATTTCCAGGGGCATGACACCCTTAAAATTATTTTCAAAAAATTTAAGATCAGTATAGATCTTATCGGTTTTCGGAAGATCGTCCACGATATAGCCGTTGCTTTCTAATCGAATTATCCCAATTACAGCAACAATTAAAACTACGGCAGTAACACCATAGATAAATTTGCGATGATTAAGCGACCAGCGTTCAAGACGATCAAGCCAGCGCCTTAACCTTGGGTTATCCAAATATTTTGTATGCCTGCTTTTGGGAGCAGGAAGAAAACTTAAAACCGATGGAATAATAATTAGCGAAATAAAAAACAGGGCCATGATATTTAATCCTGCTACAGCGCCAAATTCTTTTAATACCTGGCTACGTGTCAAAAAGAAAACGGCAAAACCAATAGCAGCAGTAATGTTGCAAAACAGTGTAACAATTCCCATCCTGTCCACCATCTTTACAAGTGCTTTTGTTTGATCGCCTGTTTCATTGTAAGACACATGATATTTATTCAAAAAATAAATACAGTTGGGGATCCCGATCACGACTACTAAGGGAGGAATAAGCGCAGTAAGCAAAGTGATTTTATAATCCATCAGGACCATTGTACCAAGACTCCAAATAACACCGATACCAACAACAGCAATTGACAAAAGCATGCTTGTTACAGAACGGAAAAAAAGTAAAAGAATGATTGCTGAGAGGATCACGGATATCATTAAGAACCATTGCATCTCATCAGCAATTCTTTTTGCAAGCACTGTACGAATAAGAGGAAGACCGCTTAGATGAATCTCTAAAAAATGTTTTTCCCCAAACCCATTGCTCAGGGAGGTGATTTGTGCTACTGTCGACTCTCTTTTTTTCGAAACCAGTACTCCCTTATTAATATTTACTCCGAGCAGCCATGCATTTGAACCAGGATTATAAAGTAACCCGCGATAAAAAGGAAGACTATAAAAAACATTTTTACAACTATCAATTTCACTTTGTGAAAGCGGCGGGTCTCCAAAAATAACCCGTGAATTGAGTTTTTCGGTTTCCTGGTTTTTTATGAGATTGATTGCAGTGGTCAGTGAAATTACATCTTCAACCCCTTGCACATTTTTAATGTCCCTTACAAGCCGGATATAATCATTAAAAACTTTTTCTTCAAAAAGCTTGTCGGTCTGTATGCCAATTACCAACAGGTTACCGTCTTCTCCAAATTTTTTTCTGAATTCCTGATAAGCTTTATACTTTGGATGGTCTGTGGGTATGGCATTAGCAAATTCATAACTTAACTCCAGTTTTCTCGCCTCATACGCCATAAAAGCAGTGATACCGATCAAAAGAATTAAAACAACGATTCTGTATTTAAGTATAAACTGGCCAAGGCTTTTCCACATACTGCTTTCTTTGATAAAAACTGCGCAAAGAAACAGAAAAATGGCTGAACAGCCTGTTAAACTAAAAAGCCATTTAGATTAAGAGTGATATTTTTGAAATGTGAGTGCAAAGCGGACAATATTGTCATTTTCCATACTATTATCTTTTTTAGTCAAAGCAGTTTCTCAGCAAACTATTCCACCGGTCGGCTCATGGCGAGAACATTTACCTTATCATTCCGCTATCGATGTTGCAGCAGGAAATAATAAGATCTTTTGTGCTACGCCTTACAGTATTTTTAATATTGACCTGTCAGATAATTCTGTTTCAAGAATGAGTCGTGTTACCGGATTACATGAAACAGGTGTTTCTGTGATCAGCTATGATGTGGTAAATGAAAAATTATTCATTGGGTATCGAAGCAGTAATATTGATATTGTATACCGCAATGATGTTTTTAATGTCCCGGATATCAAGCTTGATAATATCATTGGCGATAAGACGATCTACAATGTTTTTTCTTCAGGAAAATATTTTTATCTGTCAACAGGGTTGGGAATTATAGTTATTGATGCGGACAGGCATGAGATAAAAGACTCATGGTTTATTGGAAATAATGGGGGACAGATAAAAGCAAATGGGTTTACGGCTGACAATTCATTTTTCTATGCAGCAACAGATGAGGGGTTAAAAAGAACTTCTGTGAATACTGTAAATCCTGCAAATTATTTGAGTTGGCAAAATCTAAGTGGCGTTAATGGTTTGCTTTCCGGTCCATGCAATAATGTTGTTGCCGCATCAGGTAAAATTTTTGCTCTAAAAAATGATTCCATATTTATACTTAATGGAAATAGCTGGAGTTTATTTTTTACCGAGGCGAGCTGGAAGATTCGAAGCATCAATTCTTCTTCAGGTAAACTAGTTGTGAGCCTGATAAAAAATGATGGCAGTGCCAAGATTGTTTCATTAAACGCAGACGGCACCCTTGCCCGTACGATCCAGCAACCGGGTGTTATCATGCAACCAAAGAAAGCAATTTTGGTAAATAATGATTATTGGGTGGCTGATAGTATAGGCGGCTTGAACAAATTTATGTCAATAGGATTTGAAAACTATAATTTGAATTCACCACAATCCACTGCAAGCGGTGAAATAATTTTTGTAAATAATGTTTTTTATGCAGCCGCAGGCAGTGTAAATGAAAACTGGCAAAAACAAAATAATAAAAATGGTCTTTATAAATTTTCAGATGGTCAATGGACGAATTATAATAACAAGCAGTTTGTTCAACTTGATTCATTGCCTGACATGATCTCAGTTGCTATTGATCCCAGGGATGAAACAATATGGAGCGGTTCGTATGGAGGAGGATTGTTACATATAAAAGCAGGAAACAATTTTGAGATATTCAAGCAAAATTCTTCGATAGGACAAACAATATTTGATCCCGGCAGTTATCGTGTGTCTGCTTTGGCATTTGATAAAGAAAATAATTTATGGATCGCTAATTATGGGGCTGCGCAAAATATTGTTATTAGAAAGAACGATGGAAGCTGGAAAACCCTTGCTCCGCCATTTGCGCTTTCCGAAAATGCCGTCTCACAAATTGTGATTGACGATGAGAATCACAAATGGATAATAGCACCGCGGGGAAATGGGTTGATCGCATTCAACGATAATGGCACAATTGATAATACAGCCGATGATAATTGGAAACTTTATCGAAGTGGCTCTGGTATTGGTAATTTGCCAACGAACAATGTAGTAAGCCTTGCAAAGGATAAAAACGGTTTTATATGGATAGGGACCAATGACGGTATTGGTGTGGTTCAATGTCCGCAAAATGTTTTTTCATCACAGGGTTGTGAAGTTGTATGGCCCGTTGTAACCCAGGGTGGTTTTAATCAATATCTTTTCAAGGGTGAAGAAGTTAGAAGTATAGCTGTAGATGGGGCAGACAGAAAATGGATAGCAACGAAAAATGGAACATTTCTAATAACTAGTGAAGGGGAAAAGGTCATTTATCGTTTTACTGAAGAAAATAGTCCCTTGTTAAGTAACGATGTAAAAAGGATTGCTATCGATGGAAAAACAGGAGAAGTATTTTTTGCAACTGCCAAGGGTATTTGTTCATTCAGAAGCACGGCAACAGAAGGTAGTGAAACAAACAGTAATGTGTTGGCATTTCCAAATCCCGTGTCGCCCGATTATGGAGGGACGATAGTAATTCGTGGAGTAGTGAATAATGCAATTGTAAAGATTACTGAATTAGATGGACGATTGGTTTACCAAACAAAAGCATTGGGCGGTCAGGCGGTTTGGGATGGTAAAGATTATAAAGGAAGAAGAATCTCAAGTGGGGTGTATTTGGTTTTGGTAAGTGATGATGGCAGGAAAGAGAACCTGGCAACAAAAATTATTTTCATCAGCAAATAATGCCCGCTCAATTACATAAAACAAAGGGGATCGTTTTACGTGCTGTAAAATACGGTGAAACGAGTTTGATTGTCACGATATTTACCGGGTTATTTGGATTGCAATCATACATTGTAAGCGGAGTAAGAACTTCAACCAAAAAAGGAACAGGCAAAGCGAATCTTTTTCAACCAACAGCGATACTTGACCTGGTCGTTTATCATAATGAATTGAAGAATCTGAACCGGATAAAAGAATTCAAATGGCATTATTTGTATAAACATATTTTTTCTGATGTGCCAAAGAATGCTGTGGCTTTGTTCATGATAGAGCTTTTGACAAAATGCCTGAAACAACCTGAGGCCAATCCAGAACTGTTTGAATTTTGTGAAGATGCATTTATACATCTGGATGAGAGTAGCGACGCTGTAATGGCGAACTTTCCTTTGTTCTTTGCATTGCATCTTCCTGCCTTTTTTGGATTTAGAATTAATGATGACTATGCTGAAGAAACTCCAATACTTGATATGCAGGAAGGAATGTTTATAACAGATCGACCGGATCATTTGCATTTTTTAGAGGGCAAACAAGCTGAGGTAACCAGTGAGTTATTAAAAATAATGCAGCCGGAAGAATTGGAGCAGGTAAAACTCAATCATGATTTTCGGCGTCAGTTGTTATTTGCATACGAAATCTATTATGCATTGCATATCCAGGATTTTGGAACGATGAAGACGCTGCCGGTATTGAGGGAAGTTTTAGGATAAAGAATTGGCGTGATATTATTCGCCTGATCATGGTAAGTTTTATAATACTCTTCTCGAAGAATTAAGATTACTTTCAATCAATGTTATTCCAGGTCTTTTCCCTTTTTCAAAACTCCCTAATTCATCATCCCATTTTAAAGCCTTAGCTCCATTGATTGTAGCCCATTGGAGAACCTGCTCTATCCATGCCACGGTTTCAAACCGTGGCATGGATGCCGTGGCGCGGATAATGGATTGCATCTCTTTTGCAATGCTCAATTGCCAGTTGCTGCTATAGCTATCTGTTCCAAGAACAATCGGGCAATTATGTTTCATAAGCACTTCAATGGGCGGCACTTTATTTTCGATATAAAGATTTGCATTGACACAGAGACACCAGATCAGCGTTAATCCATTTTTATTTGCATACTCTTTTGCAAACACAATATCTTCTTCGGGCATGAATGTATTATGAATCAGAAAAATGGTTTGGCCGTTATTGAACTGCGGCAATACAGAACGAATGCTGCTTAAACCTGTAACGGGAAAAGGAGATTCATTTATGCCAAAAATCTTAAACAATTTCAGGTAGTCGCCACCACCTGTTTTATATAAAACATCTTCTGCCGGATGCTCCTGGTTGTGAATTGAAATAACCTGGTCTTTCGTGAGCTTATTGATCAGCTTAAATGTTTTTGGCGAAATGCTGTAGGGTGCGTGAGGCACCAATGAAGTTCGATTTTGAATCTTAACTTTTGACTTTTGACTTTCAAAAATCTCTGCTATTTTTTTGTAATGCTCAATATTTTCATCAGCTTTTTCATCAGTAAAGCCAAGTACTTCAACAAAATTTTGCCACCTGATCTTGCTTTTGCTTTTTGCTTCAGCAGTATCAGCCGTGTTCCCAATATCTCCGACTGCAACAATACCGTTATCATACATTTCTTTTTCTGCTTTTATGATTTCCTCGTCAATAACCTCACGGGGAAAATCTCTTTTGGTAACAACCGAACATAAGAATTCGATCAAACCCGTATGTGGTGGAATAACATTTTTTAAATGACTGAGTTCAAGATGGCAATGGCAATTGATCAGTCCAGGCGTAAGAATGCCTGTGAGTATCTGAATATCATTTCCAGCTTCTGAGATGGAAACAATATTCTCAATCTTTCCGGAATCATCAGTGATCAAAACCTTATCGTTACCATGAAGGTGATAACCATCGAATAATTGATCTGCCTTGAATTTTCTATATGCCATTTTGTAAATTTCTAAAAAACAAATTCCAAATCCCAAAAAACTATTCTTGTTACATTTGCAACCCAATGGAATTTGTGATTTAAAAATTTGGAATTTTCTCTTATGTTAGACAAGTTAGAAGCCATAAAAGCAAGATTTGAGCAGTTGGGAGTAGCACTTACCAATCCCGAGATCGTTGGCAACAATAAAAAATTTACTGAAACAAGTAAGGAATATCGCAGCCTTGAAAAAATTGTAGTTGCTTACGATGAATATAAAAAAGTGCTTGATGATGTGACGATGTACAAAGAGGCGTTGAACGGCTCTGATGAAGAATTGAGAGAATTAGCAAAAGAGGAGTTGCCAACGCTTGAGGTGAAAAAAGAGAACCTCGAATCGACGATCCGGCAAATGCTGATACCAAAAGATCCGCAGGATGAAAAGAATGCGATCATTGAGATCCGAGCCGGTACGGGTGGTGATGAGGCGAGTTTATTTGCCGGCGACTTGCTTCGAATGTATATGCGTTACTGCGAAAGACGTGGATGGAAAATAGCGATCCTGAGTGAAAGCGAAGGAACAGTTGGCGGATACAAAGAAGTGCAACTCGAAGTACTTGGTGATGATGTATACGGTACATTGAAGTTTGAAAGTGGTGTACATCGTGTGCAGCGGGTGCCGGACACTGAAACATCAGGTCGTGTGCATACTTCCGCAGCTACTGTGGCTGTAATGCCGGAGGCTGAAGAGGTAGATTTTGAATTGAACCCCGCAGATGTAAAAATGGAAACGGCACGCAGCGGTGGAGCGGGTGGTCAGAATGTAAATAAAGTAGAGACCAAAGTGATGTTAACACATATTCCTACCGGAACCGTTGTTGTTTGCCAGACAGAAAGAAGCCAGCTTGGTAACCGGGAGAAGGCAATGGGTATGTTACGAACAAAACTTTACGAAGAGCAGGTAAGGAAACAAGAAGAAGAAATTTCGCGTCACAGAAAAAGCCTGGTAAGTACCGGGGATCGTAGCGCTAAGATCAGGACTTATAATTATCCGCAAGGGAGAGTTACAGATCATCGAATAAATCTTACATCATATAATTTACCTGCAGTAATGAACGGCGATATACAGGAGTTTCTTGAAGCGCTGCAGTTTGCAGAAAATTCTGAAAAGCTTGCGAGGCAGAATTGATTCAGAATTCTTCAATAGATCCTGATGGCGATAGTATCCATCTGCAGAACCTGATTAAAATGATATCGGGTGGCAGAACAAATGGCAGTAAAAAGTACGCTCCACTAAAAAAATAATTGCATTAATTACTTTGGCGTTCTTTTAACAGGACGCCATTTTTTATTGTCGCAAATTAACGCAATCGTTCCCGTAAATATTTCACTGGTTTTTTGTCATTCTAGCGTCAGATTTATTGTGTGAAAGGTTACAAATTGCATGAATTGGAATAAAATAAAAGGTGTGTTTGAACGTTTTGAATTTGATGCGTTTTGATATTGAAATTGGGCAGGAATATTGAAGTTATTCGTAGAAGATTTTCCCATGTCAAAAGTGATATTACCGAGGGAAAGACCTTTAATAGTTCATTAACAACAGGCATCAAAATATTGGCAGTAAATTTGCGTTATAGATAAAAGTTCTTCACAAATAAAGCAGTCAATTTTCTCATAAGCAGTTAGTTTTGGTTGCGACCCCTGTTTCTACAGGGGTTTATTT
>Ga0075428_100004192_pt1 | contig 15874 bp, 15 predicted proteins | sample RhiMetdeltSRZDD2_FD_75291 | JGI IMG/M metagenome (GOLD analysis project Ga0075428, IMG submission 75291) | Populus rhizosphere microbial communities from Tennessee, USA - Rhizosphere MetaG P. deltoides SRZDD2 | ecosystem: Host-associated > Plants > Roots > Rhizosphere > Soil | place: USA... | reverse complement strand
GACCTGCACCACGTAGAAGGCGACAAAGAACGTCTCGCTAAAGAGCGGACTCTCCGCCACGGTGTCCCACTCTACATGCAGGTCGCGGCCTTCCCAGTTCGCTACCCCGACGGCCTGGCCCTGCAAGCGGAGGTTGCGCGGTGTCCCCGGGAAGTACCCCGGCGTCGTGGGGCCGGCGACATGAATCACGACCTCACGCGCCCCAATGTTATTCGGGACGCCTAGGTGCGAGATAGGGACGACGCGGTACTGATAGGTCGAGCCACTAATCGCCGTATAGTCATCCCAGTCCAGCACATGGCCCCGGACCTGCGTGACCGGCGTGTAGTTATAGTTCGGGTCGTTGGGATCACTAATGGCCCCGGCGCCAATCGTCCCGGCCTCGACCTGGCCGAGTTGCCCCGTCGCCAGGAGCACGCGCCGCAAGATCATGGCGCCCCCATAGAGCGCATACCCACTACTGAGGGGGGCGACGTCCCACGACAGATTAATGACGCGCAGACTGGCGCCGCTCGTCTGAATCCGCGTCACTTCCGTCGCCACGAGACTGAGGAGCGGCGGCGGCGGCCCTTCCGGGTTAAACAGCGTCGTAATGACACCCAGCGGCGAGGCCACGGCCTCATCATAGATGCTCGGGTTGTGAATGAGGGCCTCGACACTGACCGTCAGATCGTTTTTCCGGCGCAGGCCCGTCACGCGAAAGGTGCGCGTATTGGCATTGGTCGTGAGCGTCCCAAAGACAAACGTCGACGTGCGCGGGACGGGAAACACACTGAGTTGCGACGCCAGATACAGCGTGCGCGTCGGCCCCAGGGTAATGGTGAGGAGCTCGCGGGCTTCAAGCGTGTCGTCTTCATGGCGCACGTACACCACATACGTAAGATCCTGCTCAAAGAGGCAGTCTTCATCCACCTGGAGGACCGCGGCATCGGAGCCCTGCTGAATGCGGCCTGACGTGCCCCAGCCCGGTAAGGGATGGGCAAAGCGAAAGAGATCATGCAGTTGTAGCGGCAGGGCTTCCAGGGAACAGTCCATCTCCAGCAGGAGGTTTTCAAAGCGCCGCCTATTCAGTTCATACTGGAGCGCGCGCATGATCCGGCTCGGCTTGGTCACGCCGCGCAAGTCAAAACTATGCTTATGGACCTCGGGCGGCCACTGTGCCAGGGCCGGCCAGGTGATCACGTCTTGCTCAAAGTCTTGCGCTTCGCTGGCAAACCGCGCTTCCACCACGTTGATGCCATCGACGTCCTGGATATAGGTCAGACGCACATTACTGACGGACGTCCAGGAGAGCAGACACGTCGGCGTTTCATCCCGCGTCGGGCGCGGCGTCCACAGCCCGGCCGTTTTGAGGAGAATGCCGCGCGAGCCGCCCATGGTTTCGAGGAAAAATTGCTGGGCCCGCATCTCGCGATCCAGCACGTAATTGAGCGTATGGCGTCGCTCGCCCTGGATGGTCTGGTCACAGTACGCCGCGTAGAGGGTAAAGGCGGTCAGGTCAATATCGCCGTCCGGGACGCCCGTGCCATAGCGCGCATTGGTCAACGCATCGAGGACGCACCAGGCGGGATTATCGGACCAGGTTTCCGGGACGGCGAGCGAGCCGACGCGCACCTGCCGCCCCCGGACCTCGACGGTCACGTTGGGCAAGGCCCCCCGCAAGGCATCCGTCGCTAGCGCGCGGAGGCCCAACCAGGCGGTATAGGGATAGGCATAGGTGTCAGGGATGTACTCGGTCACACTTTCGAGCACACTCTTATACCGCGCCCGCAGCTCGTCGGTATTGCCCGCCCGCAGGTGCTGTACCTGAATATCGTAGGACTGATACGGGAGCCCCTCGCGCCGCACGCCCAGGCGTACGGCGGCCGTGCGGTCGGCCTGGACCTGAAAGACGGACCACGGGGACCAACTGCCGCTACCGGCCGGCGCAAAGCGATACTGGAGCACGGCATTGTTGTTGTGCTTTTCGCCCTTGTCGTTGAGAAAATACAGGCCCTCGGGCCAGACGAGGTTCAGGATAAACGCATGCAGCGCGGCATTGGAGGTATAGGTCAGGGGCGTATCGCCGATATCGCGCCCATCCGCAAACGTGTTGCGGGCGCCGCCAAATTCGGCAAAGGCGGGCTGCGTAGCCGTGCCGAGGCCGGTATAGACCTGGACGCCGGGAAAGTTCGCGAGGGGTTGCCCGTTAATCTGGATGGTATTGGTCAGCACCGCGTCAATCGGGCCTTCACAGAGGGCAATCATGAGCGTCAGCGTCGGCGGGTTCGTAATGGCCTGGTAGCTCCGTGAGCCCTGATTGTAGAGCGTGGCCGTCCCGCCGCCCTGGTAGGGATGATCGAAGCCGACGGCCCACGAGCTATCGAGGACGAACGTATCGGCATCGGCGACATGGATAGCCCAGGTCGTATTCACTTCCGTTTTGCCCTGGACGCCCTGGATAAAGACGACCTGCCCGGTCACAAAGCCGTGACCAGGCGCCGTCACATAGACAATGTCCGAGGGCGCGCCATGCGTGACGTTGATGATCGCCGCTGTGTGGGCCGCGGTGCCATCATCCAGGACGACGGCGGCCTGGTCGACGGTCGCCAGGAGGAGTTGTCCGCCAATGCGGTGGCGCCCATAGACGACCGGGACCACGGCGCCTGGACCAATCGCCGTGCGAATCCCCTCAAAGCTAAAGGTGCGCTCCGACTCCCCGCTCATTTGGTTTTGCTGCGGCAGCAGGAGCGGCTTCGGGCGAAAGAGAAAATGGGAGGCGGCGGAGACGGCCAGGCCAATAACGATCGAGACGAGGGCGCCGATAAGGAGGCTACCTGAGAGCCCCCACGTCGGCCAGAGCCAGATCTCATCGCCGGCCTGCGGCACGTAGCGGGCGTAATGCTCAGGGAGGATCGTGGCGCCGTTGACCGTCACGTGATGCAGGGCTTCGCCCTCGGGCAGATAGGCGTCGAGCGTATCGCCCGCTGGAAAGACCTCGCGCTGCACGCGCAGGTGCCCATCGGCTGCCCGCAGGGGCGATAGCACCAGGAAACAGGTAACCGTGGCTACAGGAGCCGCCGCAACCGCGCCATTTGCATGAGGCGGGGCGCCCAACGCCGGAGTGGTTCTAAGCATACGCCTACGCTTTGTCTCGTATGGATAAGATACATACTATTCACGACGACCCCCACATGACTGGAGGCCATGCCCGTCGTCTTCATAATCAAGAGATCCCACGGTTGCATGAGGCTGAGTGGGTCGCGCTCGTCACGCTGAAACCAGATTTCTTGCACCTGCGCAGCCGCCGTAGCGGGATCAGCGTCCAGGTCGATCCCCCAGCCTTGGCCATAGAGCCGACGTAGTAGGTCCCAACAGTGGCACTCGGCATAGGACAAGCCCAGTAAGGGCTCAACCAGGGGTTCAATCTCAGGGATAACAATACTGTTCATAAACTGCTATACTCTTCTGTCGAGTGGCACCGGGTTCGAAACCGGGGCAGAGTTCATCGCCTGCCAGCCACTTCCCCCAACGATGCACCTGTGATCCAGGAGGTCATGTCATGAAACTTCACCGCACTGAGAAACCCTGTTCCCGCTGTCATCTGGTCAAATCCTTGGACGACTTTGGCACTGATACGCAACGCGGCGATGGCAAGAATAGTTATTGTCGCGACTGCTGGAATGCCATACAGACGGCCCACAAACGTGCTCGTGGCGTCCCGCCCAGACTGCCGTTTCTGGAGCGCTTGTGGGGCGCGATTCAGCAGTGCGGCCATGAAGAGAGCTGCGTGTATTGCTGCTGGCCGTGGCTGAAAAGCACGGATCAAGATGGCTATGGCAAATTTACGCTGGCCTATAACGGCAAGCATCTGACGCTGCCCGTAACTCGCGTGGTCTATGAGATTTGGCATGCTCGTCCCATCCCGCCAGGAAAGCTTGTCTGCCATTATTGTGATACTCCTGCGTGCTGTAACCCGCTGCACTTGTGGCTGGGCACGTTGCAGAGCAACCGCCAAGATGCCGTCAAGAAAGGCCGACAGGCGAAAGGTGCGACAGCGGGTATCCATACCAAGCCTGAAGCGTTTCCACACGCGAAGCTGACCGCCGCACAGGTGTTGGAGATACGTGCGTGCTATAGCCGAGGCTGGACAACAATGAGCGCTCTGGCCAATCAGTACGGCGTCTCGGATTTTGCTATACAGTACATCATTCATCGGAAGACCTGGAAGCATATATAGTACAAATCATCATGATAGTCTTCGGGGTATGTTCGGGAATCCGCCACTCTGGGTATAACGTCGCTTCGGAATCGTGCCCGTGAGCGTAATGCCCTCCGCCTGGAGATCGACCACCGCCGTGAGAAAGTCCGTCGCCACCTGTACCACCTGAAACACTTCGCCCGTACCAAAGGGCGTCGCGTCGGGCTGCTGCGTATCAATCGGCCAGATCGTTACGACCCAGGGAGTATCCGGTCCCCAATAGTGCTCCAGTAACGAGATAAACGCCTGATCCACGTTGGTGACGGTCCCCCGCAGCCGCACCAACGATTGACTGGTGGCATCTTCCAAGGCGTCCACATCGACACTGGAGCGGTTGTACCAAATGCCATGAAACTGAATGTCCTGGTCATAGTTCACTAACCGATACGGGACGGGTGCGCCTGGAATATCGACTTGAAAGAGCCACGTAATGACATGATCGGACTGCAGCTGGTTCTTTTCCCGCACAAGCGCCGCTGAGAGAATGCGTGGCATTTAGAACTGTTCCTGAATAAGTACCACCATATTGAATCTCCCGCGCCCTTGCGTAAACACATCCGCCGCCTCGGGGCCAATGAGCTTCACGGCGGGCTCCATCACATCTTGCGCGAAGCGGGCCGTCGCATTGGGCAGATACGGGACCGCGATGGCACTCCCCGTCCCACCCTGCGCCGCCGAGCCATTGAGCGCGAAGCTCGTACTATCAAAGCGCGTGATGGTCCAAAAGCCATTGATCCCGGCATGCGTGGCACTGTTGAACCAGAGCCACTGATTGGTGACGTAGCTGTGCTGGAGGGTGCAGACCACGGGCGTCGTATTGCTGTAGTTGACGCGGTCCCCGCCGGTGCGGTGCAGCCACTCAAAGGACAGCACGCCGAGGCGCTGCTGGAGCAAGAAGTCCCGCAGGACGCGCATCTGCGGGGTCGTGAGGCCCAGATATTCCAGCTGATACTGGCGCAAGGCACGGCTGTGCTTGGATCGACGTACCTCGTAGCCCTGGTCTGTTTCAAATTGATGCATCGGATCCTGCATGGCCGCTACCGAGATACTCGATGGGATGGGATCAATCGGATAGACCGCCACTCGCTACGTCCTTCTTATCGCAGTGCTTGTAACGTCCGCGCGATACGCGACCCCGAACCTTGACTTATTTCGTTCAGCACTTCGTTGATAATTACGGCTTTTCCAAGGGCTCTCTCCCGCGCGGCTTCTTGCTCCGCCACGGCCCTATTCGGCGTATTGATAATTGTGACGCCCCCCATCGCTTGCCCGCCTGCCGTTGGCCCCGCCCGCATCGCCCCACTCATGAGCGCTTGCATTTGGGGTCTATTGAGAATAGTTTCTGGATTCATCGCCGGGTTTTCGCCCGCAATGATGGCCGTAGGTTTGTTAATGACCGCCCCCCCTTGCGCCATGAGAATCTCGAAGCCGCCGCCGCCGCCGCCCGCACTCGCCCCGGCATTGGAGAAGGCCGCGCCGCTGGTTGGGGCAATGGCGCCACTGATGGCGCTGAGCCCCAACCGCACGAGCATCTTAAAACCCTCGTTGAGGGCAATCTGGGCGACCGAATCGAGAATACTTTTCGCCATGAGGCGGAAGGCGTCCGTGACGCGCTCGGTCCCGTCAATAATGCTGAGGAGGCCCTGCGTAAGGCTCTGGGCCGCCGCATCGCCAATGCGCTCGGTGGCCTGCATGATCTCGTTAAAGCGCTCCTGGGCCGTAATCGCGCGTAGTTGCGTTTCCTGCTCGGGCGTCAACGCCACGCCCTGCCGTCGGGCTTGCGACCGCAAGCGCAGCTCCGTGCGTTCCTCGCGCGGCGCCCGGAGGCGCTCCAGTTGCTCACCCAGCGTCGCGTCGAGCGCGGTACTCGCGCGTGCTTCCTTCATGGCCTCTAGCCCCGCCCGTTCACTGGCGGCGGCCTGGCGCTTCAAGTCCACGATCTGGGCTTCGACGGTGGCGACATCACGGACCACCTGGAGCCGCTCCTCCGCCTGGGCTTGCAAGGGCGTCCCGGCAAACCGGGCCGCTTCTTCTTCGGCCCGGGCGAGGTCGCTCGCTTCCTTCGTGACAAAACCATAGGCGCGAGCGAGATCGTTGAGCGTACTCATCTGCTTGGTGAGCGCGGCGGTGTACGCTTCTTGTGCCAGGACGTCCGTCGTCTGGATGACGGCCTCGCGTTGGGCGCGGAGGCCCTCCAAGTCGCCCGGCACGGCCCCCTGGAAGGGCTTCGACTTTTCGAGCGCCTGAATCTGGGTCTCCAACTCCTTCAGCATGGCGGCGCCTGTCACCCGCACGCGGGAGGCGGCCTCTTCGGCCAGATTCTCGGTGGGGCGCCGCAGAAAGGCGCTCAGCCGTTCCTGGAAGGCTTGCAGGGCGCTCACCTGCGCGGGCACCCGTTCTTGCTGCGCTTCCAGTTCGCGCGCCGCACGGGCGCGTGTCTGCTCCGCGTCCTTGAGTTGATCCACCCGCTGGACCGCCTTGCCATAGGCCTGGTCGAGGAGCCCGAGTTGCTTGAGTTGTTCCTGGATGGCCGGCGTCAGTTCGACGTTGGCGGGGCGGATCGCGAGGGTCGCATCGAGCTTCTTCGTTTGCTCTTCGAGCAACTGCTGCCGCCGCCGCGCAAACTCTAATTGTTGCTCGGGCGTCCCCGTGGGACTCCCAAACACATTCGGAGCGCGTTGGGACGAGGCCGCCAGCTCGGCTTGTTGCTTGCGGGCCTCTGCGAGTTGCGTCGTAATCGTCTGGAGGAAGGCGGCTTCTTGTTCACGCGCAGACTTGGTGCGATTGGCCTCTGCCGTGAGCTTTTGTTGTTCGGTAGTCTCGTTTTTCGTCCCTTGAATCACTTCAAGGAGGATATCGAGCTCTTCTTTCGCCCGTTGGACCATGCCCTCGCGCTGCTCGCGGAGGGGTCCGGGAACCGCCGTCGCTGCTTGCTGCTCTAACCGCGTAATCACCCCGCGCAGACGTTGGACCTCACGCTCCTGATCGGGCGTGCCGGCAATCTCCTGCGCCATGTTCGGGGCGAGGCGGGGATCACGACGCCCGCCCGCCAGCGCGAGGAGGGCCGTCGCCGTATCAAGAATCCCCGTAGCAACCTTCGCCAGGCGTTCGAGTTCCGGCAGGACATTGGCGCCCAGGGCGTCTTTGAAGGCGATCAGCGCGTTACCGAGGCGGTTAAAGGCTTGCTGGGCGCCGTCCGCGAACTTGCCACTGGCGGACTGCATCTCTTCCAGGCCGCGCGTAAAGGCCAGGGCAAACGGCACAAAGCGCAAGGTGCCCGTTTCGACCAGCTTCGTGATCTGCTCGGTCGTATACCCCATGCCGCGCGCCAGGGCCGCGAGGGCCGTGGGAAGCGCCTCCCCCAATTGCTGGCGGAGTTCTTCCATCGACACGACGCCCTTACTGGCCGTCTGCGCGAGCGCCGTAATAATCCGGCCCAGCTCGTCATTACTGGCGCCGACGCGCCTAGCTTCGTTAGAGACGGCCGTGAGTAAGCGCCGTTGATCTTCCAGCGGCAAATTGGCCTGCGTGGCGGCAGCGGTCAGTTGCCGCCAGCCGCGCGCCAGTGGTTCAAAGGCGACGCCGAGGGCCTGCGCCGTTTGAAAGAGTTGCGCAAATTGTTGTTGCCCCGCGCCGAGCCCCCCACCCAAGGCGGCAAGCGAGGCCCGCAGGGATTGCATACGCGTGGCGACATCGACCACGCTGGCGGCAAACGCGGTCATTTGGCCCACAATGGCGCCGATACTCGTCGCGAGACCCACCCCGCCCGCCACACTCAACGCCGTCTGCCACGCACTCCCGGCGGCCTGCGCGGCGGTCGTCGTCTGCTGGACTTGGCTCGCAAGTTGGGCTTGGCGCTGCGTCAGTTGTTGGGTCGCCTGTTGGGCCTGCGTAAAGGCTTGGGCTTGTTGCTGGAAGGCTTGGGCTTGTTGCTGGAAGGCTTGGGCTTGTTGGCGAACGGCTTGCGCCTGTTGCTGCACCGCCTGCGTCAGTTGCTGGAGGGCTTGCGCCTGCTGACGGGTCGCTTGCCCCGCCTGCGAGGACGCCTGGCTCTGCTGTTGCACCGCCTGCGCCTGCTGCTGCACCGCTTGGGTCAGTTGTTGGAGCGCCTGGGCGTATTGCTGCGTCGCTTGTTGACTGCCGCTTTGCTGCTGGCGCACCTGCCCCATGGTCTGGCTGAGTTGCGCGAGGCGTTGCTGTGCCTGCGTCAGCGCCTGGTCAAAGCCACTGGCGTCAATACGCAGGCGTGCCGTAATGTCCCCGACGAGGATCTCTGCCACTTAAGCCCCAATCCGCAAGGCATTTATGGTATAATCAAAGGGTACGGCTAGGGATTGCAACCCGAGAAGCTCGTTTCCGGCGAGTTGCCGTATCCATCTACCCGGAACCAACAACCGGAGGTTGGTCTCATGCCCCCAAAGACCCCTGAACAACTTGCGCAGAGTCGTGCCTACTGGAATACTCATAAAGAGGACTTGAATGAACGTCGACGCTTGACGTATCAAGCCGATCCCACCAAGGTCAACGAAAGCAATAAGCGTTCGTACCAAAAGCATCGTGCGGAGCGCGACGCAACGAATCGTGCATGGGCGGAAGCGCACCCAGACGACACACGAGCGATCAAGGCGAAGTATCGAGAAACGCATCGTGAAGAATTGCGCGCCAAAGGACGCGCCTATAAAGCCACTCGTTATGCGCAAGATCCAGAAAAAGCACGCCAAGAAGCGAGAACTCATTACGCGAAACATCGTGACATTCTCGCGGCCCGAGCACGTCAATATCGCGCAGAGAATCCCGATACGATGAAGGAAACCCAACGACGCTTTCGACAAAACCATCCTGGCTATGACCGTACCTGGAATCAGGCACATCCTGAAGTGCATCAAGCCACAGAAGAGAGACGCCGGGCGCACAAAGCTGCCGCCGCGATTAATGACTTTACCCGTGCGCAATGGGAAGTTATGAAACAGCATTATGGCCATCGCTGTGTGTATTGTGGACGCAAGATGAAACGCCTGACCATGGACCATCTCACACCAATCTCAAAAGGCGGCAACCATACAGCCAGCAACATCGTGCCGGCCTGCCAAATCTGTAATTCGATCAAGGGCACCAAGACGCCCCTATTGCCTGTGCAACCCTTGTTGCTGATTCCTAGCTAATCAGCCTTTCTCTCCCCATTGGCCGTATACAAGCTATGCAGTATCCCGATCCGCTCCTGCATCGCTTCCAGGTTTGGAGGTGGTGGAGGCGGCGGTGGCGGCTCGGGATACCCTAAGACCGCAAGCATGTCTTCGAGCGTAAACGGATCGCGGCGCTGATCCGTATCGCGGTGCACGTTCCAGTACGCCTGGAGCAGCATCGCCATCGGCCGCACCTGCCGGGCCTGCTGCTGCCAGTATGCCTCGGCCAGCAGATGCCCTTCCAAAAACGTCATGCCCCAGAACTCGCTGTCGCTGACACCAAGACAGGTCCGTTCAAAGGCCCAGAGCTTGCCCCAGTCGATGCGCCCAAAGGGTCGGTGTCTATAGCCTCCGCCTCGGCGGTCACGGCGCCGACACCCGCCTGCGGGCTCGCATTGCTCCAGGCTTGGAGGATGAGCCCCACGTAGGGAATGAGCCCCGTGGGATCGGCATAGGGCAGGGCCTCTTCCACTTGCGTGAGTGTCAACGCCGGGTCTTCATGGACGCAGCCCTGCCACAGGAGCACGCTGATATTGACAAACGAGAGCTTGCTCAGGTCGTTCTCGAGGAGCATTTCACTGAGGCGCCGGACGGCCTCAAAGAAGGTGTAATCGCGGCCCCAGATCTGGGTCAGGCGCAGTTCAATCGCCTTGACCGCCGCCCGGGTAAAGAGCAGCTGGCGTGGCGTATCCAACGCAACGGGGACCAGGGCGACAATGGACGGCATACGCCCCTCCTACGCGGGCGGCGGAGCGGGGGCATCCGGGACCATGCCCTTCACCTGCTCCGTCATCTGCCGGAGGTCCTCCGCCGCTTTCGCCGAGACCCCAGCGGCCTCATGAATTTGATTGGCGATAGCATCCAAGTCGGCTTGACTCGGCGACTCCCCTAATTGCCGGATCTCGTCTTCAATCGCGGTCAAGTGGGCCGAGAGCGCCGCTTGCCCGTCGGCCTGATTGGTGCCGAGGGCGGTTAAGGCGTCGTGAATTCCGCTCAGTTCTGCCACAAGGAGCTCTCCTAGCGTGAGAAGTTCGGGGACATGGGCGGTCAGCGTAATGTGGACATCAATCATCCGAGGATCTCTTTGATATAACTCAATAAAATAGTATATTTCAAAAAGTTATCGCCCCGTCTACTGTCAATTCAAATTCCAGCGGCAATGCCCCATTGACCGGCGCCGATGGCACGCGGTACCGCGTCACAAACGCGTTAAAGCTCCAGGTCGTCGCGCCGACGTTGGGAAAGCGCACAGTAAATGCCGTCGAGGCGCGGTTAATCATCGCTGTGCGCAAGGCGACATGCTGCGCATTGGCAGGAACAAAGTTCGCGCTGACGCGGATCGTGCCACCGTCGAGTAAGGTAGGAATCTTACTAGCCCAATTACCACCATCGTGCGCACTGACATCTACCACATTGAACTGTGCGCCGATTTCCGAGGCATTGGTGATTTCTGGTATGGGAGTCCCGGCCATGTTGATAATAAGGCCAGTGGCTGCAATCGCCTGAGTGGGCATTTTAGTACCCTTTCAAAAGTCTTAAGCCAAAATGGGCGCATCGGGGAATTCAAACGTGACTTGCGCCGTTAGCGCCCCGGCCATCGGCGCCTGATCGCGCCAGCCTGTCACGTATCCAGAGAACCACCACGTAGTCTTTGTAGTGTTAGGCAGTACGAGCAGATACGGACGCCGGGTCCGGTTCTCCATCAAATCGATGAGGCCGGTCAGTTTGTCGTGCGTAGGATGTTCAGGCACATGATTCACGACGAGGCGCATGCTGTTATTCGACAGCATCGTGGGGATTTGCGATCCCCAGCCGCCTATGCCGTCGTGGGCCGATACGTTAATGACCGACGCCATAATGCCCGCGTCCTGAATATCCGTCACTTCGGCAATGGTTGCATAGGTACTATCTAAGGTGAAGACCCCACCCGACGTGTACGCGCCATTGCCCACCGAGCCGCGCAGGCGAGCCGTCGTGGGCGACACGGCCTCGGCAATCCAGCTGCCGTTCGCACCCGTATTGCCCAGCACGCCCGTAATGGTGACATGGGAGACATCGACAATGCCGTGGACGGCGCTGGTTGTAATCACAATCGGTGTGGCATTCGTCGCGGCATTCACGTTTAAAACAGCCGCGATCCCATCGCCCAGGCGCAAGGCGATCCCAAACGCGCTAATCGCTTGGGTAGGCATGGCTTACGCCCCCGCAGGCGTCGGCTGCGCCGGTTCGGGCTCCTCATCGGGGTCTGGCTCCGGGGGCGGCGGCACCGGCGGTTCGCCCGCACGTAGCGTACCCGCGTGGAGGGCCTCCTGGTAGCGGGGACACTGCGCCATGTGGGCGTCAATGCGCGGTTGAAGCAGCGTATCGTAGCCACAGGCGGGACAACGAAATTGGATGAGACCGGACCAGGATTCCGCCAGGTAGGGGGCGTCTGCCATGAGAAAGCCTCCAGAAAGACAACAACCGCCGACCACAGCGAGGGGCATGGACCTCACTGCGATACGGCGGTATGTGTTACCCGGAGACTATCGGGCGACCAGTGACTACCGAAGATGATGCACAGAGGCTAACAGAATGCGAGGAGAGTTTCAATCCCTTCCAGGGCTGCTACGGTTTTGAGACCTCTTACACACCAGAACGTCGTTCGCTGGTGATCAGCTTTCAATCCCTTCCAGGGCTGTTACGGCTTTGAAGCGGCAGGGGCGTCTGCCATGGCGCGACCTCCAGAATTTCAATCCCTTCCAGGGCTGTTACGGCTTTGAGACGACGAGACCTCGGAACCGTGATGGTTTCAATCCCTTCCAGGTCGCCCAGCACTCTACCAGAGATTCCGCATGGCTACTAGCGAAAATATGCGTTTCTCCCCTCACGCCACAAACGCCATGTTCTGTATACCAAACTGCACCTGATAGGCGTCATGGCGCGTACCGCTATCCCAGGTCCAGCGAAATTGTGCCACCCGGTACTCTAGCGCGAGCTCCGGCTCCACCATCGGCGTATCCGCCGGCTGAATCTGCCATTCAATGGTGGTTACGGCAGGGGACCCAGCCGTCGTCACACTGACATCATTGGCATTTAACACATTCTGCGCGTTGCGGCTATTCACAATCGTACCACTAATCACATCATAGTAGGTGAGCGTGAGCGTCGTCAGCATCGACACGGGCACACCTGTGCCGTCACAATCGACCAGCGTAAATGTGAGCAGCCCAGTCGTGGCTTCGAGCAGGGTCGTGGATAACAAGGGAATCGTGGGCATCTATCACCTCACTTCCGCATGGCAAGTGGCAACACGCCGCAGAGCGTTCCGGCCTGCCCACCGCCACGCCGCAAGGTACTCCGCGTGCCAACACTCGTCCGGGTGAGCATCCCAGCGGTACCGTCGAGCGTCAGCGGGGGGCCGGCAGGAGCAACGGCGCTGCGGCCGGCCAGACGTGGGAGTCCGAGCCACCCCAGTAAGCGCAGGTTGCCCGCCACGATTAGCCGCCAAAGCCGGTAATGTCTTGCGCCGTATCATCCAGCGCCAGCGCCACCTGGCCCAGCTCGGTCACCCCGTTGCTCCGAAAGATCGTCTGTTGCCCCGGATGCGTCGTCGTATCCGAGTGTTCCGCGCGCATGAGCAGGCCATAGAGACTGGCGGTCGCCAGCGCATCCCCGTTCGCGCTGCCCTCAATATTCGCCGCGACCCGGCGCAGGACAATGTCCGCGACTTTCTGGCCGACGGCCGTCGCCAGGTCGGCCGCCGCAAGCAGCGCCGCGTTGATCGTATTGGCATTGGTAAAGGTCAGCTGATCTGTTTTTGCTTTGATTGCCGCGACTTCGGTATCAATATAGGCGGCCACGTCTTCGAGGGTCACCGCGCTCGTATCAAAGCTCTCGTGCAGCGGTCCCCATTCGTTGCCCGCCTGGTCAATCCCCACGACGCTCACACGATCGGCGGTCATTTCAGCGGCGGTCAAAGCAATCTGGACAAGCACGCTCCCTGCAGGCGCGACGACAGGCAGCGTCGTCACATTGACCAGCGCGCCGCCGTCCGTCGACACGCGAAAATCCCCCACCGCGATGGTTGGATTCACCTGGAACGCACCGGGGACCGCCGTGGAATAGAGCGCCCGCGTAAACGTATAGGCGACACCTTTTTTAGGCAGCGGCATAGCCTGCTAGTCCTTCTTCTGGGGAGGAGCGCCCCCGTCGGCGGGCGCCTTCGACGCCTGGACGGCCTTCAACTCGTCCAGTTGCTGCTCGGCTTTCTCCGCCCGGCGGAGGAGGGCAGCGGCCAGCTGCTCCGACTGATCACAGCGGCAGACCAGGTCCTGCTTCACACGCAAGAGACTGGTACACGTGGCGAGTTGCTCGGGCAGCGATTGCGGCGGCGGCTGTTGGGCCGCGCCACGCTCAAAGGCGCCCAGGAGCACGGCCACGACGAGCAGCACGCCTACGGACATGGGTTCTTGCTTCCTAAGGCCGTCACGCATAGGACCTCAGACCCTCCCAAAACAAATGTAGGCCAGCACATCCCCCGCCACCAGCGTTCCTGAGAGCGTGACGGTTGTCGTCGTACTCACCGCCCGTGCTAAGCTCGCGGTGGTTTCGTTCGTCACCATGCAGGCCGGGGCATTGGTCCACGCCGACGCAAACGTGATGGTGCACGAGGTCGGTGAACCAGTTCCGGTAGTTACTTTGCCTGCTACATCTGTGCCTACGATTGCTGGGCTAGAACCACAACTCCCAGCAACAGCAGGTGTGGTGCCACGACTCTCGACATGCCTTTGAACCTGGAGCCCCCCTGTTGCGGTTACGTTCGTGAGGATAGTGTCGTTATTATCCCGCCATTCCTGGAGATTGGTGGTACTTTGACCTGCCCCTGCCTGGATAACAGCTTTAGTAACCCCGGTGGTGGCTACGTTGTTGTAGACCCGCAAAGTTTCTGACGCATTGCTGTTATAATTGGCAGGGCCTAGCATGACATTACCAGCCAGCCTAATACCACCTGAAGAAAAATAGCCATTATTATTACCAGAAACTTGAATCGAAGCGGTTCCAGTCCCTTTGGTGCGTAAGGTCATGCCAATGTTGGCATCACCACCATCGACCTTTATTTCTGGTGGATCACCACCAGCCAATCCTGCCGAAAAGTCATAATAATTGACCGCGCTGGCAGCGCCTCCTATGCTGAGAGTGAGAGTGCCGCTAGGTCCATAGATACCATTGGTGAGAAATTTGGCATTGCCTGGCACTACGATAGTATGTAAGGCGTTCGCTCCAAGGATAATATTGCCCCCAGCTGGTGCAATACTGATATCGCTAGCATTCTCCTTGCGGATCAGTGACGACCCAGCGTGGACAAGAATATCGCTGCCTGCATTCTGTTTATTCCACGTACAGGTATCACATAAGCTCATGCCCGTTTGGGATATTCCTGCCCAAAAAGTCCCGAGGTCTTCACTGTTCCACGTCATACCAAGCCCATTGGTGAGACCCCACATCCATGGAGTCGTTTGGGCCCCAGTACTTTTCAGTGTTTGGAGGAAAAAGACACGACGGTTGGCCCCATTGATGCCCGTGGAGCTGATATAGTGTTCCATCGTGGGACCAAACGACGGGTCAGTCCAATGCGTTTCAAGGTGATAGGTAAACGCGGCGTCCCCAGCGTTAAGTCTGCCACCAGAGGCGTTACGATTCGACCCCCACACAAAGGTATCATCGGTCCGTGTTGGCTCCCCTGGATTCGTGTTGGGTGTATAACTGAACACAAAAGGTGAGTTTGCACTATCAGGAGAACCAAAGCGGAGTTGCAGACCACTGGCCCATGCCAGATTGAGTATCGTACCATCCCACGTCAGTGGTGCGACGCCACCGAAGGACCCAGCGTTGTTATATTGGAGTTGTGTGGAGGAGCCTCCAGGGGTGCCGCCTCCACCACCGCCACCACTATTTAAACATGCTCCACTGGCGGAGGAGCGATACAAACGTCCAGCGGTGTCAGCACACACGGCTGTTTTCCCTGTGGCGGCCCCTGTCGTGGCGAGATCCGTAATGGTGACGGCTCCAGCGGCGGTAATGATGACACGGTCATTGGTGCCGAGATTCTCATGATTGGCAATTTTGAAAGAGCCATTATCGCTACGGTCGGAGCCGATGCCCCATTCTTGGCTTGTTGAAAAGCGCATGGATGCATCAGCCCCATTTGAGAGTACTTGGACCTTTGAATTACCTGTACCTATGTTCCAAAACGTCGCAAACGCATCAACGCTTGCAGCACTTTGAGCGGTGATCCAGTTGACATTGCCTGTCACGGCGGTGGGGGTCAATGTCCAGGTCCCTGTTGCGCTCACATTGGTTAGCACCGTGTCAGCATTATTCCGCCACTCTTGGAGGTTGGCGGTCCCTTGTCCTTCCCCAGCTTGAATGACAGCCTTGGTGACCCCTGTAGTGGCTGTTTTGTTGTAGA
>Ga0075428_100004190_pt1 | contig 15877 bp, 19 predicted proteins | sample RhiMetdeltSRZDD2_FD_75291 | JGI IMG/M metagenome (GOLD analysis project Ga0075428, IMG submission 75291) | Populus rhizosphere microbial communities from Tennessee, USA - Rhizosphere MetaG P. deltoides SRZDD2 | ecosystem: Host-associated > Plants > Roots > Rhizosphere > Soil | place: USA... | reverse complement strand
CCCCTCGAGACTTCGCCGTGGAGCCGGCTTCCTGTCTTTGTCCGCCGGAAGCGGCCGATTCGGCACCGGCTGCGGCCAGGTCGGCGTCGAGCTGTTCTGAGCAAATGCGCTGAGGGGACAAATCAGCGCCGTCGGACCAGACCGACCATCGACAGCACAAAGCGAATGCGCATTCTGGAAACTCCCTAGATTGCATCCACTCCTGCGCGCGCGCAGAAATATTCCCACGCCCGGTCGAGGGCCAGCGGCGAGAACTGGGTCGCCCGTGACAATTCGACTTCGCGGTCGGACAGACCACGCGGCGTTCCGAGCGCCATCGCCTGTAACTGCACTTCCGCGTTGACTTTGAGATAGATGGCCGTGATCACGGCCTCCTTCAGCGACCCCGCTGCGACCACCGCCCCGTGTCCGCGCATGAGCGCACAGGTGTTGCGCCCCAGGGTGGCGGCAAGGTCGCGTCCCTGCTCCATCGTCCGCACCAGCATGTCCGTCTCGTTGAACCGGGTCGCGATATCCCAGAGCGGAATGTCGGCGCCGATGACCGATGCCACATGCACCACCGGCTCGAGCGTGCGGCCGGTGATGCCAAATGGCAGAAGCGAATAGGCATGATTGTGGACGACCGCATTGACGTCGCTGCGCGTTTCGTAAATCGCGCCATGAATCATGCGTTCGCCATAGGGCGTGCGATTTTCGGGATCGAGCGAGCGGCCATCCTGCTCGAAGCGGATCAGGTCGGCGTACTCGACGAGCTCCGGGCTGCGCGATCGGGCCATGACGTACCGTTTCGCGTTCTCGGGATCCCGGATGCTGACATGCCCGAAGGCGTCGACCACCTCCTCGCGAGCCAGGATCCGGTTTGCCGCGACGAGGCGTCTGAATTCGATTCGATCGGTGAGCCTGGCGCCGTCTTGCGCGAACGCACGCGCGGCGAAAGGGCCAACCACCAGCATGCCGAGTGCGGTGCGAACGAACTCACGGCGTGCCACGCCCAGGTTCGAAGCCATGCGCCGTCCCTCCTGAGGAAGCGCAAGGATAACACTCGGCCGAGGTTTACGCTGAGCGCCGTCCTGCCGACAGCTGCGCTTCCACGGCGGTGATAATGAACGTCACGAGCTGCCGATCGGTCAGCCAGGCGAGGCTCTTTCCCGCGGGATTCAGGTTCGACGCGGTAATGATGTTGAGCAATATTGGCCGCGGCCACGCGTTCAGGCGTGCGCGCATGACGTCGCGCCCGTCTGAATACAGTCGAAACGGGTCCGGCAGGTCTACCATCGCCGCAACGGCCGCCGCCCGATCCACTCGCTCGGCCACCACACGCGACTTCGTGCCTGCGGCTGTTGCCGTCACGGCGCGCGCGAACCCGCCCTGCACGTACGCCTCGGTCAACGCCTCGGCCCAGTGCTCCAGCGCTCCGCGGTTCGATTGGGTTGTTTCGGTCGGGGTGATGAGCGCATCAGACTCATCAAGCGGGACGTACTCCAACCATCCTTCCCATTCCCCGTCGGCTCGACGGCTGCCAGCGACGCTGATGTAGTATTCCCGCCCTTCTCGATCGGTGATGGTGAACGGCAAATGCTCGATGATTTCAGACATTGGCAACTCCAGCACGCAAAAAGCACAACCGCTGGGGGGAACGAAAAGGCAGAGGTTGGAGGGGGAACCCAATCTATATCGCAGCAAACGGTACGCCGAACGGGCTGCCGTCGGGCTTTTCGTGTAATCTCGGCGTCGAAGAAAGGAGCGTTGCGCGATGCGCGACCGTCTAATCGCCTCGACCCTTGCGGTGGCGGCGATGACACTCGCTTTTTCGCCGGCAGTGTTCGCTCAGACCGGCCCCGACCTTTCCGGAGTGTGGGTCAGAGCGCAGGGGTACGGCCGAAGCTTTAATCCAAAGGAGGCTCCCCCGATGCAGCCCTGGGCCGCGGAACGTTTCCGGGCGGTCCGGGAAGGCATCACCGATCCGAATCAGCAGGGACGCGACGAACTGGACCCGGTCATCACCAGCTGCGCTCCCGTCGGTATGCCGAGGATCATGTTGTATCCGCGCGCGTTCGAAATCATTCAAATACCTGGCCGCGTGCTGATGCTGTTCGAATGGGATCACATCGTGCGACAAATCTTTACGAATGGGCAAAAACCGCCGGATGATCCAGATCCGATCTGGCTGGGATACTCGACAGGCCGGTGGGATCGAGACGCGCTCGTCGTCGACACCATCGGTCTGACCGACCAGACCTGGCTTGACAGCGTCGGTCATCCTCATAGCGACGCGCTCAAAGTTGTGGAACGCATCCGCCGCGTTGGCGCAGACACGCTGGAGATCGACTTCACCTTCGACGATCCGAAGGCTTACACGAAGCCCTGGACGGGAAAGGTGGGTTACCAGCGCATGCCGGGCTGGCAGATCCTCGAACACTTTGCCTGCGAGAACAAAGAGTTGTACGGCGACGCGCTGTTGAAGGGAACTCCCTAGTCCGTCGATTGTTGAAGGATCACGGCAATGAAGAAGAGACTCCTGGCGGTTCTGGCGGTGGCTGCGGCTCTGTTCATGGTCTCCGGTCCGGCGTCGGCGCACCACTCCATGGCGATGTACGACCAGACGCGCGAGATCACGCTGACCGGGACGGTGACGGAGTTCCGGTTGACCAATCCGCATATTCAGATTCTTTTCGACGTCAAGACCGATCAGGGCAACATCGAGCATTGGAGTTCCATCGGTGACAATCCAGTGAATTTGCGGAGAAAAGGCTGGAACAGGAACACCATCAAGCCGAATGACCAGATCACGATCAGTGGTTATCCCGCGAAGGAGGGCCGGCCCCTCATGACTACCAACAAGATCGTGTTGAACGGCAAGGAGCTCGAGTGATCATCATGAAACGCGCACTCACAGTCGTCTCATTGCTCCTGCTGGGGGCAGTTGCGGCCGCCGCTCAGAAACTGGAGAAGAACAATCCGCCGGCGCTCTCGAAGCCCGCCCCCGGCACCTACACCCACGTCGTCAAGGCCGGAAAGCTGCTGTTCATCGCCGGTCAAACCGGCGTCGACGCGGCAGGCAAGGTTGCCGGTCCTGGAATGAAAGAGCAGCTGGAGCAGGTGATGATCAACCTGCTTGCAGCACTGAAATCAGAAGGGGCCGACTTCAGCCACGTCGCCAAGACGACGACGTTCGTGACCAGCATTCCGGAGTTTCGCAGCCCTGAGGTGGCGGCCGTGAGAGCGAAGTATCTGGGCGCGAGTCCTCCGGCCAACACGCTGGTGCAGATTCAGCAGCTGGCCGACCCGGCCTATAAGGTCGAGATCGAGGCGATCGCCGTTCTACCGTAGCGGCTATCTGACCCTTATGGCCAGGGGGTCGAACGAAAATTGATGCACGCCCTCGCAGCGGGCGACGACGGCGTTTCCGCGAGCGATAAAGGCATATCCCTTCACGGCGCCCGAGAGCGCCCCCTCGCTCCGCGCAATCGGCCCATCTCCGCACACCGCTAATTCCCCGCCATCGGCGAGCGGCTCTCTCACGTCGCAACCGATGTCGAAGCTATTCCACTTCAGCAGTGGATCGTAGCGTTGCACCGCGCCCAGCTCGCCGCTGAAGAGATCGCCCAATTGCGTCGTCTCGGAGAACCCTCCGCCGGCGATGCTGACGACGAGAAAGTGCCATCCGCGATCTTCAAGCCTCGCTTGATAGACGCGGTGCCGTGCCGCCGCGGGCATCGCGCTGCAACCCTCGTCCAGGTCGATAGTGAGCGTGTAGGTCCCGGCCATCTCCTTCAGGTCGGGGAAGCGAACTGGCGAGGTTGGTTGGGTGGGAGCCGACGGATACGTGGGATTCGAACAGGCCGGGAGTGCGAGGGCGAGCAGCACAGTGGTGAGAATGCGGCTCATCGATCTTCCTTGGGACTTTCGGCGGGCGTCGTAACGCCCGCCGATTCCTGTGGCTAGTAGGGATAACCTTGAAGCCTTCGCGTCTTGGGCTTCCAGTCGGGCAGCGAAGCGTATGCATCACCAATCGGCATCTTGACCTTCGGCAGGCTCTGGTTGTCGAGGACCTGATCCTCCGGGATGACCTCGTTGATGTAGAGCAAAAACGCCGTCAGGGCGTAGACCTCATTCGGGGCCAACGACCCCTCTTTACCGAGCGGCATGGCGCGATTGATGTAATCCCACACCGTCGTCGCAAACGGTGAGCGGATCGGCAGTATGCGTCCGCGGTCCCAGGCGGCAATCTTCGGATCAGCCTTGCCTTTCAAAATGGGAGCAGCGCCCCCCGTTCCCGTCGCCCCGTGGCAGACCGCGCACCCCTTCTGCACATAGAGCTGCGCGCCCTCCTTGGCGGTTCCGCGCCCCGGCGGGAGTTCCGCGCCAGTCGGACCGATGGAGATATCCCAGGCACGGAGTTCCTCTGCGCTCGGCGTGCGTCCCACACCATACGTGGGCGACTGCGCCATCGCTGAGACCCCCAGGAGCAATACAAACGGAAGAATCCTAAGCATGCCCATTGTGCACGCTCCCATCTCTGGCGATCCTCCAGGGCTGAATGCTGTTGTCCAGCCCCGGCACTCGGAACGACGGATCCAGGGGCACGTTCCAGAACTGCGCGACCTGGGCTCGCGACGGTTGAACCTGGCCGAGTTCGTCGGTGCAGCGCGACAGGAGCTCGGTCTCTTGTCCGTCCCAATTCCACTGATAGCCGAATCGGGTATGCGCCATGCGCTGAGGCGTCCCCTTGATCTCGGCGTTGTTCCAGCGACGTCCGCCGTCGGTGGACACTTCCACCCGACGAATGGCTCCCCCACCGGACCACGCGAGACCGCTGATCTCGTAGAAACCGCGGCCGGGCAACTGTTGTCCCCCCGAAGGGAACGTGATGACCGACTTCGGTCCGATCTGATAATCCAACGCAGCCACTTTCGGGTCCTGATCGAGATGCCCGTAGTCGTTGTAATTCAGGTAGTACCGGTCCACCAGCTTGATTCGCCGCAGAAACTTGGTCGCGAAGATTCCTTCGAAGCCGGGAACCATCAGCCGCAGCGGAAACCCTTGCTGAGGCCGCACCGGCTCGCCGTTCATGCCGTAGCACACCAGGCAGTCGTCCATGGCCTTGGCAATCGGCATGCTCGACGCGCCTTTCACTTCCTCCGCCCCTTCTGCCACGAACCAGGTTGCCCCGGCTTTCACGCCGGCCTCCTTGAGAAGCGTAGAGAGGAGCACGCCGGTCCATTCGGCGCAGCTAGTCAGGCCGTGCGTTTCCTGAACGGTTTTACCGTTGGGCGACGACCGGTTTCCCGCGCACTCGATGAAATGAAGGCGGGTGACGGACGGGAGGCGCTTCAAGTCCTCCAGGGTGAAGATCAGAGGGCGGTCCACCATGCCGTGGATCATGAGGCGATGCTCCCGGGGATCGATGTCCGGGAGATAGGAGCCGCGGGTCGTTGCCGTGTAGTGGAGCGAGGACGGCGTGATCACCCCGACCGAATCCTGAAGCGGGGCGGCCACATGAAACACGAGCCCGAAGGCATCGGGCGAGGGCCTGCCGCCGTGGGCGATGCGTACCGACGTCACGAACCGGGAGCGGTCACCGTAGGCGATCAGCTCCTTGCTGCCCTTGATCATCGCTCCGGATGCTCCGGAGGCTCCGGATGCTGGCGTCTGGCCGGCCGCGGGCTCGACTGCTCCCAGGGTCAGACCACCGGCCAACGCGGCGCCGCCCTTCAGGAATCCCCTTCGATCAGTTCGTTTCGAACCCATCGGTCTCTCCCTTCGCAGATGACGCTATAAGGAAATCGCTGCCCCGCGGTCGGAAGTATACGCCCACGCGTCAAATAGCCAAATTTGTACACGACGAATTGACGACCCTTTCCACAATTCGGGGATCTGACGCCGTATACGTGGGGCAGCCTCGGGCTGCCCCACTCGTTCTTTTCTAGGAGAAATTCAGAACCAATTCGGTGCGCCGCGCGACAAACGGACATCGCGCCGGCGGGTTCGCAACGCCGCGATTCCTGCGAGCGACAGGGCGCCAAGCAGGCCGGTCAGCGCAAGCGGGCTTGCCGTGCGTGGCAACCGATCGTTCTCGTCAGCGCTCCGGGGACCCTGAACTGCCGAGGTGCCCACAGCGGTGCCCTGCTGGTCGTCCTCGAACCGGGGCGGCTCCTGTGTCGCGCGAGCAACGGTATAGGTCTGCACCGGCTCAGCCAGGGGGCGGAACGACGCCACCTCAACTTCAAAGAGCTTGAGGTCGTCGCCTGCCTGCCGCCCACCAGTCGGTCGTCCGGTCTCGACATCAATCTCCGCTTCCTTCCGTGTGCCCGTGATTGCCACTCTCTGGCCGACGAATCGCTCGAGCTCGTCTTCGGCGGACCCCGTCAGTTCGTAGGCGTCCCCGCCTGTCGCCGTGGTGCAGTCACCGAAAACACCGTCGACACCGCGGGACGCGTTGACGAGCACGTACTCGTCGCCGAGCCCGCCGCCGAACCCGAGGAATCCGCCCTTCCCAGAGTTGTTCTGCTGTCGATACTCGGTTTCACGCTGGATACAACCGGCCAGGGCAATCGGCGTCGCCTCCGCCTTGAGGTCGTCCTTAGCGTAGGCCTGCGTGCCCAGTAACGACGACAGCGCCGCGGCCGTCAAGCCGCACGCCACCCTGATATTCATGGAGCCTCCCTTGGGGGGAACTGATGTGGAATCACACTGGGGCCGCTGGTGCAATCGATAGACCGTCAGGGCTTGCGCAGTCCGTCAGCTGGCGTGCGGCTGGGCTGCGGCCTCAGCTATACCGTCGCGCGGCGCCGCGCCTGGCTGCTCGATGGGTGATTTCGTAAGTGCAACCAGCTCGATCAGTATTGCCAGACAGGAAATCGAAAACGACCGGCGAAGCGCCGCTTCCGACGAAATCGCCGCGCGTTCGACAGGCATAAGGCTTGCCCGAGCGTCCGCATGTCCATGCGGTCAGCGCTCGCCACGCTCTGTCTGAGTCTTGCTGCAGCGTCGGTTCTCCACGCACAATCCACCGTCGTCGAACTGAACGACGCCGGCTGGAAACTGCTCCAGCGCGGAGAGAGTGTGCGGGCCGCAAAGCTGTTTGCGGAAGCACTGGCGCTGGAGCCGGACGACCCGGTTCTGTTGTTCGGTGCGGGAACGGCTGCTCACATTGGCGGCCGTCCGAAGGACGCCACGAGCTATCTTCGCCGGTCGTTGGAACACGACCCGACACTTACTCCCGCATCAATATTGTTCGGCGAGATCGCCTACGCGGAAGGCGACGTTGCGCTGGCGATCACAACCTACGAGAAGGCGCTGAAGTACGCCCCCAACGAATTACAACTCACGACGCGTCTCGCCGCCTGGCGAACCGAGGCGGACGTCCATCGTGATTTCGAGGAGCGCCGGTTCGACCGGTTCAGAGTGATGTTTCAGGGCCAGGCCGATGCCTCGCTCGCCGCACAGACGACTGAGATGCTCAATGCCGCATTCTGGCAGATCGGCGCGAGGCTCGGCGCGTACCCATCGGAGGCCGTCGTCGTCATGCTTTACACGGACAAACAGTTCCGCGACATCACCCGTGCGCCGGAGTGGTCAGGCGGTCTCTACGATGGCCGAATCCGCGTTCCCGCCGCGGGCGCGACCCGCTCACCGGACTCATTCAAGCAGGTCCTGACCCACGAGCTGGTTCACGCCATGATCGCCAATACGGCGCCGCGAGGCGTCCCGGCGTGGTTACACGAGGGCCTGGCGCAGTATTTCGTCGGCGACGATCCTCAGGCCGCGCGGGGCCGACTGAGAGCCACCGCCCGCGACCAGCTCATCTCGCTCACACACCTCGAGGGCAGTTTTGGCCGGCTCAATGGCGCGCAGGCGCAAGTGGCGTACGACGAAAGCCTGGTCGCCGTTGACATCATCATGCAGCGAACGGCGTTCAATTGGCCCAGTCTCTTTCGTGCGCTCGCCGAACACGATCGCACGGCGCAGATATTCGACAGCTTCGCGCTCCCATATTCAGACTTTGAGGCGCAGTTCGGGCGGTAACACGAGAAGACGCCGCATCAGGACGCCAAGCTCGGCACGCGAATTCCGCTCGACGCGAATGACCGAAATAACACTGGCACCCCGGGCGCGGCCTGCCTCGCGAGCCGTGGTCCACGCGTCGCGAAGAATATTACGCAGCAGAGGAAGATCGGTCGTCTTGTCGCAGACAAAAACGATGTCATCGCTGGCGAGCCGGCCGACCAGCTGCTGCAATTCGAAGACGCACCCCGCATTGCCGGCGGAGAAACTTCGCAGGTCCATCAACACGATGTCGGACGCATCGAGAAGCGCTTCGAGCGTCGGTCTCCAGGTGTTGTCGTAGCAATACACCTCGTTGATGCGGAATCGCCCGTCCGGATCCGTCCGGAAATCGAGGCGCGCGAGCCGATTGCTCACATCCTCGGGCGTGCTGACGTACAGCTCCGCGAGCCGGCCATTGAGCAGCGCCAGCAGATCGCCGGGATCGGCCGTTCGCATCGCAAGATCGACGCCTGCGATCAGTTGCACGGGACCGTGAAACCGCCACGCCTGTGCCACGCGGTCGAACAGTGATTCGGTGCGGGCCTGATACCCGAACACCCGCAGCAGCAGAAGACGTCTCGGTGCGATGGCGGCCGGATGGACGCCGCGAAGCACCGCAAATACCGAAACCCGGTAGGCGAGAAAGGCGGCTATACCGCCCGCGATTCCGGCGAACCCATGGGTGATCGACAGGCTGGTCGCCGTGACTTCGGCGGCGACGACGGCCCACCAGCAGTCGATGACGAGCTGAACGTCGCTGAATCGTTTCTTCGCGAACGCGTCTGCCAGGCCTGTCAGGAGACGCCACGCGATCCACCCCACCCCGAGGCTAACGAGCATGAACAGGAGGTACTGCACCGTTCCCGGCGATGAGAGCGCCGCGCTGTTCAGGACGAACGACCTGAAAGAGACAACGTCCAGGGCGCGTGTGAGCAGCTCGCGGGAGAGGATCGAGCCGAATCCGAACAGCAGCGTCGCGGCTAACACAAGCGGTGTCACCGCCCGCACCCGCCGCCAACCCGTCACAGCGATCAGCGCAAGCGGAAGCCACGCGGCCCATCCAACACCGACCATCGCCCAGAAGACGTTCGTCAGCGGTGCGGTGTTGAGAGTTCCTCGGAGGATCTGCCCGACGACGGTGAACAGCGCAATCGCGATGGCGCCGCCGACCAGGTAGTGCAGCGCGAGACGCACGATGGCCGGACGATCGAGCACGAGCAACGCCACCAGCGTCGGGACGATTGGCCAGGTGTTCATCCACCACTCAGCGAGCCACGCGACAGCGGGCAAAGGCGACGGCTCGGCCGTGAACTTCAGCGTCGTGATAACGGCTGCGTAGGCGGCGGCACCAGCAGCGTAGGCGAGCATCACACGCCGCTGCCCGGCTCGAGGGATGATGCTGGTCCTGGCCGTCGTTGACTCAGGCGGCTCCTCCGTGAGCGAAAACTCCTCGAGGCGCTCGTTAGACGACGTGTGTGCGATCGGGGCCGCTGTCTGCTGAGGCTCGGCGGGCGGAGCGACTGTCTCCGGCCCGCGCTCGCGCATCAACCGTCGCACCGAACGTCGATACCAGAGCAACGCGACCCACGAGAGGAGCGCCGCGTCGAGGATCGACACGCCGAACACGTAGGCGAGCTGGCCCGGCAGCAGGTCGGTCACGCGGTGCGTCTTTCTTTTCGGGGAATGGGTGAGTATATATATTTTGTGTCGCGCGTCCGGAACGTGCTCGCGTTCGTCGCGATCGTCTGGGGCGTGGCGGCCACATTCGTCGCATTCGAGATCGTGTCGCTGCGCGGCATGGACCTCGCGTTGTCCTACCCGGCTGTTTTCGGCGGTATCGCGTTGTCTCCAGTGGTCACCCAGTCCACCACATGCGTCGTCGCCCCGGCCAACGCGCGCGAACTTCCCCCATCGACTGAGGGCCTGAATGGCCGCACGGGCGCGTGGCTTCTCGGCCTCAATCTCGGGCGTGATGCAGTCTTCCGACAGTATGCCGAATCGAATTCTCCATTTCTTGCAGAATTGGCGGCGGGCTCGAGCGAGATGGCGGGACGTCTCGGCGTGCCGCCGCCGGCCGTGTTCCGTCCCGGGCAGATAGCCAACGCCAACACCGAATTCGTCGCGTTCGTCGAACAGGACGCCAACGAAACGGCGCACCGGCTCGCTGAGAACGTGTCGTCGCAGGCGTGCGAGTTGTTCAAGCTCGGCGCGTTATGGGGCTACTCGGAAATGGTGCGCCCGTCGCTCCCCGGGGAACGCGCGGTCTTCGCGATGGAAATCCGGTATCACGCTCTGCGATCGGACGTGCCGGAGCCGCTCTGGAGCCCGATGCTGCAGCGCACACCCGCGAACAGCAAACCGGAAGAGGTGGTGGCACAGATGACGGCCCTGACCGGGGGCGTCACGACCTACCTGGCTACTTCGCGCGTCCGGTGAATCCCTGAGCGATCATGTCGACCTTGTACAACGCGCCAGCGCCGGCAACGTACAGAGTCTTTTTCCCCGGCCCGCTGAATGCGAGATTCTGACAGTCCGCCGGCGGACATCGGACCGGGATGACGCCGAGGTGCCGCCCCTGTGGACTGAGGACCTCGACTCCTCCGCCGGTGGCGACGTAGAGCCGGCCCTCGTTGTCGATGGTCATACCGTCTGCGAAAGTCTTGACCCCACCGAGGCCGTTGTCCCGCGTGCTCCGGCCGGTCAGCGTGCCGAAGGTGCGCCGGCCACGCACCAGGCCATCCGGCTGAATGTCCCAGGCGATCACATCGGCGCCGTTCGAGTCGCTCACGTACAACGTCTTTTCGTCGCGATCGAGTTGAATACCGTTCGGCCGGATCATCGTGTCTTCAATCCTGATCGGCCGCCCGCCCGGCGGGATGTAGTACACGGCGGGCGGCAGCCTTGGCGCCAGCGGCGCGCCGCCCCGCCGCTTCACGAGTTCCTCGGCTTGTTGCACAGTGAGGCCGGGATCGGTGAAATAGATGCCGCCGTTTCTGGCGACGATCAGATCGTTGGGGCGGCTGAAGGGTTGGCCCTCGAAGCGATCCGCGAGGACGACCTCGCTGCCCGGTGGATGGATTATTCCGATCCGTGTCGACCCGTCCCAGGCCTGCGCCGAGATCAAGCGGCCCCGGTTGTCCTGAGTGACCCCGTGCGACTCATTCGACTCAGCGACAAGCACTGAGACCTGGTTGCTCGCGGTGTCCATTCTGTGGATCCGGCGCGCGCCTGGTTCCGAAAACACCAGCGTCCCGTCCATCAGGCCAATCGGATCGTCCAGGCCGTTGAACCCGTCGAGGAGCCGTTCGATTGGCGTGCCGCCCCTGACCACTCCAGGGATGTCGGCGGCGACGCCGGACGGGCCCGGCGACTGGCCCGCCTGGCCGCTCGCGACGTCGCTTGACGCCTGCACCGAGAGTGCGCACAACAGCACCGCAACCGTCGATGTCATGTTCAACGAGCACCAGCCTTCGAGGCGGCCTCGGCCCCAGGTGGTTCGATGAAAGGGTTCACGAGGATGCGCTCGTAACGCACATCGAGGATCTGCAGTTGCTCAGTCATGCCCGGCGCGCGAAGGACGACTGAGTCGCCTGGTCCGGACTTCATCAACGCGTGCGCCAGTGGTGACCGCCAGCTGATGTGGTTGCGGTCCAGATCGACCTCGTCGAGGCCGACGATGCTGACGATCCGCTCCGTTCCAGCGGCGTTGGCGTAGCGCACGGTCGCCCCGAAGAACACCCGCGTCGCCGCTCGCCCGGCTCTGGGGGCTTCCGGGTCCACCACTTCCGCGGCATCGATTCGTTTGGTGAGAAAGCGAATCCGCCGATCGATCTCGCGAAGCCGCCGTTTGCCGTATTGATAGTCGGCGTTCTCGCTGCGATCGCCGTTGCTCGCCGCCCAGGCCACCACTGCTGTCACCGCCCGCCGTTCCCTGGTGAGCAGGAATCGTCGCTCGTCGATCAGCCGCTGCAGGCCGCTCGGTGTGATGTAGTTCTTGACTCCGGCGGGCGATTCCTTCGTAACCGCCTTGCTCATCGCTGCGGAGGCACGTCCGGGGGACGCGGGATGGGGTTGACGAAGTGCGGGTCGTAGGTCGTGTCCAGGACGCGACCGTCCTTGATCACCATGCGGATGTTCTGAGTCGTCTCGATTCTGGTTAACGGGTTTCCGTCGATCACAATCAGGTCCGCCAGCTTTCCCGCTTCGACGCTGCCAAGGTCCTTCGCCTTGCCAAACGACTCCGCGGCCCAGAGCGTCGCCCCTTGAATGACCTTCATGGCAGGCACACCGATATCGGCGACCATCTGCATTTCGTAGTGCATGCTGAGTCCCGGCATGAATCCGGCGTCGGTCGCGCTCACGACTTTGCCGCCGGCCTCGGCATATCTGCGGACAAACTCCGCCATCTTCGCGTATCCCTCGCGGTTCGGCTCGCGGCTGTCCGGCTGGGTCCAGGATTGCCGAACGTCGGCGGGCACGAAGGCAAGTCCGGGGTCCTGAACCATCTTCACCGCGGCGGCCGCCCATTCCACCCCTCGAGGGGTGGAGCTTCTCCACTGCGCGGCCAGCGTGGGATTCACGTACACACCCTGCTTGACCATGAACTCGATGAGCGGCGGGAACAGCTTCGTATCCATCAATGCGATGTCGGCGCCGCGCTGGTCTGACGTTTCCCTCGCCGATCGTCCCATCGCTTCGAGGATGGCCGCCGTCAGAGTGTTCGTGTGTTCCATGTACTTCAGGCCGGCTTCAGCCGCCTTGCGGATGTTCTGAGAGTGTCCCACCACGCTCAAACCAGCCGCTGTTGCCTCTTCGACGATGGCCCGCAGCTGGTCGTACGAGAGGCTCAGGTCCACCTTGATCACATCGACACCCATGGCGATGAGCTTCTTCACGTAGGCTCTGGCCTCGTCCACTGTCTGCAAGGGAATGCTCGGGGGATTGCCTTCACGGGTGTTGGCCGCCCGCTCGCCTGAGACAAACGTTCTGGGGCCCTTGATCCTGCCGCTGTTGATCGCATCCCGCTGCGCGAGGCTCCACTCCGTAGGATCGTGCGTGTCGGCAACGGTGGTCACACCGTACCGCAGGAACATCGGTGGCATGTAATCCCGGATGTGCACGTGGGCGTCGACCAACCCTGGAAGGATGGTTCTCCCGTCCGTCCGGATGACCCGCGCGTTTGCCGGGTATGAAACCTGGCCTCTCGAGCCGACCGCTTTGATCCGTGATCCGTCGATCACAATCACGGCGTCGTTGATGGGAGCCCTGCCGGTCCCATCGATCAGCATTCCGCCTTCCAGCACGAGAGTCTGGTCTTGAGCCCGAACTTGCAGAGGCCCCAGAACAGCTGCCATCAAGACAATCCAACCGGCCCATGCCCTCATGCGCTCACCCTTATTCGATATTGCTGACGACCTTATAGCGGTTCAGATTTCCGAAGTAAAGGCAAGCGAGAAGAAGAGAGGGCCGGGCACATGCCCGGCCCAGGGAGTTCACGGTTCTCGGAGTGTCGTCGATAAACGAGTTTGTGCCTGGTTCTCAGAATCGCGGTCTGAGCCGTGTCTTAAACGACTGTCCGACGACCGCTCAACAATCCGATCACCAGGAGCACAATCGCTGCGACGAGCAGGAAATGAACGACGGCGCCGACCGTATAGGTGCCGACGACGCCTAATAGCCACAGCACGAAGAGAATGACGGCTAACGTGAACAGCATGTTGGCCTCCTGGCCATCCAACACTGCAATCATCGCGACGTCATCAGTGATTTGTTGGGGATTCTCCGCCTGAGCCTGCGGACGAGAGTCGACCGTATAGGGGTTGGCCCGGATTCTACGTGCGGAGCAATTCTACGTGCGGAGCATAAGTGCGCCGAGCATCACACACACGAGTGCGAGGACTGCGAGCGCAACGGGCTCGCTGCCGTGGGCATCCGCCGTCGCCATGACGACCCGCGCGAATCGCTGGGCGCGAACGCTGGCCTGCACGAGTTGGCTCGACGGATCACCGGTGAGCACGCCTGCCAGATACATACGCACACGCTCGTCGATGGCCGCGATTCCGACCACCACCATACACGCGCCACCCGCGTTAAGCATCGCGTCGGCGAATCGACCGCCCATCACGTTTGTCACCCGACTCCCCTCCCTGTGTGGCATGTTCCTATTCACAAGACGAGCCAGCGGGTCGCCGGTCACATAGGCAGCTATGGCCTGGTGGCGGCCTGCATTCTTGACTGGCCAGTTGCGAAATAGACATTGCGCGGGGCCGCCCCCAACGGGCCGTACTCGCTAAACGGCACAATTCTGCGCTGTTGCGACGCGACGCGTGCTGGTCCGAATGTTGCGGCCTCATGGGATCCCATTTGATGGCGAATAAGAGCCGGACATCGACGTCAACCGCGTCCTGGAAATCGACCTGGGCTGCCTGTCGCACTCGGCTCGGCCCGTCGCTTCCACGCTTTCAGGCAGTCGTCGGTACGCTGGCAGGGATCGTCTCGATCACCGGCGCCGCGTTCTCGCTGGTGGAGTTTGCTCGTCCGGCGAACACAGGGGACCTCGTAACCATCGTGCAGGCCGCAGGCTCTCGCGGAAGCGTTACCGATGCGACGATTGAAGTCCTCACGACTCAGAACGCGATCGTTGCGACGCTGACGCCCGACTCCACAGGTCGGGTCACGCAGGAGCTGACGCAGGGTGTCTACGTCGTGCGAGTCAGCCATCCGCGCTACGCGCCCGAAGTGCGTCGCGTCCAGGTACTGCCGCGACAGACCGTCGAAATCAGAGCGAGCCTGCGGGCGGGTTCGTCCTCGCCGGTCAAACGCGCGGTGACCAGTGGAGCGGGCGCTGTCCGCAGGGCACTTCGTTTTTGACGGACGAACCCTCGGTCCTGGGGCGGGGCATATTCGGGTATGAGCGTTGCAGCCGACCTGCCTCGCTGTGCGCACAGGCTTCAGTGTTGGCGCTCTTTGCCTGAGCTTGCTGTTGGTTGCCTGCGGCACTGTCACACCTGAGCTTCCGACTGGCCCGTCACCTGACTCGTCCACCCCTGCGACCGCTCCAGCGGCGCCTGCGCCGCCGGCTGACGTGTTTCCGTCGCTGGTTGGCCGGTGGCGCACCGCTGGCACCAACGTCGTTTATCGCAATCGGGAAACGGGCACGACGCCCGGCAGTTACAGCTGTCAGGGATCGCTGACCATTGAGTCGCAGGGCGGGCGCACGTTCAGCGGCAAGCTCAGCACCGATGGCAACGGTTGGAACTCCGATCGCTTCTGCACCGGCGGGGGCACGCTCATCGGCGAGGTCCTGATGCCAGGGACTGGCTCCGCCCGCGCGCGGCTGGACGGCGGATTCAGCAAGAACCAGTGCACGTTGGTATCGGCCGCAGGTGAGTTCACGGGAATCGCCCGAGACGCTGAGATCCGCCTCCAGGGGACGGACATCCTGCGATGCCCGGTCAACCTGGACGGCGGACCCGGGATGCCGTTCGTGGAGTTCGAACGAACGGTGACGCTGGCGTTCGCGCGTTGGTAGATCGTTCGTAAACGCCAGCGCGCGGATAGAATCACCCAGCATGGCTCTTCGCGTTCGGCCGCTCGTTCTCGCTGTCGCTGCGTTTGCCGCGTTTCCGTGTCAGGCCGCGGCACAGTCCGGGCGGTTTGGGTTGAGCATCGGCTATCCGACAGCCCTCGGCGTTTTGTGGCAGCCGTCCGCACTCGTCGGAATACGTCCAGAATTCACTTTCGACGTATTCAACGCCGACTCGACCTCCGTGTCGCGGCTTGGAACCTCACGGTTCTCGACCGACACCCGGCTGGTCGGTGTTGGTCT